>Ga0268265_10000249_pt1 | contig 61376 bp, 55 predicted proteins | sample KBSSwiS52_FD_190355 | JGI IMG/M metagenome (GOLD analysis project Ga0268265, IMG submission 190355) | Switchgrass rhizosphere microbial communities from Kellogg Biological Station, Michigan, USA - KBS Switchgrass S5-2 (SPAdes) (version 2) | ecosystem: Host-associated > Plants > Roots >... | reverse complement strand
GTCCATACCACGGCGCCGCCCGAAGTCAGAACCGTCAGCCATTCGGCGTGGGGGGCGGCCTCGCGCAGGCCCGCGGTGAGCGCCTTGGCCGAGCCCTGGGACGCGACCTCCATCCGCTCGGCGAAGCCGGACATGAACAGCTGGCTGGCGCCGATCACGCCGCCGACGCCGCCCGCCGCCCCGATCACCAGACGCCGCGCGGTCCAGCCGCGCTCCAGGCGACGCTCCACGCGGCGGGCGAAGGCGGCCTCGTCGGCCATGGCCGGCGCCTCTGCGAAGAGGCGCTCGAGCCGCCGCTCGAAATCCAGCTCAGCCATGGGCGCCATTCCCCTGCGCTGCGGCGTCGTCCGAGTGCGCCAGTCGCGCTCGGAGCTTCTCCAGACCACGTTTGACATGGGATTTGACCGTTCCAAGGGGCAGGTTCAAGGCCTCGGCCGCTTCGGCATGGGAGAACCCGGCCCCGAAGCACAGCGAGACGCACAGCCGCTCCCCCTGCCCCAACGCCCTCATGCCCTCGTCGAGATCGATCCGCCCGTCGGCCGCGCAGGCCAGCGGCGGATCGGCCTCGCTGGCCTCCACAGTCAGCGCCTTCAGCCGCCGCTGGCGCTGCAGACGGCGCAGGTACTGGCGCGCGGCGATCCGCTTGACCCAGCCGGCGAAGGTCCCCTCGCCGCGGAACTCGGCGATCCGTTCGAAGGCGGCCAGGAAGGCGTCCTGCGCCACGTCGTCCGCCTCGGCGCCGGCGCCCATGCGGCGCAGCAGGGCGCGCACGCCCGCCCCGTGCCGGCGGACGAGCTCGCCGAACGCGCGGCGGTCGCCGGCGACCGCGTGGGCCGCCAGTTCGACGTCATGCAGGTTGGAATAGCGTGCGCCCGGCATGGGCTGGCCCCGGCCCCTCGCTACGGCTTACGACGGCTGACCAGGGCGATCACCAGGAAGGCCAGGCCGATGAAGGCGGGAAAGGCTGCGACGCCCAGCATCGGATAGGTGGCGTCGGGTTCCGCCAGGCCGATGATCCAGCCCATGGCGGCGAAGCCGGCCGCGACGCCCAGCCAGATGATTCCCCGCCGCAGGTCGCGGTCGGCCGAAGGCGGCTGCCGGGCGCCCTGGGTCATCGATTCGATCACCTCCGGCGGGATCGGCTGGCCCTTCTCGATCGCGATGCGGAGGGTCTCCTGCAATTTCTCGCGCTCGCGGCTTCGCAAGTACGACGGGCCGACGACGATCGCGGCGATCATCGCGAAGAAAGCGATGGGGACGAAGATGCCTTCCATGGCGGGTTCCTGTTCAAGGCCGGCGGGCGCATCCCCCGGTGTCGAAGAGCAAGAGGCGCCGAGCCGCGCCGGCGGATGCAACCTGCGCCGTGAACTCTTCGTCATGTTCGCGCGCGGTCAACAACACCGAAGCGCCGTTCGACCGCCGGGAGGCGGCCCGATCGCCTACACTGCGGGCCTCGCCGCCGTCAGGCGGGCCAGCGGTGGAACTCCACGTAGAAGCGGACCGGCCCCACAGGCTCCACCTCATGCAGCACTGTCGGCTCCACCAGGCCGGGCGGGTGATCGGGCTCGAGCACAGTCTCGGAAGCGGGGCGGCGCGGGTCCTTGACCCGGTAGGCCAGGCGGCCTTCCAGCACCCGGATCAGCCCCCAAACGCCGTCCCGCGTGGAATGCGACTTCAGCAGGCCCTTCGGCACGCTGGTTTCGGTGAAGACGTCGGTCCGGCGGTAGAAGCGCGCGTTTGACGGCAGGCCTGTCGACGCATCGCCCTGGCGCAGGTGCGGCGGCCGCCAGGTCACGCCCTCGATCCCATAGGATTAATCCCGCAGAGCATTGAAATCGCCTCTCAGCGCGGACGCTCGAGGCCGAGGCCCGTCAGCATAGGCCCCGCCGGAACCGCACGCCCGGGCTATTTCGCGACGTGCTCGGGCTTGCCCTTGCGCTTGGGCGACGCGAAGTCCTCAAGCTGCGTCTCGCTCATCGACATCATCGACCTCGACGCGCCCTTGAGCTTGCTCTTCGGCGTTTCGCCGCGCTTGGCGGCGAGGGCCGCCCCGGCGGCCTTTTGTTGGGCGGCGGATTTGGCGGGCATGGCGAAACTCCTTTCAAAGCGGATAAGCGCTCGCGACATCTCCAGGGGTCCCGGCCTTGGGCCTCACTGCCGGGCCGGCGCTTCGAACACGCCGACCAGTTCGCCGTCGGCCAGCACCCGGCCCTTCATGGCGTCGGTCAGGGCGCGCAAATCCGTAGTCTCCGGTTTCAGGGTCAGGGGTCCGTCCAGGGCGAACATCTGGAAATGATAGTGGTGCGGGCCGTGCCCAGGCGGCGGCCTGGGTCCGAAATAACCGAACGAGCCGTTGTCGTTGCGGCCCTGCACGGCGTTCTGCGGCGTGACCAGACGGGCGGAGTTCGGCAAGCCCTCGGGCAGCGTGGCCGCCCCGCCGGGGATGTTCCAGATCAGCCAGTGGACGAACGGCCTCTCCCGGGGCGCGTCGGGGTCCTCCAGGATCAGGGCGTAGGCGCCGGCGCCCTCCACCGGCCTCCAGCGCAGCGGCGGAGAGAGGTTGTCGCCATAGGCGCTGTGGCGCAGGTCGACGGCTCCGTCGGCGCCCAGGGCGTCGGATAAGATTTCGAGGACGGCGCCGGGGTTTTGCGGCTGGATGCGCGCAAGGGTCAGGGCCTCGGGTGAATGCTGTGGCGCGGCGGCGGGCGGCATGGCGGATCTCCTGGCTGGATCAGCGGGCTGGCCCCGCTCGCATCCAAGAAGCGCGACCAGCACGACCAGGGCGTGGCGGCGCATCGCTGCTCTCCGACTGGCAAGGCCGATCCTTCAACGGCCCAAAGCGCCCTTCGGTTCGACGACACCCGAATCCCCGCCCTGCGCTTGCGGACTTCACAGACGGGGCGCAGGCGAGGTGATCGTCATTCAGATCTTGCGCGAAAAGCCCAGGGTCGCTCCAAGTATCTCGCCCGGCTATGCTCCCCTCCGGATCGGCGATTGGCCGTATGGCGAGCCGAGCCGAGCTCACGACGCCGCGGCCCCGAATGCATCACACGCACCATTCAGCCTACATGTTGCTATCCCTGATGGTGGCCATGCTGGGCTCGTGGACCGCCCTCGACCTTTTCCGCAGGGTGCGCACGCAAGTCGGGCGCGCGCGGCGGATCTGGCTCACCACGGCGGCGGTCGCGATGGGCGCCAGCATCTGGTCGATGCACTTCATCGCCATGCTCGGCTTCGATCCGGGCTCACCGGTCCGCTACGACGTTCCGCTGACGATTCTTTCCCTCGGCCTGGCGATGTTGGCGACCGGCGGCGCCTTCTTCGCCGCCTCCGGCGACGGGGCCTCGCCGCGGCGGGTGGTCGTGGCCGGCGTATTCATGGGCGCAGGCATCTGCCTGATGCACTACGTCGGCATGGCCGCGCTGCGGACCGCCGTCTCGCTGGGCTATGACTATCGGTTGGTGGCCCTGTCATTCGCGGTCGCGGTCGGGGCCGCCACGGCCGCGCTGTTCGCCGCCCGGCGCGAGCGGTCGACGCCTTGGCGCGCGGCGGCCGCAGTCCTGCTGGGCGGCGCGATCGTCGGCATGCACTATACGGCCATGGCGGCGTTGCAGCTGACGCCCGTCGGCGCCCGCTTCCCGCCAGCGGTGGCCGGCGTCCCGCCTCTGGTGCTGGCGTTCGAGGTCGCGGGCGGGACCTTGTTGATCCTGCTGCTCGCGCTCGCCGCCTCGCTATACGACCGGCGTCTCGACGTGTTGAGCGCGCTCGAGGCCGGTCGCGTCGGCTATTGGGAACTGGGCCTGCATCAGGCGACGCTGTCGGCGTCCGCGCGCGCCAAGGAGATCTTCGGCCGCGCCGCCTCCGAGGCCCTCGACTACGGGGCCTGGCTCGAGGCGGTTCACCCCGACGACCAGGCCCGCCGCAAGGCGCTGCTGGAGCGGGCGCTCGAGCAGCGGGCGGACTACGATGCCGAATACCGGATCCAGCTCCGTGGCGGGGGCTTACGCTGGGTCAACGTCCGCGGGCGCGTGCTGTCGGACGCCCGCGGACGGCCGCAACGGATGACCGGAATCGTCATGGACGTGACGGACCGCCATGAGGCCTTCGCCGCCGTTGCGGAGAGCGAAGGCCGTTTCCGCCTGATCGCCGACAGCGCGCCGGTCCTGATCTGGATGACCGACGCGGCGTCGCGTCTCACCTTCGCCAACCGCCACTACGAAACCCTGTTCGGCCGGCCGGCCGCGGAGATGGCTGGCCTCGGCTGGGCCAAGGTGGTGCTGGCGGAGGATCTGGAGGCCTTCCGACACAGCTTTATGGAGGCCGTGGAGGTCCGCGGGGACTTCAAGACCTTCACGCGCGTGCGCGACCGAGGCGGCCGCGTCCTGTGGCTCCGGTGCGAAGGCACGCCGCGCTTCGCCCCGAACGGCGATTTCCTGGGCTACACGGGATGCAACGTCGACGTCACCGAAGCCATGGCCGCGCAGGAACAGCAGCGGCTGCTGATCAACGAGCTCAATCACCGGGTGAAGAACACTCTGGCGACCGTGCAGTCGATCGCCGCCCAGACCGCCCGGCGGGCCGAGTCCCCCGAGGATTTTCGCGAAAAGTTCGAAACCCGCCTGATCGCCCTGTCGCAGACCCACAATGCGCTCACGCGCGGCGGCTGGGAAAGCGCCAGCCTGAGCGAGCTGCTGACCCAGGAATTCAAGCCCTACGCTGGCGACCAGGTGCGAATGGACGGACCCGAAGTGAACCTGCCGCCCCGGATCGCGGTGAGCCTGGGCATGGTGTTCCACGAGCTGGCGACTAACGCCGCCAAGTACGGCGCGCTCTCTTCGCCCACGGGGAACGTGCGGGTGTCGTGGCGGACCGTCCTCAGCGCCGGCGAGGAATCGCGGTTGATCCTCCAATGGCGGGAGGAGAACGGGCCTCCCGTCCAGATGCCGACGCGGCGCGGTTTCGGCTCGCGCCTGATCGAGGGCAGCGTCAAGGGCGAACTGGGCGGAATCAGCCGCATGGCGTTCGATCCCGCGGGCTTCAACTGCCGCCTGGAAATCGTCTTGTCGGACACATCCCGCGCATCTGACGGATCAAGCTCCGCCACGGGCTAGGCAAGTTTGGCTTCGGCCCGGACGCCTAGTTCGGGTCACGCCCGAACTGCCGGCGCAATTCGTCCTTCGCGGCCGTCAGGGTTCGCCGCCGGGACGCAGGCAGGCTCCGACCGGCGCGGTTGATGTAGAACGTCAGCATCGACATCGCCGACTGGAACGGCGAGGCCTTGCGCCGGCGGCTGTGCTCGGCGGCCCGCTTCAGCGATGCGGCGATGCGCTTCGGATCCCGCCCGTCGAAGACCCTCGGCTCCAGATCCAGCGCGTCGCTGGTTTCGGTCACCTTCGCCGACCATTCGCCGCCTGGGCTGCGTTGGGCCATCGCTTGACTCCCAGCCGGGTTATCTCGCAGAGGAGACTTTCCGGGCGCGCCGCCGTTCCTCGGCCCTGCAGCGCCGGCTGGTCGCGAGCGCACGTTTGGGGAACCTTCATCCGGTCGATGAATTGCAGCGAGGCGACAGCTACGGGCCTCTCCTCGTGCGTGGAATCTCCTGCATCGTTTGCGCCTACAATGAAGCTGACCGCATCGGTAACATTCTGCGAGTGGTCGACGGCCATCCGGCGCTGAAGGAGGTCATCGTCGTCAATGACGGCTCGACTGACGACACCTGCGCGCTGGCCCGGTCGCACCCGGGCGTTCGCGTGGTTTCCTACGACGCCAATCGTGGCAAGACCTACGCCATGGGCCAAGGCATCGCCGCTGCGACGGGCGACCACCTGATGTTCCTGGACGCCGACCTGGCAGGTCTCAGTCCCCGCGACATCGATCTGCTCGCCACCCCGATCACCAGCGGACGGGCGGAAGTCAGCATCAGCCTGCGCCGCAACAGTCTTGGGGTGTACCGGCTGATCGGGCTGGATTTCGTTTCGGGAGAGCGGGTGATCCCAGCCTGGCTGGTCCGGGACCATGTGGCGCGTATGGAGACCCTGCCGCGCTGGGGCGCCGAGACCTTCATCAATCAGCTGATCATCGAGGCCAGGCTGCGGATCGAGGTGGTCGACTGGCCTGACGTCATCAACATCAGGAAGTACCAAAAGGTCGGTCCGGTTCGCGGGGTGCTGGCCGAACTGCGCATGATCGACGACGCCCTGCAGGTCCTGTCGCCCCTGGACCTGGCGCGCCAGAACATCAGGCTGCTGAGTCTGGTCACTCGTCGGGCCGGGTTCTTCTCGAAGCCTGCGGCGGCCTGGCGACCCTTCTTCGGGCGTCGGGTCTGACGAACGGCTAGCCGAACGCCGCGGCGTACTGCTCCGGCTTGAAGCCCACCAGCAGCCGCCCGCCCGCCTCCAGCACCGGCCGTTTGATCATCGAGGGCTGGGCGGTCATCAGCGCAATGGCGGTGGCCTCGTCGAGGCCTTCCTTCTGCGGCGGCGGCAGGGCGCGGAAGGTCGTGCCGGACCGGTTGAGCAGCACCTCCCACCCCACCTGCCCCGCCCAGCGCTTCAGGAGCGCGGGATCGGCGCCGGAAACCTTGTAGTCGTGGAAGGCGTAGCCCATCCCGTGCGCCTCCAGCCAGGCGCGCGCCTTCTTCATCGTGTCGCAGGCCTTGATGCCGTAGATCGTCACGGATGGGGCGGCCATGGTCGGACTCCTGCTCAAGGTCTGGGCCCCGCCTAAGCCATCGCGTCGGCCCGGGGAATATGTTCCGGAGATCCGCCGTGGGCCGAAACAGCCTCATCGGCTGGGCTGGAAGCGGCGCCCTCGCGCGGTGAGCGCCGTCGAACGCGTTGATCGGGATCAAGGCGCTGCTCCGCCGCGACAGATGAAGTGTTCCATCAATGGAGAAGATCGATGCGAAGTCCGATGATCGAAACTGAGGCATCAGGCGTGTACGGCACGACCGGAATGGTATTTCAGGAAGGATACGAATTCTGGAAGAGCGGATGCGATATCTGGCTCTCCTATCTCTCCGATCTATCTGCCGTGAGGACGCCGGCGGCCTTGATGGAGGCGAACGCCAAACTCGTGGGCGGTTGCATGGAAATGTCGGGCCTGGCCACGGGGGCGCTCCTCAGGGACGCTGGTCTGAGGGCCCCGATCCTCAACGATAGCTGACGCGGCTATCGTCGCAGCGGTAGGTCAGCCGCACGATCCGGGCACATTGCGAGTCGCAGCGATCCGAGCCGGAGGTCGCGAACGCCTCGGCGCGATGCGGTCGGCGCGATATTCACCCGGCGCCCGATGATCACCGGCCGGATGGCGTCCTCCGCCGTTCGCCGTTGGACGAAAGAGGACTGCTTTCAGGAGTTCGCTCCCAACGAGGAGCAGCGAGGCTTCCCGTCAGTCGACCTCAACAGCGCCCAGGATCATGGACACCCGTCCGTCGCCCCACATCGGCAGCAGCAACCGCGAATAGGATCGGTCGTCGCCGTCGAGTCTGAAGCATGTCGGCCCGACGCTTTCGATGGTCGCGCTGGCTTGAGATCGAAGATACTCGAGCGGCCAGGGAAGGTCCGTTTCGTCGAGAAATCTCCCGCTGAGTTCGTCCCCCCCGACCGCCTTGCCGACCACGCCGAACCGGAACCGCTCGGGCCGTTGGAAGACATCGATGAGCAGCAGGTCATCGGCCAAGTCAGGCAGATCGGTCAGCTTCGCATCGTCCCAGAAGGGCATTTCGGCCGCCCCGCGCAAAAGGCCCCGCCAATAGGCGAGGACCCTCGCCAGATCGGGGGAGAGGCGGGATGGGACGGCGAAGGGATGTTTCATGATGGTGTCCAGGCAAGGCCGATGCGGCGGTGCAGGTTGCGGCGAAACAATCAAATCAGGCGCGGGTGGACGCCTTGACCCTCATCAAACTCGCCGGCTTGATCCTGCGCAAGGAAGGTCCTGGCGTCGCGTCCATCTTGCGATTGGAGGTTCCCATGACCGTGATCCTGACCCTGACTCCGAACCCGGCCATCGATATCTCGACGTCGGTGGACCGGATCGCGCCAAGTCGGAAATTGCGATGCAGCCCTGGCCGCCGGGATCCGGGCGGCGGCGGTATCAACGTGGCCCGCATCGCTCATCGGCTCGGGGCAGACGTCACAGCTGTCTATCCTGCTGGGGGTCACCAAGGACGAATACTTGAGGATCTGGTCGGGAACGAGGGGGTCCACAGCATCGTCGTCCCCGTCCATCGTGAGACCCGCGAAGACTTCACGGTGTTCGACGAAACCTCGCACGAGGAATATCGCTTCGTGTTGCCAGGACCGCACCTGAGCGACGAAGAGTGGATGACGTGTCTGAGGGTCCTGGCGGCCGTGGAACGCAAGCCGGACTTCGTCTGCGCCAGCGGCAGCCTGCCTCCTGGCGCGCCGGACGACTTCTACGCCCGTGTCGCGCAGATCGTCGAAAGCTGGGGTGTGAAGCTCGCCCTGGATACGTCAGGTCCAGCACTGAAGGCGGCCCTTCAGCAGCGAGTCTATCTCATCAAGCCCAATCTGGCGGAATTGCGCGAGCTTGGGGGCTTGGCGCTTGATGACGAGCGCTCGCTCCTGGCGGCGTGCCGCAGCCTCATCGGACAACGCCGCGCCGAGGTCGTCGCCCTGACGATGGGCGCGGATGGCGCCCTGCTGGTGACCGCCCGTAAGGCTTGGCGAGCGCTGCCGCTGGCCATTGAGCCCGTCAGCACCGTCGGCGCCGGCGACAGCTTCCTGGGCGCGATGGTCTGGGCGCTGGCTTCCAAAATGGAGCTTGAGGAGGCGTTTCGCTATGGCGCCGCAGCCGGCGCTGCGGCGCTTCTCGCCCATGGCACCGAGCTTTGTAGCGCAAGCTCTATCCATCGGCTGCTGCCTCAGGTGGTCGTGAAGCAGATTGTGGAGCAGGCGATCGCCTGAGACGACTTCGAGTCTGGCAAGCACAGGAGTATAGACCTCGATCAAGACCTGGCGGCCGCAACGCAGCAGCTTGGTCGCAGGTGAATGATGGCCCGTCCCTCGGTCCGGGAATTCAATCGATGTCGAATATCGTCGGCGCGCCTGAGTCGGAGCTCAAAGCCAAGGTTCTTGCTGTGCTCGATGACAACCGCATCATGACGGTCGCGACGGTAAGATCGGACGGGTGGCCCCAGGCCACCATGGTAGGCTACGTGCACAACGACCTGACCCTCTATTTCCTCATCGCGCGGAGCAGCCAGAAGTTCGCCAACATCGAACGCGACCACCGGGTTTCGATAGCGATCGGCAAGGATACGCCGGACGAGATCCAGGGTCTTTCGATGGCGGCGCGAGCTTCGGAGGTCACCGATCTCGATGAGATCCAGCGTCTCAATGAACTGGTTTTCCGACGGTATCCGGAACAGGCGGTGTTCGCGCCGCGAGAAGCCTCGTCGGCGGTCATGCGCGTGACGCCTACGATCATTTCGCTCATCGACCTCTCGAAAGCGCAGGGTCAACCGGTGCTCGTCGAAGTGAAGAACGAAACCGTGCTCAGGCGGCTGAACTAGGCGCAAGGCGGTCGAATGCGCGTATCAGGATCATAGGCGCCGTCGCGCGGCAGATCGATCGTCGCCGCAACAGGCCGCGACCAAGACCTCGTCCAAGAGGTTGTTCTGCTCACCGCCCATGATCGGCTTTTCAATCAGAGCGATCGGGAACCGGCCCAGGTCAGGGAAACCGCCGAGCCAGCGCCACGGCGAAATTCGCCGCGTCCTCCACTTGGCCGCTGTCCGGCCACTGGCGCGCGGCTCATGCGAAGGATCACGGCCCGCTGGCGGCCCTCTGAAGATCATCGACGCCATGACGACCCGACCGTCCGCGAGCCAAGCGCGGCCGCGCGAGTTGATCTGCGACAAGGCGGCAGCCCGCGGCGTGCGGGAAGAATTCGCGATGGTGGAACACGTCTCGAACGACCAGCGGACGAAGCCTTCGGCCCCCGATGACCCGACGCATCGGCGCCGCGAATCCATGGTTTGGTACGCGGTGATTGCGCTGCTGGCTCTTTGGCTCGGTCAGTGGATCTTTCAGGCCACGAGCCAGGTGCGCTCAGTGCCCTACAGCCAGTTCGAGACTTGGGCCAGCGAGGGCAAGGTCAGCGAAGTCACGATCGGATCCGACGTGATCCAGGGCAAGCTCAAGGCGCCCGCGACCGGCGAACCGCCTGGGTTCGTGACGGTGCGCGTCGATCCGGCGATCGCCGAAAAGCTCATGGCGAAGGACGTCAAGGTCACCGGCGCGCCTCCAAGCGGCCTGCTGAGCGCGATCCTGTCGTGGGTTCTTCCGGCGCTCGGCTTCTACCTGCTCTGGAGTTTCCTGTTCCGCCGCATGTCAACCGGTCAGGGGCTCGGCGGCGTCCTTAGCATGGGCAAGTCCCGCGCCCGGCTGTATGCGGAGACCGATGTAAAGGTGACCTTCGACGACGTCGCAGGCGTCGATGAAGCCAAGCACGAGCTTCAGGAGATCGTCGCCTTCCTGAAGGATCCGGGCGCCTTCGGTCGCCTGGGCGCCCGCGCGCCCAAGGGCGTCCTGCTCGTCGGGCCGCCGGGCACCGGCAAGACGCTCCTGGCGCGTGCGGTCGCCGGCGAGGCGGGCGTGCCCTTCTTCTCGATCTCGGGGTCGGAGTTCGTGGAGATGTTCGTGGGCGTGGGCGCCGCGCGTGTCCGCGACCTCTTCGAGCAGGCCAAGGCCAAGGCGCCCAGCATCATCTTCATCGACGAGCTCGACGCCCTCGGCCGTAGCCGGACGAACCTCGGGGTCGGCGGGCTGGACGAGAAGGAGCAGACCCTCAACCAGCTGCTGGCCGAAATCGACGGGTTCGACCCGAGCGGCGGCGTGATCCTGCTGGCCGCCACCAACCGGCCAGAAATCCTCGACCCCGCCCTGCTGCGCGCTGGACGGTTCGACCGGCAGGTCCTTGTCGACCGGCCGGACCGCAAGGGTCGTCTGGCCATCCTCAAGGTCCATGTCCAAAAGATTACCCTGGCGCCGAACCTCGACCTGGACGCGGTCGCGGGCATGACCACCGGCTTCGCAGGGGCCGACCTTGCGAATCTGGCCAACGAGGCGGCTATCGCTGCAACGCGCCGCAATGGCGACAGCGTCACCCTCGCCGACTTCGAGACCGCGATCGAACGGATCGTCGCGGGCCTGGAGAAGCGCAGCCGGATCATCAGTGGGCCGGAGCGCCGGCGCGTCGCCTGCCACGAGATGGGCCATGCCCTGGTCGCGGCCGCCCTGCCGAACGTGGACCCGGTGCAGAAGGTCTCGATCGTCCCGCACGGTTTGGGCGCGCTCGGCTACACCATGCAGCGTCCGACCGAAGACCGCTTCCTGCTCGCGCGCAGCGACCTCGAGGCGCGGCTCGCCGTCCTCCTTGGGGGCCGGGCGGCGGAGGCGCTGGCCTACGACGGCGACGTCTCCACGGGGGCGGCCGACGACCTGCAGCATGCGACGGCGATCGCGCTGGACATGGTCGTCCGCTACGGAATGGACGCCACCGTCGGCGAGCGCACGTTCGCGAAGCCCGCGGAGCCCCTGTTCCTCGGTTCGACGGCCGGCGCCGACGCCTCGGAAGCGACCCGCCGCGAGATCGACGTCGCCGTGCGGGCCCTCATCGCCCGGGCCGACGCGCGCGCCCGCGACCTCCTGACGGTCCGACGCGCCGACCTGGACCGCGGGGTGGCGTTGCTTCTCGAGAAGGAGACCCTGCGCGCCGAGGACTTTCCGCCGCTCGGCAAGCCGACCGCTGCGATGGACCTGACCACGCGGGTCGCCTGATGGCTCCCGAGGCGGCGAAGGGCGCGCGAGGAAGCCCCGTGGGGCGCGTTCTGAGCGGCGCCATGGCGATCATCGTGATGATCGTGGCGGTGTGGATCGCCGTCCGCGAACTGGGGGCGCTCGAGCCTGCCGCCTTGCTGCACACGCTGAGGTCGCTGCCGGCGACGGCGCTCGTCGCCTGCGTCGGCTTCACCTTGGCCAGCTACGGCTGCCTCGCCATCCAGGAAGGCTACGGGCTGGCGATGTTCCATCGCCGCATGCCGACCTGGCGCATCGCCGCCAACGCCACCATCGCCAACGCCCTGTCGAGCGTGGTGGGCTTCGGTCTCGCGAGCGGACCGGTCGTGCGCCTGAGGCTCTATCGCCGCGCCGGGCTCGCGAACCGGACGATCGCCGAACTGGCCTTGCTCATGTCGCTCGCCACCTATCTGAGCGGCCTGGCGACGCTGGGTCTGAGCGTGATCCTGTGGCCCGAGCCGGTGGCGATGGCGCTCCACAAGTCACTGCCCCTCACGGTCCTGGCCGCTGCGGCGCTTGTTGCGCCGGCCATCCTCTGGCTCATCCCCATACGTCCGGAGCAACGCGTGCTGACGGCCTCCCAGCGCGCCGGCGGCTTGGCCGCGAGCGTTTCCGACTGGGTCTTTTCCGGCGCGGCGTTGTTCAGCGTTTCCGGGCGGGACCTCGCGGATTTTCCGGCTTTCCTCGCGGTGTTCTGCCTCGGATCCCTCCTGGGGAGCCTCTCTGGTGTGCCGATCGGCCTCGGCGTGCTGGAGGCGACCATGCTGACGCTGCGGTTCGACGCCCAGGTCCACGAGACGGCCGCCGCCCTCATCGTCTATCGCGCGATCTATTTTGCATGTCCGGCGCTGGCGGCGGCGGTCGCCCTGGGGTTGCTCCAGGTCGCGGATTTCGGACGCCGACGCGCCGGGTCGAATGCGCGATAGCGATCCTCTGCCGGAGCCCTCGAACGCGAGACAGGCGCCAGCTGTGGACCTGCGTTGCCACCTAGAACTCGGACTCAAGGCCTTCGAGGTCATCCGGACCCCCGCCCCGCCCCCGTCCGGGGGGCTTGGGTTTGTCGTGCACCACCACCTGCGTGGTGATCAGGAGGCCCGCGACGGAGGCTGCGTTCTGCAGGGCAAGGCGGGCGACCTTGGTCGGGTCGATCACACCGGCCGCGAAAAGGTCGCCGTAGACCCCGTTCTGCGCGTCGAAACCATGGTTGGTGTCGGAGGATTCGAGGAGCCGGCCCACCACCAGGGCGCCGTTCACGCCGGCGTTGCTGGCGATCTCGAACGTCGGCGCCGTCAGCGCTCGGCGCAGGATGTCGACGCCCATCCGTTGATCATCGTTGCCCGGCTTGACGTCGCTGAGCGCGCGCGCGGCGTGGAGGAACGCCAGCCCGCCGCCAGCGATGACGCCCTCCTCCATGGCCGCCTTGGTCGCGTGGACGGCGTCGTCGACGCGATCCTTCCGCTCCTTCACCTCGACGTCGGTCGCCCCGCCCACCCGGATCACCGCCACGCCGCCGGACAGCTTCGCGCGCCGCTCCTCCAGCTTCTCGCGGTCGTAGTCCGACGTGGCCTTCTCCGACAGCTGCCGAAGTTGTGCGACACGGCCGTCGATCGCGGCCTTGTCGCCGGCCCCGCCCACCAGGGTCGTGTCATCCTTGGTGACGATGACCCGCTTGGCGCGACCCAGCATGTCGAGGGTCACGGTCTCCAGCTTGCTGCCCAGGTCTTCGCTGATCAGTTGGCCGCCGACGACGATCGCTATGTCCTCAAGCATCGCCCGGCGCCTGTCCCCGAATCCTGGGGCCTTGACCGCGACAACCTTGAAGCCGGCGCGCAGACGGTTGACCACCAGGGTCGCGAGCACGTCGGCCTCCAGGTCCTCCGCCACGATCAGCAGCGGCCGGCCGGCCTTGAGCACCGACTCCAGCAGCGGGATGAGGGCGTTGATGTCGGAGATCTTCTTCTCGTGCAGGAGGATCAACGGCTCCTCCAGCTCGGCCCGCATGCCCTCCGCCTCGGTGATGAAATACGGCGAAAGGTAGCCGCGGTCGAACTGCAGGCCCTCCACGATCTCGAGCGCGGTCTCGGTGCCTTTCGCCTCCTCGACGGTGACTGCGCCCTCATGGCCGACTTTCTCGATGGCGTCGGCGACCATGGCCCCGATGGCGGCGTCGCCGTTGGCCGAGATCGTGCCCACCTGGATCACCTGATCGCGCCCTTCCACTGGCTTTGACCTGCGCTGAATGTCCTTGACGGCGGTCTCCGTGGCGAGGTCGACCCCACGCTTGAGGTCCATCGGGTTCAACCCGGCCGCAACGGCTTTGAGCCCTTCGCGGACGATGGCCTGAGCAAGGACCGTGGCCGTGGTGGTTCCGTCGCCGACCTGGTCTCCCGTTCGGGCGGCCGCCTCACGCACGACATCCGCAGCCATGGCCTCGACCGGATCCGACAGCTGGACCGATCGGGCGACCGTAACCCCGTCGTTGCTGATCTTGGCGGGCGAGAAGCCGGTCTTGATGAGGACCGTGCGGCCTTTCGGGCCGAGCGTCGCCTTGACCGCGTCCGCCAGGGTGTCGACGCCGCGAAGCAGTCGCTCGCGCGCGGCATCGCCGAACTTCACTTCTGTGGTCATGGCGCACCTCGATTTGGACGAGACCCAGTTGGCGCCGTGTTGAGGCGATGCGCGTTGATCAGGCTCAACCGCCGCGCTGTCGCCCGCGGGACCGCTTGAGCATGATCGCGCCGGCTCAGCTTAACGGTAGGTACCGAGGACGGGCGCGCCCCAGGGAGCGGACTTCGGCAGGCCGCTCCTCCACCACCACCTCGACCGGCTCGCCGCGCCGGCGCAGGGCGTCGGCGAAGCTGTTGGCGTGCCTGACAGCCAACACCTTGGAGCGGAAGGGTGTCATCATGCCCTCACCCATGCGCACGGCCCAGCCATAGGGCTCCTTCACCACTCGGAAGCTGATTGTCTGGTCCATCGTCCCTGATCCGTGCAGCTGACTCGCGACCCGACCCGAGCGGGGCGAAGGACGGCGAGCCTCATAGCAGGCTAGCCGACCGACGGGCGGTCGACATTGATCAAGGTCAAGATCCTTGGACGCGCTTGGGCCGCCCGATGGCCTGCGGCTGCGGCACGGCCGGTTCGCCGAGCCGAACCGTCAGCCGGTGGGTTTGGCCGTCATCCTTGAGACGCAGATGCAGCGGCGTCGCGACCAGGGGCTCTCCGTCGAGTTCGGCGGACTGGACGCCGCGCGCCACACCAGCCGGGTTCCGCACCTCGATGTCATAGACGCTCGCGCCGTGCCGGAGGCGCACGCTGAAGCCAGCCCAGGCCCTGGGAATGCAGGGGTCGACGATCAGGAGCGCGCCCTTCCGGCGCAGACCCAGGATGCTTTCGATCCCCGCGCGTTGCATCCAGGCGGCCGACCCGGTGTACCAGGTCCAGCCGCCACGACCGACATGGCCGGGCGCCGCATAGACGTCGCCGGCCATCACGTAGGGCTCGACCTTGTAGCGGTGGACGGCGGCCCGGTCGCGGGTGTGATTGATCGGATTGAGCATTGCGAACAGGGCGCCGGCCTTGTCACCCTCCCCCAGGGCGGCGAGCGCCATCACCGCCCAGGCCGCGGCATGGGTGTACTGGCCGCCGTTCTCGCGCAGCCCCGGCGGGTAGGCCTTGATGTACCCCGGATCGAGGGCCGTCTTGTCGAACGCCGGCGTGAACAGCAGCGCGAGTTGCTCATCCTCCAGGATCAGGTCGCGCTCGACTGCGGCCATGGCCAGGGCGGCCCGCTCAGGCCCCGCGACCCCTGAGAGCACGGCCCACGACTGGGCGATGGAGTCTATTCTGCATTCGTCGCTGGCGGCCGAGCCGAGCGGCGCGCCGTCGTCGAACCAACCGCGCCGATACCAGGCGCCGTCCCAGGCGTGGCGCTCAAGGGCGACGGCCAGCGCCTCGGCATGCGCCTGCCAGGATCTGGCCCGCGCACTGTCGCGACGCGCCTCGGCCAAGGGAATGAAGGCCGACAAGGTCCGATGCAGCAGCCAGCCCAGCCAGACGCTCTCGCCCAGCCCGCGCTCGCCGACGCGGTTCATGCCGTCGTTCCAGTCGCCGCCGCCGATCAGCGGGAGACCATGTCCGCCGAGGTCCAGGCTGTGGTCGAGGGCGCGGGCGCAGTGTTCATAGAGACTGGCGGTCTCACCGGAGATCGTGGGCTGGAAGAAGTTCTCGGCCTCGTTCGGCTCGAGCAGCGCCCCCTCGATGAAGGGAACCACCTCGTCCAGCACGCCAGCGTCCCCTGTCGTCTCCACATAGTGGGCGGCGCCATAGGCCAACCACACGCGGTCGTCGGAGATCCGTGTGCGCACGCCCTGGCCCGAGTGCGGCAACCACCAGTGCTGGACGTCGCCTTCGACGAACTGTCGGGCGGCGACCTTGAGCAGATGCTCGCGCATGATCCCGGGCTCGGTCGCCACCAGGGCCATGGAGTCCTGGAGCTGGTCGCGGAACCCGTAGGCGCCGCTGGCCTGGTAGAAGGCCGACCGCGCCCAGATGCGGCAGGCCAAGGTCTGGTACAGCAGCCAGCCGTTCAGCATGACGTCCATGGAGCGGTCCGGCGTCTTCACCTGCACGGCGCCGAGAATCCGCTCCCAATGCCCGCGCACCTCGGCCAAGACGGCCTCGAGATCGACGTTGCGATAACGGCCGATGAGGGATTGCGCGTCCGCATCGTCTGCGGCCTCGCCCAGGAGGAAGAGGACCTCGCAGGTCCCGTCCGGCGGCAGATCGATCGCCGTCTGCAGGGCCGCGCAGGGGTCGAGGCCGGCGCCGAGCGCACCCGAAAGCGGTCCGCGCGCAACGAGCGCCGCCGGCGCCGCGAGCGCGCCGTTGCGTCCGATGAACTCCCGCCGGTCGCCGGTCCAGCTGGTTTGCCGTCCGCCCAGGTCGGCGAAGGCCACGGGCGCGCCGAACGCCGGGTTCCACGGATTCTGGGCCAGGATTGCGCCGGTGCGCGGGTCGGCGCGGGTGATCGTGAACGGCGCCGCGGCGGCGCGCGACGCGCCCAGCACCCATTCGACGTAACCCGTGACCGACAGGCGGCGTGCGCGGCCGGAGGTGTTGCGGATGCGCAGGCGCGACACCTTGATGGGGTCCGACAGCGGCACGAACTGCAGCAGCTCGAGATCGACGCCATGCGAGCTATGGTCGAAACGGCTGTAGCCCCGACCATGGCGGGCGACGTAACTCCCCGCCTCGTGCCGGATCGGCGAGGCCGTCGGGCACCAGAGCTCGCCGGTCTCCTCGTCCCGCAGGAAGAGCGCCTCACCGGTCGGATCGGCGACGGGGTCATTGGACCAGGGCGTGAGCTGATGCTCGCGGCTGTTGCGGGCCCAGGTGCAGCCGGCGCCGTCGGCCGAGACCTGGAAGCCGAACCCGGGATTGGCGACCACATTGATCCACGGCGCGGGCGAAACCTGGCCAGGCGCCAAGACGGTGACGTATTCGCGCCCGTCGTCGCCGAAGCCGCCCAGGCCGTTGAAGAACTCCAGCCGCGGAGTTGGCGTCGACGGCGGGCCGACGGCGACGGAACGCCGCTTCGCGGCCGCGGGCGGCGGTGCGACCGTCTCGGAGACGCGATCGAGCTGCTCGCTCAGGCTCCCCTCCTGACCCGACAGGACGACTCGGGCGACGGCGGCGATGTGGTCGCGCGTTTCGAGCGCGATGAGGTCGGCCCTGAGCACCATTGTCCGGCCGGCAGGGCCATGTTCGCCATGCGCTTGGCCGGCGCGCACCAGCGCCTCCAACGCCACCTGCAGATCCTGGACATAGGACGTGCCGCGCTCGTTGAGCAGCACCAGGTCGAACGCGAGTCCCTTGGTCCGCCAGTATTCGCTGGCCTTGACCAACTGGCGTGCGAGTCCGAGCTCGTGCGTGTCGGCCACCCGCAGGAGGACGATGGGCAGGTCACCGGAAATCCCGACCCGCCAAAGGGCCGGCTGCCCGCCATCGCCCTTCTCCAGTGCGCCGGCCGACGCCCGCAACTCCGGGGCGGCATAGATCACATGGCCCGCCAGTTGCTGGAACAAGGCCGCTTCGCCGCGTTCGACGCCGAGATGATGGAGCTGGACCAGCGCCTGGGTCCAAGCGAGGTTCGCCGCACGCTCGAAAGCCGCAGGATCGTGGTGCTTGTCGATGAGGTCCAGGAGCGCCTGCCGCGACGCCGCAGCGAGGGTCCAGAATGAGATCCGCGCCGTACCGCCGGGAGCGAGCCGCACCCGCCGCCGAAGCGCGAAAGCCGGATCGAGGACCGTCCCCGTCGCGCCGCCGAGCGCTAGGCCGTCGACGATGCGCTGCGGGGATCGGATATCGCGGCCGCGCCCGAGGATCTGCGCCCGGTCCGTGCCGAACTCCGGCCTGCCGATCACGTCCGCTTCGACCACCGCCACCTGGCCGATCCACACTTCGGGATCGCCGTGGGACCGCCGACGGCGCGTCGCCACCAGGGCGCCGAGGGCCGGGAGGTGCTCGGTCACGATGAACAGCTTGGAAAAGGCCGGATGCGCGACGTCCGCGGCCTGAGGCGCCAGGGCTAACTCGGCATAGGAGGTGACGTCGATCTCACGCGCGCCGAACCCGTGGTTGGTGATGGAGACCCGCCGAACCTCCGCGTCGTCCTCGGCGGAGACAAGCACCTCCAGGGTGGTCGCTAGTGAGCCGTCGCGGCGGCTGATCTCGCAGCGGTCCTCGTTGAAGGTCGCCTGATAGTGGTCAGGTTCGGCGCCGGTCGGCTGATAGCCCGCAGACCATACCGCCCCCGAGCGAACGTCGCGAAGGAAGATGTGGGAGCCCAGGACGTCGCACGTGGCGTCCTCGCGCCAGCGGGTCACCGCCACGTCGCGCCAGCGGCTATAGCCGGAGCCCGCCGCCGTCAGCATGACGCTGTAACTGCCGTTCGAGAGCACATGCACGGCGGGCGTGGGCGTGTGCGGGCTGAGGAAACGCCGCGCGCCGGGGGCCTCCGTCGCGTCGACGTGGGAGACGAACCTCTTCCGCGCGATCCACGGCTGGCTGATCACCACCTCCCGGGGCATGCGCTCCTCGAGCAGAAGCTCGGTCGCCTGGACCATGGGTTCGGCGTGGAAGCGGGCCTGCATGGCGCCTCCGGACAGGGCGTTGGCGATCGCCACGATCGTCATGCCCTGGTGGTGGGCCATGAAGGCGCGCACGAGCGCGTAGCGCTGGCCGTCGGGAACGCGCGTGGGGGTGTAATCCAGCGCCTCGTAGAATCCGTAGCGGCCGCGCGCGCCCAGCGCTTCGAACTGCTCAAGGTTCCGCGCCGCCGCCTTCGGGTCGACCATGGCGGCAAGTGCGGTTGCGTAGGGCGCCACCACCACGTGGTCATCGAGGCCGCGCTTCAGACCCAGGCTGGGCACCCCGAAGCTCAGGTACTGATAGGTGAATTCCAGGTCCCGGGCGTTGTAGGCCGACTCCGACATTCCCCATGGCACCTTGAGGCCCGCGGCGTACTCGACCTGGCGGCGTACGACCAGGCGATCGGTCTGATCCACGAGGCTGCCCGGCGGCGCCCGCATGACCAGCGACGGCATCAGGTATTCGAACATCGAGCCTGACCAGGAGATGAGCGCCGCCCCGTGCGCCACCGGCGTCACCGCGTGGCCCAGTCGAAACCAATGCCGCGCCGGCGCATCGCCCTTGGCGATGGCGAAGAAGCTGGCGAGCCGCGCCTCCGAACCCAGAAGGTCGTAGCAGTTCGGGTCGAGCTCGCCTTCGGTGGCCCGATAGCCGATCGAAAGCAGCATGCGGTCGGGGTCGAGCAGGAATCCGAAATCCATCTCGAGGGCCGTCCGGCGCGCCACCTCGGCGATCGCGGCCAGCCGTTCCACCAGAGGATCCTCGAGATCGCGGCGATGGCTTGCGATCGAGCGGCCGACGGCCTGCGCCCAGAACAGGAGGTCTTCGGCGGCCGGGTCGCCCCGGTCGATCGCCACCGCCTGGACGGCGTCCGCAAGCCGCGCCGCCTGCGCCGCGAGAATCGCCCATCGCCCGGCGCTCACCGGCCCGGCCGCATTCGCCGCCTCCAGCGCCTCGCGCATTCGGTCCAGCTCGCCATCGAAGCGCCGCCATGTGGCGTTACCGTCCGAAGCCTTGCGCAGCGCTTCGGCTTCATCAGCCAGGATGCTGAGCGGGTCGGCGACCCCGGCGAGACCCTGCACCCCGTCGAGGGGGGCCGCCGCCCATTGCTGCGCCGCGTTGGCGAGCGCGATCAGGTGGCCGGCGAGATTCCCACTGTCGACGGAAGACACGTACGGCGGGTCCAGCGGCCGCAGATCCTGGGTGGCGTACCAGTTGTAGAAGTGACCCCGGAAGCGGGCCATCCGGCCCATGGTCGACAGGGTCGCTTCCAGCCGCTCGGCCGCCTCGACGGTTCCAAGCCAGCCGCAGTCGCGGGCCGCCGCCGCCGACAGCAGGTAGAGGCCGATATTGGTCGGTGACGTACGATGGGCGATCGCCTCGGGATCTTCCTGGAAGTTGTCGGGCGGCAGCATGTTGTCCGCCGGCGTCACGAAGGTCTCGAAGTACCGCCAGGTCCGCCGCGCGGTCAGCCGGAGCCGCCGCAGTTCGGCCTCGGACGGCGGGAACCGGCCCGCCGCCGGAGGCGGCCGGCTCGCGAGCAGCGCGACGGCCGGCGATGCGATCCATGCCGCGATGAACGGCGCCGCCATGATCCAGGCGCCGGAGCGCGAGAGGCCGACGAGCGCCAGTGTGACGAGTCCGAGCGCGACGGCGGGCGCCATGCGGCGGTAGAAGCTCGGCAGGTCCAGGCGAAGGCCCGCGGCCGCCTGCGCGGCCGGAACCCACTCGAGCAGGCGCCGGCGCGAGAAGCACAGCCGCCACAGCGTACGCGCGATGGCGTCGCCCATCAGCGACGCCTGGTGCGCCAGCAGCGTGGTCACCAGCGCGGCCTGGACGAGGGCGAGGCGGAGGTCGCCCTCAAGGCTGTGGAGCCGGGCCCGGAGCGGGACGCCGGGCCGGCGCCGGGTCAGGGAGGCCGCCACCGGGATGAGCGGCGGCAGGGAGAAGGTCATCAGGACGAACAGGGTCCAGAGGGCCGCTCCGGGCAGGGGTAGAAGCCAGCCGGCCCACAGGCTCGCCAGGCTCATGCCCGGCGACAGCGTCCGGCGCAGGTTGTCGACCATCTTCCAGCGGCCGATCGCCGGAACCGGCGACGAAGCGCGGCCCGGCGCGGGCGGCAGGCCGAGTATCCACGGCAGGAGCTGCCAGTCGCCTCGCGCCCAGCGGTGGTGGCGCGCGGAGGAGACATCGTAGCGGTCCGGGAAGTCTTCCACGACCTCGACGTCGGAGGCGAGCCCGGCCCGCGCGAAGATCCCCTCGAAGAGATCGTGGCTCAGCAGCGTCGAGTCCGGAATGCGGCCGCGCAGGGCCGCCTCGAACGCATCGACGTCGTAGATGCCCTTGCCGGCGAACGAGCCTTCGCCGAACAGATCCTGGTACACATCGGAGACCGCCGCGGCGTAGGGATCGATGCCGCCGATGCTGGAGAACACGCGGCGGAACACCGAGCCCTCGCCGCCCGACGGCAAGGCCGGTGTGATCCGCGGCTGGAGGACCGCGTAGCCCTCGGTGACGCAGCCGGACGCCGCGTCCAAGTGTGGGCGGTTGAGCGGATGGGCCATCTTGCCGATGAGGCGGCGCACCGTCTCGCGGGGCAGTTTCGTGTCGGCGTCCAGGGTGACGACATAGCGGATATTCCGCGGAATGATTTGGTTCTCGACCGTGAGGAAGGTCGTGTCAGGCGCGTCCCGCAGAAGACGGTTCAGCTCCCGCAGCTTCCCCCGCTTCCGCTCCCAGCCCATCCAGCAGGCTTCACTCTCGGTCCAGACACGCCGCCGGTGGAGGAGCAGAAAGCGATCTCCGCCCGGCGCGGCGCCATGCTTCCGATTCAGGCGCGCAATACCCTCCGCAGCGGCGCGGAACAGCGCATCATCGCCCTCCACCTCCACGCTCTCGGCGTCGCGCCAGTCGGACAGCAGGGCGAAGTGCAGATGACCTTCGGGGCTGGAGAGGTAGTGTATTTCCAGCCGCTCGATCTGCGCCTCCAGGTCGGCGGTGTTGGTGAGCAGCACCGGGACCGCGACCAGCGTCCGCAGCCGCTGCGGCACGCCGCCCTTCAACTCCAGCGCGGGCAGCGGCACGGCCCGGAAGCCGCGGGTGACGCCTCGGTTCACGAGTGCGACGGCCGCGTCCAGCGCCGGGAACGCACCGAGGATCCCGAGCACGCCGAGCCAGGGAGCGGCGGTCCCCATGGCTAGCAGCGCCCCCAACGGCAGGGCCAGCAGCAGCGCGGTGGCCGCCAGGATCGCCCCAACGTAGGCGCCGATGCCAAGGCCGCGCACGGCGCGGCCGGGCCAGGTGCGGACCGCGGCCCGGAAGCCGATTGACGCCTCGAACCCATCCCGTCCGGCCGCCACGAGGTAGTAGCCGGGATCGCAGCGGCGGCCCTCGCCCGAGATATCGTCTACGGCCCGAATTTCCTGGATGACCCGCCGCGCCACGTCCAGTTCGCTGCGCCCCGAGCCGCGGGCCAGCGCCTCGATCGCCGTGCGGTAGAGGTTGCGGGTGGGGAAATCCATGTCGGCGAAGGCGCTGCCGGCCTTCAGGACGTCGTCGACGGGGCTGACGCGCTCGACCTGTTCCGCCCAATCCACGTCCGAGATCAGACGCAGGCTGGTGACGATGTTGCGCACGGTGCCGCTGGCCGCCACCTGTCGCTGCTGTTCGTCGCGTATGATCTGGTCGGCGGCGGCGCCCCGCCGCGCCAGCTGCACGTCCAGCCAGGTCAGCGCCGGCGCTCCGACCGCATCGTCGTGGCGCAGCCGCTGGTGCATCTGGACGACAAAGGCGTCGGCGAGCTCACCACGCTCATACGGACGCAGCACGTCCTCGCACGACTCGACGGGCCGGTCGCCGGCCCCGAACATGCGGTCGCAGCAGTTATCGGCCTGCGCGCGGGCGTAGCGGCTGATCACGATGCGCTCGGCGATCCGCCGCAGGTTCTCGATCAGCACGATCCGCAACGTGATCGCGACGGCCCAGAGTTCCCCGATCGTCAGCGGCTGCACGTCCTGATAGGCGCGCAGGAAGCGGCAGAGCAGGTCCGGATCGAAGCGGCTGTCGGTATGAGCCACGAACGCCCAGGCGATGCCGAACACGCGCGGATAGCCGGCCAGGTGCCCCTGGGCGATCTTCGGGAGCTGGCGGTAGTAGCTTGCGGGTAGGTCGAGCCGGACCTCCCGGACCTGCTTCTCGACCAGGTGGAAATTGTCGATCAGCCACTCGGCCGCGGGCGTGATGCTGGCGCCGTCATCGAGCGCCTGGACCGTGTCGCGGTAGGCTTCCAGCAGCAGGGCCTGGTTTTCGGCCAGGCGGCGGACCAGGGGCCGGCCCCGGCCTTTCCGTCCGAGGCCCTGGGCTTCCGCCAGGCTGCGGGCGTGGACTTCCAGCCGCTCGACGCTGAACAGTTCGCCTCGGACAGGCGCGGCGTCTTCCCCAGCGGATCGCGGTCGATGGCTTCGCCGGGCGTGCCCGGTCAGGAACGGCGGTTTCCTGCGGCCGGCTAGCACCTGCGCACCTCTCTCGGCGTGCCGGGAGCATACGCTTCGCACGCGACCGCGTCCGCACTCTTTGCGGATGGCCCGGGATCGGGCTCGCGGCGCTTCGCCGTGAGCGCCTCGGTGTATACGGCCATCACGCCGTCGAGCACGTCCAGCCAACTGTAGCGCAGGCTCTCCCGCCGCGCCGCCGCGCCCAGGGCCCAACGCTTGGCCGGGCGCCGGGCCAGATCCACGATCGCGTCGGCATAGGCCGCCACATCGTCCGCCGGCCGCAACAGGCCGGTGGCCGGCGTCAGGAGGGCGCGATGAGCGGGCGCGTCGGCGCAAACCACCGGCAGGCCCGCGGCCATGGCTTCCAGGGTGACGTTGCCGAAAGTTTCCGTGAGGCTCGGGTTGAACATGATGTCGGCGCTGGCGACCGCCCGACCCAGTTCGGCGCCGGAGAGTTCTCCGATGTGGCTCGCCTTGGGCAAGCGCCGGGCGAACCAACGCTGCGCCGGTCCTGCTCCGATCACCAGCGCCCGGACCCGCGGATCGCGCGCCGCCGCCCGGTCAAGGGTTTCGGCGAAGACGGCGAGACCCTTCTCCTTCACCACCCTGCCGAAGAACAGGACCACCACGTCATCGTCGGCGAACCCATGCCGGCGCCGCCATGCGATGTCGCGATAGCGCGGATTGAAGAGATCGGGATCGACGCCCCGGCTCCAGAGCCGGACGCGGCCGCCCAGCCCGGCCGCCGACATCTCCTCGGCCATCGGCCGGTTGGGGACCAGCACATAGTCGCAACGACCATAGAAGGCTCGGAGGTAGGCGTCGGCGAGCGGCTTCAGCCACCCAAGGCCATAATAGCGGAGGTAGGTCTCGAAGCGGGTGTGGACGCTGGCCACGACCGGCGCGCCCAGGGTCCGGGCGACGCTCAGCGCCTGCCATCCCAGCAGGTCGGGCGTGGACAGGTGCACGATATCCGGCGCGAACCGGGTCAGGTCAGCCCGAATCCGGGGCGTCAGTCCGAGGGCCAGCCGGTAATCCGGTCGGGTCGGAATCGAGATCGAGGGCGCCGAGATGAGCTGGCCCGCCGGCGCAAACGCCGGCGTGCGGTTCGTCGGAGAATAGATTCGCACCTCGCAACCGCAGGCGTTCTCAAGGTGCGACACCAGCCGGTTGAGCGCCTGGTTCGAACCGTCGCGCGTATAGTTGAAGTTCCCCGAGAACAGGGCGACGCGAAGACGGCGCGCAGGCGGCGGCCTCAAATCTCGCATCGGCCTTCTCCGGGTCCGAAGGCCGAGGACGCCGGCGGTCCGACCGCGACAGGGTCGCCGGGATTGAACTTCAGCACGTCGGTGTCGCCGTCATCGGTAGGGTTCGAGCCTTCGTCGGCATCGACTTCCTCCACCTTCATGTGGAACTCGCGGGTCTTCAGGACGATGAAGAAGGCTGTTTCCGGTCTGAGCGTCAGTAGAGGGGTTCGGGTGGCCACGGCAATCCTCAAGGCATGGCGCGCAACATCTCCCCCACCCGGCGCGCCGGCCTTGACCGAGGTCAATGTCGCCGCGGCGGCGCCGGTATCTGGTCATGATGTCGCTGCGTGGAGGCGCGGTCCAAGCTGGTGGTGAATTGTCCTGTTCGGCGCTGATCCGACCCGCAACGAGCCCGCCGGTGAAGCCGCAACAGGGTCCGCGTTCGCCGACCGTATCGCCCGAGAGGAGACTCCAGGGTAGAGCGGAAAGCGGCGCGGACTTGCCGATGGACAAGGACCTATCCGATGAAACGCATATTGTGCACCGTGCTTGCGCTCACGCTTCTGACCGGCCCGGTCGCCATGGCTCAGCCAGACTATCAGGACCGGTCCCAGCAAAGGGACTATCGCGCGGAACAGGGAGGTCCCCGCTATTCGCGCGGCGACCGGCTCCCCAGCCAGTACCGGCAGAACCTGCACGTCGTGAACGACTGGAAGCAGCGCGGGCTCCGGAGGCCTCCGAAGGGGTATCAGTGGGTGCGCAACGACCGCGGCGACCTCTTCCTCGCGTCGAAGACCACCGGCGACATCGCCCAGACCGCCTACCGCGACGAGCGGGAGCAGCAATGGAACCAGCGGTATTCCCGGACCTATTCCTACAATGACGACGTCTATTACCGCGAATGCCGGGAGTCCAAGGACCCGGCCGGCGTCATCATCGGCGCCCTGATCGGCGGCCTCCTCGGCAACGCCGCCGGCCGCGATGGCGGACGCACCGGGGCGACAGTCGCGGGCGTCATCCTCGGCGGGGCGGTCGGCGCGGCTCTGACCAAGGACCTCGACTGCGACGATCGCAGCTATGCCTACAAGGCCTACTACGACGGCTTCAACTCCGACCGCGTCGGCAGCCGTCACCAATGGCGCAACCCGGGCAACGACCATCGCGGTGAAGTGCGGATCGGCGACTACTACAATGACCCGCGCGGTTTCCGCTGCGCCGACTTCACCCAGGTCACCACCATCCAAGGCCGGACGCAGACCACGCGCGGTCGCGCCTGCCGCCAGCCGGACGGCTCCTGGGCTGTGGTAGGCTAGGTTTGGAGCCGCGCGCTGTGGACGACGCCAAGCGAGTCTCAATCCCAGCCAGAGAGGGTGCGACGCCCTCTTCAATCAACGCGGCCACAAGCTTGCTCCTGACGGACCTCTACCAGCTCAACATGGTCGAGGCGTACCTGCAGCACGGGCGCACCGAGACGGCCGTGTTCGAGTTCTTCGTCCGCAAACTGCCGCCGCGGCGCGGCTTCCTGGTGGCGGCCGGCCTGCAGCAGGCGGTGGAGTTCCTGGAGAACCTGCGCATCTCGCCCGACGAGCTGGACTGGCTCCGCGGCAGCGGCCGGTTCGGCGCAGGGACGCTCGATTGGCTGGCGGATCTCCGCTTCACGGGCGATGTGGACGCGGTGGCCGAGGGCACGGTGGTCTTCGGAAACGAGCCGATCCTGCGAGTGACCGCGCCCCTGCCGGTCGCCCAGCTGGTCGAGAGCCGGCTGATGAACATCCTGCATTTCCAGACGCTGATCGCCTCCAAGGCGGCGCGCATGGTGCTGGCGGCGCCGGGCAAGCGGCTCATCGATTTCGGCCTGCGGCGGGCCCACGGCGCCGAAGCCGGCCTGATGGCGGCCCGCGCCAGCTACATTGCAGGCTTCGACGGCACCGCCACGGTGCTGGCGGGCATGCTGTGGGACATTCCGATCAGCGGCACCATGGCCCATTCATTCATTCAGGCCTTCGCCGACGAGAGCGCCGCATTCGAGGCCTTTGCCCGCGCGAGGCCCGAGGGCCTGACCCTGCTCCTCGACACCTACGACACCGAGGCGGCCGCCCGGAAGGTGGTGGCGCTGGCGCCTCGGCTCAGGCAGGCCGGGATCGTGGTGCGGGGCGTACGCCTCGACAGCGGCGACCTGGACGCCCTGTCCCGCAGCGTGCGACGCATCCTGGACGATGGCGGCCTCGGCGACGTGACGATCTTCGCGAGCGGCGGCCTCGACGAGGATGACCTGCAGGCCTTCGTCGGGGCCAAGGCGCCGATCGACGGTTTCGGTATGGGCACCAGCCTGACCACCTCCTCCGACGTCCCGGCGCTGGACTGCGCCTACAAGCTCGAGGAATACGCGGACGTCGCACGTCGGAAGCTTTCCGTGGGTAAGGCCACCTGGCCCGGCCGCAAGCAGGTCTGGCGCAGCTACGACGACCGCGGGCGAATGGCGCAGGACGTCCTCTCCACCCATGACGATGACCTGTCCGGCGAGACGCTTGTCCGCCCGGTGCTGCGAGGCGGGAAGCGCGCAGGTCCGGCGCCGCGCCTGCGGGAAATCCGCGACCATGCCGCACGGGAGCTCGCGCGCCTGCCAGACCCGCTTCGGCGTCTTGCGCCTCATGCCTATCCGGTGGAGATCGGCGATGCGCTAAGACGGCTCACCGCGGACGTGGATCGTCGACTGCCCCCACGGGAGGCGCCCGCATGAACAGGATCGCGATTGGGTCGGAATCCGACGTCCTGCTGGTGGTGGACGTGCAGAACGACTTCTGCCCCGGAGGGGCGTTGGCGATCCCGGAGGGCGACAAGGTCGTCGGTCCCATCAACCGCATGATGGACGCCTTCCCGCACGTCGTCTTCACCCAGGACTGGCACCCGCACGATCACCAGTCCTTCGCCTCCATCCATCGCGGCGGGGAACCCTACGAGACGATCGCCCTGCCCTATGGCGACCAGATCCTGTGGCCGGACCACTGCGTACAACGGACGCCGGGCGCGCAGTTCCACCCCGATCTCGACGCCGCGCGCGCCGAGCTCGTTCTGCGCAAGGGTTTCCGCCGGGAGGTCGACTCCTACTCCGCTTTCTTCGAGAACGACCGGCGCACGCCGACGGGCCTCGCCGGCTACCTCCGGGAACGCGGGTTCGAAAGGGTCTTTCTGGCCGGGCTCGCTCTGGATTTCTGTGTCCTCTGGTCGGCTGAGGACGCGCGTCGCCACGGCTTCCAGGCCGTGGTGGTCGAGGATGCGTGCCGCGCCCTGAACGTAAACGGGTCCGGCTACGACGCCCGACGCCGGCTCCAGGCTGTCGGGGCGTCTCTGGTGAACAGCGCAGACCTCGCGCCGGGGCTGGTCTCGACATGATCGGCGGACCGTCCATCTGGTCGCCCCGGGACCCGCGACCGCTACACATGCCGGAACAGGTGCGGCTGTTTGCGCTCGAGGCCACGGCCGAGCTCGGCGCCGCGGTCGCGCGCGCCCTGGGCCACCACCTTGCCCCGCATGAGGAACGCAGCTTCGAGGACGGCGAACACAAGTCCCGGCCGCTGGAGGCGCTGGCCGGCTGCGACTGCTATGTGATCCAGAGCCTGCACGGCGGCCCGGACCAGAGCGCCAACGACAAGCTCTGCCGGCTGCTGTTCTTCATCGGGGCGCTGAAGGACGCCGGCGCGGGGCGGGTGACGGCCGTGGCGCCCTACCTCTGCTATTCCCGCAAGGACCGGCGGACCAAGCCCTTCGACCCGGTGACCACCCGCTATGTCGCTGCGCTCTTTGAGGCGGTCGGAACCGACGCCCTGGTGACCCTCGAAGTCCACAATCCGGCGGCTTTCGAGAACGCCTTTCGCGGCCGCAGCGTCACCATTCCGGCGGCCGCGCTGTTCCTCGACGCCGCGATGCGGTTCCGCGACGAGCCGCTGTGCGTGCTGTCGCCCGATCCGGGCGGGGTGAAGCGCGCCGAGCTCTTTCGCGAGGCCCTGGAGGTGAAGACCGGCAGGCCGATCGGCAAGGCCTTCGCCGACAAGCATCGCAGCGCCGGCGTGGTCAGCGGCGATCTGCTGGTGGGAGACGTCAGAGACGCCACGGTGATCCTGGTCGATGACCTGATCAGCACCGGCGGCACCCTGGTCCGCGCCGCCCGGGCCGCGAAGCAGGCTGGCGCGCGGCGGGTGATCGCCATGGCCGCCCATGGTCTGTTCATGCCGGGCGCGGCGGAGGCGCTGGCCGACCCCGCCATCGAGCAGGTGGTGGTCACCGACGCCGTGCCGCCGTTCCGGTTGCAAGGCTGCAGCGCGGCCGGCAAGATCGAGGTCTTGGCCTGTGCGCCCCTGCTGGCGGAAGCCATCTCGCGCCTGGCGACGGGCGAACCGCTCACCGACTTGCTGGTCTATTGATCATCCGCGCGAGGCGGCGCGCGTCCCGCGCCGCCATCGCCAGATAGACGCGCGCCTGTGTGGGCCACTTTTCCGGCGTGCGCGGCGAAGGCTCCAGCATGTGCGCGATCGCCAGCCGCGCCCGCAGCGTGGCGCGATAGCACCGGTAAAAAAGGTGGAGCTCCGGCGGGGCGTCCTCGTGCAGGGCGGTGATCACCCGACGACTGAGTCGCGCGCCGACCTTCGGCGCCCCCAATCGTTCGATTTCCATGTCGAGAAAGGCGAGTTCGTCCAGGGGATCGACCGCCCGGAGGGCGGCGCTGAACTCCAGGCGATCGATCATCTTGGTCGGCGGCCCCATCCAGATGTGCTCGGGCCTGAGGTCGCCATGAGCGTCGACGATCCGCCCCTGGCGCACACGCCCTTCGAGGAGGCCGGCCCGGAGGCGCAGGAACCTCAGCTGCACGGCCAGAATGCTGCGAACGAGGCCCCCCGGCAGGCCCAGTCGCGGCTCCAGCAGGACGCGCCGGTGATAGGCGAGTCCGTTGCGAAGGCTCCGGAGATGGACGGCGGGCGCAAGGCGGACGCGACCCGCCCGCCGGTAGAATCGGGCCAGGAGATCGCCGAGCGCATCGACCTCCCGGTCCGTCACCTCACCCGCCGTGAGCCGCGCCTCCAACGTCCGGGCCTGGTCGAAGCGGCGCATGCGGACCAGCCAGTCGACCACCTCGCCGGCGCCGCCGATCGCCAGGCCGCGGTCGGTCGAGACGAGCGGGTCCACCGCTTCGTAGACGTCCGGCGCCAGGCGCCGGTTCAGCGCAAGCTCGGCCCGGCAGGCCGCCTCCCGGCGCCCCAGCGTCGAGAAATCGAGATAGGGGAAACGGACCGGCTTCTTCAGCTTGTAGACCGCGCCGTCCAGGAAGAAGAGCCAGGACATATGCGTCTCCCGCCGGGTTACCTGCCCCGCATGGCCCGGATAGGCGTCCGGCTGGCTAAGGAACGCCACCTTGTCGGCGATCCCCGGCGTCCTTCGATTTTCGGCGTTCGCATCCACATCTGCACCTAGCAGTCCAGGCCGCTGAGAATCTTGACGGAGCGCAATGCGATCCCGGTCGAACGGGCCAGTGTCGCCGCACTGCGTCACACGAGGTCCGAGATGGACGATCAGACCCTTCAGGAAATCGTCGCGATTGAGCTCCAGCGCCTGAGCGGCGGTGCGCCAGTTGCGGCTGCGGTCGCCAACGGTGTGGTCACTGTGACCGGCGCCGTCCAGAACGACATGCGTCGGGTGTTGATCGAACAAGAGCTGCTGCGGCTGCCCGAAGTTCTGGATGTCCACAACCATCTCCAGGTGGCGGCGCCGGCGGGCGATCTCCGGACCCAGTTCCTGGCGCTGCTGGAGCGGGAAGACGTGCCCACCGCCGGGATAACGATCGCGGCGGAAGACGGAGCGGTCATTCTCTCCGGCCGAGCGGCCGGCTGGTTCGACCGCGACGCCGCCGAACGGCTCGCTTGGACACTGCCAGGCGTCCGTTCCGTGGACAACCGGATCACCTTGCCGCCAGATGCGGCCGAGCCCGACGTCGACGACGCCGGAAACCCGTTGGGTTGACCGTGGCCTGGCCTGCCATCCCGAAGACGCCGGAAGACCGGGCGGCCGGGAACCTCAAGGACTATGACGCCGCGGTCGCCAGCTTTTCCTGGGAGGCGGCGCGCGCCGAACTCGCCGGTCTCCCGGATGGGGGCCTGAACATCGCCCACGAGGCGCTCGACCGTCACGTCCAGTCCGGCCGCGGCAGCCAGCTGGCCCTGCGCTGGATCGGACGCGACGACGTCGTTCGGGATTTCAGCTACGCGGAGCTGACGGCGCAGGCGAACAGGTTCGCCAACGTGCTGCGGAGCCTGGGCGTCAGGAAGGGAGAGCATGTTTACAGCCTGCTCGGTCGAACCCCCGAGCTCTACTTCGCCGCCCTGGGCACGCTGAAGGCCGGCGCCGTGTTCACCCCGCTCTTCTCGGCGTTCGGCCCCGAGCCGATCCGCGCCCGGATGGAGATCGGTGAGGCCAACGTCCTGGTCACCTCCGAAGCGCTCTACCGCCGGAAGGTCGACCCCTGGCGCGGCGAGGTGGCGAGCCTTCGCCACGTGCTGCTCACCGACTGCAAGGAGGAGCCGCCGGCCGGCGCAGTCGCGCTCGAGCCGCAGCTCGCCCGCGCCGGCCCGGCGTTCGAGACCGTCCACACCGCGCCGGAGGACATGGCGCTGCTGCACTTCACCAGCGGCACCACCGGCCGGCCCAAAGGCGCCGTCCACGTCCATGAGGCGGTGGTGGCGCACCACATCACCGGCCGCACCGCCCTCGATCTGCGGCCGGGCGACGTCTACTGGTGCACGGCGGACCCCGGCTGGGTGACAGGGACGTCCTACGGGATCATTTCGCCGCTCACCAATGGCGTGACCCTGGTCGTCGACGAGGCTGAGTTCGACGCGGAGCGCTGGCGGCGCATCCTGCAGGAGCAGGCGGTGAACGTCTGGTACACGGCGCCCACGGCCATCCGGATGCTGATGAAGGCCTGGGCGCAGGACCCGCGGCCCTTCGATCTGCCATCGCTGCGGTTCATGGCCAGTGTCGGCGAGCCCCTGAACCCCGAGGCCGTGGTCTGGGGCGTCCAGGCATTCGGCAAGCCGTTCCACGACAACTGGTGGCAGACGGAGACCGGCGGCATCATGATCGCCAACTTCGCCGCGATGGACATCAAGCCGGGCTCCATGGGCCGCCCCCTGCCCGGCGTGACAGCCGGGATTGTGGAGCGAGGTCCCGATGGTTCCGTATGGGAAGTCGAAATGCCCATGGCCTTGGGCGAGCTGGCGCTGCGGCCGGGCTGGCCCTCGATCATGCGCGGCTACCTCCATGAGGAGGAGCGCTTCCGAAAATGCTTCGCCGGAGGCTGGTATCTGACGGGCGACCTGGCGACGCGGGACTCCGACGGCTACTACTGGTTCGTCGGCCGCGCCGACGACGTGATCAAGAGCGCCGGCCACCTGATCGGACCGTTCGAAGTCGAGAGCGTGCTGATGGAGCACGACGCCGTGGCCGAGGCGGCGGTCATCGGGCTGCCGGACCCGGTTTCGGGCGAGGTGGTGAAGGCCTACGTGGCCCTGAAGGCCGGATTTGTCGCGGACGAGGTCCTGCGGCGGGAGATCCTCGGCCATGCGCGCAAGCGCCTCGGCGCGGCCGTGGCGCCCAAGGACATCGCCTTCCGTCAGAACCTGCCCAAAACCCGCAGCGGCAAGATCATGCGTCGGCTGTTGAAGGCCCGGGAGCTGGGATTGCCCGAAGGCGACCTCTCCACCCTGGAAAGCGAGGAGCGATGAGCGACGCCGCCCTGAAAGCGCACCTCACCCACGCGCATGTGACCGAGCAACTCGGCCGCATGATCCGCATCCGCGCCTTCGAACAGGGCTGCGTGGAAGCCTACACCCAGGAGAAGATCCGCGGCTTCCTGCACCTCTACGACGGCGAGGAGGCTGTCGCCGTCGGCGTCATCCCGGTGCTGGAGGCGCGCGACCGCATCGTCGCGACCTATCGCGAGCATGGCCACGCGCTCGCCCGCGGCGTGCCGATGAACGCCCTCATGGCCGAGATGTTCGGCAAGCAGTCGGGTTGCAGCGGCGGGCGCGGGGGGTCGATGCATCTGTTCGACCGGGCCGCGAACTTTTACGGCGGCAACGCCATCGTCGGCGGCGGCCTGCCGGTGGCCGTGGGCCTGGCCCTCGCAGACCACCTGCGCGACCAGGACGGCGTCACCGCCTGCTTCTTCGGCGAAGGCGCAGCGGCCGAGGGCGAATTCCACGAGAGCCTGAACCTGGCGGCGCTGTGGAATCTGCCGGTGCTCTTCGTCTGCGAGAACAACCTCTACGCCATGGGCACCGCCCTGGCGCGCTCCGAGGCGGAGACCGACATCCACCGCAAGGCCGAGAGCTACCGGGTCGCCTCGGAGGTGGTGGACGGCATGGACGTCGTGGCGGTGGAGGTCGCGGCGCGTCGGGCGATCGCCACGATCCGCGCGACCGGCAAGCCGTTCTTCCTGGAGTGCCGCACCTATCGCTTCCGCGCCCACTCGATGTTCGACGCCCAGCTCTACAGGGACAAGGCCGAGGTGGAGGCCTGGAAGGCCAAGGACCCAATCGCCCGCTTCCGCGACTGGGCGCTGTCGGCGAACCTGATTCATGCTGACGACGTCGCCCGCCTGGAGGCCGAGGCCTCCGCCGAGGTGAAGGCCGCCGTCGCCTATGCCGAGGCCGCGCCCTGGGAGCCGGTCGCGGACCTGGCGAAATACGTCTGTGCGCCGGAACGGCCCGACGCGCCGAAAGGCCCAGCCATCGCCGCGCCGCCGCAGCCGACCACCTACCGCGAGGCCGCCAAGCAGGGGATCCGCGACGCGCTGCTCCGCGACGAGCGAGTGTTCCTGATGGGCGAGGATGTGGGCGCCTACGGGGGTTGCTACGCGGTCTCCAAGGGCCTCCTGGCCGAGTTCGGACCGGACCGCATCCGCGACACGCCGCTCTCCGAAGCCGGCTTCACCGGCGCCGGCGTGGGCGCGGCCTTGGCCGGGCTGCGGCCGATCGTCGAACTGATGACGGTGAACTTCAGCCTGTTGGCGCTCGATCAGATCCTCAACACCGCGGCCACGATCCGGCACATGTCGGGCAATCAGTTCGGCTGCCCGCTGGTGATCCGGATGGCCACCGGCGCAGGCCGCCAGCTCGCCGCCCAGCATTCGCACAGCCTGGAGGGCTGGTACGCCCATATCCCCGGCCTGCGCATCCTGGCCCCGGCGACTGCATCGGACGTGCGCGGCATGCTCTGGACGGCGCTGCAGGAGCCGGACCCGGTGCTGATCTTCGAGCACATCATGCTCTACAACCGGACGGAGCCGCTCTCGCCCGACGCCGGGCCCGTCGATATCGACACGGCCGCCATCCGCCGACCGGGGAAGGACGTGAGCCTGATCACCTACGGCGGCTCGCTCTGGAAGACGCTGGAGGCGGCGGAAACCCTGGCGAAGGACGGGATCGACGCCGAGGTCCTGGACCTTCGTGTGCTGCGGCCGCTGGATGACGCCGCGATCCTGGCCACCGTGGCCAAGACCCGCCGGGCAATCATCGTCGATGAGGGCTGGCGCTCCGGCTCGCTGGCCGCGGAGATCGGCATGCGGATCGCGGAGCGGGCCTTCTACGATCTCGACGCGCCGCTGGCGCGGGTCTGTTCCGAGGAAGTCCCGATCCCCTACGCCCGCCATCTGGAGGCGGCCGCCCTGCCGCAGGCGGACAGGATCGTCGCCGCCGCCAGGGCCGCCATGGGGCGCGCCTGATCATGGCGGAGTTTCTCATGCCGTCCCTCGGCGCGGACATGGAGGCGGGCACATTGGTCGAATGGCTCGTCAAACCCGGCGCGGTCGTGAAGCGGGGCGACATCGTCGCCGTGGTCGAGACCCAGAAGGGCGCGATCGAGATCGAGGTCTTTGACGCGGGCGTCGTGGAACGGTTCCTGGTGGAGCCGGGCGCCACCGTCCCCGTCGGAACGCCGCTCGCGGCGATCCGCGTCGAAGGCGAACCCGAGCCGGCGGAGGCCGCGCCGCCACGAGCGGTCGCCCAGGAGCCCGCCGAGCCGCCGCCAGCGCCCTCGCCCGCCCCCACCGCCGCCCCCGAACACGTCCACGCCTCGCCGGCGGCCCGCCGGCTTGCCGCCGAGCGCGGCCTCGATCTTACAGGGGTCAAGGGCACGGGACCGGGCGGCGCGATCCAGCTGGCCGACATCGAGGCTGCGGCGCCGCCGAGGTCCTCGGGCCCCCCCGGCGCGTTCGACTTCAGTCAGATGCGCGCGGCGATCGCCGCGGCCATGTCGCGGTCCAAGCGCGAGATCCCGCACTATTACCTCTCCGAGACCGTGGATGTGCGGGCCGGCGCCGATTGGGTGGTCCGAACCAACGTCGAGCGGCCGCCCGAGAGACGCCTCCTGCTTGCGGTGCTCTTCATCAAGGCGACCGCCATCGCCGCCCGCGCCTATCCCGAATTCAACGGCTTCTTTGCGGACGGCAAGTTCCAACCCAGCGCGGCCGTACACCCCGGCGTGGCGATCGCCCTGCGGGGCGGGGGCCTGGCGGCGCCCGCCATCCACAACGCCGCGGATCTGGATGTGGAAAGTCTCATGGACCGCATGCGCGACCTGGTCGGCCGCGTCCGGGCCGGCCGGTTCCGCAGTTCGGAGATCGCAGATCCGACGATCACCATTTCCAGCCTGGGCGATCGGGGCGTCGAGGCGCTGTTCGGGGTGATCTATCCGCCCCAGGTGGCGATCCTGGGCTTCGGCAAGGTCGTGGAACGCCCCTGGGTCGTCGACGGCGCCATCGGCCCTCGACCGGTGGTGACCCTCACGCTTGCCGCCGATCACCGCGTCAGCGACGGCCATCGGGGCGGGCTGTTCCTGGCCGAGATCGGGCGGCTCTTGCAGCATCCGGAGGCCCTATGACCGATGCGGACATCCGCGCGGCGATCCGCGACGAGCTCGCGCGCCTGGCGCCAGAGATCGACTTCGAGACGCTCGACCCTGCGGTTGACATCCGCGAGCAGGCCGACCTCGACTCCATGGATTTCCTCAACCTGGTCACGGCGCTGCACCAGCGGCTCAGCGTGGACATTCCAGACGCCGACACCCCCAAGCTGGCGACGATCGAGGGCGCGGTCGCCTACTTGGCGCGCAAGGGCGGCGCTGCGCCCTCAGCCTGAGGGAACGACGGCGCTTTCGGAGGAAATCTCTCCAGGATCGCCGTCACGGCCTCGTCGGATAGCTGGCGAAAGTCGGCGTAATAGTACCCGATCGCCCCGAAAGCCGCGTACGCTTCGAGGCAGACCACCTCGTCGGCTTCAACCCGGAGCTCGGCGAGCGTGTCGGTCGGCGCCACCGGTACGGCCAGCACCAGCTTCGCCGGACCCTGCCGGCGGACGGCGCGCAAAGCGGCGCGTGTCGTGGCGCCCGTAGCCACGCCGTCATCCACGACGATGGCGACGCGGCCTGCCACCTCGGCTCTCGAGCGATCGCCAAGGTAGGCCGTCCGCCGGCGTTCGATCTCTTGAAGCTGTCCTGCGCGGACCGCGTCGAATGTCTTCCCGTCCACTCCAAGCATCGCGATGACGTCCTCGTTGCGGAGGTGCAGAACTCTCCCGCAGCGTCCGCCACCGCCCCCATGGCGAGTTCCTCGTGGAACGGCGCGCCGATCTTCCGTACCAGGACGAGATCGAGCGACGCGTCGAGCGCGGCGGCGACCTCCGCTGCGACCGGGACGCCGCCCCTTGGCAGGGCCAGCACCACCACGTCATGGCCGCGATAGGCGGCCAGCGCCTCCGCCAGACGCCGGCCGGCCTCCGTGCGATTCCTGAAGGGCATGGATGATCCTCCAATGACAGATTGCCCCCGACGGGGCGCCCCCCGTCTTGACCCAGGTCAAGGCGCCGCTGGTTCATGGGCGCATCGTAAAAGCCAGTTGGGCCGGCCGCCATCCGCGTCGCCCGGCCCCTGCCGTCGCGGTTCCGAAGCTTCTTCCGTGGGTGACCCGTCCGAGCGGATAAACCAACTTCACGGTGGCGAACCATGTCCCGCAAGCTTCTCTTTGTCCTGGCCGACGGCGGTCGGGCGCGCTTCGTAGAGCGGTCACCTTCCAACGGACATTTCGTGACGTTCGAGGAAATCGACCGCACCCAGGCCCTGGCGCAACTGCGGACCGAGTTGCGGGCCAGTCCACCCGCGCGCACCCACGAGAGCGCCTCCCCGCGCCGTTCGGCGGTCGGCCGGGACGACTACGTCCGTCCCGCGAAGCGGGCCTTTATGGCCGAGGTCGCCCAGCGCGCCGTCGCCCTGGTCCGCGAGCGCGAGCTTAGCGGCGTTTTCCTGGCTGCGCCGCCGCAGCTCATCGGGCCTCTCCGCGCCGGCCTCGACGGCTCGGTTCCGCTGGCGGGGGCGATTCGCAAGGACCTGACGAAAGCCCGGGACCACGAACTCGGCGCTTGGCTGAACGCTCCGTATTCGACCCTGCAGCTCTAGCCCTGACGGTTCGTGGGCCTGACCCAGGAGACCCTGAGCCGGGTGATCCGCCAGCTCCTGGCCAACGGGTAAGGTGGAGGCCGAGGGGGCCAACGCTTGAGGCGGCCGGCGCGGGCCCCGCCAACCGTCGCCGTAGCGCCCCCAGGGCGGGGCTCAGAGGGGCCTGGAACTTAGCCTCCCACGGATTCGGCGATCGCGCGGCCGCGCGGCGTGGCCGGCGCCTGGGCCGCCTCGGCCTCGCGAACCACCGCCATAGTGCGCGGCAGGCTTTGGGGATTGACGCTCATGGAATCGATGCCGAGCTCTGTGAGGAAAGCGGCGATTTCGGGATAGGTCGCCGGCGCCTCGCCGCAGATGCCGACGTGACGGCCGTTGCGGTGAGCGCCCGTCACCGCCTGCCGGAGCATCTCGAGCACGCCAGGGTCGCGCTCGTCGAAGTCGAAGGCCACGGTCTCCGAATCCCGGTCGACGCCCAGCACCAATTGAGTCAGGTCGTTGGAGCCGATCGAGAAGCCGTCGAACAGCTTCGCGAAGGCGTCGATCTGGATGATGTTGTTGGGAATCTCGCACATGACATAGACCTCCAGCCCGTCCTCGCCGCGCCTCAGGCCGTTGGCGGCCATGGCGTCGAGCACCCTCTGAGCCTCGTCTGTGCGCCGGCAGAAAGGCACCATGATCTTCAGGTTGGTCAGGCCCATGTCCATGCGGATCCGCCGCAGCGCCTCGCACTCCAGCGCGAATCCCTCTGCATAGAGCGGATGGGCATAGCGCGCCGCCCCCCGGAAACCGAGCATCGGGTTCTCTTCGACCGGCTCGAAGGCCTTGCCGCCCAGCAGCCTGGCATATTCGTTGGTCTTGAAGTCCGAGAGCCGCACGATCACCGGGCGGGGGTGGAAGGCCGCCGCGATCACCCCGGCGCCCTCGGCCAGCTTGTCGACAAAGTACTGCCGCGGCGAGGCGTAGCCCTTGGCCAGGCGGTCGATGGCCGCGCGCTCGCGGGCCGCGGTTACGCGCTCCGGGTGGACCGCAGCCATCGGATGCAGCCGAATCTGCTCGCCGATGATGAACTCCAGCCGCGCCAGGCCCACGCCGGCGCTGGGCAGCTGGGCGAAGCGGAACGCAAGATCCGGCTGCGCCAGGTTCAGCATGATGTGCGTCTTCGGCTGCCTGAGGTCCACGGGCTTCAGGTGCTGCACGTCGAAGGGAATCTCGCCTTGATAGACCCGGCCCGTCTCGCCCTCGGCGCAGGACACGGTCACCCGGCTCCCGCTGACCAGGCGCGTCGTCGCGTCGCCCGCCCCCACCACCGCCGGCACGCCACGTTCGCGCGCGACGATGGCGGCGTGGCAAGTGCGCCCGCCGCGGTCGGTGACCACCGCGCTGGCGCGCTTCATCACCGGCTCCCAGTCTGGACTCGTGGCGGCCGCGACCAGCACCTCGCCCGGCTGGAACGCCGCGAGGTCGGCAGGACCGCGGATGTTGCGGACAACGCCGCTGGCGATCCGCTCGCCGACCGCCTTGCCGGTCGCCAGCACGACGCCCGAGCCCGTCAGCCGGAAGGTCTCGATGTCCGTTCCGCGCTGAGAGGCCACTGTCTCCGGCCGCGCCTGGACGATGTAGAGCCGGCCGTCGCGCTCGTCCTTGGCCCATTCGATGTCCATGGGCGTCGGCCGTCCCGCGCGCTTGGAATAGTGGTCCTCGATGCGGATCGCCACGTCGGCGAGGGCCAGGACCTCAGCGTCGCTCAGGCAGTAGCGCTCGCGCAGACCCCGCGGGACCGGGATCGTCAGCAGTCCCGGCCCGTCGCCCTTTGGCTCGGAGATGATGCGGGTCTGCTTGGCCCCGAGGCTGCGGCGCAGAACGGCGCGGAACCCCTGCCGAAAGGTCGGCTTGTGGACATAGAACTCGTCCGGATCGACCCGGCCCTGAACCACGTTTTCGCCCAGGCCATAGGCGCCAGTGAGGAACACCACATCACGGAAGCCACTCTCGGTGTCGAGGGTGAAGATCACGCCGCTCGCCGCATGATCGGACCGGACCATCCGCATCACGGCGACCGAGAGGAAGACCTTGGCGTGGTCGAAGCCGTTGTTGACGCGGTAGACGATCGCCCGGTCGGTGAAGATCGAGGCGAAGCACCGCCGGCAGGCCTCCACCAGTTCGTGCTCGTCACGGATATGCAGGAAGCTTTCGTGCTGTCCGGCGAAACTGGCGGTCGGCAGGTCCTCGGCCGTGGCCGAGCTGCGCACCGCAACGCTGAAATCCGGACCGCACGACTGCTGCAAGACCCGATAGGCCGCGACGATCTGGCCCTGCAGCTCCGGCCCGCCCGTGGCCTGGTATACGATCTCCCGCGCCTGCGCGGCGCGCCGGCTGAGCTCGGCGACGTCCTCGACGTCGAAGTCCAGCAGGTCCCGCAGCCTCGGCCAGGCCTGCGCCTGCGAAAGCGCGTCCCGATAGGCCTCGGCGGTGATTGCAAAGCCGTCCGGGACGCTGACCTGCGCGCCGCGCAGCAGCTGGCGAAGCTCGCCAAGCGAGGCGGTCTTGCCGCCGACACGCGGGACGTCGCTGAGCGTCAGCGCGTCGAAGGATGCGATGTAGTCGGCCTGTGGCATGGACCTGCTCCGCAGTGGCGCCAAAACCCAAGCCTAGGCGTCGGTTTCAGGTCCGCCTTGAGCAGGGTCAACGGCCGCGCGCAGTTTGACGCTTATCAAGGCGGCGGCCGGCGGACAGACCAGACATTGGCGGTGGCGCAGCGCCATGCAGGACGCCGCCCAATGGATACGCAGCCGAAGATTCCCCGCGCGCCCTGGCGCGGCGGGGACGATCTGGGGACGCTGGCGCGGCGCCTTATCTCCATCCCGTTCGTGTACGGCCTGCTCGTACCGATCGCGCTGCTCGACGCGGCGGTGAGCGGCTATCAGGCGGTGTGCTTCCGGCTCTGGCGGATGCCCTCAGTCCGCCGCTCGGAACACTTGATCCTGGACCGTCACAAACTCGCCTATCTGAACGGCCCGCAGAAGCTGAACTGCCTCTACTGCGGCTATGCCAACGGCGTGCTCGCCTATGCCCAGGAGATCGCCAGCCGCACCGAGCAGTACTGGTGCCCGATCAAGTACGCGATCGACCCCGCAGCGCCGCACGCCAGGTACGCCAACTTCGTCGAGCACCTGGACGCCGCGGGATTCGTCGCGCGCTCGCCGGCGCTACGGGCCGCGGTCCAGGGGGCGGGCCGCCAGCCCGCCGTAGACCTCGAGGACAAGGTGGAGGCCCTCGCCCGCGGGCTGGCGCCCTTCCCTGTCGAGGACTGAACCTGCTTAGGCGGGCGCGCCCTCGCGTCTTCGGAAGTACCACAGCTTCGCCGCTTCGGTGGCCGCAAGGTATCCCGCGACCAGGGCCGCCAGCACGCCCATCAGGGCTGCGCGCAAGGGCGTCAGGCCGAATACGCTGGCGAGCGGACCGGCGAAGGGCAGGCTGAGCGCGAGCACGCCGACGCCGAGGCTGATCCAGACCAGCAATCTTCCGGGACGGCTACGCCAGGCCGGCCCCTGCGTCCGTAGCGACAGCAGGGCGGCCAGTTCGGTCAGCAGCGACAGCACGAACCAGGCCGTCTGGAACACCGGCTCCGATGACTTGAACCCATGGAGCAGTATGGCGAAGGCCGTCAGGTCGAAGGCCGAGCTGATCAGGCCGAACACCACCATGAACCGCTGCAGATCTCCGATCCTCATCGTCTGCGGTTGCACAAGGCGCGCGCGGTCGACCGTGTCGGAAGAGATCGCCATCGCCGGCAGGTCGGACAGGAAGTTGTTCAGCAGGATCTGCTTGGCCGCCATGGGCAGGAACGGCAGGAACGGGGCCGCCAGGGCCATGGAGACCATGTTGCCGAAGTTCGCGCTTGTGGTGATCCGGATGTACTTCAGCGTGTTGGCGAAGGTCCGGCGGCCGCCTTCCACGCCCTCCCGCAGCACGTCCAGGTCCCGCCGCAGCAGCACGACGTCGGCGCTCTCCCGCGCCACATCCACCGCCTGGTCGACCGACACGCCCACGTCGGCGGCATAGAGCGCCGGCGCATCGTTGATGCCGTCGCCCAGATAGCCCACGCAGTGCCCGCGCCGCTGCAGCGCCCGGACGATCCGTTCCTTCTGCTGTGGGTCAACCTCGGCGAAGAGGGTCGTACGATCGGCCCGGTTCCAGAGCGCTTCGTCCTTCAGGCGGGCAAGCTGGGCGCCGGTGATCAGCTCGGCGTCGTCGATGCCCACCGCCTCGGCCACGTGGCGCAGGACATAGCGATTGTCCCCGCTGATCACCTTCACGGCCACGCCCAGCTCGCGCAGGTGCGCTATGGCCGCCGCAGCCTCTGTCTTCGGGGGATCGAGGAACACCAGGAAGCCCTCCAGCCGCATCCCGGTCTCGTCCTCGACCCCGTAGTGCTCGCGGAGCGGAAGCCGGCGCGTGGCGAGGGCGAGCAGGCGCAAGCCCTTCTGGCTCTGCGCCTTGTAGAAGGCGCGAACCTGCGCCGCGGTCGCGGCGTCCAGCGCCGCCTCTCCCGCAGGGCCGGCGATCGAGGCGCAGAGCGCGAACACGTTGTCGAAGGCGCCCTTCGTCACCATCGTTCGCAATGACGGCTCGTCGTCCGCTGCGACCACGATCGAGAGGCATTTGCGTGTGAAGTCGTAGGGGATCTCGTCCGCCTTGCCGCATCCCGTCGACGTCAGCGCACGCGTCTTGGCGTCTTCCAGCACGGCCTGGTCCAGCGGATTGTCGATGCCGGTTTCGAAACAGGCGTTGAGGAAGCCCAGCCGCCGGACCGTCTCGGAGGATCGACCCTCGACGTCGATCGCATCGACCATCTGGATGCGCCCCTCTGTCAGGGTTCCGGTCTTGTCGGTGCAGAAGACCGTCATGGCGCCCAGGTTCTCGATCGCCTCGAGCTGGCGCACGATGACGCCGGCCTTGGCCAGGCGACTCGCGCCCGCCGATAGCGTCACACTGATGATCGCGGGCAGGAGTTCGGGCGACATGCCCAGCCCGAGCGCGACCGCGAACAGCAGGGACTCGACGAAGGGCCGGTCGAGCAGCTGGTTCACGATCAGTACGAAGAGGACGATCCCCACCATCACGCGGATCAGCAGGTAGCCGAAGCGTCGGATGCTGCGGGCGAAGTCCGTCTCGATCGGCTTCTGCTTCAGGCGCTCGGCGATCTCGCCGAACTCTGTCCGCCGGCCGGTGGCGACGATCAGCACTTCGCCGCTCCCGCTGCGGACCGAGGTTCCGAGGAAGACGCAGTTCGTACGGCCGGACAGCGACGCGTTGGCGGGCAGAGCGCCGGCTTGCTTCTCCACGGGGAAGGACTCGCCGGTGAGCGCGGCCTCGCTCACCAGGAGGTCCTTGGCGGTCAGCACCACCGCGTCGGCGGGAACGACGGCGCCCGCCGAGAGCAGGACCACGTCGCCGCGCACGAGGCTGGAGAACGGCAGGGCTTCGACCCTGCCGTCGCGCCTGACCTTGCAGGTGAGCGCCAGCCGCTGGCGCAGCTCGGCCACCGCGCGCGACGCGCGATGCTCCTGGACGAAGCCCAGCAGCGTGCTGCCCAGCACCATGGCCAGGATGATGGAGGCGTCGATCCACTCGCGCAGGGCGCCCGCGATCACGCCGGCGAACACCAGGATCAGGACCAGCGGACTTTGGAACTGTCGCAGGAGAAGGCCGACAGCGGAGACCCCCGACTCCTCGCGCACCAGGTTCGGCCCGTCGCGTCGAAGGCGGCTCGCGGCCTCGGCCGCGGACAACCCTTGTGACGAGGACGCCAGCTCCCGCAGGAGATCCTCCGCCGGACGCGACCAATAGCCCCCTGGCGCGGCTGCATCGCCCGTCATGGTGGCTCCTCAAGATGGGCCGCTGCCGATTGTCGGCGACGCCAGGTCCTCAGCAGAACGAAGCCGCCCCAGATGGCGAGAGGCCCGAGGCTGTAGATGCAGCGGTAGAGCAGCAGGGCCGCGGCCGTCTCGTGGACCTGTGTGAACACAGAGGTGAGCGCCAGCACGATGGCTTCGAATACGCCGATGCCGCCGGGAACCCCGGTCGCCGCGCTGAGCAGGCTTCCGGCGACATACGCCGCCAGGAAGGTGGGAAAGATCGCCGGCTCCGGGGTCGGTAGCAGGATAAAGAGCGCGGCGCCGGAGAATAGCCAATCGCCCAGGCCGGCGAGCAAAGCCGTCACTCTGGAGGACCACCCCAGCACCGCACGCCCGCCCCCAAGCCAACCGGGGGCCGCCGGCGTGAAAGCATAGAACCACAGCCCCCCGATCAGGGTCAGCGCCGCCCCGACCAAGGCGGCCGTCCAGGCCGGTCCGCGCACGGCCGCCCCGAACGCCGCCGGGTCGAGAAGCATCAGCAATCCGGCCGCCGCCAGCCCGCTCAGGGTGACGGCCACGCCAGCCACCAGCGCCACCGCCGCCGCCTGGGCGCCTGTCAGTCCCCTGCGACCGTAGAGCCGCACGCGGAACAGAGTCCCCGTGGCCGGGCTGAAGCCGGCGCTGTTGGTGAGCGCATAGGCGGGGATGGCGACCTTGGCCGCCTCTCGGTAGGACAGCCGATGGCCGAGCGCGCGGAGGGCCGTCCACTCCGTGCGTGACAGGCAGGCGTAGCTTGCGACGGTGAAGGTGATGCTCAAGAGCACCGCCCAGGGCGGCGTCGCTGAAAGCGCGCCCAGAAAGCCGCTCAAGGACATCGCCGACAGCTGACGCCAGATCAGCCAAGCCGCCGCGGCGAAGAAGCCTGTCGAAAGGAACCCCCGCACGATGGGCGTCCGAACCGCGCGCGACACCGGCCCCAGCACGGACCCCCATTGGTTCCGCTTTCCGCCGCTGCGGCCATCCTCAGCATCTTCCAGGCGCATGCTTGTCTACTGCCCACATGCCGCGGCTCCCTGCGTTGACCTTGCGCAATGTCCCGATGGTCCGAGCTCCGCTGGAGACGCCGCAGGATGGTCATCGGGAGCGAGCGGTGTCGGCCGCAATTTCACGCGCGACGCACGCTAGGCTCTGCGGCGCTCCACCCGCCTCACATACGCCAGCCACGCACACATGCGCCTCACCGTCTACACCGACTACGCTCTGCGCGTGCTGATGTACCTTGCCGTCCATCCCGAGCCGAAGCCGACGATCGGAGAGATCGCCTCCAGCTACGGCATCTCCCGCAACCACCTGATGAAGGTGGTCTATGAGCTGGGGGTTGCGGGGTATATCGACACCGTCCGGGGCAAGCGTGGCGGCCTGCGCCTGGCGCGGCCTGCGTCCGCCGTCGGGCTCGGCGAGATCGTCCGCAGGACCGAGCCAGACTTGGCCCTCGTCCCCTGCTTCGACCCGATCAATGCGCCCTGTGCGCTTACGCCAGCCTGCAAGCTCCGCGGCGCCCTCTATCAAGCCCGGGCCGCGTTCCTTGCGGTGCTGGACAGCTACACCCTGGCCGACCTGATCGAGAATCGCACGGCGCTGGCCAGCCTCCTGACGCGGGCGGCGCCGCAGATCGAAGCGCCCCCGGTCACCGCTCCAGACGAAGCCGGCGCCTAGCCGAGCGGCGTCCTCGGGCGTCCGGATGGCCGCGCTGCGGGTCGCTGCGACAGCTGGCCACTGGCCAGATCATAAGCAATATGCTAAATACTTCTTTAGGCGAAATCCTCCCCAGATGAATGCCATGAGCGCGACTGAGCCCCTCCAGACGACCCGCGCCCGCGTCGGCCCCGGCGCGTCTGTCGGCGTGACCGAAGAGATGATCCACGACTTGGTGCACGGCTTCTACGCCAAGATCCGCCCCGACCCGGCGCTCGGCCCGATCTTTGGCCGCGCGATCCGAGACGACCAGTGGGACGCGCACCTCGCCAAGATGTGCGATTTCTGGTCCTCGGTGATGCTGATGACCGGGCGTTTCAAGGGCGCGCCCATGGCCGCCCACAACCGCATCCCCGATATCCGGCCGACCCATTTCGCCCGCTGGCTGCACCTGTTCCGCCAGACCGCCGCGGAGGTCTGCCCGCCCGACGCCGCAGCCGCCTTCATCGCCAAGGCTGAGATCATCGCCCAGAGCCTGCAGTTCGGCATCGCCGCCAGCCGCGGCGAGCTGCCACCCGTCCGCTCAGCGTGCGCCCGCCGGACGCCGGACGAGGCGTGATCGTCATGATGCTCCCAGCCGACGTTCGGCCCTACAAGCGAACGCCCATCTTTACCGAGGCGACCGTTCCGGCCGGGCTGCTGCGGGCGCACGCCACGAAGGACGGCGCCTGGGGCCTGATCCATGTCCTTGAGGGCCAGCTGGCCTACCGGATCACCGATCCGCACCGCCCGCAGTCAGAGCAGATCCTCACGCCGGAGACGAGGCCGGGGGTCGTCGAGCCCACGGTCCTCCACGAGGTCGAGCCGCTTGGCTCGGTCCGCTTCCAGGTGGAGTTCCATCGGCGTGAGCCCGGCGGCGGCCCGTAGGTCCTGATGAGCAGGTCTTCGGTGATCGACGGACTGGGGCCCAAGCTGCTGCTCCTCTGGACCGGCCTGGCGGCGGGCGTCGCCTTCGTGGCGACCCCCGCGAAGTTCCTGGCGCCGTCGCTCTCGCAACCAGCGGTCGAACGCTCCAGTCTGCATGCAGTCTATGTCGCCGCCGCGTGTCTCAAGATCCTGGCGCTTCTCGTCGCCGGCCTGCGCGAGCCCAGGGCGCGGGACGCCCGGTTGGCTGGCCGCCGCGCCTTCGTTCAATTCGGATAGGAGATCGCCCGATGTTTCGCCTGCTCATGGCGCCGTCCAACGTCCTCTGCGACGCCTTCAAGATCACCGACGAGCACGAGCGCGGCATGATGCGGATGCTGGTCAATATGATGATCTTTACCGCGATCGTCGTGATGGCCTTCTTCGTCGCATGGAAGCTCATTGCGTGAAGGACGCAAGGCGGTCGCCGATGATCACCTTTGTTCAATCTGACGGCGCTGTTCAGCAGGTCCAGGCGAGGCCGGGAGCCTCGCTCATGGAGGCCGCACTTCGCGCGAGCGTGCCAGGCATAGAAGCGAAGTGCCGCGGCAACTGCGCCTGCGTCACCTGCCACGTCTACATCGATCCCGCGTGGCTGACGGTGCTCGGCGCCCCTGGCGTCATGGAGGAGTCGATGCTGGATTTCGCCGAAGGCGCAGGTCTTCGCTCCCGGCTTTCGTGCCAGATCCGGATCAATGACGGCTGCGATGGTCTGATCGTGGAGGTGCCGGCCCAACAACGGGTCCTGGGGATGTGATCCTGCGCCGCGACTGGGCAGATAGTCCGAAGTCAGGGGCGTTTGCCCGCGCTGACCTCCATCAGGCTCAGCAATCCCGCCAGAAGCTGGGTTGGACTTGGCGGACACCCGGGGATGCGCACATCGACGGGGACCACCTTGGAGACGCCGCCCACGCAGGCGTAGCTCTCCGAAAACATTCCGCATCCGACGGCGCAGTCGCCTGCGGCCACCACCCATTTCGGGTTCGGCGTCGCCTGATAGGTCCGCTCAAGCGCCTCGCGCATGTTCTTTGTCACCGGGCCAGTCACCAGGAGCACGTCGGCGTGACGCGGCGAGGCCACGAACCGAAGCCCGAAGCGCTCGAGGTCGTAATAGCTGTTGCCGAGCGCGTTGATCTCCAGCTCGCAGGCGTTGCAGGAGCCCGCATCGATCTGTCGGATCGAGAGGCTGCGCCCCAGGCGTCGCCGGGCCGCCTGTCCGAGCTGCGCGGCCAGGCGCGCCAGCTCTTCGCTGGCGACGGGATCCGCCCCCGGACCCGACTCCGTGAGGGGACGCAGGAGGCCTTTGATCAGCAGGCTCGCCATCATCGCTATCCGTCATGCCCTGAATAGGCGCAGTTGAAGGACTTATTGCAGAGCGGGAAGTCAGCCACGATGTTGCCTTCCACGGCCGCCTCCAGCAGCGGCCATTGGAACCAGGAGGGGTCGCGGAAGTGGCAGGCCGCCAGGCGTCCCTCCGGACCGAGGCGGACCCAAAGAAAGACGTCGCCGCGGAAGCTTTCGACCAGCGCCGCGCCTTCAGGCCCGCCCGAAAAGGCCGCAGGGTCGAACTCGCCACGCACGGCGCCGGCCGGGGCCTCCGCCAGCAGCCGATCGATCAGGGCCAGGCTCTGTTCGACCTCCCGGATGCGCACCCAGACCCGCGCGTTCACGTCGCCTTCGGTGAAGACCGGCGCCTCGAACGGCAGCCGGTCATAGGGCGCATAGCCGGCCCAGTGGCGGGCGTCGAACGATCGCCCGGCGGCGCGGCCGACAATCCCGCCAGCCGCGAACCGCTGCACCCATTCCGGCCGCACGATCCCCGTGCCGACCATGCGATCCTGCAAGGAGTTGGTTTCGTCATATATCTCAACCAGGTCCGGGAAGACTTTGCGGACGCGTCCGACCATGCCCGCGATCGCCTTGCGGCCGCCTTCATCCATCTCCTGGGAGACGCCGCCCGGCACGATGCGGTCCATCATCAGCCGGTGGCCGAAGGCCGCGTCGCTGGCGCGCAACACCTGCTCGCGGAGCACGCCGGTATGGGCGTGAAGGATCGAAAAGGACGCGTCGTTGCAGATGGCGCCGATGTCGCCCAGGTGGTTAGCCAGGCGTTCCAGCTCGGCCATGAGCGCGCGCAGCCAGAGGGCGCGCTCTGGCGCAGGCGTCCGGGTCGCGGCTTCCACGGCCAGGGCGAAGGCATAGGCGTAGGCCACCGTGCTGTCGCCCGAGATGCGTCCGCAGAGGCGTGCGGCGACGTCCATAGGAGCGCCGGCCATCAGCGAGGCCGTGCCCTTGTGGGCATAACCCAACCGCTGCTCCAGGCGCACGATCGTTTCGCCGTTGACCGTGAATCGGAAGTGGCCCGGTTCGATGACGCCGGCATGAACCGGTCCCACGGGAATCTCATGCAGGCCCTCCCCTTCCACCGGCAGGAAGCAATAGGGCGGCGCAGTCTCCGCGGGCTTGATCGCGCCCAACGGGCTTCGGACGCCCCATTGGTCGTGGTCGAGCCAGGGCCGCGCGTCAGGCAGTCCCTTAGGGTCCAGGCCGACGAGATCCCTTAGCGCCCGTTCGAGTCGGATCGCCGGCGCATGCCGCTGGCCGAGCGAGGGATACGACCCGTCTGGGCATAGGTACGTGAAAATGGCTCCGTCCGTGGCCTGGCGAACCGCGACATGGACGCTTCCAGGCTCGCCCCACAGTGCGACCAGATCGAGCTCTCCGAGGCTGACGGCGTCATACATTCGCAGCCAGGCCCGATGGCCGAGACGGACTCGCGGCCATGGGTGGGCGGGCGCGACCGCCTCGCCAGTGCGAACCAGCTGGGCGAGGATGCTGGCGGGTCCAGTCACGGCGTCATCCCAGCGTTTTCGCGACGTTCTGGAACCAGACCACGATCGCTGGCGGCAGGTAGATTCCGGCCATCAGGACCATCGCCAGATGGACCACCATCGGCACGTAGGAGGCGCTCACCGGATGGTTCTCGCCTTTCGGCGCGCCGAAGACCACCTGCTGCATCCGCAAGATCAGGGCGCCGAAAGCCACCAGAAGCCCGAACACCAGCGGGATGGCCAGCAGAGGTTGCCGCGCGAAGGTCGAACTGACCACCAGGAACTCGCTCATGAAGACCCCCATCGGCGGCACGCCGAGGATGGCGACGACGCCAAGGACCAGGCCCCACCCGAGCGCCGGATGGGTGATCGTGAGGCCGCCCATGTCCGCGAGTTTCTGGGTGCCCTTGGCCTGAGCGACGTGGCCCACGGCGAAGAAGATCGCCGACTTCGTGAGGCTGTGCATCGTCATGTGCAGCAGGCCCGCGAAATTCGCGAGCGGTCCGCCCATCCCGAAGGCGAAGGCGATGATGCCCATGTGCTCGATCGAGGAGTAGGCGAACATCCTTTTGATGTCGCGGCGGCGGTAGAGCATGAAGGCCGCGAACATCACCGAGGTCAGGCCCATGATCACGAGAAGCGGGCCGGGCGCGATGGCGCCCACGTTGGCCGCCATCACCACCTTGAACCGCAACACCGCATAGAGGGCGACGTTCAGCAACAGGCCCGAAAGCACCGCCGAGATCGGCGTCGGCCCCTCGGCGTGGGCGTCCGGCAGCCAGGCATGAAGGGGCGCCAATCCAACCTTCGTCCCATAGCCCAGCAGCAGGAAGACGAAGGCCAGATTGAGCAGGGCCGGATCGAACTGGTGCGCATTGGCGACCAACAGCAGCCATGACATGGCGTTCATCCCCTCGCCGATGACCGGCTGGGCGGCGAGGTAGACCAGGATGGTGCCGAACAGCGCCAGCGCGATGCCAACGCTTCCCAGAATGAAGTACTTCCAGGCCGCTTCGATCGCCTCATGGGTCCGATAGATGCCGACCATCACAACTGTGGTCAGTGTGGCCACCTCCACGGCGACCCACATGATCCCGACGTTCTGCGCGGCCAGGGCCAGGCTCATGCCGAAGAGCATGATCTGGTACATGGCATGGTAGAAGCGAAGGTAGCCCGGCGTCAGGCGTCCCGTTTCGAGTTCGTGGCGGATATAGCTCGCGCTGAAGACACTGGTGGTGAACCCGATGAAGGTGTTCAGCACGAGGAAGACGATGTTCAGGTCATCGACGAACAGAAAGTCGTTCACCGCCGGTCGCTCGCGGATCAGCACCAGGGCGCACAGGAACGCGGCCCCGGAGGCCAGGACGTTCAGCTGCGCGCTCAGCCGGTAGCCCGGCGACAGCGCCAGGATCGCCGCAGAGATCAGCGGGATCAGCAGCGCCCCGCCCAGGGCATAGGCGCCCAGGCCGTTCACCGGCGATCTCCTCGGAGAGTATCGAGGGCCGCGACATCGACGGTGTCGAAGCGCTCGCGGATCCGGAACAGGAAAATGCCGATGACGATGAAGGCGATCAGGATCGAGAATGCGACGCTGATCTCGACGACCAGAGGCATGCCCTTGGCGCCCGTTGCGGCGAGGACCAGTCCATTCTCAAGCGACATGAAGCCCACGACCTGGCTCACCGCATTGCGCCGGGTGATCATCATCAGCAGGCCGAGAAGAACGACGGAGAGCGCGAAGGCGAGGTCCTCGCGGGCTAGGGTGCCAGCCGCCGCCGTGACCGGAAGCATGACCGAGATGGACAAGGCGACGAGGGCGAGCCCGACCAGCATGGTCGGACCGACGCCGCCCACCGTCTCGACCTGGCGGTGAATCCCCATGCGGCGGATCAGCCGGTGCAGCGCCACCGGGATCACCACGCCCTTGAAGACCAGCGCTATGGCGGCCGTCACATAAAGGTGCGGAGCGGCCTGGATATAGGCCTGCCAGGCGACCGCCAGCGTCAACACTAGGGCGTGCAGTGCGAAGGTGTTCAGCAGGCTGTAGAGGCGATCCTGATAAAGCATCAGGAAGCAGACGAGCACCATCAGGCCGGAGAGCAGGTGGGCGACATCGAAATCAAGGCTGCTCATCATAGGCCCCGCGACACGAACAGCAGCAGGGTGGCCAGGAAGCCCAGCATCAGGGCCGAGCCCAGGAACTCAGGCACGCGAAACACCCGCATCTTGGCGATGGCGGTCTCGAACACGGCCAAGAGGAGCGCGCCCGCCGCAAGCTTCGCCAGATACGCGGCCAGTCCCACGCCGTAGGCGGCTGCACCATCACCGGTATGGGCCATGCCGATCGGCAGGAAGACGGCGCCGATGAGGGATAGGTAGAGCAGCAGCTTCAGCGCCGAGCCGAATTCGATCATCGCCAGATGGCGCGCCGAATATTCCAGCACCATGGCCTCATGGATCATGGTGAGCTCGAGATGGGTCGTGGGATTGTCCACAGGGATCCGGGCGTTCTCCGCCAAGGCGACCAGTATGAGTGCGATCAGCACCATGGCGAGCGACACGCGCAGGCCAACCTCCGAGTAATCGAGCACCTCGGTGATCGTGGAGAGTTGCGTCGAGTGCGCGAGCAGGGAAAGCGTGAAGGCGACCATCAGCAGGGCGGGCTCGGCCAGCGATGCGATCATCACCTCCCGGCTCGACCCGATGCCGCCGAAACTTGTCCCCACGTCCATGCCCGCCAGAGTCTGGAAAAAGCGCGCGCTGCCCAGAAGCGCCACGATGGCGATCAGGTCCGCGGACCAGCTGAACAGGAGCCCGGACGCGAAGGTCGGCACGAGCGCCGCGGCGACCCAGGTGGCGGCGAAAATCAGATAAGGCGCGGCTCGGAAGAGCCAGGACGCATTCTCCGCGATCACAGCCTCCTTGCGGATCAGGCGCAGCAGGTCCCAGTAGGGCTGCAGGACCGGGGCCCCGCGTCGGCGCAGCAGCCGCGCCTTCACCTTGCGCACCACGCCGGTCAACAACGGCGCCAGCGCCAGCACCAGGAGCATCTGGAAGCCCTGGATGAGGTAATCGCCGATTATCGCCATACGGTCAGCATGGTCAGAAGCAGGACGAGCGCGCCGAACACGAGCGACAGGTACTGCCGGATGGTCAGGAACTGCAGGCGGTTTAGGCGATCGGCCGCCTTGCCGATCGCCCAGGCCAGCGGCGCGTAAAGGCCGTCCCAGATCAGGTCGCTCACGCTGAGCGAAAACCGGGCTGGCGCGGGGTCGCCCGGGGCGGGCATCTCGACCGTCTCGCGTGCGCGGAAGAGCATCGTGCCGAACACGCGTCTAAGCGGCTGCGCGAAGCTGCTGGGAGAATATTGCGTGATCGGCCGGGAATCCGGAAATCCGCAGTCCCAGGCCGGCGCGCGGCGCACGGCTCTGGAGGCCAGCGTCCGGACGACCGCAGCGGACGCCACGGCCGCGAAGGCGATGAACAGGAAGACCATCAGCCCGTTGTAGGAGCTGCGGCTGGCCGACAGCGGGATGAGGCTGAGCCAGGCTTGCGTGGCCTGTAGCGGCAACCCGTCGGCGCCGACGACCAGTCGAATGGTCGGAGCCAGGGCATCGATCACGAAGCCTGGCAGCACGCCGATCATCACGCAGGCCAGCGCCAGAACCGTCATCGCCCCGGTCTGAAATCCGTCAACTTCCCTGGCGTCGGCCGCCGCCGTTGATCGGGGGCGCCCGAGGAATCCGATTCCGTAGGCGCGAACGAAGCAAGCCGCCGCCAAGGCCGCGGCCAGCGCCAGCATCGCGCCGACCGCCGGGACCAGGAACTTCAAGCCCCACTGCGGCAGTTCGGGGCTCACCAGCACCGCTTGGAACATCAACCACTCCGAGACGAAGCCATTGAGCGGCGGCAAGGCTGAGATCGCCGCGGCGCCGACCAGGAAGAGGGCGGCGGTCCAGGGCATGCGATGGATCAGGCCGCCGAGCGCATCGAGATTTCGCTCGCCGGTCGCCGACAGGACGGAGCCGGCCCCAAAGAAGAGAAGGCTCTTGAAAGCGGCGTGATTGACCGCGTGCAACAAGGCGGCCGTCATCGCGAGCGCCGCAGCCTCCGCCAGTCCGTTCGCCTTGAACGCCAGCGCCAGACCGAGGCCCAGGAAGATGACGCCGATGTTCTCGACCGTGCTGTAGGCAAGGAGGCGCTTCAGGTCGTTCTGCAGGATGGCGTAGAGCAGCCCCATCACGGCCGTGATCGCCCCGGCCGACAGCAGCGGGACGCTCCACCACCACTCGGGCGGACCCAGCAAATCGAAGGCGATGCGAATGAAACCGTAGATCGCCACCTTCGTCATGATCCCGCTCATCAGCGCCGAGACGTGACTTGGCGCGGCGGGGTGGGCCAGCGGCAGCCAGACATGAAGGGGGACGAGGCCCGCCTTGGAGCCCGTCCCGATGAGCGCGAGGATCAAGACGAGGCCGGCCAGGGGATGGGCGCCGACGACCGACCGGATCGATTCGAAATCGTAGTGCCCTTGAGGCCCCGCCAGCAGGCCGAACGCCAGCAGCAGCGCCAGCGTCCCGAAGCTCGCCATGACCAGATACACATAGCCGGCCAGCGTGTTCCCGGGTTCCTTGTGGTGGGCCATGACCAGGGCCCACGACATCAGCGACATGAATTCCCAGGAGACCAGGAACGTGAAGGCGTCGCCGGACAGGATGACGAGGCTCATGCCCGCCAGGAACGCGGGATAGAACGGCAGCACCCGGCCCGGCGACGGCTCGTGGCGGCCGTACCCGATGGCGTACACGCTGGCTGCACAGCCGCCGAAGCCCACAATCGACAGGAAGAGCGCCGCCAAGGCGTCCAGCCGAAAGTGCGAGCCGATCCACGGCACCCCCAGGGGGAGAACCAGGTTCTCGACCCTGCCCGTCAGGAGGCTCCAGAGCGCCACGGCGCCGATCGCTGCGCCGATCGCTGCGCACAACGGGTATACCAGGATCTGAGGAACGCGCGTCCGGACACTGAAAACGGCGCCGCCGCTGACCGCGAGCAAGGCGACAATCGACCACATCGCAGCGGATAGGACGCTAATGTTCATGCCCCTTGCGGCATCGGAAGGATCACCCGGGGACCGACCGCCGGCGAGACCTTCGCCAGCGCATCAGTCTTGATCTACCTACCGGAAGCCGGCCTCCCCTGTTAGCCGATTGGCCGCCGCGCAATGCACAAATCTGAACCCCAGCCGCAAGCCAACCATTCCTCCGGCGCACGGCCACACGCAGTCGCGAGCGCGCGGCCGAGTGATCATATTTACATCTATGATGATGTCTATGACATCACGCGTGCTTTTGTGCGTTTTTTGCCGATCGGCGTAAGGCCGGCGCGGCGTGCTCCTGTAGACGTCGCACTCATATTTCGCGCCACAGACAGGGCGGCTGCGAGGTTTGCGAGGCCGTCGGCGGAGGTGGCGAGCGCAGCGAACGCCCCTGGCCACCGGGCCATATCCGCTCTCTGCGTCCTGGCGCCTCGCGGCAGGCGCGTCGCTCGTGATCAATATCAAAACAAGCTCAACAGATGTTTCGAAACACATCAATGATGTCTTCCACATCTTTGATCACCGTTGATAAGGCCGATGCAAGATCGTATGGCAGCCGTCTGAATGCGAGGCCCATCGCGCGCCAGGGGCTGCTGCGACGGATCACGCCGTCAATTGGGGACTCCTGAGCGATGAAGGTGTTGGTCGAGCGCGATGACGGTGAGCGGCGAATCCGCGTTGTCGAACAACGCCGCGACGGATCGCGGTTATACTTCGATAGCGGCGCCCTCTATACGCACGTCGACGCGAACGGGAACAATCTCCTTGAGTACATCACGGCCATGGATCAGGCCTTATGCGGAGCGGATAGCGTTCTCCTGCTGGGTACGGCCGGCGGCGCCCTCGCCACCCAACTCATCCGCCGCGGCGCAGCGGTCACAGCGGTCGACAACTGGCCGGGGGCGTTCGAGATCGCGAGGCGATGGTTTCATCTGCCTGCCGAGGTCGAATGCGTCCATGCCGACGCCCTGGCGTTCTTGCGATCAACGTCTGGGCGGTGGTCGGCCGTGGCCGTCGACGTGTTTCATGGTGTGGAGATCCCGGACGCCATCCTGACGGGCGACATCGGATTCCTTCTTGCCCGGGCGGTCCGGCCGGATGGATTGATCGTTTGGAACGTCGCCGACAGCCCTCGATCATGGCCAGTTCGGTGGATTGCGAAGGCGCTACGGCTTGAAGGGTTCGCCCCGACCCTGGTGTCGGTCATGGGCGGCGACGTGGGCAACACCCTCGTCGTCTGTCGCAACACGCCGACTCCCGAGTTTCTACGCGCCGGCCGGCATGACCGCAGACGGGAAGAGTTGGCGGTCTTCAGCCTTCCGACCGAACCTCGGTGATTTGCGACTCCCTGCGCGACGTCGCCCCGCCGGGGCTGCCTGAGACGACCCGAAGGCGGTGGCCCGCCGCTGTCAGGCGCGGCCTGTCGCGGTGAGGATCGCCCCCAGGGCGCCGATACGCACAGACAGCGCGTTGCGAACCTGTCTCAGTTGTGGCCCGGCTGTCGCCGCCGTGACGCGCGTGAATTCTGTGATGTCCCAGGCGACGGCCATCTGATGGCGGCCAATCGCCAGCTTATGGATTCCAAGCGAGACCACAATTTCGAAGCTCGCAAGATCCAGATCCCGCACCGCGGTCGCCGGGGTTTGGCTGATGTCGACGCCGACTTCGGCCATCGCCGCAATGGCGCGCGGGTCAATGGCGTCGACGGTCAGCCCTGCGCTTTGAACGCGGATGTCGAGGCGGTCGTAGGCGACGCGGGCGAGCCCCGCCGCAATCGGGCTCAAGACCGCATGGGTGCGACAGACGAACAGAAGCCTTATTGGGTCGCTCTGCAGAGGTTGAGGGCCCCGGTCCGCGCCGGGAAACGCGATAAGTTCGCCTCCCCGATGGGCGAACGGAACCGATGGCTCCGGTGAGGGCGCCAAGCTTGGCCCGGTCGATCGGGGCGCAACGGCGACAATGGGAGGCGGTCGGCGCCCGCGGAGGGCGCCGCGATCGAATATCGGCGGGTCGTCGGCTGTCCTCGAAATGCGCATGATAGCAACCATATCACATCCCAGGTAGCTTTGTCGATATTCAGAGCAGCGTCAGTGATATCCCATACGTCAGCTGGCGGCGGTCTTGCCGACCTATTTCCGCTCGATCAGGCGAACGCCTCGACCCGTACCCTCACTACGGGCTCCGCTGGCGATCAGCTCGACTCCGGACTCGTTGATGGCGTTGACCACCTTCTCCAAGCTATCTACTACCGCGCGGACAATGCCGTCGCTGGCTTCCATCCGCTGGATGGTCGGCAGCGAGACACCGGAGAGACGCGCTAGCTCCTTCTGGTCAATGCCAAGGAGCGCCCGAGCGGCCTTCATCTGTGCACCGGTGATCATTTGCCTATCTATAGTGATGCTCTGGGCATCAACAAGGGGGATAACACCCAGGGGCGATCCTCGCTTCAGATGTTCAAGGCCAACTGTCCTGGGGCCGAGGCCGTCCGCAATCTGGCGCCCTGGAGGGCGAGGGCCACGGTAAGCCCAGCCTCCCGCCGAGGTCAGTGATCATGCTCAGGAGGCGCGCCGGACGCGGCCATCTGACCGCACAGAAGCCGGTCAGCTTTCGACCTCTGCTCCGGCGTGAAATCGCCATATAGCCGGGAGGCGGCCACCCTCGTCCTGCGCAGCGCCTCCAGGTGGGCGCTCATCATCTTTTCGCGCCGCTCCAGACGCTCCGGCAGAGAACCCGCCGCCATCATCATGCCGGCGCCGTGCTGCTCGCTGGGGCTTGCGCCCTGGCCCTGCATCATGCCGTCTCCCATGTGCTGCCTGTTGGCCCTCACCGTCTCCACGAAGGCGTTCCACGAAGGCAGCTGCCTGCTGGTGATGTTGAGGTCGGCCTTCACTGCGGCGAGGCGCTCGTCGGAGAGCCCCATGCAGTGCATGGCGCCCATATCCATCATTCCACCGCCCATCATGCTGTCGCCCATCTTGGCGGACGCAGCCATTCCAGCTGGCTTGGCGACAGCCGGGGGCTGATCCTCAGCTTGGGCGGCGCTGAGGCCGAGGACGGCGGCGAGAAGAAGGGGCGCGAGTGCGACATGCATGATGTCCGCCTTTCGGGGAAGTGATGATCTTGACGTCGCAGGCTGAGCCGCCCGGACCGCGGATCAATGATATGCATCAACCGCTGGGGCGCAGATGGGGCGGTCGGCGCCGCCCGCGTCTGCGCTGGACGATATAGCTGGCGGCGAGCGCCGTCAGCTCGACCGCCAGATGGCCGGCGACCGCGCGCCCGGCCCCGAGACTGGGTCAACCAGGTCGACCTTCATGATCACGGTCAAGATCGCCGCGAGGCCGGCCAGCATCCCCTTCAAGATGTGATGGTGCAGCACGGCCACGCCGGCTAGAATTCCCCGATGGGTGCAAGGACCCGAGCTTGACCTCGAACGGCGTCACGCCCGCGACCTGAAGGATCTGTTGTCCGCTGAATTGCAGGCGGTGCGGATCGGGCGCCTGGCGCGCTCGCGTCGGTTTGAGATCGCGGTTTCGCAGGGCGCCGCCAAGCCGCGAGACCGAGTAATGACCGGAGGTCCATTGCGTGCGTCCGATCCCTACGCCGCCGCCGAGAGCCACTTGGCAGGGCGAAAGCCGGACCGCGGTGCGGCGGCGGATGCTGTCTTGCCCCACACGGGCGCAATCGACGTCAGCTACATGGCGATTTAGGTGATTGACCGTCCGCTGGCGGGCGTTGACCGGGACGTCGACTCCGCCCCATCGCCGTCGCCGGCCAGTCCCACGATCCATCGGATTCGCCGAGCCGCGCTCTTCAAGCAGTTGGGGCCCGGCCTGATCACTGGCGCCGCGGACGACGATCCGAGCGGCATCGCCACCTACTCTCAAGCCGGCGCCCAGCTGGGCCTCAACGTCCTATGGACGATGGTCTTCACCTATCCGCTGATGGCGGCGGTGCAGATGGTCGGCGCCCGGATCGGCCGGGTCACCGGCCATGGCTTGGCCGCGAACATGGGCCGGGTGTTTCCCCGTCCCGTCGTGACGGTGCTGGTCGGACTGCTGTTCATCGCCAACACCGTCAACATCGGCGCAGATCTGGCCGCCATGGGCGCGGCGGCGCAACTGGTCCTGGGCTGGGGCCAGCACAGCTTCACGCTGCTGTTCGCAGCGGTCTCGCTCGCCTTGCAGATCCTGGTCCCATATCACCGCTACGTCCGCTATTTGAAATGGCTGACCCTGGCGCTCTTCGCTTATGTCGGAGTGGTCTTTACGGTCCACATAGACTGGAGCCAGGTCGCCCTACGGACAGTCCTGCCGCAGGTGGCCTTCACGGGAAGTACGATCACCCTGGTGGTGGCGATCTTCGGCACCACGATCAGCCCCTACCTGTTCTTCTGGCAGGCCTCCGAGGAGGTGGAGGACGAGGAGGCCGATCCGCTTACCGGTCCGCTGCTGGACAACGCCGACCAGGCGCCGGCCCAGTTGAGCCGCATCCGTTTGGACACCTATGTCGGGATGGGCTTCTCCAACCTGATCGCCTTCTTCATCATGCTGACGACCGCGGTCACCCTGCACGCGGCCGGGAAGACCGACATCCAGACGTCGGCCGAAGCGGCGCTGGCGCTGAGGCCGATCGCCGGCCCGTTCACCTTCCTGCTCTTCAGCCTCGGCATCATCGGCACCGGACTCCTGGCCGTGCCGGTCCTGGCCGGGTCCGCCGCCTATGCGATCAGCGAGTCGCGCGGCTGGCCGATCGGGCTCGAGCACCCGCCGCGCGAGGCGATCGGCTTCTACTCGGTGATTGGCCTGTCGACGATCCTCGGCCTTGTCGTCGACTATTCTCCGGTGGATCCGATCAAGGCGCTGTTCTGGAGCGCGGTGTTGAACGGGGTCATCTCCGTGCCGATCATGGCGGCGATGATGGTGGTGGCCTCCCGTCGCCACGAGATGGGCCCCTTTATCGCGACCCTGGGCCAGCGGATCTTCGGTTGGACGGCGACAGCGGTCATGGCGGTGGCGACCGTCGCCATGTTCGCCCTGCAGTAGGGCGCTGGGGAGGTCGCCGGCTTGTGTCCATCCGCCTTCGGCGCCGGAAACACGCCTCGGCGATAGTCCCTGAAGGCTATCGGATCATTCCCACTCGATCGTGCCCGGCGGCTTGGACGTGACGTCGTAGACCACCCGGTTGATCCCCTTGACCTCGTTGATGATCCGGGTGGCGGCGCGGCCCAGGACCTCCCAGGGGAATTCAAAGAAGTCCGCGGTCATGCCGTCCGTGGAGGTGACGGCGCGGAGCGCACAGACCTCGTCGTACGTGCGCGCGTCGCCCATGACGCCCACGGTGCGCACCGGCAAGAGGACGGCGAAGGCCTGCCAGATGGCGTCGTAGAGGCCGGCCTTGCGGATCTCGTCCAGGTAGATGGCGTCGGCCTTCTGCAGGATGGCGACGCGTTCGGCGCTCACTGCGCCGGGGATGCGGATGGCCAGGCCCGGCCCGGGGAACGGATGACGGCCCACGAAGGCCGGCGGCAGACCCAGTTCGACGCCGAGCGCGCGCACCTCGTCCTTGAACAGTTCGCGTAAAGGTTCGACAAGCTTGAGCTTCATGTACTCGGGCAAGCCGCCCACATTGTGGTGGCTCTTGATCACCGCCGAGGGCCCGCCGCGGGCCGAGACGCTCTCGATCACGTCGGGATAGAGGGTTCCCTGGGCCAGGAAGGCGGCGCCCTCCACCTTGGCCGCCTCGCGGTCGAAGATCTCCACGAAGACCCGGCCGATGGTCTTGCGCTTGGTCTCGGGGTCGGACTGGCCCGCCAGCGCCCCCAGGAATTCGCCGCCCGCGTCCACGTGTGTCAGGGGGATGTTGTAGTGGTCGCGGAACATGGTCACGACCTGTTCGGCTTCGTTATGGCGCAACAGGCCGGTGTCCACGAACACGCAGGTGAGCTGCTCGCCGATCGCCTCGTGCAGCAGCACTGCGGCCACCGAGGAATCGACGCCGCCGGAGAGGCCGCAGATCACCCTGCCCTGTCCCACCTGCTCGCGGATGCGCTCCACCGCCTCGCCGCGGAAGGCGGCCATGGTCCAGTCGCCCCTCAGGCCGGCGATCCGGTGGGTGAAGTTGCGCAGCAGCAAGGCCCCGCGCGGGGTGTGCGCCACCTCGGGATGGAACTGGACGCCGTAGAACCGCCGGCCCTCGTCGGCGATCACCGCGAAGGGCGAGCCCTCGCTGGAGGCGGCGACCTCGAAGCCCAGCGGGATGGCGGTGATCTTGTCGCCATGGCTCATCCATACGGTCTCGCGCGCGCCGACGCCGCCCAGGCCCTCCAGCAGCGGCGATTCCCGCTCGATCAGGATCTCGGCGCGGCCGAATTCGCGGTCGTGGCCGCCCTCCACCGCCCCGCCGAGTTGGGCCGACATGGTCATCTCGCCGTAGCAGATGCCCAGCACCGGCACGCCCAGCTCGAAGATGCGCTGGGGCGCCGAGGGACTTTCGGCCTCGTGAACGCTGGCCGGGCCCCCGGAGAGGATCACCGCCTTGGGGCGGAAGGCGTCAAGGACCGCGTCCGCCTTGTCGTAGGGATGGATCTCGCAATAGACGCCGCTCTCGCGCACGCGGCGGGCGATCAGCTGGGTGACCTGGCTGCCGAAGTCGACGATCAGGACGCGTTCGTGCTGGGGGGCTTTCATGGCGAACCGTTAGCGGGGAATCGGTCGTGGGTCATCGCGGCCGCTGCAGGACCGCGACGAAAAAGCCGTCGGTCGCCGAACGCCTGGGCGACAGGCGCAGGTAGCCGTCCGGGGTGAGGTGCGCCGTGAGCGCCGGATCGTCGCCGGCCGGCCGGACCTCGAACTCCGGACGCCGCTCTCGGAAGGCCGTGATGCGGTCCTCGTTCTCCTGCGGCAGCACCGAGCAGGTGACATACACCAGCCGCCCGCCCGGCTTCACGAAGACGGCGCCCTCGTCCAGCACCGCATCCTGGTCGGCGATGCGCTTGGCCAGGGTCTCCGACGTCAGCCGCCACTTGGTGTCCGGGTGTCGCCGCCAGGCGCCCGAGCCCGAACAGGGCGCGTCCAGGAAGACGACATCCATTTTTCCTTCCAACCCGTTGAGCGGACTGGGATTCACCGGCGAGCGGATCTGCAGGTTGCGCACCCCCGCGCGGTCGGCGCGGCGGATGGTGTCGGCCAGCCGGCGGGCCTCGGAATCGTAGGCGTAGATCTGGCCGGTGTTGCCCATGGCCGCGGCCAGCGCCAGCGTCTTGCCGCCGCCGCCGGCGCAGAGGTCGAGCACCTGCTTGCCCTTGACCTCGCCCGCCGCCGTCGCGGCGATCTGCGAGCCCAGGTCCTGCACCTCGAACCAGCCCTTGGAGAAGGCGGGAATGGTCTCCACCGCCCCGCTGCGCTCGGCCGCAGCGGGGGCGTCGATGCGAAGCGCGGTGGGCGGGAAGGCGACGGGGTGGGCGTGCAGCGGCGCCAGCGCCTTCAGCGCCCGCTCCGGGTCGGTCTTCAGGGTGTTCACCCGCAGGTCCACCGGCGCGCGCTCGGCCAGCGCCGCCAGCTCCGCGTCGACCTCCGATCCAAAGGCGCGGACGAGGCCTTCCGCCAGCCAGTCCGGATAGTCGCCCCGCACCGCCCCCGGCGCCGCGGCGAGGTCGCGGGGCGCGTCCAGCGCCGCCCGCTCGGGCTCGGTCAGCGGGCCTATCCCGTGGGTCTCCTCGGC
>Ga0268265_10000248_pt1 | contig 61738 bp, 61 predicted proteins | sample KBSSwiS52_FD_190355 | JGI IMG/M metagenome (GOLD analysis project Ga0268265, IMG submission 190355) | Switchgrass rhizosphere microbial communities from Kellogg Biological Station, Michigan, USA - KBS Switchgrass S5-2 (SPAdes) (version 2) | ecosystem: Host-associated > Plants > Roots >... | reverse complement strand
GCCCGGTGCCCTTCGACGCGGGGCAGGTTGCGCGATTTCGCCCATCGCCCGTTGCCATCCATGATGATGGCGACATGCCGCGGCAGCCGGGACAGGTCGATCCGGCGGACGATCAGCTCTTCGGGGGAGCCGGGGGGGGCGAGTTTGGAAAGTTCGGCCATGTCGAAGGTCCCCTAAGGTACCACAAACACCGGATAAGACACGGTCTCCAGGATCAGGCCATGAGCCGGGGCGGTGGGTCCGGCCGCGGAGCGGGGCCGGCCGGAGAGGAGGTCGCCAAGCTCTTCCGGGCTGCGCCGGCCGAGCCCCACCTCGATCAACGTTCCCACGAGAGCACGAACCATGCCGCGCAGGAACCCTTCGCCGGTGATCGTGAAGCGCAGCTCCTCCCCCTGCTCAGACCAGCCGGCGGCGAAGATGCTGCGCAGCGGCTGGCCGTGGCTCCCACCCGCCAGAGCGAACGCAGAGAAGTCGTGCCTTCCCGGGAGGAGGGAGGCCGCCAGCTCCATCCGGGCCAGGTCGATCCTCGCCGGCACCTGGACCGCGAACGGCGCATCCAGGGGGGAGAGCACCTCGGCCCGGCTCAGGCGGTAGCTGTACTCCTTGCTCAAGGCGCTCTTGCGGGCATGGAAGCCCTCGTCCACCAGCCCGGCCGCCATGACCCGGACGTCCTCGGGCAGGTGCCGGTTGACCCCATGGACCAGCGCCCGGTCAGGAAAGGAGCGGGGTAGGTCCACGTGGGCGACCTGCCCCCGGGCATGGACCCCGGCGTCGGTGCGGCTCGCGCCCGTCACCCGAACCTCGGAGCTCACCAGCTTGGAGACCGCCTCCTCGACGACCTCCTGGACGGTCAGGGCGTTTTCCTGGCGCTGCCAGCCGGCGTAGCGCTCACCCCGGTAGGACAAAGTCAAACGTGCTCTCATCGCCGAACCATCAGCAACCCGAACGGCACCCAGATCGCCAGAAACACCCAGGGCCAAAGCGGGCTCCAGTAGCTGAGCAGGATCAACCCCGAAAGCGCCAGCCACGCCCGCTGCCGGAGGAGCGCCGCCCATGGGAGCACCCACAAGAGATACCAGGGATAGACCGTGGCCGAGAGGAGCAGGAGCGTGCCGAAAAGGCGCCCCGTGCCGGCGACAGGATCGGTCTCCCGCAGGGATCGAAGGACCGCGACCACCATCCCCGCGGCGAGAAGGAGCTTCGCCAGGAGCTGGGGATAGAGATAGGGATACATCCAGTCCCAGGCGTACCACATCTCCGTCCGGCGCTCCAGCGCTTCCAATCCCCGGGCGAGAGCGGGGGCAATCCCGGCGGCATCCATCAAGCGCCAGAGCGGCTCGTAGACCGGGCCGTTGAACTCCCAGGAGATGCCGTAGGTGACAAGACCCGGAGGGATTCCCCCGGTGGCGGCGATCACCGGCAGGACCGCTGCCGCGATCAGGACCGCCGCCGTTCCCAGGAGCCGGAACCCGCTCTGGCGCGTCCACATGGGCAGGGCCGCGACGGGCACGATCTTGGCGAGGGCGCCGGCCGCGGCCCAGACCCCGGCGGCGACCTCCCTCCCGCGGGTCAGGGCCAGCACCGCTCCCACCGTCGCCGCCACTCCCAGGGCATCGACATGCCCCATGCCCGAGACCTCCAGGAGGACGAGCGGGTTCCAGGCATACCAGGCGATCCGACCCTCGGGGATCCCCCTCCGGCGGGCAAGACGGAGGAGCAGGGCGCAAGTCCCCAGGTCGGCGGCGGTGGCCAGGAGCTTCCATCCCAGGAGCAGTTTCCATCCCAGAAAGGGGAGCCGGCTGGCTATACTGAATGCCGCTACCGAAAGCGGCGGGTACACCGTGGGGATGTCGGTATGGGGCAGGCGCTGCCACATCTCGTCGCGAAACGGGATAAGCTCAGGGGCCGCCGGCGGCAGGGCGTAGGGATTCCGGCCGGCCAGGGCGACCTTTCCATCCCAGAGATAGCGCAGCGCGTCGTCCGACAGCGTGAGCGGCAAAAGCAGCAGCGGCAGTCTCAGCAGCAAGGACCCGAGGAGGATCGCCCTACCGGGGAGCGCGGCCGTTTCGAGGCGGCGGCACGCGAAGGCGAGCCAGAGGAAGCCCGAGCCGAGAAGGACGAGAGTGAGCGGAAGCCGATGAGAGAGATCCGAGAGGAAGGCCAGGCCCACATTCAGAACGAGCAGCGGGAGCGCCAGCGCCAGGGAGGCTTTCCGGGATGAGCTTTCCGGGTGCAGCGATCCTGCTGACAATCTATTACCTCGTCCTGGGAGTCCTCGCCTTCTACGGCCTGCACCGCCTGGCCCTGGTGATGGTGTACCTGCGGACCCGCCGGCGCGTTCCGCCTGGTCCTGCCGATCCGCCGGAGTGGCCCGTGGTCACGGTGCAGCTCCCACTCTACAACGAGATGTACGTGGCCCAGCGGCTCATCGAAGCCGTCTGCGGGCTCGACTACCCGCGCGACCGGCTGGAGATCCAGGTCCTCGACGACTCGACCGACGAGACCACCGGCATCGTCGCGCGGGTAGTGGAAGCGCAGCGCCGCCTCGGGATCGACATCCACCACCTCCACCGGACCGACCGCCGCGGCTTCAAGGCCGGAGCGCTCGAAGCCGGGCTCGAGCGCGCCCGCGGCGGGCTGATCGCGATCTTCGACGCCGACTTCGTGCCGCAGCCCGAGTTCCTCAAGCAGGCGGTGCCGCACTTCTCCGATCCGGAGCTTGGCATGGTGCAGGGGAGCTGGGCGCACATCAACCGCGCCTACTCGCTGCTCACCCGCGCCCAGGCGATCCTCCTGGACGGCCATTTCTTCATCGAGCACACGGCGCGCAACCGGGGCGGCTGCTTCTTCAACTTCAACGGCACGGCCGGGGTCTGGAGGCGCGAGGCCATCCTTTCGCCAGGCGGCTGGCAGCACGACACGCTCACCGAGGACCTCGACCTCTCCTACCGGGCGCAGCTCGCGGGTTGGAAGTTCCTCTACCTGCCGGACCTGGCGGTCCCCTCGGAGCTGCCGGTGGACATCAACGGCTTCAAGGGGCAGCAGTACCGCTGGACCAAGGGCTCGATCCAGACCGGCCGCAAGCTCCTGGGGCGGATCCTGCGCGCGCCGCTGCCCTGGCGGGTCAAGTTCGAGGCCTTCGTCCACCTGACGAACAACGCCAGCTATGCCCTGATGGTGGTCATGGCGCTGCTGATCTTCCCGGCCATGCTGATCCGCAGCCACTCCACCTGGTGGGACATGCTGATCATCGACCTGCCGCTCTTCCTGGCGGCGACGGCGTCGGTCCTGGTCTTCTACCTGGCGAGCCAGTCCGCGGCGGGCCTGGGCTGGAAGGCGCAGGTGCGCTACCTGCCGGCGGTGATGGGGCTGGGGATCGGGCTCTCGGTCAACAACGCCCGGGCAGTGCTCTCCGGCCTGCTGCAGCGCGGCGGCACCTTCCACCGCACGCCCAAGTACCGCATCGAGCGCCAGGGGGAGGACTGGCTCCAGAAGCGCTACCGCTCGGGCCGCAACGTCTCCCTCTGGATCGAGCTGACCCTGGCCCTCTACTTCCTCTCCTGCTTCGTCTACGCGGTGGTCCACAAGATGTGGATCTCGCTGCCCTTCCTCTTCCTCTTCGTGCAGGGCTACAGCTACATGATCCTTCTGGCGTTTCTGCCCGCGCTCCGCGACCTCCGGTCGCGCCCGGAAACCCTCAAGCCGCGCCCGAATGCCTGACGGGTTTGCGGGAACCGGAAGGCTTCGGGTCCCGTCCAAGGGTGAGAGGCTAAAATAGTCGTATGGCCTTCATGGAGCGCATCCAACCCCAGGAAGTGACCTTGCGGCCGGCGGTGCCGCGGGATGCGGACCTGCTGCGCCAGTGGCGGGCGGAGCCGAGCGTCCGGCGCTACCAGCCGCTGAACGAGCTGCCCACGGCGCAGCTCCGGGCGGACGTGGCGAGCCAGCGGATGCCCGACCTCTACCGGGGCCGGGGTGAGAAGTTCCAGTGGATCGTGCAGGTGGACACCGAGCCGGCGGGCTGGATCACGCTGGTGGTGAGCAACTGGGAGCACGGTCTCGCCGAGGTCGGCTACGCGCTCACGACCGGCTACCAGGGGCAGGGAGTGATGACCGAGGCCCTGCAGGTGCTCCTGGACGACCTCTTCCTGAACACCCTCCTCGAGAGGGTCGAAGCCCGCTGCGCCATCGAGAACCTGGGCTCGCAGCGCGTCCTGGAAAAGAACGGCTTCCAGCGCGAAGGCCACCTCAAAGGCTACTTCAAGCTCCGCGGCCGCCGTGTGGACAACTACCTCTTCGGCCTGCTTCGGGACGACTACCTCGCCCTGCGGCGGGGGCGGTAGCGCTCTACAGCATTTCCAGGTTCGCGAACCTCGCCACCAGCTTCCTCTTACCCGCCTTCTCGAAGAAGACGGTGAGCCTCGTCTCCTCGCCCTGACCCTCCATCTCCAGGACGACGCCGGCACCGAGGGTGGGGTGGCGGACGCGGCTGCCGCGCTTGATCTGGCGCCGGGGCACCGTGCTCTCGTCCGGCTCGGGAACCACGACCCGCCCGCTCGGTTGGGGACGCGGAGTGTAGGGAGAAGGAGCCGGGGGACGGGGTGCGGGCCGGAAGGCCGGTGAGGGGGGGGCCTGGCCGAAGAACGAGTAGACGCTCTGCGCGCGCTCGGGTACCCGGCCCCCCATGTAGAGGTCGGGGCTGTGGTGAACTTCGACGAGCTGGTCCGGTAGCTCGTGGAGGAACGGTGACTCCATCTGATCCTGGTAGCGCCCGGCGATGCGGCGCCTCCGGCAGCAGGAGAGGTAGAGCTTCTCCCGCGCCCGGGTCATGCCCACGTAGAGCAGGCGCCGCTCCTCCTCGATGTCTTCCCTTGCGCCCTGGGAGTTGAAGTGCGGAAGGAGCCCGTCCTCCAGGCCCGCGACCACCACCGCCTTGAACTCCAGGCCCTTGGCACTGTGCAGGGTCATCAGCGAGACCCCCTTCTCCACCTGGAGCGAATCGAGGTCGGTCACCAGGGCGATGTGGTCGAGGAACGCGGTCAGGAGGTCCTCATCCCCCCGGTTGTAGCTGCTCGCCTCGGTGAACTCCTGCGCGGCGGAGAGGAGCTCCTGGATGTTCTCCAGCCGGGCGAGGTCGTCCGGGTCGTCCTGGTTGTAGAGCTTGGCGTAGCCGGTATCGTCCAGCAGCCGGTCGAGGAGAGCGGGCAGCGGCAGGTCCCGGGAAGCCTCCTGGAGACCCACGATCAGGTCGCGGAACTTGCGCAGGGCCGTGGCGCTGCGGGCCGGGAGGGTGCCCAGGTCGTCCAGGTAGACGACGTCCCAGATCGGCTGGCCGAGCTGCACCGCGCGGTCGCGCAGCAGCTCCAGGGTGGACTTGCCGATGCTCCGCGGCGGCTGGTTGATGATCCGGCCCAGGGAAAAGTTGTCCCGCGGGTTGCGCAGCACCCGCAGGTAGGCGACCAGGTCCTTGATCTCGGCGCGGTCGTAGAAGCGGACGCCGCCGACCAGCGAGTAGGCGATCTCGCGCTTGAGCAGCTCGTCCTCGATCGCCCGGGTCTGGGCGTTGGTGCGCACCAGGACCGCCATGTCCCCCAGCTTGTACTGATGATGGTGGCGGAGCTTCTGGATCCTGTCCACGATCCAGTTGGCCTCGTCGCCCTCGTCCGTGGCCTTGTAGAGCTCGGCCTTGGGGCCGGCGCCGTGCTCGGTCCATAGGCGCTTGCCCCGGCGGTGGATGTTGTTGGCGATCAGGGCGCCGGAGACGTCGAGGATGGTCTGGGTGGAGCGGTAGTTGCGCTCCAGCTTGCGCACCTCGGCGCCGGGGAAGCTCTTCTCGAAGTCGAGGATGTTGTCGAGGTCCGCGCCGCGCCAGCGATAGATCCCCTGGTCCTCGTCGCCCACGGCCGTGAGATTGCCGTCCGGGCCGATCAGCTCCTGGATCAGCCGGAGCTGGGCGTGGTTCGTATCCTGGTACTCGTCCACCAGGAGATACCGGGTGCGATAGCGGATCCGCTCCTTGACCTCCGCGTCGTGCGAGAGGAGCTTGACCGACAGCGTCAGCAGGTCGTCGAAGTCCACGCCGGAGGCCTGGCCGAGGAGGCCCTGGTACTTGCGGTAGAGGGAGGCGACCTTCTTCTCGAAGAAGTTGGTGGCGGCGGACTCGTAGGCCGCGGGCTCGATGAGCTTGTTCTTGGCGCCGCTGATCTGGGCGAGCACCGACCGGGGGGAGAAGGCGGTTTCGGACAGCCCCTCGGCCGCGAGCGCCTCCTTGACCAGGCCGAGCTGGTCGGAGGTATCGAGAATGGCGAAGTCCCGCCGCAGTCCGACCCGCTCGCCGTAGCGGCGCAGCAGGATGAGGCCGTAGCGGTGGAAGGTGCCCACGGAGGTGGGGACCGGATGGAGGCCGAGGAGGTCCTCGACCCGCTCGCGCATCTCGGCCGCGGCCTTGTTGGTGAACGTCATGGCGGCGATGTGGCCGGGGTCGACGCCGCGCTCCTCCGCGAGCCAGGCGATGCGGTAGGTGATGACGCGGGTCTTGCCCGATCCGGCGCCGGCGAGGACGAGCTGAGGGCCGTCGCCATGGGTCACGGCGGCGATCTGCTCGGGGTTGAGCTGCTTTTCGAGGTCGAGGCTGATGCGTCTCACCCCGGAAGTTTCTCCGACGGGCGGGTGGATGGCAAGAGCCCCTGAAGATCGGCTATATTTCCCGCCTCACCGAAACCGGAGCCGGAGGGCGGCATGGGATCAAGGCACCCCTGGGAGATCACCCTGCGGGAGTTCGTGGAGAAGGCACGGCGGTATTACGGGATCGTGGTGGATCTCGAGGACTTGAAGCGGATCATCGTGTTCGTGAGAGCGGGGCGGCGCCATGTCCTGCCCGTTCTCGATCCCGACGAGATCCTCCCTCTGACCGTGCTCCGGAACCTCTGCTGGCTCTACGGCCTGCCTCCTCTAGACTTCCACCTGAACCCAGAGGAGGACGACGAGGACTAAGCTGCGATCCGCAGCTCGACGTCCGGCTCCGAGCTCGGAGGCGCCGTCTGGGGTAGGGGGGTGGCATGCGCGAACATCTTCCAGTAGCGACGAGGGGCTGGAGTGTACCCCTTGAAGGGCTCGTCACCGGCCTCCAGAGCGAGGCGGATCATCCATGTCAGGCACCTCATCAGCTCACGAGGCAAGTCCTCCAAGCGCTTGGCAGGAACGGCATAGCGGTACTCCAGGCACTGCGCCACCCACCAATCACCCTCCTTGAACACCACCGCCCGAATCCTGTACTCCGGCATGTCTCTCCTCCCTCGGTCGCTTCCCGGAACGATTCTACTCCCTTCGCCGCGACTCCGGAATCCCCGGGTGTCTTCCCTGGTTTCCATGCGCAGCGGTCCGCCTTCCGCGCACGTATATAAGATAGTCAGGGGGGATTCCCAGAGCCATGAAGCCGGTCGAGATCAATGATTTCCTCGCGCAGCAGGTCATCGGACAGGAGGAGGCCCTCCGCTACGTGTCCGTGGCCATCTTCAAGCACCTCCAGGGGGAGAAGTACGGCAACCTCCTCCTGATCGGGAACTCCGGCACCGGCAAGACCACCATCATGCGGGCCATCGAGAACCTCTATGCCTCGCGGGAGGACTTCCGCGAGCACCGGGTAGTGCTCATCATGAACGCCAACACGCTGGCGACCGAGGAGGGGGCCGTGGACACCGGCCGCCTCTTCACCCGGCTGGAGGAGCGCGCCCGCCAGGTGCTCGGCAATGGCGCCTCGGCCGAGGAGATCGGCCGCGCCATGGAGCGCGCCACCGTCTGCCTCGACGAGATCGACAAGGTCTCCGGCCTCCTCGGCGGCAAGCCGTACGTCACCGGCATCAACATCCAGCAGGCCGTGCTCACCCTGATCGAGGGCGAGCGCCACTTCCATCCCATGACCGTGCTCAAGGACGGGACCGCGGACACCAACGGCGTCTGGATCGACACCGGCAAGATGCTCTTCCTCTGCGCCGGCGCCTTCGAATCCCTCTACGACCAGGTCTTCCAGCGGGTCATCTCGCCCAAGAGCGGTATCAAGCTGCCGACCACGACCACCTATGTCAACGGCAAGATCCAGATCCGCGAGTACTTCACCCTCCGCCACCACTTCCGGCAGGAGGACCTCTTCGAGTATGGCATGCAGCCGCAGTTCCTCTCGCGGTTCGACAACGCCGTCATCCTGGAGGATCTCACCTCGGACACGCTGGCGCGGATCTTCGCCGAGCCGCGGGACAGCGTGTTCAGGACCTCCCAGGGCTTCTTCCAGAAGTACGGGATCGAGCTGGACATCACTCCCGGCGCGATCAAGGTGATCGCCGAGGAGGCGGCCAAGAGCAGCCGCATCGGCGCCCGCGCGCTCAAGTCGATCTACGGCAAGATCATCAAGCCGTTCGAGTTCGATCCCTTCTCCCGCGAGGAGGTCCAGCAGAACGGCGGCGAGATGCACAAGCTGGTCATCGACGAGCGCCTGGTCACCACCGCGCTCAAGCCGCCCATCTGAGCCCGAAAGGAACGCCATGTCTTTACGCATCACCTTCCTGATGCTTCTGCTGAGCCTCGCCCCCCTGGTCGTGGCCCGGGTTTCCGCCCAGCCTTCCATGACCCCGGATACCGTCCGCCAGACGATCGACAGGCTGATCGCGAAGCACGGCCAGCAGCATGCCGACCGCATCCGCCGCGGCGTCGAGCAGGTGGCGCAGCGCTGGTGGACCGAGGACGGCGACGCCGCGGCCTTCACCGCCTTCTGCGAGGAAAGCTTCATCGCCGATCCGGCGGCCCTGGATGCAACTTTCGACCGTCTGGAGCGGGTCTTCGAACAGGTGGACGGCCATCTCCACGAGGTGCGCCGCGAGCTGACCACGCCGCTCGACCTGGACACGGGCGACATCTCCTCCGTGGACCAGCTCCTGGCCTCGGTGGACCTCTCGGCCCACGTCAACGAGGACCTGTTCCGGACGAAGGTGGCCTTCCTCGCGCTGCTCAACTTCCCGGTGCACACGCTCCAGGAGCGGCTGGACAAGGGTGCGGGCTGGGACCGCGCGGCCTGGGCGCGCTCGCGGATGATGGACCGCTTCGTCCTGCGCGTGCCCGCCTCCGTGCAGCAGCCGGCCACCGAGGCCTTCACCGCCGCGGACCAGTACATCGCGGGCTACAACATCCGCATGGACCGGCTGGTCACCCCGGAGGGCGAGCGTCTCTTCCCCGAGAACCTGCGGCTCATCACCCACTGGGGCCTCCGCGACGAGCTCGGCTCGCACTACGCCGACACCACTCCGGCCGGCCTGGCGAAGCAGCGGATGATCCTCAAGGTCATGGAGCGCATCGTCCGCCAGGAGATCCCGGCGGCGGTGATCGACAATCCGGACGTGCTCTGGGATCCGGTCAACAACAAGGTCCAGGGCGGGACGGCGTCCGCGGGCCGCGAGCCGGACACCCGCTATGCGAAGCTGCTCGACATCTTTCACGCGGTGCGCAAGATCGATCCGTTCAGCCCGACCGATCCGACGTATATCGACCGGAAGTTCAACCTGGAGCGCCAGATCCCGGAAAAGGAGGTCGAGGCCCTGCTCGTCTCCGTGCTGGAGTCGCAGGAGGTCAAGGACCTCGCCCGCCTGATCGAGAAGCGCCTGGGGCGCAGGCTGGAGCCGTTCGACATCTGGTACTCCGGCTTCAAGTCGCGGGGCGCCTACAGCGAGGCGGAGCTCGACCGCATCGTCCAGGAGCGGTATCCGACCGTCGAGGCGTTCCAGGCGAAGCTTCCGCAGGTGCTCCAGGGGCTGGGGTTCACGCCCGAGAAGGCGCGCTGGCTCTCCGATCGGATCGTGGTTGATCCGGCCCGCGGGGCGGGCCACGCGCTCGGCGCGATCCGGCGGGAGGACAAGGCCCACCTGCGCACCCGCGTCCCCCGCGGAGGCATGGACTACAAGGGCTACAACATCGCCATCCACGAGCTGGGGCACAACGTGGAGCAGGTCTTCTCGCTCAACGGGATCGACCGCTGGTCGCTCTCCAGCGTGCCGAACAACGCCTTTACCGAGGCGATGGCTTTCGTCTTCCAGAACCGGGACCTGGAGCTGCTGGGTTTGCAGAAGCCGAGCGCGGAGACGCGGCAGACGCAGGCGCTCGCCACGCTCTGGAACACCTACGAGATCGGTGGGGTTGCGCTGGTCGACATGCGGGTCTGGCGCTGGATGGTCGAGCACCCCGAGGCCACGCCGGCCGAGCTGCGGGAGGCGACGCTCGCGATCGCCCGGGACGTCTGGAACCGCTGGTACTCGCCGGTCTTCGGGGTGAAGGACTCGGACATCCTGGCGATCTATTCCCACATGATCGTCTACGGCCTCTACCTGCCGGACTACCCGATCGGGCACATCATCGCCTTCCAGGTCGCGGACAAGCTGGAGAAGGGGGACTTCGGCGCCGAGTTCGAAAGGCTGACCCGCCAGGGCCGGCTCACCCCCGACGCCTGGATGCGCGGCGCGGTGGGCGGGCCGATCTCGACGAAGGCGCTGCTGGAAGCAGCGCGCGCCGCTCTCAAGTAAAAGGACCTCAAGGACACCAGGGACACCAAGGACGTTGACCGGGCGTCCTTGAGGTCCTTGGTGTCCTTGAGGTCCTTTCTCTTTTGCCCGCCCCCAACGTTTTCCCTCCCCCGTGCGTCTACAGGGTTGTGAACATGCCCTTGACCACGAGAGCCTTCCTGGAGACCGACAGCGTGACAGGCACCGATCGGCTCGCGGAGCTCTTTGATTCGCATCAGAACCGGCTGTTCCACCTGGCCCTGCGACTCTGCTCCGACCGCGAGGAGGCCCGGGACCTCGTCCAGGAGGCGTTCCTGCGGGCAGCGCGCCAGCCCGGCTCGGTTCCCGGCGGCGAGCCCGGCGGGGAGGCGTGGCTGGTCCGTACCCTGGTCAACCTGTGCAAGGACCGCTATCGCCGCCTCGCCGTGCGGTCCCGGGCGAGGGAGGAGCTGACCCGGGAGGGGAGGCAGGAGCGCGCCCATCCCGAGGAGGTCCACATGGCCCGGGCCACCGTGCAGGCGGCCCTGGCTCAGCTTCCTCCCCGGCGGCGGGCGGCGATCGTCCTGTGCGAGATCGAGGGCCGGCCGGTGCGCGAGGTGGCCCGGCTGCTGGGCGTGACCGAAGTGACCGTGCGATGGCATCTGTTGGCGGCCCGCCGGGAGCTGGCGAAGGTGCTAGGAGAAAGGCCATGAATGATGAGCTGCGCTCGATCCTGAGGAAGGGAGACCCTGCTGCTGGAGATCCCGGGCTGGCTCCGGAGGAGGTCCAGCGCATGCGCCAGACCGTGCTGGCCGCGGTGCCCGAGCCTCGCCGGCGAGGTTGGCTGGTGCCGGTGCTGGCCGGAGCGGCGGCCCTCATCCTGGCTGCCGTGATCGCCCTCAGCCTGTGGCGGCCTGAAAGCAAGGTCGTGAAGCACGTCCGGCCTCTCCCGCTTGCGGGAGAGGGCAGGGGAGAGGGTTCCGTGGTGGTGGAACAGAAGACCCCTCCCCGACCCTCCCCTGCTCCGCAGGAGAGGGAGCCGCCCTCCCCGGAGAAAGAGAAGCCCGTCCATCACGAGCCCGAGCCGGTCGTCGTCGCCCGGGTGGAGCCGCCGGCCGCTCCGGAGGCTACCCATCAAATCCAATTTTCCACGCCGGGCGGCACCCGGATCATCTGGGTGCTCCATCCGGCCACGGAGTAAGACCCAGGAGGATAGACAGACCATGAGATCCCTTCGTTCCATCGCCGCCCTGCTGCTGCTCCTCGTGTGCCCCGTGCTGGCTTCGGCGGCGCAGGACCAGCCGAAGGAGACGGCCAAGCCCAACTTGCAGCGCATCCGCTACGAGGTCCGCTATCTCAACGTTCATGGCGCCGAGGTGCTCGCCTGGGAGCAGTGCCAGCAGAAGGACGCCTGCCGGGTCGCGGCTCTGGCCAACGGCAGCGGCCGCGGGGCCGTCATGGAGGTCGAGGCCGATGCCGCCACGCATGAGCGCATCGCCCGCGCCTTGGCCGAGCGCGACTCGGCCCCGCGTACTCAGGTGTTCCAGCTCGTCCTCCTCGCCGCGGGCAGCAAGCCCAACGGTCCCGCCCCGACCCTGTCCGAAGGTGCCCAGAAAGCGCTCGACGACGTACGGAAGTTCCTGCCGTTCACCAACTACCGCATGCTCGACACGGCCCTGGTCCGGGTCACCCAGGACGACGTGGCCCAGGCGAAGATCGCCGGCCTCGGCCCCGCCAGCTACAAGGTGGCGATGCGCTTCCGGGCGGGCGGCGCCGACGGCAAGGAGCTGTTCATCGACAGCTTCGGGCTCGACGAGAGCAACGAGCGCGACCTCATCCAGACCTCCTTCTCCATGGACGTGGGCGAGACGGTCGTCGTCGGCACCTCCTCGGCCGGCGGCGGGCAGGAGGCCCTGGTCGCCATCCTGACCGCCCTGCCTTGACGCGTCCCCGACTCCCGCCTTAGTGTCCCAGCGCCCGCACCGGGTCGAGAACCCGGGCGGGCGCTCGTCCGTACTCAGCTCCGGACAGGAAAGCCGCAGCAATTTTCGAGAGGGAAATGTCATGAAGAGATCGCTTCTCTGCCTCCTCGCGTTCGCCCTGGCCCTGGGGCCGGCCGCGGCTCACGAAGGGTCCCACGGTCCGCGCAACTACCGGGCCCAGGACCAGCAAAAGCCCCCCGAGGCCAAGCCGCCCGAGGAGCGGCAGAAGGACGAGCAGAAGGAGGAGGAGGAGCTCCAGGAGAAGCAGAAGCGCGAGCAGGAGCCCGAGGAGAACGCCTCCGAGCTCCAGAAGGAGCAGAAGGAGGGCGGCGCGAAGCCCCCGGGCGAGATCGCCACCAAGGAGGGGGAAGGCGAAAAGAAGGAAGAGAAGTGGGACGTCAACAACCCGGCCATGGGACCGTCGAAAGACGTCCAGCTCGACGTCTCCGAGGGCACCTGGATGAGCCTCGACGTCAGCCCCGACGGCAAGGAGGTCGCCTTCGACCTTCTGGGCGATCTCTACACGGTCCCGATCGGCGGCGGCGAGGCGCGCGCGCTCACCAACGACGTGGCCTGGCAGATGCAGCCCCGCTACAGCCCCGACGGCAAGCACATCGCCTTCACCAGCGACCAGGGTGGCGGCGACAACATCTGGATCGTCGACCGGGACGGCAAGAACCCCAAGCAGGTCACCAAGGAGACCTTCCGCCTGCTCAACAGCCCGGCCTGGGAGCCGAGCGGCGACTACATCGTGGCCCGCAAGCACTTCACGGCCCAGCGCTCCCTCGGCGCCGGCGAGATGTGGCTCTATCACCGGAGCGGCGGCGGCGGCCTCCAGATGACCAAGAAGCCGAACGACCAGAAGGACGCGGGCGAGCCCGCCTTCTCCCCGGACGGCCGCTATCTCTACTTCAGCCAGGACATCACCCCCGGCCCGATCTTCGAGTACAACAAGGACTCCAACACCCAGATCTTCGTGATCCAGCGCCTCGACCGCCAGACCGGCGAGACCGAGCGCTTCGTGGTGGGCCCCGGCGGCTCCATCCGGCCGACCCCATCGCCGGACGGCAAGCAGCTCGCCTTCATCCGCCGCGTGCGCGGCAAGAGCGTCATCCATCTCCAGGACCTGCGCTCCGGCGAGGAGTGGCCGATCTACGACGGGCTCGACCGCGACATGCAGGAGACCTGGTCGATCCACGGCGTCTACCCCTCCATGGCCTGGATGCCCGACTCCAAGTCGCTGGTCTTCTGGGCCGGCGGCAGGATCCACCGCATCGACACGGCCAGCCGCAAGGTGAGCGAGATTCCCTTTCACGTGAAGGCCACGAAGAAGGTCTATGACGCCGTGCGATTCCCGGTCGAGGTGGCGCCGGACGAGAGCCCCACCCGCATGCTGCGCTGGACGCAGGTCTCGCCCAAGGGGGACCGCGCCGTCTTCCAGGCCCTGGGCCACCTCTACGTCCGCAACCTGCCCGACGGCACGCTCAGGCGCCTGACGAAGCAGGACGACCACTTCGAGAGCTTCCCGTCCTTCTCGCGCGACGGCAAGTGGGTGGTCTACACCACCTGGGACGACGAGAAGCTGAGCACCGTGCGGGTCGTCTCTGCGGACGGCGGCCAGGGTCGGGTGGTGGTGGACGATCCCGGGCACTACGTGGAGCCGGCCTTCTCGCCAGACGGCAAGACGATCGTCTTCCGCCGGGCCGAGGGCGGCTTCCTCCGCACGCCGGCCTGGTCGCGGGAGGTCGGCATCTACAAGGTCCCGGCCTCCGGGGGCAAGCCCGAGCTGGTCACGGAGGAGGGTTTCGCGCCCCACTTCGGCGCCGAGAACGGCCGCCTCTTCGTGGTGCGGCCGGGCGAGAAGATCCAGCTCGTGTCGCTCGGGCTCGACGGGAAGGACGAGCGGGTCCACCTGAGCAGCGAGAACGCCCTGGAGATAAGGGTCTCGAACGACGGCCGCTGGGTCGCCTTCGTGGACCACTTCAACGCCTACGTGGCTCCGTTCGCGGTCACCGGGCAGCCGATCGAGCTCGGTCCGGACACCTCCTCGATCCCGGTGACCAAGGTCACCCGCGAGGCCGGCACGTATCTCCACTGGTCGGGCGACTCGAAGCAGCTCCACTGGACGCTCGGCCCCGAGCTGTTCACACTGGATCTCAAAAACGCCTTCACCTTCCTCGAAGGCGCGCCCGAGAAGCTGCCCGATCCGCCCGCGAGCGGCATGGACATCGGCTTCAAGATCAAGGCCGACAAGCCGTCCGGCACGGTGGCGGTGGTCGGCGGCCGGATCGTCACCATGAAGGGCGAGGAGGTGATCGAGGACGGCACGGTGGTGGTCGAGGGCAACCGCATCCGCGCCATCGGCCCCCGCGGCCAGGTCCCGGTGCCGAAAGACGCGCACGTGGTGGACGCCAAGGGCAAGACCGTCATCCCCGGCCTGGTGGACGTCCACTGGCACGGCGCGTTCGGAACGGACGACATCATCCCGCAGGAGAACTGGAACGCGTATGCCAGCCTGGCGTTCGGGGTGACCACGCTGCACGACCCCTCGAACGACACCGGCACGGTGTTCGCGGCAGCCGAGATGCAGCGCGCCGGGATGATCGTCTCGCCGCGGATCTTCTCGACGGGCACGATCCTCTACGGCGCCACGGCTCCGGTCACGGCGGTGGTGAACAACCTGGAGGATGCGCGCGGCCACATCCGGCGCATGAAGGCGGCCGGGGCGATCAGCGTCAAGAGCTACAACCAGCCGCGGCGCGACCAGCGGCAGCAGATCCTGGCCGCGGCGCGCGAGCTGGGGATCATGGTGGTGCCCGAGGGCGGCTCGCTCTTCGAGCACAACATGACCATGGTGGTGGACGGCCACACCGGCCTCGAGCACTCGATCCCGGTGGCGCGGATCTACGACGACGTCAAGCAGCTCTGGAGCGGCACGAAGGTCGGCTACACGCCGACCCTGATCGTGGGCTACGGCGGGCTCTGGGGCGAGAACTGGTTCTACGCCCACGACAAGGTCTGGGCCAACGAGCGGCTGCAGCGCTTCGTGCCGCGGGAGGCCCTGGACGAGCGCGCCCGCCGGCCGTTCCTCGCGCCGGACGAGGAGTGGAACCACTTCAACAACGCCCGGATCGCGGCCGAGCTGCAGGACGCCGGCGTCGAGGTCCAGCTCGGCGCCCATGGCCAGCGCGAGGGCCTGGGCGCGCACTGGGAGCTGCGCATGTTCGTCCAGGGGGGCATGACCCCGCTGGAAGCGCTCCGCGCCGGCACGATCGACGGCGCCCGCTATCTCGGCATGGACAAGGACATCGGCTCGCTGGAGCCCGGCAAGCTCGCCGACCTGGTCGTGCTCGACGCGAATCCGCTGGAGGACATCAAGAACGCCGAGCAGGTAGGCTTGGTGATGCTCAACGGCCGGCTCTACGAAGGGGTTAGGCTGGACGAGGTGGGCAACCATCCGCACAAGCGCGCGCCCTTCTTCTGGGAGCGCAAGGCGCCCGCTTTCGGGGAGATCAAATGAAAAAAGAGGGCGAAGGCCAGGGCAGCTACGTCTTCCGGGTGCGCGAGGACACCCGGCGCTACGTCCAGGACCTGCTCAACGAGAACGACCGGCTGCGCCGGCTCGTGGCGGGTCTGGAGAGCGACAAGGGGCGGCTGCTGAGCGAGAAGATGGCGCTCCAGGAGAAGGTCCTGGCCCTGCGCGAGGAGCTCGACCGCATCTTCCACGAGCAGGCCGACCTGCGCCGCCAGCTCGCCGACGTGGAGGCCTCGAACCAGAAATACTCGCACCAGTACGTCGAGGTGGAGAGCCAGAACAACAACCTGGCGAACCTCTACGTCGCGAGCTACCAGCTCCACAGCACGCTCGACCGGGGGGAGGTGGTCTCCGCCATCAAGGAGATCGTCATCAACCTGATCGGCTCCGAGGAGCTGGCCATCTACGAGATGAGCGCGGACGGTACGGCGCTGCGGCTGGCGGGCTGGTTCGGCATCGACCCGGCCACCTACGGCACCGTGCCGGTCGGCTCCGGCATCATCGGCAGGACCGCCGCGACCGGCGAGATCTGGCTCCCCGGCAAGGGCCTGGACTTCCAGCCCGCGCCGCGGGAGTCGAGCCTCTCCGTCTGCATCCCGCTGAAGCTGGAGGAGAGGGTGATCGGCGCCCTCGCCGTCTTCCGGCTCCTCCCCCAGAAGAGCGGCTTCGAGACGATCGACTACGAGCTGTTCAACCTCCTCGCCACCCATGCCGCCACGGCGCTGTATCTCTCCAGGCTCCACGCCGAGAGCCAGGCCGGGGTGAAGCCGGTCGGGTAGCGACGCTCGCCCGGCCGGGGAATCGGCCGGAAAGCTCTCCGGGTCGATTCAAGGTCCTTAGATCGGATCCAAGCCTCTCCGATCCGATCTAAGTCCTTCCCACCGCAAATACAGTGTCGTATAGTGATGCCTGTCGCCCCCCTTCAGCCGGCAAAAGATATCGTGCCCAGGAGAAGTCCGTTTCCAATCGAGCTGACTAACGAGGAGGAGCAGGAGCTCCAAAGCATGGCGCGCCGGTATACGTCGCCGTATCGAGATGTGATCCGGGCCAAGATCATCCTCTACGCCGCTCAGGGAGCCCGCAACGATGAGATCACTGCCCGGCTCGATACTCCACGGCAGATCGTCAGCAGGTGGCGCAAGCGCTTCTTCGAGCAACGTCTTGCAGGGCTGTTCGAACAACCTCGGAGCGGGCGGCCTGCCCGCTTTTCCCCCCAGTGTGGTGGTCGCCGTCAAGGCTTTGGCCTGTGAGCTTCCTCGCAACCAGGGTCTTCCTTTGTCGCGCCACTCGATCCCGGAGATCAAGCGAGAAGTCCTACGTCGTGGGCTCGTCGCCTCCATTGGCGACACCACGATCTGGCGCTTGGCTCACCGAGGATGCTATTCAACCCTGGCGCTACCGAACTTGGATTTTCCCCCGCGATCCTGCTTTTGAGTTGAAGGCGGGACGCGTTTTGGACCTCTACGAAGGTCTCTGGGAGGGCCTGCCTCTGAGCCCGGACGACTGTGTCATTAGCGCTGACGAGAAAACCAGCATTCAGGCCCGACATCGCTGTCACGCCACGCAGGGACCACAGCCCCATCGACTTTCCCGCGTCGAGCACGAGTACGAGCGTTGCGGCGCTTGGGCCTACTTGGCTGCCTGGGATGTGCGGCGCGCCAAAATCTATGGCCGTTGCGAAGCCACGACCGGTATTGCTCCTTTCGACCGCCTCGTCGACCAAGTCATGAGCCAGCCACCTTACAACTCGGCTTCGCGGGTGTTTTGGATCGTCGACAACGGCTCATCCCACCGTGGAGAAACTTGCCAACGCAGACTCAAAAAAAGGTGGCCCAATGTGGTCGTCGCCCATACCCCGGTGCATGGCAGTTGGCTCAACCAAGTCGAGATCTACTTCTCTGTGGTCCAGAGAAAAGCCTTGACCCCCAACGACTTCGCCAGTCTCGCGGAGCTCCAAGAGCACTTGCTCGCCTTCCAGGACCGTTACAGCACAATCGCTCAACCTTTCCAATGGAAGTTCACCCGCCGCGACCTTCAAAACCTCCTTGCCCGGGTCGGAGACCAGCAGCCCTGCCAAAAAGCGGCCTGAAGGCCAAACCCGAGCGCCGCTGCCCGGCGGACGGGCAGTCCAAACCGGCCACCCTGACGGGTCAAACTATGCTCGCCGGCTACGATACGTCACCGTAATTGCGGTGGGGAGGACTAAGCTTCAAAATTCGGATCTAAGCTTCTTGAATCCGATCTAAGCGGCTTCTGGAAAATTTCAATGTCCTTGGATCCGATCTAAGCTCCAAAAATCCGGTCCAAGCTCCAAGAATCCGGATTAAGCTTCAAAAAACCGGTTTAAGCTCCTCGAATCGGATCTAAGCGTCTTGAATTCGATCCAAGCTCCTTGAAATTTTCCGGAAGGCGCTTTGGACCGATCGAAGCTCCTTGGATCCGATCCAAGCCTCTCGAATCGGATCGAAGCTCCTTAAATCGGATTTGAAGGGCTTGGGAGCGATTCACGCGCCTTGGAGCGGAAGGAAGGCAAGCTGGCTTTGTCCTCGTTCCTTGGGTCGTCCGCTCCAGGCGCGGAGCCGCGCCCTGATCATCTTGTCGCCCGGCGCATTCCTTTAGTCGGCAGTAGCGGGTCAGCGCTCGGACGATGCAGACGTCGAGCGGCTGTGCCTTCCCATCAGGTAGAGATGAAACCCGGTTCCTTCAGGAGATCTCGGTCAAAGGTGGCGACAGCCTCGCACCCGGCTTCCTTCGCAGTCTCCCGGATCAGGTAGTCGGCGAAATCGCCCCGCCCCGGGGTGTACGCCTCCAACGCGCGAAAAAGCCTCTCGACGGAGGAGAAGGCGAGGTGCCGGGCGCGGATCAAGCGGCTCAAGGATGCGCCGATTTCGGCGCGCTTGATCTTATAGCTCCGTTCGAGCACCCATACCAGCTCGCAAAGGACGATGTCTGCGACGTAGCAGGGATCGTCCGATCCGACAGCCCTGCGCAGGATCGCCTGGGCGCGCTCCGTTTGTGCCAGATCGTCCTCGACGAGGAATCTCACGAGGATGTTGGTGTCGAGCCCGATCACTCGCCGGCGGCTCCCTGCGGATCGCCTCCTTCATGTCTTGGAGCGTGACCCCCTTGACCGAGGACTTGAGGATCCCGCGGAGCGACATCAGGTCCACGTTTTCAGGGCGCATCTCCACTATCCCATCACCGCGCATCCGGAATGCAATGCGGTGACCCGTTTCCAGGCGCAAGGCGTCTCGGACCTCCTTGGGAATTGTGACTTGGCCCTTGCTCGTCATTGTCGCGATTGGCATCCTTACTCCCTTCCGCCTTCCTTACTTCAGGGTAAGGAGTTAGCGGCTGCCTGTTAAGGGGTCCTCACCGGCAGTAGCTGGTCAGCTCACGGCGGTTGAGTACCCCGGATCCAGTGGTCCGGCTGCACGGCGATCAGGCCGCGCTGCTTGAGCTCGACGACGACCTGGTTCACCCGCTCGCGGGAGGCTCCCACGATCTCGCCGAGGTCGCTCTGGGTGAGGCGCAGGGGAATCGTCACTTCGCCTCCGGCTTCGCGGCTGCCGAAACACACGCCTGGCACGTTCCGGTCGGGGCACGGGCGGCTTTTCTGACTCTCCTCTACGGCACGGGGGTTGCGGTGGATAGAGTTGCGGGTGAAGGACATCAATTGAGCGGAGAATCAGATCGCGGTGAGAGATGGGAAGGGTGCCAAGAGCCGGGTGACAATGCTGCAGGTGTCGATCCAGCGCGATTGCGGCGCCACGGGTCGAGCGCTGCACAAGCTGGACTTGGGGGAGGGGCTTCGGGAATGTCTATCTTCCGTGCGCGTTGGCGGGGTAGTATCCTCCCGACGGCCGGGGAATGGGGAGGATGGCAGTACGTCTTCGGCGGCGGGGATGGCCTAAGCTCCAAGATCCGCCGGCATCACGCCACGTGTGCGGTTCCCATCCCGCGCTCCGAGCCAACCTCGTTAAGCGGCTGAGCCAATCCCGTGGTACATTCTGTCCCAAGAAAGAAATGAGCGCCAACCCTAACTTCCGTACCCGCCAGCCCGCCGACGCGCATGGCCAGGATGCCTCTCCTTCCTCCTCGCCTGAGAAAGCTCCCGAGAGGCTATTCGGCATTCCGCTAAATACCGACGACATTCCTCGCAGTGAACTCGATATAGCTTTCCAAACGCGTGTGAATCCACTTCCGTGGAAGGGCCAATTCTCCCCTCAGCTTGTCGAGGTTCTCCTCCGCGAGTATGCAGCCTCGGACTCCCGCGTTCTTGACCCCTTCGTGGGTAGCGGTACGGTTCTTGGCGAGTGCGTCCGCCGACGTTTGAGTGCCAGCGGCGCTGAGGTGAATCCTGCCGCGGCCATCCTCTCGCGACTTTATGAGTGGGCCAACCGCGGGCGAGGCGATCGGCAGGCAGCATGCGACGCGGCCTTCCGTGCTGTCGAGAAGCATCTTGCGGTCTTCATACCGTCGCAGCTGCCCGACCCTGTAGACATTCGTCCACAGGATGTTGCGAATCTTGCCAAGACCCATCCGGCACGTGGTGTAGGCCAGATACTTGCTGCCGCTCTCGTTCTCGCGGATCCTACATGGAGCGCTGTCAGACCGCAGCGACTTGCCGATTCCCTCCGGCGCGTTCGCGACGTTCTTATCAACCTTCCCGAGAGCCCTCACACTATCAGCGCTTTTGAGTCGGACGCGCGTCAGATACCACTAGAGAACGGCTCGATCGATTTGGTGTTAACATCGCCGCCGTACATCAATGTGTTTAACTACCATCAGCAATATCGGTCGGCGGTCGAAGCGCTCGGCTGCGACGTGCTTGGTGCAGCGAGATCCGAGATAGGCTCAAACAGGAAGCATCGGATGAACCGCTTTCTCACGGTTGTGCAGTATTGCCTGGACATGACCGCCGTTCTCGAGGAAATGAAGCGCCTCCTCCGTTCCAGCGGGCGCATGATATTCGTCGTAGGGCGAGAATCACGCGTCCGCGGAATGTCCATCTACAATGGCGACCTCCTTGGCTCCATCGCCGGCGAGGCGGCGGGATTGACGGTCACAATGCGCCAAGAGCGAGCGTTTACGAATCGCTTTGGAGAGAGAATCGTGGAAGACATCCTCCACTTTAGGACTGACGCCACTCACCAGAGCGCCTTCAGATCGCCCGCCGAGATTGCTGCTGCCACCTTGGAACGCCTGGTCGATCGCGCAGCAGGCGAGGTTCGCCAAGATATCGTCGCCGCCATTGAGGCGGCGGGAACGGTCCGCCAGTCGCCGCTATACTCCGCCTCTTGATCACGCCATGACGTTTCCGACGCCACATCTGGAGAAGATCAATAGGGCGATCGCTAACGAGAAGATGCCCCCGGACGACGCAGCAGCGCTTGAGAGAGCCAAGGCAAAGTACTGTGAGTGGATCGCTCGACTAGATAACGTCCAAGGCACCCCAGACGAAAGATTGTCACGGCTCGTCGCGCTGTACAATGAGTACCGTAGCTGGGTAGACGTGGACCTCATCTTTGATAGCGAGCAGGATTTCCTGTACCGACAGAAGGGTCAGCTGAAACTAGACAACTCGGTTCTAGAGGAGTTCCTCCCCAGGCTTATATCCCCAGCCGTGATTCCTGAGCTTAGGGATCTCGGCGTGCGTATTGGCCCGGCCTCGTCATTTGCTTCGGCATATTTCATGTCTAGCCTTGCTTCAGACGAGGCCGGGGGCGGCCTGTCGATCCGTGCCAAAGACCAAGACTTCGCCATAAGTCGGCCCCTGCATCTGCGAGCCTCTCATTCTGGAACGTTCACTCCCTATTCGGGAGTCGAAACGTCACTCGCCTACGTTGCCGCCGAGTGCAAGACGAACCTGGACAAGACGATGTTTCAGGAAGCCTCAGCCACTGCCCGAGACATCAAGGCCGCGGTGACAGGCGCTAAATACTTCGTGCTTTGCGAATGGCTAGACATGACCCCTTTGAGCACAGCCGCGACTGACATAGATGAAGTACTGATTCTCCGCGGCAAGCGCCTCGGCTCCCACATCCGAAGGCACTTCGACACCGCCGCGAAGCGCCAAGCCAGGAGGGCGGAGTACACCGCGCACTTGAGCCAGTATCCGGCTCGGGTGCAGGTGTTTCGTCGTTTCGTGCGGCACATCCAGCAGATTTTTACCAACGAGCTGCCCATTGAGAGCGATGTACTGGAGCGAGGCTATTTTTAGCTTACCAAAATAGGGGATCTGGCGCGTACTGAAGAAGAATCTGTAATTCTTCCTTTCTTCTCGGAGCCCCAGAATAGGTGTCCCCAGAACAGGTGCTTGGCGAGTGGCCATGGCCTGTGCTGTAGGGGCTTCCGTGCGCCTTCTTGGCCGATGTCATCCCTCGGATCGGCCTCGATGAGGGCCCTTCTGCCGCCGGCTTGGCGCGTTGACTCGACATTCGGACTAACCTCTCCTTTCCTGAAGTCGTCCAGCCCTGAAATCCCTCGATGAGTGTCGGTCCTTGAACGCCGATCACCACCTTGCGGCGGTGCCTTTCGTCCGTGCGTGAGCGGCTCGGCGGAAAGCAGCCGTTGGGGAACGTCGCCGTGCGGTCTCCAGACTTCAGCCTCTCCACCGCCTCCCGGAATGCGGCCAGGAAGAGGCCGTATGCCTTCCGCAAGGCCTCACGGGCCGCCTTGGTCGCCGCGTGGAAATGCGGCGCCGGCGACTTTTTCGACTTGTTTGGACAGGTGTGCGGGTGCTGCCTTAGGATGGCTGCGGCGCCGAAGGGCTCACGACCTGGGACGGCAATCACCTCGGCGTCGAGCTCGGCGAGAGCGGCTTCGAGGCGATCGAGGTTCGCAGGGTCTGGCAGCAGGGCGAGATCGAGGTCGCGGCTAAACTCCGCTGCGCCGTATAACACGCAGGCCTGGCCGCCCATCAACAGGTGGGCGACCTGATGTCTGCGGATCGTAGAAAGGGCTTTGCGAGTCGGGCTCGGGATCAAGGGAACCTCCCATGGCGACGTAGTGGTGCCAGAGGCGGGCACTCTCTTCCCAACGTTCCCGGGGTGTCATCCGGTACCAGTCGGCCCACTCGGGCTCACAGATGTCCTCGATCGCGATCATCTGCGGCATGGTAGCACTCCCTCACCGGCAGTAGCGGGTCAGCTCCTTGCGGTTGAGCACCCGGATCCGATGATCCGGCTGCACCGCGATCAGGCCGCGCTGCTTGAGCTCGACGACGACCTGGTTCACCCGCTCGCGGGAAGCGCCCACGATCTCGCCGAGGTCGCTCTGGGTGAGGCGCAGCGGGATCGCCACCTCGCCTCCGGCCTCGCGGCTGCCGTAGCGGTCGGCCAGGGCGAGGATCTGGCGGGCGACCCGGCCGGCCACGTCGAGCGTGCAGAGCGCCTGGATCTGCTCGTTCGCGAAGCGCAGCCGGATCGAGAGCAGCCGCACCAGGTTGTTGGCGAGCGGCGTCAGGGCCCTGAGACAGGTCTGGAACGTGATCCGGTCCATCCAGAGGAGCCGCGACTTCTCCGTGGTCACCACGTTCGCCGAGCGGCCCGAGCTGTCGATCAGGCTCATCTCGCCCACCGTGTCCCCCCGGCCCAGGAAGGCGAGGATGACCTCCCGCCCGTCCTCGTGGCTGACGTAGATCTTCACCGTCCCCTCCAGGATGACGTAGACCACCTCGCCCGGCTGCTCCACCGTGATGAAGTTCGTGCCCGCCGGCACGGATGAGGAGCGCAGGAGGCTGTTCAGATAGGCGAGGTCGTCGGGGGACAACCCGTGGAAGAGCTCCAGTTCCCCCAGGGTGCGGGGATCTTCGACGGCGGGCATCGGAGGGGATTCTACCGCCCCAAGAGTCCGGCCAGCACCTCCACCCCGCGACCGACCACGTCCGGAGGCGCAGCGGTGAAGCAGACGCGGAGGTGCGTGGGATACGGGCCGAAGCTCTGGCCGGGCGCCGCGAACAGGCCGCGCTCGACGCAGTCCTCCAGGAAGCCCGTCAATCCCCGCTCGTCCAGATGCTCCGCCACATCGAGGAAGAGGAAGGTGCTCCCCTGCGGCGGCTCCAGGCCCAGCCGCGCGGCCGAACGGTCGCCGGTCTCCTTGTAGAGCCGCCGGGCGTTCTCGATCCATCGGGCTCCGGGCTCGCCCATGGCCCGCAGGGCGGCGATCTGGGAGGCCGTCGGCGTGCTGTAGAAGCTGTGCATGCCGATCTTCCGCAGCTCGCCGACCGCCTCGGCCGGACCCACGATGTAGCCGCAGCGGTTGCCCGCCATGCCGTAGGCCTTGGAGAAGGAGTGGGTGGAGAAGGTGCGCTCCGGCGCCAGCGGACGGGTCCAGGTGTGCTCCCCGTCGAAGGCGTAGTCCTCGTAGACCTCGTCGGCGATGAGCCAGAGGTCCTCGCTCTGCGCCCAGGCCACCAGGGCCTCGATCCAGGAGCGCGGGATGGTCCGCCCGGTGGGATTGTTCGGCGTGCTCAGATAGAGCGCGACCGTGCGGGCCGTCCTCTTCTCCCGCACGGCCTCGACCGCCGTCTCCGGAGAGTCGACCGCGCCGAGGAAGGGGACGTCGACCGGCACTCCATGGAAGGAGCGGACGATGCCGGTGATCAGCGGCCAGTGGGGGGCGAGGATGAGCACCTCGTCCCCCGGGGCCACGATCGCGCCGGCCACGGCGCCGAGGCCGCCGGTGGCCCCGGCCGCGACCAGCACGTTCTCCCGGCTCGTGGGGACGCCGGTGCGCTCGCGCGCCCGCTCGGCGATGGCGTCGAGCAGCGCGGGCATGCCCTGGGGCGCGGCATAGCGGTGCATGCCGGGATGGTCCGCGACCTTGATGTCCTCCATGCGGCAGCCCTCGGCCGGCTCCATCCAGGTGTCGCCGACGTGGAGCGGGTAGACCTCGCCCTGGAACGTGGCGAGGCGATGGGCGAGCGCCGAGTAGACGTTGCCGGCGATGTCCTGGACCGAGGGCGAGTAGCGCGGAGGCATCAGGGAGTCTCTCTCGCCAGGCCTTACCAGGAGATGATCAGGCCGACCGAGGCCTCGCCCTGGAACAGGCCCTCGTCGGACTCGAAGCGGTCGCTGCGATCGTCGAAGCCCGTTTCGAGGTCCACCCAATAGCCCCGCCCCTCGAAGCGCAGCCCGACGTTCTCGGCGAAGAAGACCTTGACGCCGCCGCCGAAGTTGCCTGCGAAGCGGCTCTCGGCCTCCACGTTCGGTCGGTCGGGCTCGATGCGGGCGATGCCGAGGCCGCCGGAGACGAAGCCCTGCACCTGGCCCGGCCCCCACTGGTAGGAGAGGCCGGCGTTGACGATGTCGACCGTCACGTCCCCGAGACTCCGCTCCGGGGTGAAGAGGCCCGCGTCGACGATGAACTCGCTGTCCTGGCGGTTGGCCAGGAGCTCGATCTGCCAGTTGGGGTTCAGGGGAATGTCGAAGATGACGCCGAACGAGGCTCCTTCGTCCACCCGGACGTCGCGCTCGTCCAGGAAGTCGCCGTCGACGTTGAACTCGCCGTCGAAGCGCCAGCCCGCGACCGGGGTGAGCTCGAAGCGGTGGGTCTGGGCCAGGGCGGCGGCGGGTATGAGCAGCAGTCCGACGAGAATGAGCGCTTTGCGCATGATGGGCATCTCCTTGAGAAAGCCGGCCCGCGGGCCGGGGTCCTGCCAGCACCCCGGTTGTATCATGGACCCGATGAGCCCCCAAGACATGACCTCGCCCGTGCTCACGGAAGCGCGCAGGCTGCCCGAGGAGGGACGCCTGCGCCTGACCTGGAGCGACGGCCATTCCGCCGAGTACGGATATGACTACCTGCGCGGCTGGTGCCCCTGCGCCGGCTGCCAGGGTCATTCCTTCCAGAAGATCCGTTACCAGCCGCCCGCCTCGCCGGTGACCGCCGAGTCGATCAAGCCGGTGGGCAACTATGCCATCTCGATCGCCTTCTCGGACGGCCACGGCACCGGGATCTACCGCTATGACTTCCTGCGCCAGATCTGCCCGTGCGACAAGTGCGGCGGGGTGGGGGGGGAGGTGGCGGGGTAGGGCACAGGCCGGAAAGGACCACAAGGACACCAAGGACCTCAAGGACACCAAGGACTCCTGGTCCGGGGCTGTTGTCCTTGAGGTCCTTGGTGTCCCTGGTGTCCTTTATGTCCTTTCCGGCAGGTCTTCCGGCCGGTTCAAGTTCAGGAAAACCTCCCCCGGCTCTTCGAGATACCTCACTCGCAGCCCCGGCATCTCCACAAGCGTGCGCAGATCCAGCCGCCCCCGCCCTACCCTCTTTTCGAGCGCCGCGAGGGCCGCCGGTCCGTAGAGCGCGCAGAGCGGCTCCAGGCCTCCCGCCCAGCGTGGAATGGCCAGGTCGGCGTCCGATCCGGCGAGCTCCTCCAGCAGCGATACCGGCACCCGGGGCAGATCCACGGCCAGAACCAGGAGACGCTCTCCGGGCCGCGCGCGCGCCGCGCCGAGGATACCCGCGGCCGGACCCTCGCCGGGACCGTCCGGGACCGACCCGGGCAGCAGGCCCCGTCCGGCATCCGCGATCAGGACCTCCTCGCAGACCTCGCCCAGCCGCCGGGCCGCGCTTGCGACCAGGGTCTCCCCGTCGATCTCCAGGAGCGCCTTGTCCCGACCCATCCGGCTGGAGGCTCCTCCAGCCAGGACCACCCCGACGGTCCGTGGTAGCATCCGCGGCGCATTGGAAGGAGAACTTGCCATGAAGCTGAGCTTAGCTGTTGTCGCCACCGTTCTCGTCCTGGGAGCGACATCGCTCCCCGCCCAGACCCCGGCTCCTGCCGCCAAGCCGAACCCGCGGGTGACGCTGGACACGAGCAAGGGGAAGATTGTCGTCGAGCTCTTCCCGGCCAAGGCCCCGCTCACCGTCGCCAACTTCCTCCAGTACGTCAAGGCCGGGTTCTACGACGGCGTCATCTTCCATCGCGTCATGCCGGACTTCATGATCCAGACGGGCGGCTTCACCCCCGACATGAAGCAGAAGCCGAACCGGGGCGCGATCAAGAATGAATCCACCAATGGCCTGCGCAACGAGCGCGGCACCCTCTCCATGGCCCGCCTCACCGAGCCTCACACGGCCTCGTCCCAGTTCTTCATCAACCTGAAGAACAACGGGTCCCTCGACCATAGCCCGCGCGGCTGGGGCTACGCGGTCTTCGGCCAGGTCGTGGAGGGCATGGACGTGGTCGATGCCATCGCCACCGTGCGCACCACCACCAAGGGACCGCACGGCGACGTGCCGGTCGAGCCGGTGATCATCAAGAAGGCCAGCGTGGTCGAAACCACACCCAAGTAAGGAGATGCCTGCATGCCTCGAGTGACCCTGGAGACCAGCAAGGGGAACGTCGTCCTGGACCTCGACGCCGCCAAGGCGCCGAAGACGGTCGAGAACTTCCTGGAGTACGTCCGGTCCGGCCATTACGACGGGACGATCTTCCATCGCGTCATCCCCGGCTTCATGGCCCAGGGTGGCGGGTTCGCCCCCGACATGTCGCAGAAGCCGACCCGGGCGCCGATCCCCAACGAGGCGGACAACGGCCTCGGCAACGCCCGCGGCACGATCGCCATGGCGCGCACCAGCGATCCGCACAGCGCCTCGGCGCAGTTCTTCATCAACGTGTCGGACAATCGGGGGCTTGACCACAGCGGCAAGAACCCGCAGGGCTGGGGCTACGCCGTGTTCGGCAAGGTGGTCGAGGGCATGGACGTGGTGGACCAGATCGTGAAGTCGCCCCGTGGCCGCAAAGGCTTCCACGACGACGTGCCGAACGAGCCGATCGTGATCAACAAGGCGGTCGAGGGGTAACTACTTCTTCGTGTTCTTCCGGATCAGCACCAGGCAGGCCCAGAGCACCTCGAGCTGCTCCTGCCCGAAGGGCAGGTCCGACCCGCGCCAGACATCCCGCATGGCGCTGAGGAGCTCGGTCCAGTTGACCGGGTGCTTCTTCTCATAGATCCGCCGCATGGCCGCGAGCAGGTCGGGGACGGTCCAGACTGCCGGCCGGCGGCCTCCCATCTCCATCCAGGCGAAGCGCAGGTGGTGCAGCCGGCGGCGCGAGAGCTCCTGGTTCTTGTAGCGCACCCGGAGCTGCCCCACCTCCGGCAGCCGGTTGAACACGAGGTCGTCCGGCACGGCATGGCTGCTCAGCACCTGCCAGTGCTGCGGCACCAGCTCCTCCTTGCGCACCTGCATGACCAGGGCGTCGAAGCGCTTGACGTCGATCTCCTCGAACAGAGCGCCGAGGGTGGGCACGTCCGCGCCGTGGATCCAGGCGGCGATGTCCTCGTCCGAGGGCAGGGCGCGGGGAGGGCCGGCGGGGGCTGCGGGCTTGGCGGCAGGCTTCGGAGGTGCCTCGGCCGCCTCCGGCTTCACGGTCACATCGGTCGATTCGCTCATGGCCGCGATAGTGTAACCGAGACGGCGCGCCCTGCCGCAAGGACGGCAGGGCGGGTTCCGACCTCAGACCCGGGCGACGTTTCGAGCCTGCAGCCCTTTCGGACCCTGCACCACCTCGAAGTTGACCTTCTCGCCCTGATTCAGGGTGCGATAGCCCTCCGCCACGATGGCCGTGTGATGGACGAAGACGTCCTCGCCACCCTCCTCGGCCTGGATGAACCCATAGCCCTTGGCGTTATTGAACCATTTGACCGTTCCTTGTGGCATGTGCGGCAACTCCTTTCTGGTGAATCATCTGCCCCGCGCTGCGGGACCCGACGGATACACGGACTCCAGACTCCAGGACGGCTCACACCTGCCCATGCCGAAGCACTGCCGGGTTCGTCTTACCGCTGCAAACAGGTTTTTCGCATCCTGGCACCGGCGGCGCCAGAACGCAAGGCAGGAGCTGCCCTTTTCCTGGGCAGTTTCAGGTCTGAATCGAGAAAGGAGAAGGATCTGGCCTGGCTGGAGGGATGGTGCCGAAGACCGGACTCGAACCGGTACGGGTTGCCCCACACGCCCCTCAAACGTGCGCGTCTACCAATTCCGCCACTTCGGCGCACAGGCTAGATTGTCAAACGCCCGGTCCCCTCTCGGGAATTCCGGGATTTCCGGGTTACTGCTTCGGAGCCGGCTTGACCGGAGCCGGGGTCGCAACGGGCTGCGAGCCGGCCGCCGGGGTCGGGACGTCGCTCATCACCGTGCCCCGCCGTGCCTGAGGGATGCCGATCAGCAGGGTGGTCAGGATGAAGATCGCGAACGAGATCACGGTCAGCTTGTGCAGCAGCGTGGTCGCTCCCCGCGCGCCGAAGGCCGCCTGCGTCGTGCCCCCGCCGAACACCGACAGGTCGGCACCCTTGCCCTGCTGGAGCAGGACCACGAGGATCAGGAAGATGCAGACGATGACATGAATCACATACAGCACGTAGATCACGGTCGAAACCTCCAGAGCGCGCAGACGGGTGCCCGTCAGCCGGAAGCACGGATGATACTCAGAAATTTCCGCGGGTCAAGACTCGCCCCGCCCACGAGGAAGCCGTCCACGTCCGGCTGGACGATCAGGGAGGGGACGTTTTCCGGCGTCGCGGACCCTCCGTAGAGGATCGGGACGTCCCATCTTAACAGGCTTCGGATGAACCTGTGAGCCTCCTGGGCGATCTCCGGCGTGGCCGTCTCGCCCGTGCCGATCGCCCAGACGGGTTCATAGGCCAGGGCGAAGGCATCATCCTCGAGGGGCTCCATCGCCGCCCGCACCTGCCGCTCGAGGACCCGGAACGTCTCCCCCGCCTGGCGCTCGTCCCGGGTCTCGCCGACGCAGATCATGGGGATGAGGCCGTGGCGCAGGGCCGCGGCGACCTTGCGGGCGACCAGGTCGTCCCCCTCGCCATGACCGTGCCGGCGCTCGCTGTGGCCGCAGAGCACCCAGGTGCAGCCGGCGTCCGCGAGCTGCGCGCCCGAGACGTCGCCCGTGAACGCCCCCTTCTCCTCGGGATGGAGGTCCTGGCCGCCGACCGCGATCTGACTGCCCTGGAGCTCGGCCGCCACCGCCGGAATCAGCGGGAAGGAGGGAAAGACGACGACGCGGGCCGGCAGCTCCTCCCCCCCGAGCACCCGGACGTGCGCGGCCGCCTCGGCCTGGAGAAGGTTCATCTTCCAGTTGGCGGCGACGATCCGGGACCTCATTTCTCCAGCACCGCCACGCCCGGGAGCGTCTTGCCGGCCAGGAGCTCCAGCGAGGCGCCGCCGCCGGTGGAGACGTGGCCGATGCGGTCGGTCACGCCGGCCTGGTGCGCTGCCGCGACCGTCTCGCCGCCGCCGATGACCGAGAAGCCCGGGCAGCTCGCCAGGGCCTGGGCCACCTCGCGGGTGCCGGCGTCGAAGGGCGGCTTCTCGAAGACGCCCAGAGGGCCGTTCCAGAACAGGGTCTTCGCCCGGCCGACCGCCTCGGCGAACGCCTTGCGCGTGGCGGGGCCGATGTCGAGCGCCTTGCGCGAGGAGGGGATGTGGTCCGCGGCTACATTTGCTGGCTCCGGATCGTCGAAGCCGTCGGCGACCACCACGTCGGTGGGGAGGAGCACCTCGATCCCCTTGGAGCGGGCGCGCTCGAGGATCTCCCGGGCCATGTCCAGCCGGTCGGGCTCGTAGAGCGAGGCTCCCACGTCCAGGCCCTGGGCGGCGAGGAAGGTGTTGGCCATGCCGCCGCCGAGGAGGAGCATGTCGAGCCGCGGCAGGAGGTTCTCCAGCGTGTCGATCTTGCCCTCGATCTTGGCGCCGCCGAGGAGAGCCGCGAACGGCCGCTCGGGCTCGCCGAGGAGACGGCCCAGGGCCTCGACCTCCCGGGCCAGGAGGCGTCCGGCCGCCTTCCGGGGCAGCCGCTCGGGCACTCCGACGACCGAGGCATGCGCGCGGTGGGCGCTGCCGAAGGCGTCGTCCACGAAGGCCTCGGCCAGGGCGGCGAGCTGGTCCGCGAACGCGGGATCGTTCTTCTCCTCCCCCTCGTGGAAGCGCAGGTTTTCGAGCAGCAGCACGTCCCCCTCGCCCATCTCGCGGGCGATCACCTCGACCGGCTCGCCGACGCAGTCCTCGGCGAAGCGGGCGCCGCAGTGGAGGATCTCGGAGAGCTTCGCCGCCACCGGCCGCAGGCTGTAGCGCGGGTCGCGCTTGCCCTTGGGCCGGCCGGCATGGGAGGCGAGCAGCAGGATGCAGCCGGCGTCGCGCAGCTCCTTCAGGGTGGGGACCACCTCCTCGATGCGGGTCGCGTCCAGCACCTCGCCGGCCTCGGACATCGGCACGTTGAAGTCCACCCGCACGAACACGCGCCTGCCCCGGAGGCTGCCCAGGTCCAGGTCGTCCAGGGTATAAAGCTCAGGCATCGCTCCCTCCTCTGCTCAGCCGGGCCAGCAGCTCGGCGAGACGGTTCGAGTATCCCCATTCGTTGTCATACCAGGCGACCACCCGTGCCAGGCTGCCCGAGGTCTGGATCAGCGGCAGGTCGACCACGGCCGAGCGCGGATCGCCCACGAAGTCGGACGAGACCGGCTCGTCCTCCGCCACCCCCAGGAGCCCGGCCAGATCTCCGGCCGCGGTATCTCGATAGGCGTTCCGGATCTCCTCGATCGTCGTCTTGCGCTCCAGGTCGGCCACCAGGTCGAGCATGGCCACGGCGGGAGTGGGCACGCGGACGGCGAAGCCTTCGATCCTCCCTGCCAGCTCCGGGAGCAGCAGGCCGGCCCCGTGGGCCGCGGTGGTCGCGGTCGGGATGATGTTGAGCGCCGCCGCCCGCGACCGGCGCGGGTCCGGGTGCGGCAGGTCGAGCAGCCGCTGGCTCTCCGTGTAGCTGTGGACCGTGCTCATCAACGCCCTGCGGACCCCGAAGCGGTCGTGCAACACCTTTGCCACGAGCGCCAGGGCGTTCGTGGTGCAGGAGGCGTTGCTGGCGACCGGGTGGCGCTCCGGGTCCCAGGCCTCTGCGATTCCACGACAGAGGGCGATGTCGGCGGGCTCCGCCGGATCGGAGTTGGCGGACAGGAGCACGGTCCGGACGCCGTCCCGCAGGTGGGCCGCGGCCTGCCCGCGCTTCAGGAAGCGGCCGGTCGCCTCGACCACCGACTCGACGCCGGCCTCCCTCCAGGGGATGCGGGCGGGATCGGGCTCGTGGAAGACCGGGATGCGCCGTTCCTCCCCCGGAGCGCCGACGATCAGGGCATCGGTCTCGGCCCGGACGGGCAGAGAAAAGGGGCCGTGCACCGAGTCGCGGGCCAGAAGGCGGGCGAGAAGAGGTGCAGGCACGATATCGTTGACCGCGGCCGGCTCCAGCCCGGGCGGCAGATCCTCCCGTGTCAGGACGATGCGGAGCAGGGCGCGGCCGATGCGGCCCAGGCCGTTGATGCCGAAGCGCAGGGGCATGGCGAGAGCGGAGCTTATCGCAGTGTCACGCCTGGGGGGCTCGCAGCACTAGAGAGGATGGGTGATAATGCGCCCCGAGGAACCGAAGACACCGCTGTTCCGACAGCGCTCACAGTGAAATTCCAGCAGGAGGAAGACCGATGGCCGAGATGGGCAAGTACTGCAAGGCATACCTCGCGAAGCAGTTCCGGGAGTATCCGGGTTGGACCGAGAACAAGGCGAACGTCCGCAAGGAGAAGAAGGAGGTCGACGGCAAGGAGGTCGAGGTCGAGCGCGAGCTGAACGACGACTCCATCCTCTACCTCCAGGAGAACTACGTCGTCACCGACGGGATCTTCAAGGACGAGAACATCATCTTCGACAACGTGACGGACGAGTGGAAGGAGTTCTGTCACGGCACGCTCGCCTTCGAGATCCCGGTCTACGAGCCCATCAACATCCCGGTGGCGTCCGGCTCCGAAGGCGGCGAGGTCGGCAACGGGTAGGTTGGCGCGTCCGGCTCCCCTCGTCCTCGGCATCGAGACCTCCTGCGACGACACCGCCTGCGCCGTGCTCGACGGCGACGGGCGGGTGCTCGCGTCGGTGGTCTCGAGCCAGCTCGCCGCCCATCGGCCCTACGGCGGCGTGGTCCCGGAGATCGCCTCCCGCGAGCATCTGTCCAACTGGCCCGCCGTGAGCGCCGAGGCGCTCTCGCGGGCCGGCGTGTCCATGCCGGACGTCGATCTCGTCGCGGCCACCCGCGGGCCCGGGCTCGTCGGAGCGCTCCTGGTGGGGCTCTCGATCGGCAAGGCCGTGGCCTTCGCCCTGGACCGGCCGTTCCACGCGGTCCACCATCTGGAAGGGCACCTGTTCTCCCCCTTCCTTCCGCCGCCGTCCGAGCCGGGACCCTCTGTTGCTCCTCCGGACCGTTTCACCGGCCTGGTGGTCTCGGGCGGCCACACCTCCCTCTTCGGAGTCGAGGACGGCGAGATCTCGACGCTCGCGGAGACCCGCGACGACGCCATGGGCGAGGTCTTCGACAAGGTGGGCAAGCGCCTGGGCCTCCCCTATCCGCAGGGGCCGAGGGTGGACGAGCTCGCCGAGCTGGGAGACCCTGCCGCGCACAGGCTGCCGGTCAAGCCCGCCGGCGACGAGCTTTTCTTCTCCTATTCGGGGCTCAAGAGCCAGGCGCTCCTGGAGATCGAGAAGCTGGAGAGACGGCTCGGGGCCCCGCTCGATCTTGGAAGCCCGGAGGTGCTGAACCTCCTGGCCGGCTTCCGCGCCGCGGCCGTGGGCCAGATCCTGGACCGATTGGAGCGCCTGCACCGAAAGCAACCGATCGGACTGCTCGCGGTCTCGGGAGGCGTGGCCGCCAACCGTCTCCTGCGGGGCTCGCTGCCCGCCTGGGCGGCCGAACGGGGAGTCGAGCTGCGCCTGGTCCCTCTGGCCTGGTCCGGCGACAACGCCGCCATGATCGGCCACGCCGCCCTGCTCCGCCACCGGCGAGGCCAGTCGGGCGATCCGTTCGAGGCTGAAGCCGAGAGCCGGATTCCGTTGTAGGAAAGAACTCGGAGATCCTGGACCAGACGCAGCAGCAGATCCTGGCCGAGCTCAAGAAGCTCTACCCGGCCGGGACCAAGTTCGCCAACTACTGGATCAGCGTGAGCGGCATCCACTCTGACACCGGCTATGAGCGCTACGCTACCGTCCCGGTCGGGATCATCGAGCGGAACTGGAAGGAACTGAAGTGGGCCAGGAACCCTGAAATTCCACCAGGAGATGGGGGATTTTCAGGGTAAATCGGGGCTCGGGTTAGCTATTCCTCCAGATCCGGGATGTCCTCCCGTCGGAGAAGTCGATGCCCCTCAAACACGGTCATGACCTCGATGAAGTTTTGTTCCACGCGGTAGACGATGCGATAGCTCCTCAAGAAAACCTCTCGCACGTTCTCTCGCTCGAGCTCCGGAACCACCCTCCCCGCCCTTGGGGTCTGAGCCGCTTTCCGCGCCCGGTCTCGCAGACGTTCGATCCAGCGCCGGGCCGCTGCCGGGCTGTCGCGACTGATGTAGGTGCCGATCTCGTCGAGATCCCACCTGGCACGCAGAGTCCAGCGCAGCCTCATTCCGGTAGTAGAGGGCCGAACTTCTCGTCGAAGTAGGAATCGAGCTCCTCGTCATCCACCACCCGCCCCGCCTCGGCGTCGGCCAGACCTTCCCGGACTGCGGACATGAAGCGTTCGTGCTCGCGGATGTGGTCGAACTCTTCAGGAGTGATGAGGACGGCGGCGGGTCTGCCGTTCTGGGTGATGACGACTGGGCGCTGCGAGGCTCGGAGCTGGCGCAGGACCCGGGAGGCCTGGGTCTTGAACTCGCCAATGGGGAGAATGTCTTCTGTAAGCTGTAGCGGTTTCATGGGGAGCCATTCTGACCTATATTCAGGTCTGAATCCAGACCGGCGCTACTCCCCACTACTCCCGATACCGCGGCACCCCCTCCAGATCGTGCTCCTTGACCTTGCGCTGGAGCGTCCGGTAGCTCATCCCCAGCAGGTCGGCGGCCTTCTTCTTGTCTCCGCCCGTGTCGACCAGGGCCTGGCGGAGGCGGTCGCGCTCTCCGGAGGGGGAGAGGAGGTGGAGGAGGGGGCGGAGGTCGGAGGCCCTGACGGCTGGGCCGTCGGAGAGGATCACGGCCCTTTCCAGGACGTTTGCGAGCTCGCGGACGTTTCCGGGCCAGGGCTGGTCCATGAGGATCTGCTCGGCATCCTCGTCCAGGCGCGGCGGCTCCATTTTGTGGCGGCGGGCGATCTCTCCCAGGAGATGCCTTGCCAGGAGGGGGACGTCGCTCGCCCGCTCCCGGAGACAGGGCAGCTCGATCGGGAAGACGTTCAGGCGGAAGAAGAGGTCGGAGCGGAAGGCGCCCTCGGCGACCATGGAGTCCAGGTTGCGGTTCGTGGCCGCCACCAGGCGCACGTCGGCGCGGAGGGTCCGGCCTCCCCCGACCCGCTCGTAGGTCCGCTCCTCCAGCACCCTCAGCACCTTGCCCTGGACGGAGAGCGGCAGCTCGCCGATCTCGTCCAGCATCAGGGTGCCGCGCTCCGCCATCTCGAAACGGCCGGGCTGGCGGCGGTCGGCTCCCGTGAACGCTCCCTTCTCGTGGCCGAACAGCTCGTTTTCGAGCAGCGACTCGGGGATCGCGGCGCAGTTGAGCGCCACGAAGGGGCCGTCCTTCCGCGGCGAGAGGGCGTGCAGGGCGCGGCTGAACATCTCCTTGCCCGTGCCGCTCTCGCCGGTCAGGAGGACGGTGCTCTCCGTGGCGGCGACCTTCTGGAGGAGGCGGATCGCGGCGCGCAGACGCGGATGCCGGCCCACGATCGCGGGCGCTCCCGGCACGTGGAAGACCGCGGACTCGTCGCGCTCTCCGATCGCCCTCTCGACCAGCCGGGCGAGGTCGTCGATCTCCAGCGGCTTTTCCAGGAAGTCGTAGGCGCCGAGCTTCATGGCCTCGACGGCCGTGCCCACGGTGCCGAAGCCGGTCAGGACCACCACCGGCACTCGCGGCTGGACGCGCCGGCTCGCCGCGAGCACTTCCAGGCCCGAGACGTCCGGCAGCTTCAAGTCGGTCAGCACCAGGTCGAACGGCCGCTCGTCCACCCAGCGGATGCCCGCCTGGGCGTCCGCCGCCGCCGTGACCTCGTAGCCCTCCTGCGATAGCGCGCGCTCCAGCATGCGCCGCAGGGAGTCGCGGTCCTCGACGATCAGGATGCGTCCGGTGGGCATGGTCAAACAGCCCGGAGGACGGCGGCGATCAGCGCCGGATCGTCCTCGGGGTCCACGGTGCGGAGGTCCAGCATCAGCCGGCCCTGGCGGAGATAGCCCATGACGGCAGGGTGGCCTTTCCGCAGCCGGGCGAGCCGGGCATCGTCGCCGGGGAGCGAGAGCGCCTCGCCCGGGATCGGGGCCTCGGGCGCCGAGCCGCCGCCGAGGAAGGCGTCCGCCGGCACGATCTCGGCCCCGAGTTCAGCCGCCGCCCGCTCGAGGCGCGCCCGGTGCCCGGCCGGATCGGGCCACATCCGGTCCAGAGGGAGCAGCCCGCCCGCGAGGTGGAGGCGGAGGACCCCCTCCAGAGCCGCGAAGGCCATGCGGTCCGGACGGAACGCCCGGTAGAGCGGATGCTTGCGGCAGACGCGCACCAGGCCGGCCCGGCCGACCATCAATCCCGCCTGGGGACCGCCCAGGAGCTTGTCGCCGCTGCCGCAGACGAGATCGCAGCCGGCCGCGATCAGCTCCTCCTGGCTCGGGTGCCCGGCAAGCTGTGGCTCCGGACGTCTTTGAAGCAGCCCGCTCCCCTCGTCCACCAGCACCGGCACCTTCCTCTCCCGTCCCAACCCGGCCAGCTCCGCCGGCGAGACCGAGGTGGTGAACCCGATGACCCGGAAGTTGCTCGGGAAGACTTTCAGGAGGAGGGCCGTCTCGGGCCCGATCGCCTTCTCGTAGTCCGAGAGGCGGGTGCGGTTCGTGGATCCGACCTCGACCAGCCGGGCTCCGGCGGTCGCCAGGATCTCCGGGATGCGGAACGAGCCGCCGATCTCGACCAACTCGCCGCGGGAGACGATCACCTCCCGGTCCTTCGCATGGACGGCCAGGGCCAGCACCAGCGCGGCAGCGTTGTTGTTGACGGCCAGGGCGGCCTCCGCGCCGGTCAGGGTGGTGAGCAGGCGATCGGCCCGGCGGTTGCGCTCGCCGCGCTTGCCGGTCTCCGCGTCGAGCTCCAGGTCGCAGTAGGCGTCCAGGAGCGGCGGCAGGGCCGCGGCGACCGAGCGGGGGAGAGGAGCCCGGCCCAGGTTCGTATGAAGAAGGACGCCGGTCGCGTTCAGGAAGCGGGTGAGCGTGTCGCCGAGGGCGGCCTGGATGCGCGCGGCGATCCGTTCGGGCAGGGCGGCCACGGCGCTTCCGAGCTCCTCCGGGGTCTCCTCTCCGGCGGCCAGGCGCCCGCGGAGGTCGTCCACTTCCCGGCGGGCTTGGACCCTCACGGGACCCCGCCCGTATAATGGGATGAGGCTCGAGACCGCCGGATCGCTCAGCAGCCGGTCGAGGGAGGGGATGCCTCGGCGGGCATCGGAGGATTCAGGCGCATTCATCTGTCTCAGAGCATTCTAGGAGATTCGTGGACCCCAGGCGACCTTACCGGCCCGGCCCAGCGCCCGGCCAGCCGAACCCGCAAGCTCCCGGCAAGCGTCCGGGCGCCCCGGCACCCGTGCCACCCGTGCCGGTACAGGGTCAGGTGCGCAAGGGTCCGGCCCTCGGAGAGTCCCTCGACCACCTCCAGCGCGACGTCCGCCAGTTCCAGGTCGACTTCGAGCGCTTCTTCAACGGCGGCCTGCCGCTCCCTCCCGAGGAGCTGCGCAACCGCATCCAGGCGCAGCTCCGCAACCTGCGCAACACCAACATCACCGCCGCCGTGGACAACTTCCGCCTCAACGACCTGGAAGCGCGGTACAACAGCTACAACGAGATGTTCAACCGCCGCCTGCGCGACGTGGAGGAGGGCCGCGGTCCGCACCGCGTCGTCGCCTTCGTGGAGAAGCCGCGCTTCGATCCGCGCGGCGGCATCGTGTTCGGGCCCGAGATCGACTCCGCGGCGGCCGAAGCCCTCTATCATGGGCTCGTCTCCGGACCGGGGGACGGACCCAAGTTCGACCTGGACAGCTTCCAGACCTACCTGCGCCGGCAGACGGAGTCGATCCGCCAGAAGACCGGCTGCGACGAGGTGCAGTTCCGCGTGGCGGAGGAAGACGGGAAGCTGAAGCTCAAGGCAAGACCTGTCCCGTCCCGCTGAGCGGGCGTGCAAGACTTTGGAAGGAGATCATGGTGCGTAGACGGATTCAGTCCCCTGCCGGCCTTGCGGTCGCCGCGGTCCTGTTGGCCGCCATTGCGATCGCGGCCTTCGCCGCGGTGCCGCCGAACCTGACCAAGGCGATCGAGGCGCAGCGGCGCCTGGTCGTCGAGAGGCCGCAGGACGCCGCGGTGTACAACGACCTCGGAAGCCTGCTCCTGCTCGCCGAGCGCACCGACGAGGCCGAGGCCGCGTACCGCAAGGCCATCGAGCTCGATCCGGACAAGGTCTCGGCGCTGTTCAACCTCGCGCAGCTCCAGCAGCAGCGGGGCGAGAAGCGCGAGGCCCTGCGCCTCTACGACCATGTCGTGGACCTCCAGCCCAACCATGCCTGGGCGCACTACCAGATCGGCACGCTCTACGAAGGGTGGGACCAGACCTCCAGGGCGATCGAGCACTACGCCCGCGCCTTCGCCCTCGATCCCCAGCTCGCCTTCAAGGAGGTCAACCCGCACATCGTCGAGAACGGTCTCGTGACCGAGGCGATGCTGCGCGCCTACGAAGAGTCGCCGGGTCCGTCGCAGGTGCCCAGGTACTTCGAGGAGCGCGACCGGATCGTGAACCTGCTCGTGCCGCTGCCGCAGACCGAGGCGCAGCAGGAGAAGCAGGCCACGGAGCGCACCGAGGGGGCCGCCACCCGCCCGGGCCAGACCCGGCCGGGCGCGAAGGAAGGCCAGAACGTGCTCCGCGAGAACGACCTGAGCAACCGCTCCACGGGCCAGGCCGTGCCGCAGGGCCGCGGCGGCCGCACTCCCACGCGCCAGCAGCCGACGCAGCGCGGCCTGAGGCAGTGGGAGCGCCCCGAGCCGTCGATGCAGGACGTGCCGCCGGAACAGGGGTCGGCCGAGCCGGACATGCAGCCGGGCCAGGTCGTCACGCCGCCGCCCGGAGGGGTCTACTACCGCCCCGGCTCACCGAGCTCGGGGAGGCTGAACATCCGGGTGATGCCGGAGCGGGACGGGTTGGCGCGGGGGTAGGAAAAGCAAAGGACCACAAGGACCTCAAGGACAACAAGGACCCGGGCAACCGTCCTTGATGTCCTTGTGGTCCTTGGTGTCCTTATTGTCCTTTCACACATTGAACCGGAAGTGAGCCACGTCCCCGTCCTTCACCTCATACTCCTTCCCTTCCAGCCGCGTCAGGCCGGCCTTGCTGCAGGCGGCCATGGTCTTCAGGCGCACGAGGTCGTCCCAGGGGACGATCTCGGCGCGGATGAAGCCGCGCTCGATGTCGGAGTGGATGGTGCCGGCCGCTTCGCGTGCCCGGGTGCCGCGGCGGATGGTCCAGGCCCGGACCTCGTCCTCGCCCACGGTGAAGAAGGCGATCAGGCCCAGCAGCTCGTAGCTCGCCCGGTTCACGCGGTCGAGGCTGGGCTCCGAAAGCCCGAGGTCGGCCAGGAACTCCTTCTGCTCGTCGGGCGGCAGCGCGCTGATCTCCTGCTCGATGGGCGCGCTCACCACGACGGCTGAAACGGCCGGCCGTAGCGTCACGCCGAGATCGGCGACATCCGCTCCCGCCCGGTCCTCGCCCACGTTCACCACGATCAGCATCGGCTTGGCCGACAGGAGCTGGAAGCCGCGCAGCCGCCGCTCGTCGTCGGGCTCCAGCGCGACCTCCCGGAGCGGGGTCTCCGCTTCGAGGGCCGGCAGGATCACGTCGCCGAGCAGCGCCTTCTCCCGCTGCTCCTCGGGGTTCAGGCCGCGCTTCGACGACTTCTCCAGCCGGTCCAGGCGCCGCTCCACGAGGTCGTGGTCGGCCAGGATCAGCTCCAGGTCGAGCATGGCCACGTCGCGGGCGGGGTCGAGGCTCCCCTCCGGGTGGAGGATCTCGGGATCCTCGAAGGCGCGCACCACGTGCACCAGGGCATCGACGGTCTTGAGCTTGGCGAGGTCCAGGCTCTCGGCGCTCTCCCCGCGCTTCATGCCGGGGATGTCCACGTACTGCACGGTCGCGGGCACGTAGCGCTTGGGATGGAAGAGGTCGCGGAGCTGCTCCAGGCGGACGTCGCGCACCGTGGCCGTGCCCATGTTGGTCTGGGCCGAGGCGGCGAACTTGTCCGTGGCCTGGTGCGAGGCCGTCAAGGTGTTGAAGAGCGTGGTCTTGCCCGATTTGGGCAGGCCTAGGATGCCGAGTTGCACAGGATTGTCCCTCCCTCCGGACGAGCCCGGGAGGTTAGCAGATTTCCTCCGGCGGGAACCAAAGTAGCAGCACGACGATTGACTTCCCCTTGAGCCGCCTGCTATAAGACCTCGGAACAAATCGTTTCAGAAGTCCCTGCGGAGGTTTTGCCATGCAAAGCAAGCGCTTCGTCGTCGCCTTGTGCGTGCTCCTGCTGCTCGCCGGTTCCGGTATCGCGGCAGCCCAGGAGGAAGGACGGATCGAGGGGCGGGTCACGCGGGAGGACGGCACCGGTGTCACCGGCGTCTCCGTCCGGCTCGACCAGCTCGACCAGGTCGTGCTCACCGACGAGATGGGCAACTTCTACTTCGCCCATGTGCCGCCCGGCAGCTACAACCTGACCTACAGCCTGCTCGACTACACCGACACCCAGGAAGGAGTGGAGGTGGCCGCGGGTCAGACGGCGACCGTCGACCGGTCGGTCGACTGGGACGTGAGCTTCGCCGAGACGATCACGGTGACCTCGGTGTCGCGGCGCGAGGAGCGGATCACCGAGGCGCCGGCCGCGGTGACGGTGATCAGCGAGCGCGAGATCGAGCAGGAGGCGAGCACCGGCCAGGTGCCGAAGCTCCTCGAGTTCACGCCCGGCGTGGACTTCGCGCAGAGCGGCCTCTACGACATCAACTTCAACACCCGCGGCTTCAACAGCTCGCTCAACCGCCGCATCCTGACGCTGATCGACGGCCGCGATCCGGCGGTGCCCTTCCTGGGCTCGCAGGAGTGGGCGGCGGTCTCGTTCCCCATGGACGAGCTGTCCAGCGTCGAGCTGGTGCGCGGCCCGGGCTCGGCCCTCTACGGCGCGAACGCCTTCAACGGCGTCCTCAACATGACGACCAAGGCGCCGAAGGGGAGCGAAGGCGGCCAGGTCCGCCTCACCGCCGGCGATCCGAGCAGCGTGCGCGGCGACCTGCGCTGGGCCGGCGGCCTCGGCAACGATTTCTATCTGAAGCTCGTGGGCGGCTATCAGAAGAGCGACGACTTCACCCGCTCGCGCAACACCCGGGTCGAGTACTCCACCTTCTGCACCTCGACCGGCCAGACGAACTGCCTGCGCCGCGAGGCCGTGCCCCTGGAGCTCGACGAAGCCAAGATCGGCTTCGGCGGCCTGCGGCTGGACAAGTACTTCGGCGGCGGCGCCGTGATGACGATCGAGGGCGGCACGGCCCAATTGGAAGGCCCGACCTTCCTCACCGGCATCGGCCGCGTGCAGGTCACGGACGTGTCGCGCCCGTGGACGCGCTTCAACTTCAACACCGACCACTTCAACTTCCTGGCCTACTACGACCAGCGCAAGGCCGAGGACCAGCTCGCTCTCGCCTCGGGCGGCCGGCTCTTCGAGGACTCCTCGAACCTGCACGGCGAGCTCCAGGGCAACGTCGGCTTCGGCAACGGCAAGGGCTTCCTCGTGGGCGGCGTCTCCTACCACGAGCAGGAGGTCGACACGGCCAACCATGTCGGCTTCCAGACGCTGCTCAAGACGCCGGCCCGCAACGAGGACCAGCAGGCGGCCTTCGCCCAGCTCGACTACAGCTTCACCGACAAGCTGAAGGCGGTCGTGGCCGGCCGGGTGGACGAGAGCACGCTGCACGACACCCAGTTCTCGCCCAAGGCTTCGCTGGTCTACTCCTTCACCCCGAACCATACGCTGCGTCTGACCTACAACGAGGCCTTCCAGGTGCCGAACTACTCGGAGTTCTTCCTGCGCGTGGTGGCAGGCGCGCCGATCACCGCCTTCGCGCCGCTCGAAAACGCCCTGGCACCGCTGCTCGGCGGGCGCACCCTGGGTCTGAAGAGCATCCCCATCCTGGCGCTCGGCAACGACAACATGACCGTGGAGGAGATCACCAGCTACGAGCTGGGCTACTCCGCGATCATCGCGAGCAAGCTCTACATGACGGTCGACTACTACCAGAGCGAGGTGGAGAACTTCGTCACCGACCTGCTGCCCGGCGTAAATCCGGTGTACACGGGCTACGCGCCTCCGACGTTCCTGCCGGCGCCGGTGCGCACCCAGATCCTCAACACCCTGCGGGGCGGCCTGGGGGCTGCGAACTTCTCGGGCTTGGTGGAGCTCAACGGCCAGCCGACGCTGGTCCTCTCCTACGCCAACGCCGGCCTGGTGGACACGCAGGGCGTGGACGTGGCCTTCAACTACTACATCTCCAGCGGCTGGGTGGCTGACTTCAACTACTCCTGGTTCGACTTCGAGGTCAAGGAGGCGCAGCTCGGCGACCAGCTCCTGCCGAACGCGCCCGAGAACAAGGCGAGCGCCGGCCTGGCCTACAACGGCGACAAGTTCGGCGCCTCGGTCAAGTACCGCTGGGTGGACGAGTTCCCCTGGGCGGCCGGCGTGTTCGTCGGCTTCGTGCCCTCCTACGACGTGGTGGACCTCGGCCTGACCTACCGGATCTCGGACAGCCTGGAGGTCGGGGTGGACGTGAGCAACCTCCTCGACGAGGAGCAGTTCCAGACCTTCGGCGGCGACCTGGTGACCCGCCGCGCCCTGGGCCACATCGCCTACTCCTGGTAAGGGAAGGCCGTTCTCCCTCTCCCCCGCGCAGGCGGGGGAGAGGGTTGTTTGACACCCTCTCCTGGCGTGACTTACACTCACGTGCGCGTTTTCGTCGGGGCGTAGCGCAGCCTGGTAGCGCACCTGCCTTGGGCGCAGGGGGTCCTCAGTTCAAATCTGGGCGCCCCGAATCCGACGAGCCTCGCCGAAACCGCGCCAACGGCTGCCTGTAGCTCAGTTGGATAGAGCGGCGGCCTTCTAAGCCGCGGGTCGGGGGTTCGAATCCCTCCAGGCAGGCCAAACGTTCCCACGCGTGATGTTCGGAACCACGCGCCCTTAGCTCAGCTGGATAGAGCGGCAGCCTCCGAAGCTGTAGGTCAGAGGTTCGAATCCTCTAGGGCGCACCACTCTCCCTTCCTCAATCCCCCAGCAAAGGCCAGACCACCCCGGCCAGGAACGGCCGATGGAACAGGATCGGCAGGGGCAACACCAGCCAGAAGAGGGTCCAGGTGCGGCCGATCCAGGCGTGGCGGGAGATGGGATGGCCCATGCGCTCGAGGGCCTGCTCGGCCAGCCGGAGGAGGCCGTGCAGGGCGAAGTAGCAGAGCGGCAGGCCGAATCCCCGGTTCACCGGCAGACTGATGGCGATCTCATGGAGGAGGCCCGACGCGAGGAATGCGGCCGCCGTCGCGCCCGACCGGCCCATCCGGGGCTTCAGCGGCCGATAGATGCCGAGGGCCGTCATCTCCGAAAAGGCCAGGTTCCAGCGCCGGCCCCAGAACTCCGTGAGGCTGCGCGAGCGCAGCGGCGCCCGGAAGAGCGCGTCGCAACGGGCGCCGAGCTGCCGCCAGCCTCCGGCCAGAAGGTTGAAGATCCCGAAGTGGAGCATCAGGCTCAGGGCCGGCAGAGCCAGAGCCGTCGCGAGGAGGGCGAATCCCCCGGCCCAGGCGCGGCGGGCGGCAAGGAACAGGAGGGCTCCCGCGGCGAGACGGACGGCGCCGTTCGCTGCCAACCGGAGGCCTCCGGGCAGCGAGCGGGTTCCCAGGCCCGCGAAGAGGCTGGGGCGCATCCCCGGCCAGCCGATGGCGAAGGCGAGCCAGCGCAGCGGTGACAGCAGGACCCCCGAGGCGATCCTCTCCTCGACGCTCACCACCGCTTTCATGGCATAGAGAAGGGCTCCCAGGATCCCGAGCATGCGGAACCCCGCGGGCTCGCCCGCGGTCAGGCGCTCGGCCCCTACCAGGGCGAGCGCTGCCAGGCCCCATGCCGCCATCCGGGCCAGCTTCGGAGAAACGATGCGGCCGATGACGAAGCCGAGCGCGAGCGTGAGGACGAGGAGGGCTGCGCCCGCCCAGGCCACTCCGGGGTCCGAGGGCAGGTAAGCGGTCATCCCATACCAGCGCCGGCGCGGAGGTGGCTCAGAAACGTGGCGCCATAGGTCAGGACGAGGCCGATGAAGAGGGAGACCAGGGCCACCTCGGCGGCGACGAAGACGGCTCCCTGCGGAGCGTCGCTGCGATCCAGCCAAGTGAACTGCAGCACGAGCCGGGCGGCCCAGTAGACGGCGATGAAGCCGCAGACCGCCGCGGCCAGCGGAGTGCGGTCGAGAAGCCACTCGGGCGCGAGCAGCGAGAGGAGCCCGAAGCACACGTGGAAGCTCCAGATGTAGCCGGCATATGTCCAGAAGATCTGGCGCGTGAGCGGCCGCAGGCGCGCGGTGTCCTCGCGCCACTTGAGCACCTTGGGGATGGCAAGGCTGCCGGCGGCGAGGGCGAGCTGACCCGCTCCCGCTGCCATCAGGAGGAAACGCATCGGCATTGGATGGCTCCTGGTTTTCAGGCCAGAACGGCGGTGAGGGAGTGGATGTCGGCGAAGACCGGCACCAGGGTGTAGGGACGGCCGTTTTCCAGGTCGTCGGCGGCCTGGGAGATCTGATCCTCTCCCGGGGGCAGGTCGAGAGACCAGCGGATCTCCAGCCAGTTGACGCTCGCTCTCACCAGGCCGGAAGGGGCGGTGAAGCGGAAGGTTGTCCAGGCCGGGCCTGGAGCCATCTCCTGCAAGAGCATGTCGTTGACCAGGATCCGGCAGGGGGCGGTCACCTCGGCGGTCCGCCGGCAGGTCAGCTCGAAGGAGACCGCGGCCGGCTCGCGGCAGACCCAGGGGAAACGGGAGATGGGCGAGTAGGCGCGATGGAAGCTGTGGGTGTCAGACCAGGTTGCGTTGCGGTCGACCATGAACGCGGCGTTGTAAGGCGAGAGCATGTCCTGCGGAACGCGGGAGAGGCTGCGCTCCTCGCGCCGCAGCTCGTCGAGCAGGGCCCGCGCCGGCATGCCCTCGGCCTCCAGGGCATCGGCGATCGCGGCGAGAAGCTCGGCGTGGAAGAAATCCCGGCCCGGCGACAGGATCCGGTCGCGCAGCTGGGTCGTGTGCAGAGCCGAGGAGATTCTGGCTGCCGCCGTGCGAGTCCAGAAGGGGGCGTGCCGGACCTGCAGCTCCAGAGATTCCCACATGATCCGCGCCACCTCGGGAGAGCGACGGGCCGCCTCGCGGAGGAAGAACGGCATCGGTGGTCCGATCTGGCCGAAATGGGCGTTGAAGACTCCCGCGGTGAAGCAGGCTTCCGCCTCCACGCGGGGCGAGGGTCCGGGGGCCTGGGACACCAGATCCTCCAGCGTGGGCAGCGGCAGCGCGCCGCCGCCGAGCTGCCGCGCGATTTCACGCGCCGCGCAGGCCATGGCGACCCGGATGCCTTCCGACGACATGTGGCAGAGATCGAGGAAGAGGCGGTGGTCGGGAAGCGCGCCTTTCTGCCAGGCGACGAAGATCTCCGGCAGGTCCACGACCGAGATCCGGTCGTGCGAGCCGCAGCCGCGAAGGGCCTCCTGGATCCTGCCGTGCGTCCTGGTGGCCTCGCGGTTGTTGTCCCAGATGCGGGCGTCGCGCGCCCGTTCGCGGCAGAGGTGCGCCTCCGCGAGGTGGCCGGAGCGCCGCTCGCACTCGGCGAGGAGGACCCAGCCGCTGCCCGCGGTCCCCTGATCGAGAGCCAGCATCTCGCGGGCCAGCGCGCGCGTCCGGTCGAGGTCGCCAGCGGCGAGCGCCTCGCGCGCCGCCGCGCGGCACTCCAGCCAGCGCCGGTTGCCGCCGTCGCTCAACCACGGAGCGTCCACCTCGGGGTCCAGCGGCCAATCCGCCAAGTTGAAGGCGGGGACCAGGAGAACGACGGGTACGGCCACGGACAGCTCCTGGAGCTGCCGGCCCAGAGCGTTCGTCACCTGCTCGAAGAGCTTCTTCTCCCGCAGCTCCTTGTAGGCGGCCACTCCCTGCTCGCGCAGCACGGTGGCCTCGAGGCTGCTCTCCACGGTATGGGGCGGAGGCGTCTCGACCGGCAGCCAGTTGTTGCCGGCAAAGACCACGACAAGATCGGGATCGAGGGCGGGCACGCCGCCGAGCAGCGTGGCAAGCTCCGCCGCCAGGATGCCGGCGCGGGACAGGTCGACGACCTCGACGGCGGTTCCCAGCGCGGTCGAGACCAGGGGCTCGAGGACCCTGGCGGGGGTGAAATCCGGCGCATAGAAGAAGCCATAGGCCACCGATTCTCCCGCCAGGATGATGCGTTTCCTCTCCCCCCTGGCAGGGATGGCCGGCAGGTCCGCCCAGTAGGGCCAGTGGGAACGCAGCTCTTCCGAGCGCACGTAGGCACCCGGGGCGTCCCCCCGTGGATCCCAGATCCCGATCCTGCCGGGCTGGAGAGGCGAGGAGTCCGCAGCGGTATTTTCCGATGGGGCCGGCGGACCGGCGAGCAGCCCCAGCCGCTGCATGAGCGCGGCGGCGCCGGCATCCTGGCGCAGGGCCTCCGCCAGCTCCGTGGCCATGAGCCTCAGGACCGTGTCCGGATCAGCGCTCATCCATTCTCCTAGAACAGCGTGTACACCTCATGGCTGACCAGACCCGGTTGCCGCCGGAAGGACAGGCGCGCGGCGAGCTCGCTCCACGAGGGCGGAATCGACTCGCGGTCGATCACGAAGTCTTCGAGGACGAGGCTGTCGATCTGGGAACGGGTGAAGCAGAGCAGCGCGTCCTCGGGCGTGCAGACGATCGGTTCCCCGCGCATGTTGAACGAGGTGTTCAGCAGCACCGGGCAGCCGGTGCGGCGGGCGAAGCACTCCAGCAACCCGGCGAAGCGCGGGTTGGAGCCGGCGTCGACGGTCTGCAGGCGGGCCGAGCCGTCGACGTGGGTGATGGCAGGGAGCGCCAGAGGGGAGATCACCTGGCAGGTCTCGAGCATGAACGGCGAGGGGTGATCGATGTCGAAGTGCTCGCCGGCGTGACGCTCGAGGACCACGGGCGCGAACGGGCGGAAGCCCTCCCGCATCTTGACCAGGGCGTTGATCCGGTCGCGCATCCCCTCCTCGCGCGGGTCGGCCAGGATGGAGCGGGCGCCGAGCGCGCGCGGGCCGAGCTCCATGCGCCCGCAGAACCAGCCCACGACCTTGCCGGCGGCCAGGCGTTCGGCGGTCGCCTCCAGCAGCTCCCCGGTCCGGCCGCGGTAATCGTGACCTTGCACTCCGGCGGAGGCGAGCAGCGCCGCCACCCGATCGCCCGTCGCCGAAGGTCCCCAGAGCATATGGGTGAGCCGGCCCTGGGCGGGGCGCTCGCCGGTCCGCCGCACGTAGGCCAGCGCAGCGGCCCCCAGGCAGCCGCCGGCATCGCTGGCCGCGGGCTGGATGAACATGTCGTCGAACGGCCCTTCGCGCAGGATCCTGCCGTTGGCCACACAGTTGAGGGCGACCCCCCCCCGCCATGCAGAGGTTGCGGCTGGGCACCTTCTCCGCCAGGTAGCGGACCTTCTCGAGCAGGATCTCCTCCAACACCCACTGCGCGCTGCGGGCCACATGCTGGTGGAACGGCAGGATCTCCGACTCCGGGGTACGCGGCGGCGCCCCGAACAGCTCGGCGAGACGGTCCGAGAACATCCGGTCCCGGCGCAGGAAGTCGTAGTACTCCATGTTGAGGCGGTACTGTCCGCCGCCTTCCAGCTTGATCAGCTTCCGCACCTGGTCAACGAAGAGGGGCTCGCCATACGGCGCCAGCCCCATCACCTTGTACTCGCCCTCGTTGACCTCGAAACCCAGGTAGCCGGTGATCGCGCTGTAGAACAGGCCCAGCGAGTCCGGGAACCGGACCTCCTCGAAAAGGTCGATGCCGGCTCCCGCGGCCCGGCCGAAGGTGGTGGTCGCCCACTCGCCGACGCCGTCGACGGTCAGGATCGCCGCCTCGTCGAAGCCGGAGAAATAGAAGCTGCTCGCGGCGTGCGACAGGTGATGGTCGAAGATCTCGATCGGCCCGGCATAGCCGAGGCCCCGCCGGATCTCCCGCTCGACCCGGTCGATCTGCTCGGGCAGCCGGCTGAGGATCCTGCCGCGGATGCGCTCGGCGCCCGCCGGGTGCAGGGCCATCCAGAGCTGGCGGGCCAGCTTCTTGGTCGGGTTTTCGTAGTACGCCACGGCGTCGACGTCGGCAATGGTCAGGCCGCCCTGCTCCAGACAGAAACGGAAGGCCCGCCAGGGCAGCCGCGGATCGTGCTTGTCGCGCGAGAAGCGCTCCTCTTCCGCGGCGCAGACCAGCTCGCCGTCCCGCAACAGGCAGCAGGCGGCATCGTGAAAGTGCGCCGAAATTCCGATGATGTTCAGGGACATGCTCTCGTTCTCCCGCGAACCACACTCCCTATAGTGCGCTGCCAGCGTCAAATCGCGCAGCGCCGTACTATCCGCTGCATGATCACCTCCGCCCTCCTGCGCCAGCTCTACCAAGGCCCATCCGGTCCCTGCCCGGGCGTCTGCAATCCCTACCGCGACGAAGACCCCGCCCTCGACCGGCCCGGGGCGGCCCGGCAGCGGCGGCGGAACCTGGAGGCTTATCTGGAGCGGGTGGGGACACCGAGGCTCATCCTCCTGGGCGAGGCGATCGGGTTCCGCGGAGGACGGTTCTCGGGGATCGCGTTCACCAGCGAGCGGCAGCTTGCGGGTCCCGCGGAACGGCGGCTTCCGTGGGCCACGGACCCTCCGTTCCGGCCGACCAGCCGCAATCCGTCGCTCTGGCTGGAGCCCTCGGGGAGCATCGTCTGGGATGCCCTCGGCGGCGAGCCCGACGGCGTCCTCCTCTGGAACTCGTTCCCCTGGCACCCCGCCGGAACGGCCGGCCCGCTCTCCAACCGGACCCCCGAGCGCAGCCTCTTCCTCTCCAACCTCCACGTCCTGGAGCGTCTCCTGGAGGAGGCCGGGAGCGCCAGGATCGTGGCCGTCGGGCGCACTTCCCAGGCTGCCCTCGGCGCTCTCGGGGTCGAGGCGCCGGCGGTGCGCCACCCGGCCCATGGCGGCGCGGCCCTGTTCCGGCAACAGCTTGCACCGATTCTTGTGCTAGACTGATAGGAGATCATCGATAGGAGGACGCCATGCGCAGGAGCTTCTCTCTCGTCGCTTTGCTCGCCCTGTTGGCTTTGCCGGCGATCCCCGCCGCGGCCGAGGTCTACACCGTCACCCTCACGAACGGCGGCACCCTGGAGACCCAGTACCAGCCCCAGGAGGCCGCGTTCGACAAGGACATGGTCCTTTTGATGACCGAGGTGGGCAACTGGATCGGCGTGCGCCGGGACGAGATCGAGAGCGTGATCTCCGACGCCGAGTCGAGCGGCTTCGGCAAGGTCATCGGCAAGAACACCGTCGACCTCGGCTGGTCCGCCAACGACGCCGCCGACCCGAACGCGCAGGCCGCCGAGGGGAAACAGGACCCCGGCCTCTCGCTCGCGGCCCAGGCGCTCCAGAACGTCTACGAGGCGCGCAAGGCCGCGGACAGCTACACGATCAAGCAGTTCGTGCAGCCGAACGAGACGCAGGGCATCCCCGCCAGCCTCATCGGGCCGTATTCCCCGCCGAAGTAGATCCGGGATAAGCTAGGAGCCTGAGGTCCCCCCGCCGTGGGGGGACCGTCTTTGACAGGACCGACGGTGCGGTGACGCCGCCTCCGCGAGGAGGCTCGTCTTGAAAGGGAAGCCGGTGCGAAGCCGGCGCGGCCCCCGCCACTGTAACCGGGTACGAAACCGGAACAAGCCACTGCACGGGTGGATCGCCATCGCCAAAGATTGCGGTTGCCCCTGTGGGAAGGCCCGGGATTAGGAAGATCCGGAAGCCAGGAGACCTGCCCTGCCGTCCCATTTCGCCGATGCCTCCCGCGGGGTGCGGGTCCGGGCCGATGCGCGTCCGCGCGCTCCCCTCCGCCCCACCTCCCCGGTGGGGCGTCGCATTTCGAGAGGAGCACGCCGTGCGCCAGACCGTCATCCTCGTGATGGCCGGGATCCTCGGGGGAGGGATCCCGATGCTCGCCCAGACAGCCGTCCCAGCCCTCCCCGCGTTCGAAGACACCGTCGTCGTCAGCGCCTCGCTCGACGAGGAGGAGCGGGACGACGTCCCGGCCTCGGTCACCGTCATCCAGGCCGAGGAGATCGAGGCCCGCCAGGCCGACACCCTCTCCGAGGCAATCGCGACCGTGCCCGGCCTCGCCGTCATGCAGTCGGGCTCGCCCGGCCAGCAGACTTCGCTCTTCACCCGCGGCACCGAGTCCGAGCAGACCCTGCTGCTCTGGAACGGCATCCCGCTCAACGATCCCTTCTTCGGCGGCGCCAACTGGCAGTTCGTGCCCCTGGACGGAGTCGCCCGCGTCGAGGTGGCGCGCGGCCCGTTCAGCGCGCTCTACGGCAGCAATGCCATGGGCGGCGTCGTCCAGGTCTTCACCGGCTCGCGCCAGGGCGGCATCTTCACCGCCGAAGCGGGCGAGGACGGCTACTACCGCGGCGGGCTCGCCGCCGGCGCCGATCTCGGCAAGCTGCGCCTCGACGTCACCGGCCATCTCAGACGGGGTGACGGCGAGCTGCCGAACGACTTCTACGACAGCGAGGAGCTGCTCGCCCGCGGCCTGTGGACGATCCGGCCGGGTGTCAGCGTCGGACTGCTCGCCCGGGCCAACGACTCGGAGACCGGCATTCCGCGGATCAGCGGCCAGCCGAACCTGACCGGCGACATCGCCTGGGAGGAGCGCGAGCTGGCCATCCCGTTCGTCGCCGATCTCGGCACCTGGGAGGTGGAGGCGCAGCTCGCGCAGACCCGCTTCGAATCGGCCTTCCGCGATGCCGACGATCCGTTCGGCTTCACCGCCTCGGACACCGAGTCCGAGGGATTGCGCGGCCGGGCCGTCGCGACCTGGAGGCAGAGCGAGGATCTGTGGATCGCCTTCGGCAGCGAGGCCGAGCGCCTGGAGGTGACGAACAGCTCCAGCTTCGGCACCAACCTGGACGGCGCGCACCAGCGCACGTGGGCGGTGTTCGGCCAGGGAAGCTGGGGCCGCGGCCCGGTCCGGCTCGATCTCGGAGTGCGGCGGGACGACAACGACGTCTACGGCGGCGAGACCAGCGTGCGCACGGGGATCGTGGTGAAGGCCGGCCCGAACGTGCGGCTGCGCGCCAGCTATGGCGAGGCCTTCCGGGCGCCGTCGCTGGGCGAGCTGTTCTTCCCCTTCTCGGGCAATCCCGACCTGCAGCCCGAGACCGGGGAGAGCTACGAGGTGGGCATTGAGCGAGAGGCAGGCAGTCTGCGCCTCGCCCTGACGGGCTTCGAGAACCGCCAGCACAACCTGATCGATTACGACTTCGTGGCCAACCGCAACCTGAACATCGACCGCGCGCGGACCCGCGGCCTCGAAGGGGAGCTGGTCTATCGCCGCGGGATCTACAGCGGCACCTGGAGCGCCACCTGGATGGAGACCGAGGACCGCGCCACCGGCCTGGAGCTGCTCCGGCGTCCGGAGTGGAGCTCCGCCCTGGTGCTGACCGCCCGGCCCGGGGACTGGATCTTCAACCTGGAGGAGCGCTACGTGGGTGAGCGGGCGGACGCGGACGCCGCCACCTTCCAGCGCACCGAGAACCCGTACTACCTGCGGGTGGATCTCGCCGCCCGCTGGCGCGCCCTGGAGTGGCTGGCGCCCTATGCCCGCATCCAGAACGTCACGGACGAGGAGTATGAGGAGGTCCTGGGCTATCCCGCGCCCGGGCGGACCCTGATCGGCGGAGTGGCGGTCGAGTTTTGAGGAGAGCCCTCACCCCCCGGCCCCCTCTCCCGGTCCCCCCGGGCACGCCCTCCCCGGGAGAGGGGGAGACTTGCAAGGGGAGGGGGTTCCTCCCCCCTGGGCGGGGGTGGTTGGGAACGGGGGGAGGCCAGGAGGAGGGTGCTTCCGGGACCACGGAGACGGCTTTTCGGGAGGTGGGTGGTGGCTTCAGCTCCCCCCTCCTAACCTCCCCCCAGAGCCAACCCTCCCCCTCCCCGGGGGGAGGGACCCCCCCTCGCGTCCTTTTCGTCCTTTCTGTCCTTTTCGTCCTTTTGGTCCTTTCCGGTTGCGAGAAGGCTCCCCCTCCCCCAGCCTCTCCCGTCCCCCAAAGAATCGTCGCCCTCGCCCCCAACCTCACCGAGACCCTCTTCGCCCTAGGCCTCGGCGACAAGGTGGTCGGGGTAGGCGACTACAGCACCTGGCCGCCCGAGGCGGCGAAGAAGCCGCGGCTCGGGGGGCTTTTCGATGCCAACCTGGAGCGCATCGTCTCCTTGAAGCCCGACCTCGCGGTGCTGCTGCCCAGCGAGAAGGACCTCGCGGCGAAGCTCCGGCCGCTCGGCATCGACTCGATCATCGTCCCCAACGAGACCCTGGCCGACGTCGAGCGATCGTTCACCGTGGTCGCCGAGCGCTGCGGCGTCCCCGAAGCGGGAGAGCGTCTGGCCGCCGAGTGGCGCGCGGGGCTCGCCCCGAACCCGCTCCCCAACCGGCCTAAGGTGCTCATCTCGGCCGGGCGGGGGGAGGGTCGGCTCGCCGACCTCCTGGTCGCCGGGCCGGATACCTTCTACCAGGAGCTGCTCGACCGTCTCGGCGCGGTCAACGTCTTCGCCGACGCGCCGGTCCGCTACCCCAAGGTCAGCCTGGAGGAGGTCGTGGCCCGGGCTCCGGACGTGATCCTGGAGCTGCGCTCCGAAGCGATCTCGCCCGAAACGGCCCGCCAGCTCGTGACCGACTGGAACCAGTTGGGCGGCGTGCCCGCGGTCCGCGGGAAGCGGGTCCACGTGATCGGCGGCGACTACACCGTGATCCCCGGGCCGCGGCTCCCCCGGCTCTACGCGGAGATGCGGGCGGCCCTCACCCCCCTAGCCCCCCTCTCCCATCGCACTCCCGCCCGGCCGGGAGAGGGGGGGACCTACCTGCGAGTTGGGTGGGGGCGCCCCTCTCCCGGGGGAAGGGAGTGCGATGGGAGAGGGGATGGGGGTGAGGGGCCATGACCGCGATCCTCTCCGTCCGCGGGCTCGCCTGGCAGCCCGATCGCCGCCCGGTCCTCGGGCCGGTGGACCTCGACGTCCTGCGGGGCGAGTGCTTGGCGGTCGTGGGTCCCAACGGCGCCGGCAAGACCACGCTTCTGCGCTGCCTCACCGGCCTGCTCCGTCCCACCGCGGGCGAGCTGCGCTACGAGGGGCGGTCGTTCGCGACCCTCTCCCGACGCGAGCTGGCGCGCCGCATCGCCTACGTTCCGCAGATCCGCCCGGAGAGCGTGCCCCTGAGCGTCGAGGAGGTGGTGCTCCTCGGCCGCTATCCCCATCTCTCCGCGTTCCAGATCGCGCCGCGGAAGGAGGACTTCGCCGCGGTGGAAGCCGCTCTCGCCCTGGTCGGCATCGAGGACCTGCGCCGCCGGCCCCTGGACGAGCTGTCCGGCGGCGAGCGCCAGGCCGCCTTCATCGCCGCGGCGCTGGCCCAGGAGTCCGAGCTGCTCGTCCTCGACGAGCCCACGATCCACCTCGATGCCCGCCACCAGCGCGAGCTCGCCGAGCTGCTGCTCCGATTGGATGCCGAGGCCGGCCGCACCGTGGTCCTCGCCACCCATGACTTGAACCTCGCCTCGCTGCTCGGCGACCGCCTGCTCGCCCTGTCCGCCGGCCAGGTGCTCGCCTGCGGCACGCCGGCGCAGATCCTGGAGCCTGGCCTGCTCGAAAAGCTCTTCCGGACGCGGTTCGAGATCGTCCGCGGCGGCGAACGTCCGGTCACTCTCCTGCAACTGGGCCCCTGAGATGGCGCCGCACCCCCGCACCGCTCTGCTCGTGCTCTTCCTGCTCTGGATGGCGGTCGCGATCGGCGCGCCGCTCGTGGGGAGCCAGCCGGTCTCCCTCGGCGACGTGCTGCGCGGAGAGCCCACGGCCGGGGCGATCTTCTGGCAGCTCCGCCTGCCGCGGGTGCTGCTGGCGCTGCTCGCCGGGGCCGGTCTCGCGGTCTCGGGCCTCGCCTTCCAGACCCTGTTCCGCAACGAGCTGGCCGAGCCCTACACGCTCGGCATCGCCACGGGAGCGGCGCTGGGCGCGGTGCTCTCGCTGCGCCTCGAAGAGATGGGCGTGCTCATGGGCATGCCGCTCGTCTCCCTGGCCAGCTTCGTGGGCGCGATCGGCGCGACCACGCTGGTCGTCGGGCTCGCCTGGCGGCGCAAGGGGAACACCGGCACCCTCCTGCTCGCGGGCATCGCGGTCTCCCTCTCCTGCTCGGCGCTGATCCTCTTCCTCCAGTACCTCTCCGATTCCACGCAGACCTTCCGCATGGTGCGCTGGATGATGGGCGGGCTCTCCGTCGTGGGCTACGGCGAGGTGCTGTGGATCGCGCCCTGGGTGCTCGCGGGGGCGGCGGTGCTCCTGGCGCTGCGCTGGGACCTGAACCTCCTTCTCACCGGCGAAGAGCTCGCGGCGAGCCGCGGGGTGGACCTGGTCCGTCTGCGCCTGCGGGTGCTCGGGGTCTCCTCGCTGATGATCGGCGCGCTGGTGGCCGTGGCCGGCCCGATCGGCTTCGTGGGGCTGATGGTGCCGCACATGCTGCGCCGCTGGGTGGGGCACGATCATCTCTTCCTGGCCCCCGCCTGCCTGCTCGGCGGCGGCGCCTTCCTGGCGGTCTGCGACGTGGCCGCCCGCACCGTCATGGCCCCGGCCGAGCTGCCGGTGGGGGTGCTCACGGCGTTGCTCGGGGGGCCGTTCTTCCTGTGGCTCCTCGTTCTGGGGAGGAAGGAATGACTGAGCCCGTCCTGATCTCCTGGAGCGGCGGCAAGGACAGTGCCTTCCTGCTCCACGAGCTGCGGACGTCCGGCGAGCTGGAGCCGGTCGGGCTCCTGACCACCTTCACGGAGGACGGGCGGAGCGGAGGGCACCGGGTCCGCCGCGAGCTGATCGAGCGCCAGGCGGCGGAGGCCGGGCTGCCGCTCCATCCCATCCTCCTGCCCGAGGCTCCCTCGAACGCGGTCTACGAGGCGGCCATGGCCGAAGCCCTCCGAGGGCTGCGGATCGGTCGAGTGGCTTTCGGAGACATCAACCTGATCTCGATCCGCGACTACCGCAAGCGTCAGATGGCCGCGCTCGGGATGGAAGCGGTCTTCCCCCTCTGGGGTCGCGACACAGCCGCCTTCGCCCGCGAGGTCCTGCGCCTCGGCTTCGAGGCCACCGTGGTCTGCGTGGATACAGAGAGGCTCGATGCCGCCTTCGCCGGCCGCCTATGACGAAGCGCTCCTGCGCGACCTCCCGCCGGAGGTCGATCCCTGCGGCGAAAACGGCGAGCTCCACACCTTCGTGCACGGAGGGCCGATGTTTCGGCATCCAATCGAAGTCCGGCCGGCCGGGCGGGTGGACCGCGGGCGCTTCGTGTTCTTCGACCTGTAGAATCCCCCCATGCTCCTCTACCGCATCGCCACCGAAGGTTTCCATGCCGTGCTGGAGCCGGGCACGACCGAGCTCCGCGTCCTCCACTCCGACCCTTTCGAGACGCCGCCGGCCCGGTGGGAGTACGGCCGCACCCTGCCGCTCGACACGGCCGTGGCGCTCGCGCCGGTGCTGCCCGGCAAGATCGTGGGCATCGGCCGCAACTACCGCGAGCACGCCAAGGAGCTGAACAACCCCATGCCCGCGGAGCCGGTGATCTTCCTCAAGGCGATCTCGTCCGTGATCGGGCCGGGCGCGCCCATCGTGCTGCCGCCGGAGAGCGAGCGGGTCGAGCACGAGGGGGAGATCGCGGTGGTGGTGCGCCATCGTCTGAAGCGGGCCACTCCCGAGGAGGCGCGAGCGGCGGTGCTCGGCGTCACCTGCGCCAACGACGTGACCGCCCGCGACCTGCAGCGCAAGGACCCGTGCTTCTCCCGCGCCAAATCCTTCGACACCTTCTGCCCGCTCGGTCCGGCGATCCTCATCGATGCGAACCTCGAAGACCTGGAAGTGATCACGCGCGTCAACGGGGAGCAGCGCCAGCGCGGCCACGCGGGCGAGATGGCCTGGGGGATCGTGGACCTCGTCGTCTACGCCTCGCGGATGATGACCCTGGAGCGCGGCGACGTCCTCCTGACCGGCACGCCCGCCGGCGTCGGACCGCTCGCCGACGGCGACCGGGTGGAAGTTGAGATCCCCGGCATCGGCGTGCTCAGTAACCCCGTCGAAGCGCCGGTCGAAACGCTGAGGGCGTGAGCCTCAGAAGAACATCCGCTGGATCGACCAATACAGCCCCACCGCCGCGATCAGGCACGAGGCCGGAACCACGATCGCCGGGCGGTACCAGGAGCGGTTGCGGAACAGGCCGACGGCCAGGAAGGCAAGACCGATCACGGCGAGCTGTCCGCCCTCGACCCCCAGGTTGAAGCTGATCAGCGCCGGGAGCATCTCGGAGCGCGGCAGGCCGAGCTCGGCGAGCACGCCCGCGAACCCCAGGCCGTGGAGCAGTCCGAAGACGAAGACCAGGGCCACCCGCGAGGGGCGCAGCTCCGAGGTGAGGACGTTCTCGACCGCCACGAAGACGATGGACAGCGCGATCAGCGGCTCGACCACGGACGGCGGCAGCGAGACCATGCCATAGATGCTGAGCGCCAGGGTGACGGTATGGGCGAGCGTGAAGGAGGTCACTTGGAGCAGCAGCGGCTTCAGGCGCCGCGACAGCAGGAACAGGCCGAGCACGAAGAGGATGTGATCCAGCCCCTTGGGCAGGATGTGCGTGAAACCGAGGCCGAGATAGGTCGCGATGACCTCCGGCCGGGATGGTGGGACCACCGTCTCCGCGAGCCGGAAGGGCTGGCTCGCGGTGTCTCCCTCCTGCCACTGGAAGACGGTGCTCTCGTCCCCCTCGTTGCGGGGGATCAGCGGGTACGAGCCCAGCGGCGCGGCTTCGGACCAGGTGAACGTCCGAGCTCCGCCCGGGATCGGGCCGCGAAGGCGGAGGGTCATCCGGCCCGGAGGAGCCCCGGGGTCGGACGCCAGCCCGACCTCGTCGGGCCGCACGGGCTGCCCGTCGAAAGCGACCGTCGCGCCGTCCACGAGAGAGCGGAACAGGCGTCCGAAGCGCCGGTCGAGGTCGCCTCCCAATCCCTGGATCTCGCCGTAGCGGGTCGCGCCGGCCGGGCCTCCGAGGTCCTGGGACGTCAGGTGCTCCTCGTCCAGGACGAGGTCGATGCGGTAGGTGCCGTCCTTGAGGAAGTCGGCATGGACCTGGACCTTGCCCAGCTCGTGGGCCTCCGCCGCCGGAGCGAGCGACAGGGCAGCCAGGGCAAGAAACAGGGCGGGAACGAAACGAAGGATGCGGGTCGGCAAGGAGCCCTCCTGGAGCAAGCCGTTCCCAGGAGATACGGCGTCCGGGGGCTGCCGGATGATTCAGGTCCGCAGCGAGCGCCACGGGAAGAGGCCGAGCGCTCCGGCCAGCAGCAGATGGACGGCTCCGCCCGCGGCAAAGCCCACGAAGAGCAGCGCGAGCCATCCCGTGAACAGGGCCAGCGCCAGGGCGGCCCGGAGAGTCGGAGTCATGGCGGGAATCCTACAGGAGACGATCCATTGCGTACCAGATCATGGCAACCCCGCCCAGGCCCAGGACGCTCAACCCGGTCAGGTGAGCCCTGGCCTTGCGGACGTCGTACTCGGGATCGACGATCTGCGCCCAGAGGGCCGGGCTGAGGAGCGCCATCGCGGACAGGGCTCCCGGACCGGCCAGGCCCACGCCTAGAAGGAGCAGGCCCGCGGGAGGATTGTGCTGCCCGCTCCGGCTCCCGATGGCGATGACCCCCGCTCCGATGAGCACCCAGAGCAGCAGCAGGGCGATATTGATCTGCAGGTTGAAAGGCCGGAACAATCCCAGGCGCATGTCGGCTCCGCCCTGGACGGGCGAGCGAAGGTTAGCACCGATCGCGCCGCGGCGCCGCCCATGCGAAACTATCCGGTACCTGGCAACGGGAAATCTTATGCTCGCGGGCGGCGGAGCCATGCCGGCGCCGGTCCGTCCTGCGAAGGAGGAGGAGGATTCATGTCCCGGAATTCCGTCCGCCGTGCCGCGTTGGGCCTGCTTTTCTCCGTCCTGTTGGGGATCGCCATGCCCGTCCCCGCTTCCGCCTGGAGCGGAAATAATACCGCCAGCTTCTTCAGCGTGGTCTGGGAGTGGCTCCAGGACCTGTGGCCCGCGGGACCGGCCCCGACCGCCTGCACCGAAAACTGCGGGGATACCGGCTACGGAGCGGACCCGAACGGCTAGGAGCCTGCGCGGCAGAAAGGACACCAAGGACAACAAGGACAGCAAGGACAACAAGGACAGAGAAGCCGGCGTCCTTTTTCTCCTTGTCCTTGTCGTCCGGGGAGGGGCTTCCCTTCGCCCTGCCTTTTTGTGAGAAAATGGGCCGCCGAAAGGAGACTGAAGCCTTGACCGATCACCCCGGCTCCGAGGAGCTGGCGGCGTTCGTCCTCGGTGCGCTGTCCGACCAGCGGATGCGCGAGGTCGTCCGCCATCTGCTCCTCCCCTGTCCTCCGTGCGCAGCCCTCGTCGCCGAGGCGATGCAGCCCATGGTGAAACCGGAGCCCATTTCCGAGGACAAGTATGACGGGGCCCTGGACCGTGCGCTCCAGAAGGCGCTCCTGCACGAGGCAGGTCACCGGCGCCGCAAGATGGAAGCCGAGAGATTGGAAGAGATCCTCGCCCAGGGCGGGATGAATGACATCCCGGACCTGCCGTTCGAGACCGATCCGCTCGCCCTGTTCGACGCCCTTCTGGCGCGGAGTTGGGCCCTGCGTCACGACGATCCCGCGCAGATGGTGCACCTCGCCGATCTGGCCGTGAAGCAGGCCCAGGGGCTCGACGCCGGCGAGCATGGCGCCCGGCAGGTGGCCGACCTCCTGTGCCGCGCCTGGGCCGAGCTGGGCAACGCCCTGCGGGTCGCAGACCGGCATCCGGAAGCTTGGCGCGCCCTGCAACTCGCCCGGGAGCTTTTCGAGAAGGGCACCGAGGACGAATTCCTGGACGTGCGTCTCACCGAGCTGGAAGCGTCCCTGGCTGCCGACCGCCGGCAGTTCCCGGTGGCGCTCGCCAATCTCACCCGGGTCTACCGCTACTACCGGCGGACGAGGCACCCTCACCTCGCAGGCCGCACGCTGATCCTGAAGGGCCTCTACACGAACTACGCGGGCGAGATCGACGAAGCGATCCAGCTCCTCCGCCAGGGGAGGACCCTGCTCGATCCGAAGCGCGACCTCGACCTCCACTACAGCGCGGCTCACAACGAGCTGCTCTGCCTGGTCGACGCCGGCCGCTACCACGAAGCCAGGAGGCTGAGGATCGAGCGCAGCCGGGAGCTCTCCTGGGGAACGGGCCGGGTGAGCGAAGTCCGGCTCCGGGCCGTGGACGGCCGGCTGGACGTCGCGGAGGGGAAGTACGCGCGCGCCGAGGAGATCTTCCGCGAGGTCAAGCGGGACTTCCTCGAGCTGGGCCGTCCCAACCATTCGGCGGTCGCCTCGCTCGACCTCGCCGAAGTCCTGCTCCGTCGCGGGAGATGGGTGGAGGCGAAGGAAGAGGCGCTGGAAGCAGTCCAGGTCTTCAAGGCGCTCAACCTCGGGCCGGAGGCTTACGCCTCGGTCATCCTGCTGCGGGAGTGTTTCGAGAGGAGGATCGTGACGCCCGCGGTGATCCAGGAAGTCGCCGGCCGCCTGCGGCGCGCCGAGCAGTCGTTGCGGCTCCTCTGAGCCCGCCTTGACCGGCGCCGAAGCCCTCGGAGCCGCTCTCAACCCATTCACCACGGCTCCGAAGCCGTCTGAGGTGATTTCGAGCGGGCTCGAAGCCGCTCTCAGCCCGCCCGGGCCGCTTCGAGGCAGCTTGGAGCCATTCCGAAGTCCTTCGCAGCCTCTCTCAGCCGTTCGGAACGGCTCCGAACCGGCTCGAAGCGACTCCGAAAGGCTCAGGGCCGTTTCGAAGTGCGACGGAGCCATTCTCAGCTCCTCGGAACGGCTCCCAAGCATCTCGGAGCCATTCCGAAGTGCTTCGGACTGGCTCTCAACCGCTCGGAACGACTCCGAGTCGGCTCGGAGTGGCTCCGAACCAACTCGGAGCGGGTCCGAAGCGCCTCGGAGCCACTCTCAGCCGCTCGGAATGGCTCGGAAGCATCTCGGAGCGGCTTCGAGGCACCTTGGAGCCATTCCGAGTCCTCCAGAGCCGCTCTCAGCCGCTCGGAAAGGCTCCGACCCGGCTCGGAGCGACTCCGGACCATCGGAGAGCCGGTCGGAGGCACTTGGGAGCCGCTCTCAGCTTCTTGGAAGAGCGCCGAACCACCTCGGAACGACCGCGAGCCATCTCGCAGCGGTTCCGAAGTACTTCGGAGCCACTCTCGGCTCGCTCAGAATAGCTCCGAACTTCCCCGGAGCGACTTCGAGAGGCCCCCGGAGAGGGGCGACAGCATGTAGCCCGGCGCGAAGCGCCGGGTATGGAGGTCTGAATCCCACCCCGCCCCCGGAGGGGCGGCACCCTCCGCCACTGATTACGTCTGAACGGATCGCCAGTACCCGCCTGCCACGCTATCATGCTGCCCTTCGAGACTTCGGGAGGGCATCGGATGACCGTACAGGAGGCGATTTCCCAGTTTCTCTTCCACTGTCAGTACGAGAAGAACCTCAGTCCCAAGACCCTCAAGGCCTACTCGATCGACCTGAAGCAGTTCCGCGCCTTCCTGGAGACCGAGCTCCACCTGACCGAGCTCGCCCAGATCGACAAGGTCCCCCTCCGCGCCTACATCAAGAGCCTCTTCGGCCCTCTGGCGGAGAAGAGCGTCAAGAGGAAGGTGGCGACTCTGAAAGCCTTGTTCCACCACCTGGAGCGGGAGGACGAGGTGGCGGTCAATCCCTTCCGGAAGATCGACGTGCGCATCAAGGAGAAGAAGCGGCTGCCCCGGACGGTGCCCTTGGCGGATCTGGAGAGGCTGTTTCGGTATCTGTATAGGAGGAAGGCGGAGATCTCGGATCGGGGGTCGCAGGCTTACCAAGCGCTGGTCAGGGATATCGCGGTTCTGGAGCTCCTCTTCGCCACGGGGGCACGGGTAGCAGAAGTGTGTGGCCTTGCTGCCGAGGATGTGGACCTACGGCGTGGTCAAGCACGAATCCTTGGCAAGGGAGGCCGCGAACGCGTGCTCCCTTTTCAGGATGAGGCGCTCAAGATCCTGCGCGAGCACCTGTCTCTTTCGTCTGAGCCGAAAGACCAGTCCAGCAGCTTCTTTCGGAACCGCGAGGGGAACCGACTTTCGGAGCAGGCGGTGAGGGCAGCTTTGCGGAAGCATGCTAAGCAGGCTGGAGTCCAACTGACGATTACTCCCCACATGCTCCGTCACTCGTTGGCCACTCTCCTCCTTGAAGAAGGGGTGGACATCCGTTACATTCAGCACCTGCTGGGGCATTCGTCGATTGCGA
>Ga0268265_10000247_pt1 | contig 61774 bp, 95 predicted proteins | sample KBSSwiS52_FD_190355 | JGI IMG/M metagenome (GOLD analysis project Ga0268265, IMG submission 190355) | Switchgrass rhizosphere microbial communities from Kellogg Biological Station, Michigan, USA - KBS Switchgrass S5-2 (SPAdes) (version 2) | ecosystem: Host-associated > Plants > Roots >... | reverse complement strand
CGGGAGCCTGTACCTTGGCTCGCTGACGTCGATTCCCGAGAATTTCAACCCTACCGTGGGCGGGGACCTGGACCTTCGCTCGCTGACCTCGATCCCCGACAACTTCAACCCCACCGTGGGCGGGTACCTGGACCTTGGCTCGCTGACCTCGATTCCCGAGAATTTCAACCCTACCGTGGGCGGGAGCCTGTACCTTGGCTCGCTGACGTCGATCCCCGACAACTTCAACCCCACCGTGGGCGGGAGCCTGTACCTTCGCTCGCTGACGTCGATCCCCGAGAATTTCAACCCTACCGTGGGCGGGTACCTGTATTGGAAAAACAGCAGCAAGCACATCGGAGCAACAGTAGTGCTGCCGAAGATCAACCGCAACTTTTTCTGGGAAAAGAACGACAAGACTTACGCTTACATCGACGGTATCTTCTGCGAAGTTCTGAGCGAGAAGCAGCAGACGATCAACGAAGAGACATGCAAAATTTATTCTGCGAAAAAGGTGAATAAAGACGAGTATTTCTTCGTGGTAAACAAGGGGGAATATTACGCTCATGGTGAAGATCTACAGAAAGCATTCGCGGATTTGCAGTTCAAGATCGTAGCAGAAAAGCTTAAGAATGAGCCAATTGACAAGGACACGATGATCACTGTGAATCACTACAGGTTGCTCACAGGGTCCTGTGAGATGGGCGTAAAAAGTTGGATGGAGCAAAATAATATCACCAAGGAGGTGATGCGGGCTGATGAGCTGCTCCCGCTGCTTAAGAAAACGAATGCCTACGGAGTGGAGAAATTTGAGAAATTGGTAAAGTTTTAAAAAAAGATATTATGGCAAATCAATCAGAATACGATAAAGTGAGAGCTTACCTTCTTTCTGGAAATAAGCTTACCCATAAGAAATGTGAAAGGTTATTTAATGTCTCCAGACTTGCTGTAGTAGTGGAAAGAATGAGGAAGAGTGGCATTAAGGTGGTAACCGAAATGATCACTACTCCAGTTAGCAAAAAGAAGATAGGAGAGTATTATGTCGAAAATAAAACCTAGTCTCATAAGAAGGGCCACATGGAAGAAAAAATGGTTCTATTTACCTGATACCGATGAATGGTTTTCTCCATCCCAAATAAGAAGACTTGTTCATTTAGAATATAAAATAGGGAGATTCATTCTTCGCTATCCAAGAGAAATGTTAATTAACTATAACAAATGAGAATACCTAAAAATATAGTTTTAGTAAAGCTGGAGAAGAAATCAGAGAATGAATACGTTTTCGGAAACGGACATGTAATTCACCTGATGGTAGAACTCGATGCTCACAAAGATGGGTCTTACAACCCTAATAATTATGTAAGGATTTTCGGAGAAGTGGTAGCTATACCAGACAGGCTCGGCAAAGGAGGAAAAGATGAGTCCGAGCCTGTGGTATGGTTTAATGATGCCCCTAAATATATAGATTCAATTGTGGAAGAGGTGCAGGTGGGAGATAGGATCTACTTCTATTACACCCAGATAAGTGAGCATAACATTCTTGAATGGGAGGGAGGTCTTTATTATAAAGTTCCCTATACTCAAATTATTTGTGCCATCAGGAAGGATGAAATGATCATGATCGGAGGACATATTCTACTAAAACCATACTATGGAGAAGGAATAGTAGAAGAAAATATAACTGGACATAGAGTGTTCGGTAAAATGACTTCATTTGGTGTTTTCATGCCTATAGCTAAGCCGGAAGAAAGGAAGGGCATCGTTGCCCATGTAGGAACTCCACTTATTGGAGATGAGGTTAATTTAACTGTAGGGGATCTTTGTTATTTCCCAGTAAATTATGATGTTAAGACTACCATAGAAGGAACCGAATATTATACAATGCGCCAACACGAAATACTTTGTACTTTATGAGAAAACCTATCCTTACAATACTTGCACTATATGTAGCCTTATGGCTGTCAGTCTTGATCAGCAGTTGTGTTAAGTCTGGTCATAAGCATCAACCATGGCACAATGGATCTTCTAATCTTGGGGGGAAGCCATACAAGAAATGAAGATATGGTTCAACATGCCTTGGTCTCAAGAAAAGAACATTGGGAAGGCTTACAATGAGTTTATGGAACTTCTCCTAGAAGAAGACTATGCTTGCTTCTGCGATGGAGATACGATGTTCATGACAAGTAACTATGGTAGTCAATTATATGACATAGTTAATAAATATCCAGAATGTGGAATATTTACCTGTAAGACCAATCGAATTGGTTGTATTTACCAGAGAGAGCCTGAGATGTGGTGGGAGAATAACATTCTAATGCACGATGAGAAAGCTGCTCTATTAAGCATTGAAAAATATGATCAGGTAAAAGACATTACTGCATTTGGGACTGACGATCCTATGGGAGGCGTAATGATCCTAATATCCAAAATAGCTTGGAGAACTATCGGAGGATTTAAAGATGGTATGCTTGGAGTAGACAATGATATTCACTGGAAGGCCATAGCTAAGGGAGAGAAAGTTTATATGATGGAAGGAGTTTATCTTTTCCACAAATACAGAAATGGATATGCTAAAAATAATCAACATTTAAGATAAAATGACAGATAAAGATAAAAAAACAAACAACCCTTATGCTTTTCCTATTGTATTACAAAATGATGATTTTAACCCAGGAATGACTCTTAGAGATTATTTCGCAGGACAGGCAATGAAAGCTTTGATTAACAAAACGCTAAATGACGCTGTTAGTAACCATGGCACACAATACCAAGATGAAATTGCGAATGACGCATTTAAAATTGCCGATGCTATGTTAAGACAAAGAGAAATTAATTACTAATGAAAATAATCTTCACTGCCATCATCGGCAATTATGATCGCCTTAAAGAACCAGTAGTATATACTCCAGGATGGGAATATATCTGCTTCACAGATACTCCTGACCTAGTTTCTGAAGTATGGACTATTGTAGATATTAGCGATCATCCAGCACTCCAAGGATTAGATGATATTCGGAAAGCTAGATACATAAAAATAAACTTTCATAAATTCATAAAGGCAGAATATTCTATTTGGCACGATGCCTCAATGTGGATCATGTGTAACTTAGATGAATTCTGGTCGAATTATTATCACAATCAATTTACTATACTTCAGCATCCAGATAGGAACTGTGCTTACAATGAAGTAACAGCCTGCATGAGACTCAGGAAGGATAGCAATGAGGTTATGACCAAACAGATGAACTTCTACTGGAAACAGGGGTTTCCAATGAATATAGGACTTGCTGCAAGCGGAATAATTCTTAGAAAAAGAAACAAATATACTATAGAATTCTGCGAGAACTGGTTTGATGAAATAAGAAGACATTCTACTCGCGACCAACTGAGTTTTAATTACACCGCATGGTATAATGAATTTAATTTCTCATACATACCATTCTACACAATATTTAGTCACTTCATGTTAAATAAACACAATGCAAGACCAATTACACAAGATAGAGTTAAAGGCTGAAGAGCGCCCCCAAAGATTTGATGTCATTAATGGACTTATCAAGTCCATGGGATATAAAAGGTACTTAGAGATAGGTGTTCAAAATGGCGAGTGCTTCAAGAGAATTGAATGCGAATATAAGGTAGGAGTAGATCCTTCCGAATATTCTAAAGCTACAATATTCCAGACTTCAAATCAATTTTTCAATGATAATATTGAAATGTTTGATATTATTTTCTTGGATGGACTTCATGAAAAAGAACAAGTATTGATGGATATTCAGAATTCTCTTAAGTTCCTTAAGGCCAATGGCACTGTAGTATTACATGATTGCAACCCAGAATCAGTAGAAGCACAAACAGTTCCGCGTATGAATAAAGTATGGAATGGCGATGTTTGGAAAGCTTGGGTAACTCTTAGAAGAAGGGAACCGTTTCTTGATATGTGTGTGCTAAACATGGATCATGGCATTGGTCTTCTTAAGCCGGGGAAACAAAATCTGATAGATTATACTGAAGAATCAGAACGGGCTCTGCATACTAAAGTCGATTACTTTGATCTAAATGACGATGCAACAGAAAAAGGATGGGAAGAATTCAACAAGGAATGCTATGAAGCTCTTGATCGAAACAGAAAAGAATGGCTCAATCTAACAACAGAGATTACACTTAAATACGATACCTATGAATCTGGAAGTAGCAATATTGATCATTAGTATTTCAACAGTGCTTTATATAGCTTTCATTATAAGCAACAAAGAGCATTATAAATTGTACAGAAAATGGAAAGGCGGCATCTGGTATCAATATGAATGGCCAGAAATCCCTTACAGATACTGGACCCAAGAAATTCAACCATTGGACAAACACATAAAAACTGAAAACTATGATCCACGCCAAGGAAGCCCAGCTATTATATGACCTCTCGATTAACAGTGACTTATTTCTTATCGATTCACTGATAAGAAATGCTGCCTGTAATGGCCTCAAGCAAATAAAATATAATGTAGCGGATATCGCCAGCCATCATAGATATATCGATATCATGCTAGATAGTGGATATATGGTAAAATCAAGTAAGACAGAAGCTGAAATAACTATTTCATGGGAGTAAAGGATAATCATAGCTTGGCCATGGTAGCGCTCATGATACATGTTCACCAAGCCTCCAACTGGGCACTTGTATTAAAAGATCGGGTAACAGGAGAAATGAAGTTTCGACTTAATGGAGGGCTAGGTCATTTTAATAAATTATGCAATGACCTTGAGAAAAATGCAGACGAAAGTTTAAATGATCTTTATGATCGCGGAAACACTATTGATCGTCTCTTATCCTTATCCATGGATGACCCTAAAAAATATAATGAAATAATTGATCTGATACAGATGCACTTAAATAACGAACTTACTATACTAGATCAGAAACCTTAGTTTTATTGAATTATTATTGTATATTTAAATGATGAAAATAGCTGTAGTAACTGTTAATATTGGAGAAATAGATGATGTGAGGCCTATTCCATCACAGAGTGTAGGATATGATTACTTCTGCTTTACAGATAGCAATCTTCCATTTCCAATGAGTGGGCTTGATAATAGAATGAAGTCCAAATACCTAAAGACTCAGCTCCATAGAATACTTCCAGATTACGATATGTACATCTACTTAGATGGTAGAGTAGAGGTGGTATCAGAAGGGTTCGTAAAAGAATTCGCTGATGCTATCGAGCAGGAGGCTGAAATAGTTTGCTGTGCTCATAATGATCGCGATAATGTCTATGAGGAAATAGAGTATATTGTAAACGCTATCGAAGACGGAAAGGAATATCTTAAAGTTAGGTACGGTCACCAAGACCTCCAATCAGAAGCTGATTTCTTCAGAAGAGAAAATGTTCCTAATGATTGTAGGCTTTTAAGGGCTACAGTATTTGGGATTGGAAATAATTATCATACCAACAAGGTAATGGATGAGTGGTGGGCCAAGTGTTGCCAATTTACCAACTTCGATCAGGCCATGTTTTCATACATAGTATGGCTACATTTCAATGGGAAGAAAAGCGTTAAGTTAATTGAGGCTGACAATGAATTCTTCCAATATAATAAACACATAAAAATAGCATGATAAACATATCTACGGAGCAGGCTTTTGGAATAATAATGAGTCACCTAAATAGGAAGCTCCCATTCTGTCTAACCAGATTTGGTGATGGAGAAGCGATGTTCCTAAAAGGAGATAAAGATCAGGTTGACTTCGTAATGAAGAGGCAACTTGGATTTGTTCCGGATTACAAGGAACTTCAACTAATCACTAAGAACTTGATGGATACTTATCATCTTAGTGATATGATTGGAGTTTCTACTCAAAGACATATTGAGAAGAAAGATTTCTGGGCTGAAGTTATTACTATCATTAACGAGACTGGTATTTATGCTTCAGTTGATCACTACTGTAGTATCGACATTCACTATGACTTCCTGAAAGGCGGGTACTATGATATGATGCTTCAGGACACTGATGAGCTATACTACATATCTTGCCGTAACCTTGATCAGGAATTAAAAGATCACTTCAATATAAAAGAAGTTCATTCATTTATCATTCCTCCAGAAATGGCTTTCGAGTCTTCTTATGAAGGAGATAGGCACTACCCTGATGCTTTTCTAAAAGCTTCCGATTGGATAAGACAACATGGCAATGAAGGCAAACTACTTCTTGTAGGTGGTGGTATTGTTGGAAAGGCTTATTGTGCCAAGTGGGCAATGGAAGGTGGAGTTGCTATTGACATAGGCTCTATCTTCGATGAATTTGCAGGAAGAGTTACCAGGGGGCAAGGAAGAGGAGTGGATGTTTACGATGAAACCAGAAAAATATAATGGAAAAAATATATTCAAGGGTCAAGCCTGATGCGCTTCTTCATATAATCGTGAAGAAAAAAGATTTTATCGACGGCAGACAAGACATTATTGATGCTGATCAATTTCTTCAGTGTTCAATGCTTGGCCTAAACAAAGGAAAAACATTCGCTCCGCACGAACATATTTGGAAAGATGGGCCACAAAGAGTTATTGCTCAAGAGTCCTGGGTGTGCATACATGGAAGCGTTAAGTGTATATTCTATGACCTTGACGCATCTGTAATAGCCGAAAGAATTATAGAAGCTGGCGATGCTTCATTTACATTGCATGGTGGGCACAATTATGAATGTCTTGAAGACAATAGTTTGATCTTCGAAATGAAAACGGGGCCATATTTAGGACAAGAATTAGACAAAGTTTTTATATGAAGGTAATAGTAACAACATCAAATCGCTATGTCCATTTATTGCCCGTGTTCTGTCACTTATTCAATACCTTCTGGGGTAAGGATCAGCAAGTAGAAATAGTAGGATATAAAACACCTACATGCGAACTTCCTGACAACTTCACATTTGTATCTCTTGGAGAACAGATAGGAGGACCGGAGAATTTCAGTACAGACCTTCGCGCATACTTTGAGCTACAGGATCAATATGTAATTTGGTGTATGGAAGATTCGTTTTTTAAGGCCCCGGTAAACCATAGAAACATACGCTTGGCCACTCAATTAGCCATCGATGGTATGGGAGATCCAATAGGAAGAATAGGATTAACTAACGATAACTATAAACAATACGATGAATTATATGGCGTAGTTGACTATGTGAACATTTATAAGACTCCACAAAAATCGGAATACCGTCTATCTACTCAGCCAGCTATATGGAATCGCGACTATCTATTGAGATACATGACTCCAGGATTAAACCCTTGGCAGTTTGAGTGTCAGGAGAAAGTAGAAGATGAATTCTTAAACTTATGTTTAGAAAAGAATGAAGCTCCGATCGTATTCAATGAAGGAGTCCGCAAGTGGGATCTGTATGCCCTGAACTTAGAAGGTATACCAGAAGAAGTTATTAATGAAATGAAAGAACTGGAGATATTATGAAGCTACATATTGGCTGCGGTGCGCGTGATTTTGGAAAAGGATGGCTTCATGTTGATGGCGGTAACTTCCCTCATGTAAAAAGCAATGATATTTATTGCATGAATTTACCTCCTGAATGTGCTGATGTAATATACGCATCTCATCTTATTGCCTATCTTTCAGAAGGAGAGATGCAAAAGGCATTGTATTATTGGATGCAAGTGCTTAAACCAGGAGGAATATTAAGATTAGCTACACCAGACTTTGATGCACTTGCCGAGATATACGTATGGACTCATAGTATAAAAATGATTGAAGGTCCGCTATACGGAAAAATGAAAATGGGAGACAAGACTATATATCACAAAAAGGTTTATGACTTCAACTCTCTGGCTACCGTGCTTCATAAAGCTGGATTTAAAGATACAAGACTCTACAACTGGAGAGAGACTGAACATGCTCACATAGATGATCACAGCCAAGCATATATGCTTCCAGATAGAGATAAAGAAAAAGGAACACTAATTAGCCTAAATGTAGAGTGTGTCAAATAGCTTGCGGTGTACAATTTGCGGTTGCCACTCCAGCGAAAAAGATTGGAGCAAAGAAGAAGTTACATGTTCGGTATGTGGACATCATGAAGCGATAAAGTGTCCATTCTGCGAAGAAATATTTGACATATCATATATACAAGACCATGAAAAAAGAGTGCAAATGAAGGAGATTTCAAAAGAGTACATTAAAGAATTAATAGGACACGATCAATGTTTCGTGCTTGATGTAGGATGTTATACTGGTTCCGATGGAGCTGAAATAGCAGAGCTAATGCCAAAGTGCGAAGTAGTTTGCTTTGAAGCTGATCCGCGCTCACAACAACTTTTCGATAAGTTCAATGGCAATAATAAAAAGATGATTCTTTATCCTATGGCCATGGGAAATGTAGATGGCCCTATAGACTTTTATCCAAGCTATAGTGATACTCGCAGGCACTTCGACTTCCAGGAAAGCTGGTCAGCTAGTGGCTCTACTAAGAAGGCCAAGGAGCATCTTAACTTATTCCCTGATGTGGAGTTTAATGGATCAATAAAGGTTGCTTGCGTTAGACTTGATACTTGGTATGCCTTTCATGCCTTTCCTCGTCCCATAGACTTCGCATGGGTAGACCTTAATGGATCAGAAGAAGATTTTATTTTAGGAGGGATAAATACACTGAGCAATCATACTCGGTTCTTATACATAGAATTCAGCGATAAGGAATTATATGAAGGACAGATTACTAAAAAGAAAATCTTGGAAATGCTTCCTAATTTTATTCTTATTGATATATTCAATCTAGGCGATAACTTTGGAAATCTTCTACTTAAAAATATTAAGATATGAACTTTGAAGTAGTAGAAGAATTTGAGAAAAAGATAGCCGAATTCTTTGGAGCTCCGTTCGCTGTGGCGGTGGACAGTTGTACGCACGGTCTGGAACTTTGCTTAAGATTTATGAATGCTCGTCACATGGTTTGCCCTAAAAATACTTATTTATCTGTACCAATGTTGGCTAAAAAAATAGGTATTCAACTAACTTTTATTGATAGGGCATGGATAGATTATTATTGGATATCTGGAGATATAGCTGATGCTGCCGTACTATGGAAAAGAGATTCATATATTAATAATAGTTTTATGTGTATCAGTTTTCAGTATCAAAAACATTTAAGTTTAGGGCGTGGTGGAATGATACTTTGCCCTACTAAAGAATGGGCTGATACTCTAAAGAAAATGTCATACGACGGGAGGATTCCTAATATTCCATGGAGAGATCAAGATGTCAAAATCCAAGGTTATCATTATTATATGACTCCAGAAACCGCAGCGCTAGGACTACAGAAGCTTCCAGAAGCAATAGCAACAGAACCAAGAAAATGGTCAGTAGAGAACTGGCCCGACCTAACCCAGATGACAATATTCAAATGAAGAAAGTATTAATTACAGGCGCGGGAGGCCAGACGGCCTCGTATCTTGCTGAATATTTATTATCCCTTGGAGGATTTAAAGTATTTGGAATGATACGAAGAAATAGCACTCCAGAGAATCAGGAGAATAGAATATCGCATCTTGAAGATAGGATAACTACCTTCTACGGAGACCTTACTGATCCAGCTTCAATCGATATGATACTGAAAGCGGTAAAACCAGATTACATTTTTAATCTGGCGGCACAGTCTCATGTTCGTATAAGCTACGACATCCCATCTTATACTGTACAGGCTAATGCTCTTGGCGTTCTTAATTTATTAGAATCGATGCGCGTTAATTGTCCCAAGGCGAGACTACTACAGGCATCATCTAGTGAGATGTTTGGCGATAGCGTAGATGAAGATGGATACCAAAGAGAGAGTACCCACATGACACCAGTCTCTCCTTATGGATGCAGTAAACTATTCGCTTACTCTTTGATCAGAAATTATCGCATAGCCTATAAGTTGCATCTCTGTAATTCCATCTGCTTTAACCATGAGTCTCCGCGCAGGGGATCAAATTTCGTTACCAACAAAGTAGTAAAGGCTGCAGTAAGAATTAAACTTGGACTTCAGGATAAATTGGAACTTGGCAATATGGATAGTTATCGGGACTGGGGCCATGCGAAAGATTACTGTATAGATCTTGATACGAAAATACTTACTACCAATGGATTTAAATTTAGACATGAAATAAGTATAGGCGATACAATTATAAACTATAATACAGATATTAATCGCTGGGAGAGGGATACGATTGACGATATATATGATATTGAACATATCGGAGATATGTTTTTATTTAAGGGGAATCTTTTTGAATTTAGATGTTCACCTAATCATAGATTGTTTTATCAGCATAAAACTACAGCAAGTAAAAACTGGAGCAAGAACAAAGAAATTTCAGCTAGGGAATTTCACGATATGATAAATGATTTATCCAAAAGAGGTAGATACAATTACCGTTTGATTGGGATACAAGAGATTGAATCTGTTGAAGATTTTGACATACCTGATAATATGTTAAAGTTGATGGGATATATTATATCCGAAGGATGTCTTAGTAAAAGTAAAAAAATAGGAGGAGGCACCAATCTAAGTGTTAGTCAATCCAAGAAAAAATATTACGTTGATTTAAAGAAATGTATTGATGATATTGGATTGCTGTATAGAGAAAGAATTAGAATAGATGAGGTGTCTGAATTTATTTTTGATGCTGTATCCAGAGAAAAGGTATTAACTTATTTTGATGGATTTGATATACATGAATTACCAAACTTTATATATCGTCTTTCAAAAAGACAACTACAAATATTGTTTACTTCTATGATGAATGGAGATGGATGCTGGTCGGCAATGAAGTACACTACTATTAGATACTCTATTGCTACTAAGTTTCAGGATCTGTGTGCATTAATTGGCTTATTAACAAAAATTAGGAGAAGAAAAAGTGGCATATATGATATACAAATTTTTTCTAAAGCTAAAAACAGCACCTATAATTATGTTACAGAATCTGTAGTAGAAAAACAGCAGGAAGAAAATTTATGGTGTATAAAGAGTCATAAAAATGGTACTATAATTACTAAAAAAGAAGGGCATGGTATATTTTCTTCTGGTAACTGCCGCGCGATGCTCATGATTATTATCCAGGAAGAGCCATCTGATTACGTGGTATCTACCGGAGAAACCCGATCAGTAAGAGAGATGTGCGATTATGTTTTTAGTAAACTCGATCTTGATTACACTAACTACATAGTGCAGAATCCTAAATTCCTGCGGCCTCAAGAACTTCCATATCTAAAGGGGGACTCCAGCAGGATAAGAAGAAAAGGATGGAAGCCTACTTACACCTTCGAGACCATGCTAGATGAGATGATAGGTTACTGGGAATCAGTGTATAAAGAAAAACTTTAAGTCTTTATTGTTTTATTGAATTATTATTGTACCTTTGAAATACAATGAAGAAACTGTATAATCAAGGCAAGAATATATTAATAGATCCATCCAATGTAGAGGTGTGGAGGATGGTTGGATTTGTGATTCTTTTATTACTGTCAGTTACAGTAACGCTCACTTGGTTCGCGCATGAAATCATAAAAATTATTTACGATCAGAACGGGGACGGATTTAAAATCCTGATGAACTATATAGGCACCTTGTGCTATGTAGTGGTAATAACATGCCTGGTTGTCTATGGGAATATTAAGATCTACCGGATGGTGAAGTATAACTTAATTAAATTCAAGAAAAATATACATTAATGAGCGAAGACATCATAAAAATCGAAGAAGTAAGTCATGAGGTAATTTATCAACAAGATAAAGCCCAGATAGATACTCAAATTGCTACAGCAAAGGCATACCCCCGAAATATCAAGCGGTCTATGGAAAACGCGCTGGCCATTGTTACTATTGACAAGGAGACTGCGGCTACTTGTAACTATTCTCTTCCGCGCGGAGGTAAGGCTATTTCTGGTCCATCTACTCACTTAGCGAAGATCCTTTCTCAGACATGGGGGAATATGAGAGTAGAATCCAAAGTAGTATCTATTGATGCCACGCACATTACTTCCCAAGGCGTAGCCTTTGATCTTGAAAATAACTTGGCCATCAAGGTAGAAGTAAAAAGATCAATTACTGGCAAATCAGGACGCTTCAATGATGATATGATCACTGTTACCGGTAATGCTGCTAACTCAATTGCTGCACGTAATGCTATCCTGTCTGTAATACCAAGAGCGATTGTAGACAAGGTTTACAATGCAGCAAAACAGGTTCTTACTGGAGACGTATCGGATAAGACTAAATTGATCGCTAGGAGAAAACAAGTATTTGACGGACTTAAGGATGCCTATCAGGTAACTGAAGCAGAAATATTAAATGCTGTTGGGAAAGCTTCTATTGACCATATTGTCCCTGATGACCTTGTTGTTCTTATTGGCATAGGGACTTCGATCAAAGATGGTGAGATTAGTGTTGAAAATGCTTTCAGACCAAAGTCAAATCCAATTAAAGCCACTGAAGAGCAGAAATCAGAAGCCAAAAATAATGCAGCAAGTCTATTTGGAGATAAAAATCCTACCGGAGAAGTTAAATAATGGGATTCTTTGATGATAATGAGGAGTGGAAACGCCAGAGGTTGCATAAGTTTACCTCCAGCAAGATAAATCTTCTTACTCACGCAGGTAAAAAAGGAGAATACTTTGGTGTTCAAGCTAAAAAATACATCCGACAGGTACGCGGAGAGATTATAACACTAGAAATACCAGAAGAAATAACCGGAATCCGCGCAATGGAGTGGGGTCACATGTATGAAGGGGAAGCCATATCGGACTTTATAGAACAAACCGGGTTCCACGTGGAACATTTTGGGAATAATAATCCTAAATTCTTCCCTCATCCTATTTGGCCTCAGTTTGCTGGCGGTAGTCCTGATGGAATGGCCGAAGATGGATCTTTTATAGTAGAAGTAAAGTGTCCATCGTGGGCTGTTCATGATGAATACTTCGAATTGAAAGATTGGCAAGCTTTTAAAGATTGCGAACCTGATTATTATGGTCAAGTTCAATTTAATATGAGGTGCGCTGGAGTTAAAAATGGTTACTTCATTAGCTACCATCCACTACCTAAGTTTGATGACTTTAAAAGAAAGATTATACCCATTCCATACGACCAAGCATATCTTGATAATTTAGAGGAAAGACTTGAAAAGGCTATAGAAATGCTAAATGATGGAATTTGGGGACCACTATTTGACAAATGGAATAACTCATGAACATTTACAAGATTAATACACGCGAAGGAGCGGTCATTTTCCAAAAGGGAACAAGTGAAGACTCTGCTATTTATAAAGCTGACTTATCCTGGTCACAAATAGAAGAAAATGGAATAAGGAAACTCGATGCTGAAGAACAAGAGATGTATCGGGAATGGGAAGAAAGACAGGAGGCAGAGAATGAGTGATGATAACAAAACTGATATGCATTGGACCGAAGCATGGTGTAAAATGTTTACTCAACCAGGATTTGTGTGGCCTTATGACAAACCCATTACAATATATAATGGCATAGATAGGAATGTTAACTCCATAATCCCAGAACATCTAAATAAAAAACCATTAACCCAATCAGAATGTTTTATGAAACAAGAAAAAAAGATAATAGGGTATAAGGCTCCGAAGATACTCTTCTCTGGAGATATACAAGTTGGAGACCTATATAATGTATCGAAAGTTGGGACAAATGGATGCTTCCCTAAAGAGAAAGGGACGAATTATACTTATTATCTTCCCAAAGAAATTGTAGAAACATGGGAACCGGTCTACGAAGAAGAAAAGTATGAGAAGGGTAAGTGGTATTATGTAAATATTGCTGGTCACACAGCTATTGTTAGATTTGAAAAACACGATGGATATCAATGGTGGTATTCAGAAAAATATGGAGAAGAAAGTGTCCTAGAAAGACAACGAGATTGGTTTGATGTGAACAATGTTCAGTGCTTAGCCACCATAGAAGAAATAGAATCTCATCTAATAGCTGAAGCTAAAAGAAGAGGGTTTGTGGAGGGGGTGTATTTTCACCCTATGTATTCTAACAGAAGGGAAGTAGCTAGTAATCTTACATATAAGATAAAGAATGAATTTAGTTATCACATAATGAGTGATACATTATGCAATGGTGGTAATATTTATAGCGGAGGGACGTGGGCTGAAATAGTAAAGAATCATCTTCCGGAAATAGGAGGTTACAAAGGAAAGATTGATGGAGATCATGTTATCTACGGATGTAATGATCAATACAAATATCACAAATCATATATTAAAAACATGTTAATTAGCATGTCACTACTTCAGGTGGAAAGCGTGAATCATATCTCTGGTCGAACTGTATCAAGATCAGAGCTAGAAGAAATACTACAAGCATTTGATAAGTAAATTTGGGTCCATGGAGATAAGAGTATCTTTTGCCGGAACTTTGAAGACACTGCATCATAAATATAGTTTACCCAGATCTTTCTATAAGGGCTATAGTTTGATAAACTGCTCCATGGAGTAAGGAAGGTTGTTGATTATCCTTCCCAAGTCATTGGCAGAATGCGTGTAAGGCTTAATTTTAAATTGAAATGTATGAGATTAAATCTTGAATTATTAACTGCAACTACAGGCCAGAGTTCATGAAATTAATCGCAACTTAACTAACTGAGCGTAGCTCGAAAATATTTTAACTATGGAACATCTTCATCCAGTAGCCCAAGTGGTTGCAATAATATGTATTGCAGTATGTGTATTAGGAGTATTATGGTTAATGAGTAAGGGGGTAGAGTGATATGGACAATAAATACTACACCCCTAAAATAGAGGAATTCCATGTGGGGTTTGAATATGAGCGCTACGACTTTGTGAATTGGAACAAAGGGATTCTAACTATTGAAGACCTATTCTCTGGGTCAATGGAACATGGCTCTGCGTTAGTGAGTGCTATTGGATGTGGTCATATCAGGGTAAAGTACCTGGACATAGAAGACTGTGTGAGCTTAGGGTGGACACACAACAGGCATGATTTTGAACATATCATGGGTAATTATTTTACTAAAGATGACTATTCCTTCAGTATCAAAGATGACTGTCCATTAAGTATTCAGCAAAGATATGGCGACAGTTGTAAATTTCTTTTCAATGGAACAGTAAAGAACAAATCAGAACTTAAAAGACTCATGGAGCAATTAGGGATATGACAAACGAAGAAATCATCGAGGGGAATAAGATCATAGCGGAGTTTATGCAGCATCCAGAAGGATATGATGAACATGGCGTATGGCAGAAACTTGCTTATCATTCTTCTTGGGATTGGCTCATGCCAGTAGTAGAGAAAATAGAGAGTCTAGGGTATTTGGTTAGAATTGAATTGGACTGGTGTATGATACCCAATTTAGATGAAAACGGGCATCCTAGTCACTATACAATTCTCATGAGAAATTTAAATAGTCTTGGCAATCCAGGAAAGTTGCTTAATACCTATAAAGCAGTAGTCGAGTTTTGTAAATGGCATAAAGAACAAGGGATATGAAAGTGTGGAAATGGATAAAACAACTTCCTTATATAGCTCGATGGCAAGAAAAAAGAAGGGTAAGAGCTATGAAAAGGCTGTTCGTAGCAAAATTCAGAGAAACATACCAAACATTTCACCCTTGGCACGGAGCATACGATGACCATAAAAGAAGAAATGAACACCGAAAGTACAATAATGAAAAACATAACCCATAAAAACCGCTTCCCAGGAGTAGACATAACCATATTCTCCCAAAACATCTCTGCCATCATCCGCGCAAAGAGATGGAGCAAAAAGGAAGCAGCTATCGTCTTCGGGTATCCAAACACCCACCGCCTATACGATCTTACTGCAGGAAATCAATATCCTCAGCTAGAAGAACTAATTCAAATGTCAAACATCCTTGAGATATCAATAGATACTCTGGTTAAACAAAGGTTAAAATAATGCCAAAATTCACAAATCTTGACCAATTCGATCTACTGAAGATATACCTCGATCTATATTGCCTTCACCTATCATGGGCAACCATAGATAACTTCAAGATAAACAGACATGGATTTGAAGCTAATTTCCCCTCATTTGAAGAGACCCAAAAGATAACAGTACATTACAATGGGACCAAATGGAAAGAACATGGATACGCCTCAGAATACACTAGGAATGAATCAAGATTGGAAAGGCATTACAACCTCATGAATATAAAATAAAGAAATTAATGTAATACCGACGAGAACCAACCTGTATACACACCCCCAGTATGTCCCTGTTTTTAAAACGGGATTTAACAGACCATTGGGGTCGAAATACGGGGATTCTCGCTCAAGATAAGCACCTGATAAAGCAAATGACTATGAATCAGACAGATAAAGCAAATAAAGCATTTCCGTATAATATACTCAATATTACACGATCATTAAAATTGTGCTCGTTTGCGCTCTGTTTTAAAGGTTTTAAAGTTAGTGAAAATAGGCTATCTTGGAAATGTTATACTAATTCAGATATAACCTCGGGATATTTCGCACTATTTAACGGGAAAGTTCTACTTAACATAATGTTATTTCGTTATTGTTTTGTTATTCAAACCCCTTTTCTTACCTTGTTCTTTGTAAATACAAAGTAGCTACGTGTTAGTATATTCGCCTAAGCAAATGTATCTATTGAATAATAAACGCTATTAGATGGGCTATAAGACACTCAGTAGGAATAAGAATAAGAATACTAAGCTTGGGCTTTATCCTCTCTCTAATGTATCTCAAATTGCGTTATTCATAGCTTATTATAAGTTTGTCCACAAATACAGTAAAAAACACTATCATTTGAATTTTTATGAGTTGATTGTGCTATTTATAGTCAAGGCTATTAATGCAGAGGGTTCAAATAGTGGTGCTTCGATGCAGGATTTAACGCATTATATGAGTTGGCATGTTGCAAAAAAAGGCAATTACTATGCTAATAGGCTAATTGAGGAAGGTTGGTTAAGGCAGGGAGATTGTCTGCCTGCAAGACAGGGAGTAAACTATTCATTGTTTCTTACTCTTAAGTGTGTTAAGGCCTTAGATGATATAGAACGATTTGTTGAGGTGTTGTTAAGTGCTAAGCCTCCTAAAAGATTGCCAGGTAAATATACGCCCCCCCGGAAGCCGGGGAATAGTGGATTGCTTACAGGGTATTTGAGAGGTAAGAAGAAGCCTAAGGGTTTTGATGATGGAATAGAATATGTAGGACACAGTTAAAATTTGATTAAAATGGTAGACATTCAGAAGAAAAAGCAGGAAATTGAAATATTGAGTAGTATTATTAATGATCCCAATTCTTTACCAGAACACAAAGTAGCCGCCTCAGTAGAACGGGAATTGATCTATATAATGCTTAATTTGTTGCAATGATACAGAAGGATGATATAGTTGTTATCACCGTAAACGGTGCAGAGCGTTATGGCGTGATTGTTGAAGTTGATAAGGTATGTTCTTCTGCATTTGTTTACGCCGAAGGGGATAAAGATGCGCAGTCCGGTGTCATTTATCATATTGATGATAAATATGTGTTTAATCGCAAACAATGGGATTGTAAGAAAATAGGGAGGGTAATCAAATGGAAGTACAAGATATGACGAGGGAAGAAGTGCGTCAAAGAGCACTCTCTAAGCAAGGAATTATTAAAAAAGATGACATTGTGAAGGTGTGTACCTATCAAGGCTTAATAAGCAGAGGTTTTGAGTCATGCTTAGTATTAGAAAACGTAAAAGACCTGTCTAATTGGGTAATAGTACGATTTTTTGATGGGTATACAACCTCTATTCCAGAGTTCCATTTAAAGAAAATAGGCCGTGTTACTAAGTTAAAATAGTATTTAGACTAATTATAAACAAACATATTTATGGGGATAACATACAGTAGTGACCAAGTGAGAATTATTACACGCATAATGCGACTTCTATTTGTAAGACATAGTGAAGTTGTTGCATTTTCTGGCCGAGCCGAGACGGCAGAAAATCTATATACTGAATATGTAACATATTACGAAAAACTATACGGGGAAATTGCCAAAGAGGCATTCGTTGAATGTTTAGAAACGATGTCTAGATATGCTGGAATTGACAAACATGTATCGTTTGATAGTGATATGGTTGAAATTTTCCCGTCTAAATACGGTTATTCAATTGCCCGTAATGATATAATACTACTATTGCAAACGTTCGACAATAATGGTGACATCAAATGTTAGGTCGTAATAAACCATTACAGCGAGCTTTTCGCCTTCTTTTACTTCAATGTCTGTGATTAAATTAGCCACCTTAAAATCAGGCCCTGGACCTACATACTTGCCAAGTCCTAATAGCTCGGTAGTTGGGGAAACGGTAACGGAATATCTCCCATTTGGGAGCTCCAATAGATTTGTTAGATTAAATAATTCCTCCTTTTCTGTGGTTGAAGGGATTGCAAAGGTATAAGTCATAAAAATAGAGGTTAAGTGATTCCCAATATACCAAAAATGAGTAAATTACATATATGAAAAAGCCTGCTAAGAAAGCACCTAAGCCCAAAGAAAAGCCATTAAAGGTAAACGCTACCTTTGATCAGTTAATGAAAGTAGTGGCTGAGCACAAGCCAAAGAAACCTCGCAAATAGATATTTTTTCATATCTTCATTCTATTATTGTTTCGTTATTGAATAGAATGTTATGGAATCTGATATTACAGAAGATTTTAAATCCCAAATGAATTTTACCGCCATACACCTTAGGGGCATGGCAACAAATGGTGCTATTATTTTAGAAAGGGCAATAGATGAAATAATAGCGGAACATTATTGTACAGACCGAGAGAAAAGGCAGGAGTTTATTGAGTACGTTATTTCCTCAAAATATTTAACGGCAGAATCAAAGCGAAGTATTTTTATACAAATACTCAAAAAACATAAAGCGGATTTATATAAAAAATACAAGGAGGCAATAAATTGGATTCAATATTTATATGAAGAAAGAAATGTGTTAGCTCACTCAGAGCTAGACTTATCAAAGGAGGCAATCGTTAGGTATATTGACTATAAAGCATTGACATTTATAAAATACAAAGGGTATAATAATAAAGAAAATGATCATTTAGAACTATTCGACTCCAAAAGAGTTGATAGCCTAACTAAACATTTAAGCAAAATACAAGAAATGATATTAACCCTGAGACACTAATGGGACTATTTTTGTAACCCCGGCCGAAGTATACAAACTTTCAATGCCCCATTAGCGTCTCGGGGATTTAAACCCTTTTTATCAATTCCTTATAAGGCAAGCGTACATTACTCAATGTAACGGCATATTCCAACCGTTCAACTTCAGCCATTTTACGAGTATTGTAACGGAAAGCGAATTCATTTGTATAGCGGTGTAAATGTTGTTTGCTGGCATGGTGATAAATACCATAGATACCACGTTTCATAAATCCCCAAAATCCCTCAAGGCTGTTCGTATGGAAATTACCATTTACAAATTGGCCTTTTTCATGGTTAATAATAACGTGGTTGTATTCCTTTCCTAGATTAGAATACCCGCCAAAGCCGTCGGTTATTAACGTTGAATCTTTGGAGAGCATTTCCCGGATGATAGGTTTCAATGTGGAACCGTTCGCCTCTGTCAACACCTTAGTAACAACTTTCCCATCTCTTTGCAACATCCCGAAAACGGGAACTTTATTAACGTAACCAGTTCCTTTATTGATTCTCTTTTGCTCTGCTATGTGTTTATTACCCTGGCGACCTCCTATGTATGTCTCGTCACATTCAATTTCACCGCTCAGATACTGAGGAGCATCTTGCTCTAACATTTTGCGAATCCTGGAGAGCATAAACCAAGCTGTCTTTTGGGTAACCCCAAGGTCTTTCCCTAACTGATGAGAACTAACTCCCTTCTTATGTGAAGTAGTTAAGTACAATGCAGCTAACCACGTAGTGAATTTGATATTACTGTTTTCAAATATCGTCCCGTACCTAACAGTGAATTTCTTGTAACACTTATTATTTGCACACTTGTACAATTCGCTATTCTTAAACTTGTATAACTTCTCACTCGCACAGTGCGGACACACTGGCTTACCCTTCCATATTAAACTCTCTACGTACTCCCTAGCCTTATCCTCAGTATCGAAATACCGGATAAGTTCTGATAAGTTTCTAAAAGGTTTCATAGTTGTTAGTTTGAAAGTTAATAGTTACTTTAGAAAAGCTAGGGGCACTATACCCGCCGAGCCACTGGGATTAAGTTGTGTATACAACTCCCAGATAAATGGGCAATATGAAGGGCACTTTGTACGAAGCGCCCACTATTTCGTATTGTAATTTGGTCGATTAGGCCCCTAGCATTTTTCATTTGGTCAAGGTACTATATCATAACCAAAATAACAAGTATTGTTTGACTATTTAATTATTATTGTTATCTTTGTTTTAGGCGTTCGCCTGAATTTTAGAATGAAATGAATGAAAAGCTTGACCCTTTTTGTTTAGAGATCAAAGAAAAGGCTATCTGGACGGGGTGGCCTTTCTTGTTTCATCCCTCCACCGAGGCGGGGAAAGCTACTCTTTACGTATTGTCTTAGCCCAAACTGTTACCTCCCTTATAAAGATCATCCCATCAATGTAGATGATCCCGAAATACTTCCCCTTGCATTTGTGTCCATTGTGCGCTGCATTGCGCACCGCCTGACTTGTCACCCCTAATTCAGTCGCTACCGTGCTTATTCTCTTAATACTGTCTATATCTATTACCATAATTTTATATTTATTTGTTCCTGTTTCAAAGTTACAACAAAATAATTGATTTTTTATTGAAATTTTTCTCCCTTATTATCAGATAGTTACAAGTTATCTACAATATTTACCGTATAATATGAAACATATTGTTTGGAGATTCGATATATAGTTGTATATTTGAAACATCAAACAGAAACGAAACGCTTACAACTATGATGGATATAAACCAATCAGTTACCGACTTAAAGGCACAGATTAATATTTTGGAAATTAAGAAGTCGGACATACTTACACAGGCGGGAGAAATTCACTATGAAGGCCTTAATGATAGCTATCAAATAGCCTACGATGAGATATATAATCATATTAGAAGGCTAAGAGACATAGAGCATAGATTAATATCTGTTTTAGGCGATTTTCACCGATATAAAGCAAATTATTTAGTATGAAAACTTGGGAAATAATCACCACTACAGCCGGAACACTAACAATAGAGGGAGTTAGTTTTACCGAGGCAATTAAGCCGCTCTCTCTTAATATTGGTAATATTATTTCAATTAAAACTTTATAATTATGAAAACGTTAAAAAATAATTACGAAAAACAGGCAAATAAATTTTTGAAGAAACACAACGTATCATTACAGATATCATTTATAAAAAAAGGTCTTTTCTTTTCTGATGATAAAGAAGTAAGAAGTATATATAAGTTTACTATCGCCTCCCAAAATGGGAGATATACAGGAAAGTTTGGAGATAGCATCTTTGCATCCCAAGAGGGCACAATGCCCACAAGTTACGATATACTTTCTTGTCTAACCAAATACGATCCTGGCACATTTGAAAACTTCTGTGGTGATTATGGATATGATACCGACAGTAGAAAGGCAGAAAAAACCTATAAGGCCGTTGTTAAAGAATACGAAGGACTTTCTAAAGTATTCACGGCTGAGCAATTAGAAGAAATGCAAGAAATTCAGTAACTCACTCCGTACTAAATAGGTAGGGTATTAGACAACCTTAAATAACTAATGATATGGAAAATCAATCTGTAATATTAAATAATGCCCAAAGAAGGATTAAGGAAGCGTTCAGCATCTTTAATGAAGAACAAATTGAAGCAATTAAATTAATCCTTAGAGAAGGAGGATGGGGTGATACCGATATGGAGTTTGGAAACAAAATTCATCCAAATTATGCTTATGGTTATTATACTAATATGAAAAAGGGGAAACAGTTTTCTGGCTTAATGTCTGGAATTTCAAAGAAAATAAAATCATCTGAAACGGAAGCGGTTAAAATGTGCTCTGATTGGTGGGGAGACGGCAACGGGGATGTGATGTTTTTTAATCTTGATTTTCTTGATGAAACAGAATTAGATAATTGGGCAGAAAATAAATTTTAAGCATTCAAATAGGGGTAACGACCAACCCCGCCCCCTGAAGAGTAGTAAGGGGGCTTACTTAAACAATAAAATCTTATGGCTTATTTGATATTCTTTCTATTGATTGTAATTCTGTCTATTTTCTCGCTTTTGAAGCCTGAATACTTTAAATGGCTCCGGTTTCCAAAGCTTCCATCCCTGCCAAAATGGGAGTGGAAAAGAATCCCAAAAGCCGATCCATTACAATTAGAATTAGAATTTTGGAAACAGCGGGCTGTTGCTGCAGAACTTGAAGCTAAGGCCTGGGAAGAAAAAGCCCCTAAAATGGCCTTTGAGATGTTCGGCCAGTACAAAAACGAAGAACTGGTACGTATTCGGGAAGAGCTCTATAAAAATGCAGACAAAAACGCTGAAGACAAATACAAGTTAGAACTTGAACGTTGGAAGGAACAATGGGAACTTTATTTCAGACAAGATGCAATACAACGAAGCCAAAGCGTAATTTTGGGTAAAGTTTCAGAGCATTTGATACCGTTTTCGGGGGCTTTCCCTTTCAATCCTAAAGACGCAAGATTTATAGGCAGTCCGATAGATTTGATAGTATTTGATGGATGCGACGCTGAAGAACCTATAACAATTTACATCATCGAAGTGAAAACCGGAAACTCAGGACTCAGCACCAGACAGCGGGCAATACGGGAAGCGGTCGAAACTGGAAAAATAAAATGGCGAGAGATTCGTATATAATCTCCACACAGGACAGCCAAGTGAATTTAAAATCAAGGAAACCATGACAGAAATTGTAGACATTAAAAGAGAAAAGCTGAGAACACAAATTATTTTGTGTGTCCACGATCCACAGAAGGTCAACAGTGTTGTCATGCTAAGCATTTTGTTGCACAAAAACTAAAAAGCATTATGAAAAACGGGGAAGAAGTAAAGAAGATGCTGAAGAACTTTAGAATATTTCTAATTCTTCATAAAATCAATTCTGAGAGCGTTGTTGCAGGAGTGGTGGAAAGAGCCAGCCTGCGGGAAGAAGAGTTTTCAGAGGCTCTTGAGATTGAAATTAATGAGTATTGTAAGCCATTGGAAAGAGAGGTAGCGCCATGATGTACTTTATAATTTGGCTGGTCGGGGTAATAATTTCTTATTATGCTTGCCGATGGATGCACATAAAGTGCTTTGGGGATTGGGGACTAGAGGGCGTTATAATGACTATTATGGGTTGCTTAATTATGAATGTGTTTGCCATATTTTTAACAATCTTTATTTCTGTTATGAATTCGGTTAATCCCTTTACAGGCCAGGATATTGAATGGCCTGAACCACCTAAATGGCTATAAAAATGAAAACTTTTATTCAAATAAAATTAGACCCATTAGACAGATGGAATGATGTTAAAATTTCAGAACATTGTTTTATTGATAGAAAACAAGCTACTACTTGGGCTCTTCACACTGCGATAATAATGAAAGCAAATATAAGACTTTGTTTTCCTGAATCAGAGACTGATACTGCGCTAAATATGAGCGGAATTTACTTTTAAATAAAATATTATGACATTATTAGAAGCAATAATCGACAATAAGAACGTCACGCCCTCAACAATGAAGAACTTGAAATCTCTTCAGAACTTCATGGCTGAGTTCCTGACCAAAGAAATGAAGAAAAAGGACGTTCCGTTAAAGAGTGTTGACCAAACTTTGTGGAAAAAATTTCAGGAATTTTCCCTAAAAAAAGGCAGCAGTCACAACTATATCATCACACAGGTCCGCTATTTAAATGCAATGGTGAAAAGAAATCAGGTTTTCTTTCAGATCCCGGCACCCATTAAAATTGTTTCTGGATCAAAGCCAAAGCATAAATTCCTGACTACAGAGCAAATGGAGGCGATAAAGCAATCTGAGCCCTCATTGTACAGAGACTGGTTTTTGTTTCAGTGCTATACTGGGATGGCTTTCGATGATCTTAAAAGGCTCAGCAAAAAGTCCATTATCGAAACCGAGGACGGGCCTCTTTTAGAATATATTCGCGGAAAGACTGAGAAACGCTCAGGGGAGCCCTGTAGGCAACCCATCGACTTGAGAGCACTGGACATGCTATTCAAGTACAAATACACGTTCACAACGCCTTATTCAACGTATAACGACGGCTTGAAAAGACTGGGAGAGGAACTAGGGTTTCCTCTTTCTACTCACATGGCGAGACACACATTTGGAACCAATGCAGTAAGCGACGGCTGGCCTCTGGAGCAAGTAAAAGTAATGATGGCTCACAGTTCCATTCTCACTACTCAGAGATATGCTTTTGCCAATACGAAAAGCCTGTTTGAAATGAAAAGAAAGATAGATTCAAAATAAATTATAAACTTCTTTTCTTTTATTGAAATATTATTGTTAGGTTTGTTTTAACGATTTAATTTATGCCAAAGAAAGCATTTACACCACCTACATTCGAAGAACTTGAAGCCTACTGTAAAGAGAAAGGATTCGAACATTTGGCTAAGCAAATATACGATTACTATGTAGAAGGTGACTGGCATGATTCAAATGGCAAGAAAGTCATAAATTGGAAACAGAAGCTGTGTGGAGTGTGGTTTAAAGAGTCGAATAGGAGCAATGCTCAGCAGCAACTATCTAAGCCTACTAAACTAGACTTGCTTATGCAGTCTTCGAAAGGAGCTGACAAATATTTAGATCAAATGTTCCCTAATGAGTAATATACAATTAATATCGCAGGTACCAGGGCTTACACCCGAAGAACAAGTCGCGCTAAGGGCGGCTGATGAAAAGCGTATTATTTCTATACAAGAATTTGAAATGAAAGGGTCAGTGAAAAAGATGATTACTGATGCTCTTTTTAATAACGGACAAAATGCTTTAGGAGATTCAGATTTAGCTTTAATGACCGGAAAGATTATCCACGAACTCAAGAGAAATTATTCAAAGCTGACAATTTCAGAAGTTGCACAAGCTATGGAACTGGGAAGCAAAGGAAAGCTTGGAGACTTTACTCATCTTTCAGTGCGACAAATAATAAAATGGCTCGACGAATATATCGTCAAAATACGCAGAGAGGCCAACCATAAACTCAAGGACTTCCAGGAGAAAAAGGAAGTTGAAGTGAATCTTGAAAAGGAAACAAAGAGAATAAAAGAGTTTGAAGAGAGAATCGTGCAGACCTATGAGAATTTCTCAATAGGAGACGATATAGGACACGTAGGTCTAGCATCAGTAATTTACCAAGCCTTAGAGAAAAGAGGCAAAGTAGACCTTGATCCAGAGTATTTAGAGGCTATCACAGACAGAGAAGCTTCTGATTATTATGAAAAGATAGAGAATCAAGAACTTTCATTCTCTGAAAAGGCTCAATTGAGACAAAAAGGAGCCGCATTGGCGCGGTATCATGAAATAGAAATAAAGACGCGAGTACAAGCAGAAGCATTGCTTGCCTTGTTTACAAAATGGAAAAATCAAAACTATAAACTTGAATTATGAGAATAAACGCTGAAATACTAGCCTACATCCTTGACATAAAAAAGGAAGATGCTAACAAGAAAATAGTATGTTACAAAGAACGGCTCGCTGGTAACGATGAGCTGGAGTTAGATCCTAACCTCATCGGCAAGAAGGCAGACAAAAAGTACACAGACAATGAATCTTGTGATGTTCCCGGTCTTTCTAAATACTTAAATATGGACTTGGCTTTTGCTATGAAAAACATTCATGATACTTTCATGACTTCTCCTACAACCAAAGGGTTTATTTTGAACTATCCTTCAAGTAAATTAAAGCCCAACGCTAAGACTGGTAGAATGCCTGGAAAGATTTCTATTCCTAAAGTTCTCAGACAATTATTGTCGCAGGAAGACAAAGAGCTTATTGTCCGTTTGTGGCAAGATAAATACAAAACATACACAGCTTCTAATCACGTTAAATTCTGTATATCATGAATAATAATATAAGAAATTGCAAGAGAAGGCTTGGATTAGTAATTGGAGCATTAGATGCTCAGAATTATGGCATATCTAAGAATGAGGCCTTGGAATGTCAAGGAGATTTATCCTATATCGAAGATGAGATGGATGAAATGGAGACGGAGATTGACAATTTGAAATCTACTGTAGAGGAATTCGAAAGAGAACCAGTGGAATTAGGCCCCTTCACTGAACAACACTTTGAAGCAATGAATGACATGCGCAAAGCAGAGCTTCTTGCTGAGAACTGGGGTAAGTTCACCCTAGAAGATGTAGAGAAGATGCTTGGTATTTAAACCTACAGGAGTGTTAAGATATGAAACTAAGCGAAGAGTATTTTCAGAAAAACATTGTAGATAAAAATGATTATTCATTTGATCTAATTAAAACCTACGGCCTTATCAGAGAGATAGAGGGGAAGATTGAGGTATATGAATCAGACAATTTTCCAGAAATAGGCAAATTAAAGGAACAACTCACCACCATAAGAAAGGAAGCAGGATTATGAAGCCAAAATATCCAGATAAAGAACTTAGACAATTTGAAACCATATACAGGACTTTCAAAAAGATGGATGACAAGCAGCGCAGCCGCACACTTGATTTTCTTATAAGCAAATATAATTCAGACCTTAAAAATAAAGCGAAATGAAAGTAAATTTAGAGAATAGATCATGGGGTACAGAAATGGAATTAATTCCAGAAAACCTAAAAGAGGTTACACACTTGTTTAGAATGGTTAGGAACTCCAGAAAAGAAACGCCTACTATGTTTTTAAGCTTTAATAATGATGATCCAAAATGCTATGTGACATTTTATTCGCTTAGGGGTAATGCAAAAAAAACAAACTCACTAAGCCTATGACCACCCACCCCGAAAGACCAGACTATAGTAGTGTGACACCAAGAGCGTATTTACCTTATGATTCAGCGGATAGGTGTATGGTTTTGCAGTCATTATTAAATATGCATGTAGTAGTATCTGACCATGTAATTTATCCTGATGTAAATAGCAGAGCTAAGAGCTTAAGCTGGGCATTTGATTCAGTTGGGGGATGGAAAATATATGCAACTGAAAGTGGAAAATCCGATTTGTATTGGGTTAAAAGACAGCAATTCCTCGCTCCCTTTGAGAAGATATATAATGAGTGGCAAAGCATACAGGATGGCTTTATGCAACAAGCATTAACTAAACAGGATGATGAAATATTTGTCAAGCCTGCTCTACTAGTGCCTACAGAGGAAGAGACAGAAAATAACGTGCGCAACTGCTATGCTAATTATAATTATAGAGAGGCTTTAAGGCAACATGGTATTTGGATGCGTAACGAAATAATTAAACGAAATAAGTAAAGAAGATGAAAAATTTAGCTCAAGTATTTGATAATAATTCAAATTGCTATGCAAGACATGAAGATGTTGTACTTGCTATGGATCAAGAAGCATTTGTTAAAACAGTCACCATACTATTGAAAGAAAAATCTGACTCTTACGACCGCCTGAAGGCAGCGTTTGATGAGGTGTATGTACAGCTCGAATATTTAAATAACAAGTTTCAAAAAACAGGAACCTCTGAAGCTTTACTCAGCAGGTACAGAGAATTATTTGAAGCAGGCCTACCGCCTGAGAAGGGAGAGCAGGAAGGATGAAGATAAAATTCATATTCGCATGGTATGATTTGTGGATTGGTGCATTTTGGGATAAACAAAAATACAAACTATATCTTCTGCCATTACCCATGATAGGTGTTGTGTTGCAGTTTAAAAAATATAAGCAGTGTCCCGAGTTTTCATTCTATGGTGCAAAATATCCAGATGCCAGATGCGTGGATGGAAGATTATTTGATCTAGATAAATGTGATGAATTCGGCAATCTATATGAGCCTCATGAAGATGTCCCTTGTCCCTTCTGTAATACAGAAGAGTTTGTCAAAAATCACTCTTCAGAGTATGGCAGTGAATCTGATACATACCTATACATCAATAATACTTATAAAAAATATAAACTTTAACCATGCCAGAAGAAAACAACACACCGAAGAGTATTTGTAAGAAATGTGGTAAAGTTCATAATACTGCATATGCTATAATATTTAATAAATGTCCTTTTGAAATAAAAACAACTGGCTTATGAAAGAGTGGATAAAAGCAAGTAAGGAGTTTCCGGTAGAGGGGAATCCGGAGAGTTTAATAGGTAAGCATTGTAGATGGTCAAATACGGGATGGCCATTTCAATTCTTAAGCCTTGGAGAGTTTGGTAATTTCAGATATTGTATGGAAGGACAATGTAAGTCACAATATGTTAATGATTGTATTGATAATATCGAATGGCTCTTAGAAACCGAAGAAGAACCTAAGACCAATAACGACAGCAAAGTATACTCTGATAATGGATTAGAAGATTTTCCAGACGAAAGAAAAGTACTCAGGGCTATGGCTAAGTATCTGAAAAGACTATCAAGAGTTTCAGATAGTAGATTATATGATGTGAAAGCGGGATTGATGACTACTAAATCACAGATTGATATTATTATAGATAAAATTACTCCACGAATTTTAGAAGAAAAGAAAAAACACGATGAATTTAGAAAACAATAACGACAGCAAGGTAATGAGTCCTGAGGAATGGATAGCTGAATCTTACGAAGGATTTCCAACTATCCCAAGGCATGATGTACTGATGAAAGCTTACGCCTCCTATGTTTTGCAGCACCGCTTAGCGAGTAGGTTGCAGATAAAGCTGCCGGAGAAGAAAGAAGAGTATTTACTAACACAGCACGGTAGAACATACCTTGATGGGAATGCAAACTTTAATTCCTGCATCGAAGAAACTAAACGCCTTAACGGTATCACAGAATGAAAGACCTAAAGAATATTACAGCAGAGGATTTACCAAAATGGTGTGCGTGCTATGATAAGAATTTTGAAAAAAAACAATTATCCATATTGGAGGATTTTGTATTTCACTTTAAAAAATTTGATGGATATGATGAAGAATGGAATATTAAATTAGCATCTATCTTATCCGAAGTGGCTCAATCCGCTGCCCGACAGGAAGCAATAGGGTTTATACGTTGGTATAAAAAAAATAATTGGATAATAAATAATACAGAAGATGACATGTGGATTAATCTAGATGCTGATATTATTTTCCAAGCAAAAATAAATACCGAACAACTTTACGACCAATACCTTTTACACCTTGAACAACTTAAACAAGATAATAATGGCTGAAATTAAAACCATAGGAGATGTATTGGCCTATAAAATAGATAAGCTTTACAAAGAAATACAATTGTTGGAAAATCTCATGAGAACTGATCCAGTTAATGACCCTTGTATGAAGAAATGTCCCGATTGTAAAACTATAAATTATCAGTACCAACCTGGGTATATTGGCTGGCCTAAAAGTTACTTTACTTGTAATTTCTGTTAAGCTGCACCACCAATAAAATCAACCCTCTCAGAGGATAAATAGATAAGAAAACAGTTTATTTTAAACAGTAAAAATTGTAAATTAGAGTATGGATAACAGGGATGAATTGATTGGAAAACAGCAACTTCAAATCCAAGAATATAAGAAATTACTAATTGAGAATTCGGACATAATAAAATCATTGACTGGAAAATTCTACAATATAGGAGGCCCTCTTAATGATAATGTTTTAAGATTTGATAAGCCGCAGCAAAAGTTTTGTTTCGAGGTTGTTGCATTAATAGAACAATTAAACGGACTATAAGTTTTAATCCTTCCTCATAGTCGGGAGACAACAAAAGAAAATCATGAAGAGAAAAATATGCAATCAATTCTTTGTAAAAGACATCTATAGAGACGTGAAGTTTACCAGTACACTAAAGTGTTGCTGTTGTGGACAAGAAACGAATATGATGCTGAAGTTTCCCTTTGAGGTTGCCGCCAATATCAAATTCATTAATAACTTTTCAAAACTTCATTCTGATATGGGATGCAATAAAGAACAATTGATTCCAGAAAAATGGGCAAGCGAAAGTATAACATTTGGAATAACATTTTAAACACTCCCTCACTTCTTATGTGGGGGAGATAAACAGAGAAAAGATGGCAACAAAAGTAGATTTGGATTTAGATGTAAAAGAAGTTTTTATTACTGGATCAGGTAATGAGATTAGGGTTAAGCTGGAAGATGCTGTAATTGTCGAAGTATTAGATCATTTTACCATAGAAGACATATTGCGTCATTTTGACAAGGCCGAAATTATGGATGAAATAGGCGAAGATAAGTTCAAAGAGCATTTTGGAATTGAATAGTTTATGATTCAATGCACCTGTGGTAGATGGAACGACAGTTCAGCTCAACAGTGTGGGCTATGCGAAAAGACTTTGAAGGAAGTAAAGGTAAAAGACCTTAAGACCTTCAGGAAAGTATCAGTTAAGAAGGTAAGCGAGAAGCGGCAGACGTTGAACGAGCTTTATTCTATTGTGAGGCAGATATACCTTGCATTGGTTCCGGTGTGCGAGTTTGAAGGATGTCAGGACTTAGCTTGCGACATTCATCACAAAAATGGCAGAATAGGCAATAACGGGGCGATTCCTCTTATGATCGACATGCAGAACTTTATGGCTGTTTGCCGGGATCATCACACCTGGATCGAAAGCAATGGAAACGAAAGTATTAAGTTAGGATATTCAATAAAGAGAAGTAATTTATGACTTGGAAACAAACATCAGAAGAACTACCTATTAGACCGGATAATAAGAGAAGGCCAACTACCGGATGCTTAGTAATCAGAAACAGGCAAATGGAATTATTATATTTTGATCACGACAATGAATGTTGGAACGATTCGCAGGATGATGATTATAAATGTGATATTAACGGGGTTGAATATTGGATGATGCTTCCTGAGTTTCCAAACACAGCTTCAAAAAACTTTTGCTAATTTTAACAACCAGTAACTAAAACAGATAAGACAATGGGAATATTTGGAGACTTATTTAAACTAACTGTTGATGTCGTAACGACTCCGGTGGCAATTGTAAAAGATGTTGTAACGCTTGGCGGAGAGCTGACAGATGAAAGATCTGCGGTTGTTCAAAAATTAGAGGACATCAAAGAAGATCTTGATGATTTAACTGATAATAGATAACAATAAGGAGAGACAGACAATGAAAGAAGCTGTGACCAACCCCGACTTACAGAAGCAGAGAGAGGAAAGTACCTGGATAGATGAATTACTTCAGGCTGCAAAGATGAGGCTTACATTGAGGGCGGCCCACCCAATCGTTAATCGATATATTGAGCATGGCGCTGATTTTATTCGCTTCCAACGGGACGGCAAGCTTTGGGAGTTGAGCATAAAGGAAAAGAAACCACGTAAACAGAGGGTAAAGAAATGATACAATCCCCAAAGACAGAAAATAAAATATCTTACTATGATCTACCGGAAGAGTTACCCTTCCGTCCTGAGATACCAGTATATAGGGTGGTGCTAGCCGATGCCCACGAAATATTCAAGATAATACTTAGAATTGGGGCTCCCGATCGTAGTTTTGAAACTAAAAGGGGAAACACATGGTATTGCTACAAAATTTCAGCCTCAGAAAGGAAGAGTAAGAGACGATAAAGCCTGCAATAATTGACATTACCAATTCTTTTATCTATTTTTGAATGGTTATTAAATAATTATTGACAAATGGCTAAAAAAAAGGCTCAGAAGCCAAAAAGAACATATATTTGTAAAGAAGGGTACTTAAAAAAGGCTCAAAGCATATTGAAATCTAAGGGACTGGACTACTCTTTACCTCACATTAGCAATACTGCTAGAAGATACCAATCAAACCCAGTCATCTTGGAGGCTATTTTAGAGGCTAGGACATCACTTGGGCTATCAGTGGACTAACGCTCTATTTGTATTCCGCGATGCCTGTAATAGTCTCTTTCGTAGTGAGGAGTGCATGAGCAAATTGTAAGGATGAAAAATATCACTACTATCTTCATCTTTTGATCAAAGTAAAACTATTAGAAGAAATTCTAGTATTTTGGTTTCTGCTTATTATCTCTGACTTATATGATACTTTCCCCATTTTAATTCCTAATATCCTGGCCCTTTCTTTGTATACAATTTGATCTAAGCTATCGGTATAAATTATGGAACCTGAAAATATATCCTTTCTTATGATGCCAGTGATATTTATATACTTGTCAGAGTATCTTATAAGACTTATAGTATCAGAATTGTTAATGGTGGTGTCTTTGATTTTGATGTTTATCTTGGTACTGTTTTCTATTGTAGTAGTATTTAATGCCAATGTGTTTTTAGGCTTCACTCCCAGTCTCTGTGTCAATTCATATATCTGAGAGCTGTGATCATCGGCTATCTTTTTAAATGCCGCCATGGACATTATATTGGCTTCAGATTGAATATGCCAGAGTGAGTCTTTATCACGATAAATTTTATCTGTTTTTTCTGAAGCATTTTTATAGTATTCAGAAACATCTTTCTCTCTCTCTAACTTATGAGTTAAATGTTGGATATAAAAAAGAGATACAAGAATAAAAATAGCCATCCCTCCAATTAAATACCATTTAAGATTACTTATCATCAGATATAGTTTTTACAGTAAACTTTCCAATAAGCATCATAAGCCCCAGTATGACACTGAGCTTTTGTTTTAATTCTAAAGGAACTACGCTTGCGGGAACTACTTCTAAATATTGAAGTAGTTCAGTAATAAGAATAATTGCAGGAGGAATGATCATTAAGATCTTCCCTGCTATACTACTTTCGGCTTTCCATCTTTCGTTTAGTGTCATATTGCCTATGATTTATTGTATGATTCTGCTAATCGAGTATCATATTTAAATTCAAGATATTGTGGCCCATTATAATATTTTGCAAAAGTAGCCCAATCTTTCCTTTTAAGAGCTTCATACATAACAGGATTTGTTTTGATAAAAGTGAGCATCCCTTTGAGTTGATTAGTCTCACTTTCAATGAAAGAATTGATCATATCATGAACAGAGTCATATCCTGCAGATTTAAAATTAAAGCCCATTACTTGACCTAAGCCCCAAGAAGTACTCTTATTCGCAGCTTCTGAATTAATGGCAGTAGCTTTATTATAAGCGGCCCATTCAGCAGATTGTCCTTCTATACCATTTTGTACTTTTATACCGGTGTATTTTAAAAACCAATGTGGTTCAAATTGAATTTTAATTTTCCCGGTACTGGTGTCAAATCCATGGCCACTACTTTCTACCATGAAAACAGCATTAAGTGCTCTGTATTCTATGTCGAATTCAGCAGCTATTTTATTTTTATCTTCAAGCGTCAGTAATTTTATCATTTCTCTTTATGCCCAGTTATACCAAGCCATTTAAATAAGAGTCCAATAAGTACTGCTCCAATAGCGCCACCCATACCTCCTACTAATGCCAATGAGAATGCTTCCATCCATTTATCCTGAAAGTGATGCCATTGATCTGCAATTGTAATAGCACCTCCTACTACAGCACCAGGGATTGCTAGTATTCTATTTTTTATTTCAATCAATACCATTTAATTTATCGCTTTTTTTCTGTAACCTTATAAATGATCCTTCAATCAAACTTGATTTTATGAATCACATAGTCAATAGTTGTGGATATATATATAAATTTACTAATACATCCCGGCCTGTTACAGTTAAGTGTATTTTATCCCCTTGAAAATATGTTGTATTATTAGAGGCGCCATTTATCCCAATATTGATATCATTAGTAAAGTCAGCAATTGCATCAGAGAATGACAAATGGTTGTTTATAATCAAATTATTAAATATCACCCTTTCAGACTCATACGTGGCTGCTGAAACTGTCAAATTCCCCGTTCTAGGTAACAACGTTACGCACATTGTTTTAAATCCGGCATTCCTTAGCGTCGTGTGATTTGTTACAACTTTTGTATAAAGAGTAGATCCAGTTTCAGTGCCGGTGGCAATATCATTTGTTCCAACAAATATTATTACAATATCTTTTATTCTAGATGAGTCTCTTTTTGATAGTACATTATTGGCAATATCAGAAGTATTCAAAGCGACCCCTGATCCTCCGGTAGCAATAATTAAATTATTCCATGATGAATCTATCAGTTGTCTAAGCCTAACAGGATATCCATTGGTAGTTGGATCGCTGGAGGTATGAGAATCCCCCATTGTTATTACATTTTTAGGGAAACTAAATTTTGATGGAATTTTATATCTTGAATTAACATATACATTCCACTGGCTAATTTCATTGATATTTAATGCCCTATTGTATATTCTTAATTCAGCTATATTTGACCCTGATAAAAAAGAGGCTGTTGGGAAATTGGATATTCCATTCAAACTAAACACATCTGTATTTAAGAAACTAGCCGCAGTGCCTACTTGTGCTGCACAAGTATATCCATTTTCATAAAAAACTGGAGTTCCTGTCGGGGCCCTTACACATACAATATGGGTGTAATCTAAAGAACGTATTCCTGTATAATATGAAGCTTGTTTACTATTGCATTCATAAGAAAATGGTTGATTTGTTTTGCCAAAATAATTACTATTCGCTATACCGGTTATAACATTTCCAATATCTAAAATATTATTATTTTTCCAAACCAAACATATTGTATGTGTATTTCCCAAAGACTGTATAGGTAAATCTAATCTACTACTAGTACCGTTAAATATAACTACTGGCTGGGAATTTATAGCATTACTAGAAAAGACAGGCTGATTAGCAGGAGTTGATTGTGACGCCACCAATCCACCTATAGAATCTGTCCATGAGGCCACACCGCTCCCATTAAGAACTATACCACTATCGGCCCTAAATAAATAAGTGGTATTACTCGGAGGGATACTTGATTCTGATGATATTAAAGAATGAAAATAACTCATTAATATAATAGAAATATTTTATCATCCTCAATCCTAATCGTCATTTCCGTGCCATCAACTATGGGTATCTCAATGCCTCTACTACAAAATACTATAGATATAAAATCTTTATACTTTTGTTCAACACTATTAAGTTCCATTCGCATTTTTTGTACTTGAATAGAAGTGCTTTCAAGCAATTCTTTTTCTTTTGGCGATATTTCAAATCTGTTTTCCATATATCTATGCTAATAAACCTATTCTTTTTAAAGCAGCAACTATTTGACCTCCCGTATATCCTCCCCATGTAGCAGTATCATTTGCTATTCCAGATGTATTTGCCACAAAGGCAGCAGCGGCAATAGCATTAGTTGGCTGCACATCCGGTGCTGTATTCCAAAATCCTATTTTTTGAAGATTTGTCAATCCAAGCTTTGATCCTGTTACAGTATTAAAAGCAAAGTTAGCTCCATCCTTAATGGAAAAATTAAGGGATGTAATAGTTATTTGTGGTGATCCACCAACAGCCAGAATAAGTGATGATCCATTTACAGTGGTTGCGCCAGCAGATGTTTGTTGAATAGCATATCCATTTGTAGTAGATATCGAAAACTGAGACAACATCATATTGCCTGTTGTAGCAGAATATAATCTTGCTTGTCCTAATATATGAGTGGAATCAACGTTTGGATTTGCCGTTATAGTTGTTCCTACCACTAATGCTTTAGCTATACCTACACCACCCGTTACTATAACAGCACCAGTTGTTGTTGTTGTTGAGTCTGTAGAATTTGAGAAAGTATTTACTGCGCTAAATGATTGTGTTGTTCCCAATCCAGCCAATGTTTCATTAGCCGTATTGGGAAGAGTCCAAGTCGTTGTCTGTGGCACTGATAATGTTGCATTGAAAGCACCGGTAGTTGTAAGATTCCCTCCCAATGTGATAGTCTTAGAACCATTATTTACTCCAGTTCCACCATTTGTTCCAGTAAGAAGTCCTGTTACGGTAGAGGTTGTTAGGGCTATAGTAAATCCACTACCAGTAGCACCGCTTGTAAGTGTCCCTACGGTAGTAATACTAGATTGTCCAACATACGATGAGGAAATATCAAAAACATTAGCAACGCTTACTGTGACCCTATTGGCAGTTCCTGTTAATGCTACCGCTCCAGTTAAACTATTTACACTACTAACTCCTGTTACAAGAGCAGAAGTATTTCCATTCAACTTCTGAATAGCTTGAAGAATATTATCAGTAGCCACCACTGTACCGGCACCAGAAACATAACCTGTAAGAACCTTTCCAATTACCGCTAAGTTAGTCAATGTCACTGCAAAAGATCCTGTGCCAGATCCTGTAGCTTCACCGGTAAGAGCTATTGTCTGATCACCAGTATTGGTTCCAGATATAGTAGCATTACCAGTAGCGGTCACCATAAATGTTGACAATGTCAATGTGCCTGTACCAGTAGTCAAGGTATTGCCATTCACTGTTGTCGGAGTGATGGCGCCCAATGTAAGAGTGATGGCAGGAGTGGTACTAGGATTAGCAACAACTGCGGATATGCCATTAGCGGTAACTACAGAGACTGAGGTTACTGTACCTGATGAACTAGTACCTGCTTTAGGGAATTTTAAAGAAAAATCAGTCATTATTGTCCAAAGTTTTTACACGCTATGTAATAATTTGCTCCTATTTTTTTTATTGATAGGATATATTTGTCTCCTGACGCACCTATTAGTGATGCAGTATTATCACCTGAAGCAATCCCTTCACTTATACAAAGCGATGTTATTGGAAATGTATATATGGCAGATGTCGTATTTAATATTAATTCTATGGTAATATCATCACCAATATAAGATATAGTAAATGTCCTAGTCGGTGATGAACTTGTAAGAGTATGTTTAGTATTAGTTAAATTTATAGTAGCTGAATCACTTAATGCAATTGCTGTATTGGCAACATCCTTCTTTAATAATAGTTGATCATAAATTAATTTTGCTGAAGGATATTCTGTGTTACTAGATGCGACATTTATACTAGTTACTTTATTGGCAACATTCTCTGGAGTATATGCGAAAGTACTCCCACTTTTAGGAAACTTTAGAGAGAAGTCTGTCATATCAATAAACTACATCGAATGTTATCTCTTGCCCACCACCGCTAGCATCATAAACTATCGGCCTGATGCTATTATTAGAGTTCAACGATTCTACTTCATTAGGCTGCCATGGCTTACCATCGATCGTAGAGGTTACTGTCCCGCTTATGGTGATCATAATGGTTCTATAAAGAGTCCTGCAAGTTCTTACTACGTCTCCGGTTACATTGGAAGAAAACCCCTCACCAAGAATAAGAATAGTATCATCCTGGATACCCTCTATTTGCCTTAATTCATTGGTGGTAGTACTATAAAGCCAGTCACCTTCTACCATTTCAGTGGTAAAAAGACTGCCCGTACCGGTAACTACCGTATCAATAGAATTAAATGTTCCTGTTAAAAGTCTACTTGTAGGAAGGGTTCCCTTATTGGGGAAGCCATCTACCCCGGTTATAAATCGTTCTGGATTACTTCTAGGGATTGGCATAGTGAGGTCTTTTCCCTAAAAATACGTAAGGATGCCTATTAATTGGATATTATAGGCATCTACGATAGTATTTGTAAAAATATTTGCATAGGTCAAAACATTTAACTATGTTTCAACGTTCAAACTAAAAACTATCTATATGAAAAAGCTATTATTAATTATTTTAATGTTTGTATCTGTCGTTTGTGTGGCACAGACTGAGAAGCAAATGAAGGCGGGATTCCCTCATATCAATTTTGATTATTTTCATCGGGAATACAAGCATTTGTACAAGTCCAGTAAATCAATCATCATGACAGGTCTTTTAGGGGACAGTGTAATGCTGTGTTATATTTCTAGGAATAAAAAGGTAGAAAGGATTAAAGTTCTCACTCGCTATACCGATTCTACTAATATTAATTATGATTTCACCTATTCTGAAGCACCTATATTTTGGGAAGTATCTACAACAGACTTACTGGTGGCCCACATTTATTTAGGCAACATAAAAGACATAGAGCTTGGGATAGGTCACTACAAATACGAAATCCTTCTTACTGAATATACCAATAAGAAGGCGTTCGTATTGCTTGAAGTGATAACCTATTATTAAGACTCAGACCTAAATTTAGGATTAAGCCCTTTGGACTTAAATTTAACCACTTTCTTTTTTTCCTTAGTAGTAAGAGCTCCTTTTTGGGTGCCAGCGTATAAGCCATATTCGTTCTTTGTGCCAAGTCCTTTAGCTATAGCTTTCGGAGCATTTGTATTTCTCATTATGGTCTCGTCTATCTGTTTTTTGACACGAGGATCAGAGTTCATCTTTTTAGCAACATCTGCACGATTTTTTTCATTAGCTTTAGCTCTATCAGTATAAGGCTTAGCTGCTAACTTAGCTTGTTTTTTCTTACCCGGGCCCGGGCCTTTTGCTATTTTGTAGTCCATAGTAGTTTGAATTTAATGTTTCTTTTTTTTCTTTTTAATGCCAAATATTTCTTCTTTTGCTTCTATAGTTGCTTCTCTTTTGTAAGAGTCGATCTCATCCTTCACATCCCCGGGAGTCATTTCATCTAATTTGCCTATGTTAGCAATTATTCTCTTTTTAATAAATGCTCCACGTGTTTTGCTATATTCATAATACTCTCTGTCACTTACTTCTCCTTCCCATCCTGTATCATTTAAGCTGGATTGCAATTGATTCTTACTGACTTTACCTATCCATGCTTTATTATTTATAATAACATCCCATGCGGCTGCCGTTTGAGCATCATCAATTTTATTGTAAGATACGAATTTATCCGTATCCGGCACAATAGGGTCACCCAAGGCATTTACCATATCGTACATCCCAGAATCCAATCCAGGTATATCACGGTAAAAGTTGTGCCAGAAAGAAGATGTTTGCTTCATAGGAGTGTCCGTTGCGGCCATGATATCCTTGGCAATCTGAGTATAGGCATTCGGAACTACATATCCTTTTGCTGCACTGGACAATACCTTTTTAAGAGTGTTTACACTAGCCGTAGGAGTATCTTCAGAGAAGGCAGACATAAACTCACTCATGCCCTTTAAGAAGGTCATATCAGTTATAAACTGCATTCCCTTCCATGTATTTATGAATAATGTTTCTGCTATCGTTTTATCGTCCAACGATTCCGATTTATACTTTTCATTGTCGCGCAAGTTGCCAATGATAGCGAAAGGAATAGCGAAAGGAGTATTTAGATATGAATACCATTTGTCCCCTATTTTGATTGAGTATTTTTGCCATCCTTTTTGGGCTAATTCATAGTTCTTTTTGACATCTCCAGTACCATCAGCGGTAATCCTAATAAGCCCGTCATCATCATCTGACATAGCATAAGCAGCCATCATGGCAAGCACTCCAGCAGTTGCTTTTATGGTAGCCTTCTTCTTTTCATCGGCAGAATATTGCCGTTTATACTTTTCAGTTGCAAGAGATCCTGTTCCAAATATGGCCCTTTTGTACCCCCATGGGGTCCATTCTACATATCGATTAGCCACGTTGGATACAATTCTTGTAAAAGGAACTACATATTTCAAAGGTTTTATGCCTTTAAATCCTACTTTTTCTACTACACCAGCAACAGCATCGGTTATCATTCCTAATGTTCCATCAGCGGGGCCATTGAATGTCCCGCGCAATGCAAAATCTGCACTATCTTCAATTATCTCTTGACTTCTATTTTGTTCAAGAATCTCACCTACTCTTCTTTTTAAATCCAGGCCACTTAATCCTTCTTCTTTAGCCTGTGCTTCGGCAGCTACTTTCTTTTCTTTGGTATTATTAAGCGTTTCAGATACAGCCTCCCATATTTTAGTATCCGGGAATTCCTTTTTCTGAACTCGCGCCATATCGGCAGCCATCTCTGAAGCTCTCATTTCTCTCAACCCAGAATAAGCAACTGCATCAGCAGCGCTCATTAGTCTTGATACATACTTCCATGCAGTGAATGGATGTTTTATTTTTACATCCGTGAATGGTATTCTTAATTTTGGAGCTACTTCTAAAGCATTAGGACCCTCTACCTTCTCATTTTTAACAGGAGAATATCCAGTGGCCAACGTTGATCTTGCCTCTAGTAGTCCTTTTCTATATCCATTTAATAATCCTCCTACTAATATTCCTGTATTTTTCGGCTGTTTGGCCATAGATACAGTTAACTCTCCCACCGTCTCCACAGCGTTAGCAAAAGAGTTTGTTACATGAGTTTTATATCCAGAAAGAACATTCGCATACCACACGGAAGTAGCTATATCAGTCCAATTAACACCCTTAAGGGTCGTTTGAAATTTATACAAATCCTGAATAGCTCTTGACTTCTGAAATCCATCTGGAGTAGTTTGTACCCTATTGGCCAGTTCGCGTAGTTTTGTAGTCTGTTCTTCGGTTAATTCTTTAGCAGAAAATTCATCTGCATAAATTTCAGATAGCGCCTTTTCATCTACTGATCCAACATTGCTAAGTTCTATTACTTTTTCGTAGGCCTGCTTAAGCTTTTTAGGATAAACCTTGTCTTGAAATTTAGTTTTTGCCTTTAGAATAGATAGTTTTTTTTCATTTGACAATCTATCAAAAGTATCTTCCACTAATTTGGCTAATTGGGCCGCATCTGATTCAGAGATATCAAGATCGTCAATTAATTTATCTACTAAATCAGATTTCTTCTTTTCTACTTCGGAATAATGCTGAGTGACTATTTTATCAAAAGTCTCATCAATATTTTCTTTAACTACTCTCTCTGTTTTATTTTTTATCTTATCAGACTTAGCCAAAGAAGATAATTTCTGCCCTTCATGAGAAGCGTTCCATATATCATCAAGATATGGCTCTGCATCATCTCCAAGTTCAGCACGCATCTTCCTTGACCACGACTTAAAGTCATAGTAACCTTCTTTGATAAGGTAGTATCCATACTTCGCTCCTTCAGCTAATATCTTAGCCGTCAACTGAGGATCGATACCAGAACTAGCCCTAGAATTTAATTCCTTGAAGAGATTAGAAAGATTATCCTTAATCTCCTTTTTGGCCTTATTTATCTTCTGTCTTTCAGTTTGCTCTTTTTCTTCAGTACCCTTTTCTTTCTTAGGTTTTCTTTCTTTTATTTGATCGAGTTTACCTTGGATTCTTTTATCTTTTCTGGTTTGCCCGGCAATATTTTTGTTGGTGTCGTTGAGCTCACTAGCAATGGTTGCAAAGCGATCCTTGTTCTTTTCTTTGTATTCATCTCTTAATTTATTAATAGCACTGTTACTGGCAATGACATGCACCTCCGGAGAAGCATCTTTCATTAATTTATAAGCGTTTGCCGCTCTACCAGTTTCAGTAGCCTGTTCTTTTACTGCTTGGTCAATAATTTGACTTTGTATCTGAGCATATTCATTGGCTACAATTTTATCTCCAGCTTTGATAGCTTCATTGTATTTTTTTGCAAAATGCTTTAATCCTGAAGCACGAATAGCTACCTTAACATGCTCTTTTACACTATCAGGAATATTGAGAACATAAGCCAACGCCTGATCATCTCCTCTTGTAATATGTTCACTCAATAAATCATCCGCTTCTTTAGCTGTAACGGCTAGACTTTTTACTGGATAAACTGCATTAGCGAGCGCTCTAGCCTTTACTTCTTTGGGAATGTCAGATCTGCCCTGGATAGTAATTGCCGTCTTTCTAATAGCCTCTGATGGTTTTGTTTTAGGCAATTTAGCCTCTTCTATAAGTTCTTGATCCGGACTCTCCTGGGTTCCAGTATTTACTTCTTGCGACTCTTCCCCGCTTTGCTGTAGGCTATTGCTATTGCCTGCTTGATTGCCGCCTCCTTCGATTTTGGGTGCGACATTCCTATTGCTCCCTTCTTCTTGAAGCTGTTGATCAGTTCGGATATGTTCTGCTGAATCACCTCCGGTTTCTTTCCTTCTTCTAGTGGCATCTTCTTGAATATTTAAATTTGCTATTTGCTCTTGTGCTTTTTGGATATACTGATTTCTAAGAATCTTCTTCCTTGCGTTATATTTTTCTTTATAAAGTCCTATCAATTCAGCTCCTATTTCCTTTTCTCTTTCTGCTGCTTTCTGAATTTGAATGCCAGTGGTCGCGGAAGAATAGGCCAGCTCTCTCTCCAAGATTAAATCTTTTATTCTCGCATCTATTCCAGATGTTTTACGAGTAAGATCATCCATCATAGGCTTGTTAATATCCTCCTTCTGAATTTCCAGCATTTCTAACTGTTGAATTTCATCATTGGAAATATTGTCTTTTTTATCTAAAATTTCAGTAACCCCATTGTCAATATTCTGAATTCTGGCAGCACTTTTAAGAGTTTGATTTTCTGATTGCAGTGTCTCTACTTCCTGCTGTTTTTCAACAACATAATCAATAGATTTTTGATATTCTGCTTTTTCTTTTGGATCTGTCGCGGTATCTCTTCTATATTTAAGCCCAGAAGACACTCCGCTTAAAGTGCCTCCTAATAATCCACCGATTAATCCTGCCTCAATCAGCCCATCTGTCCACTGCCTTGTTTCATCATAAGATAAACTTGCGTCCACGTTAGAGAAGAATTGCTGAGCAACCTCGGTAGCGGCTTCTTCACTAAATCCCTTGGCCCCATTAATCATCATCGATGTCACGCGAGTTTTAAGTCCACCTCCACTAAGGTCATCTAACCTATCGAAGAATTTACTTACAGGGAGCATTTCTAACGGAGCAGATATAATGGCGTTTCTCATTCCGGAGTTCCACGCTTGGTTTCTAGCTTCCTGCTCATCTAAACCTTTTTCGCGAAGGGCTGTATATGCCTGCTCATATTCTGAATTGAATATTTGTGTACTGGAAATAAATGATCCAGGACTTGCCACATAAGTTCCCAATTCTTTAAAAGCACCAATAGTAACATTTGGATTCCTTAAGGCTGATTGAGAAAGAAACTTAGTACCTGTATTTGCAGCACCCCCACCTCCGGCAAGCACTGTCATCAAGTCGGCAAATGCTGGAGCTACCTTTGCCTGGATTGTATTGTCTAACTCTGTGTTACCTCCAGATTCTGTTTTATTATATAAGACATCTCCTAGATATTTATCCAATTGTACTCTATATTGATCAGCCCACTGTCCAGTTACATAATCCTCGTAAGGCTTATCTGGATTAGTACCTGTTAGTTTGTCAAGATGATAAGATGTTCGCGCAATAAAGTCTAGCGTATTGGCAGGTAGTTCTAATATTCTTTTGTTAACTCTTCCACCAAAGTCATTCAGATAATACATGGTGGCATCATATCCATTCATCTGAGAAACCTTGTAATCCTCGATGGCTTGATTTTTTTGATCCTGAAAATATTGTGCCTTTTCTGTATTATCTAATTCACCAATAGGAGCAATCCCGTTCTCTGTTCCATTTTGACTACGTTGCGCTGCAGATATTGGATTATTAATAATATTTGGATTGTCAGTTTGTGTTGTCTGCTCAAAAGGGCTTGTTTTTAATGAAATGTCTTGAGGAGGAACATCTGAGGGAGTAGAAGTATCCGCTGATCTATCTGCGCCAAGTTCTTCATCCGTTATACCTCCAGAAGGAGCTAAATCAGGAGCAAAAGCTATAGGTAGTGAATTTTTATACTGATCAAATACATTCTGAGCATCAATTGGTGGAGCAGAAAGCGTCCCAGGCTGATTTGCATCTGCGAATAAATCTCCACTTGTTCCAGCCGGTGAATTTGGGCTGAGTGGAGGGGCTTGGTTTTGGTCTTGGGGTGTATTTTCTTTTTTTTTTACTACTGCAGGTCCACCATAAGCACCCACAAAAGTAGTGCGAAATTCTCCATAGGTTTTAGCTGCAGTCTTGCCTTCTGACTTAAGCTTATTATACCCTTCTTGTAAAGAAGTCTCAAAATCAGCAGGGTCATTATATAGCTTTTCCTTGATAGCATCGTATTGTGATGTATCACCGCCATAATATTTGTTGACTACAAAATCTACTAATGGATTAGGTCCTGGCATTATTAATTATTTTATATTTTACCATTGTGCCGGAACTATTGCCGGAGTACTGGTGCTTGTTGCTACATTTTTAAGATTTAGTGCTGGATTGTAAAGCTTGCTATCTATCTGCTGTTGAGTGATACCATAGTTGGCTTCCATCTGCTTATTTACTTGAGAATAAGGCACTCGAACTGTATATTGATAGATGTTTTTACCTACCTCCTTAACTTCATCTCCGGATGCCTGAGCATCAGCTAATACTTTCTGATATTCTGGACTATTTTTATCATAGTCGCTCATATCAACAGTAACGGTACCATTTACATAGGGCACATATTGAACTCCAGAAGTTTTTCTTATTTGGCTTTCATTCTCTACTAACACCTTTCCACTTGAATTAGTCGGAAGAAGAGACACTCCTGTAGGCTTAAATTGAACGCCACTCACATATTTACTTGCAAGTTTTTTATCATTAAGCACATCGGCAAATGGAGCATTTACCTCTACATTGGTAATGTTATTTGGCGTAATAACAATAGGCTTTAATTTAGATTGTTCTAGATACACAGTACTTGGAACCCATCCAGTCTTGATAGCAGCCCTACTCGATCCTTCTCCTACCGGGTTATTGAAATTTGTTATATAGAAATTCTTATTTTGATTAAGCTCAGTAGCGGTTCCAATGGAATCATTAGACCCAATACCTCCTTGAACTGCTTCCTCATCTTGGCTATACTCATAAGTCTTTTGAACGGACTGCTTATTTCTGCTTTCAAGATCTTGTCTAGCGATATCCCTAACAAGGTCATCTTGCTTAAGATTTTTTCTAACTGGATCTCCATTCTGACGAATCTGCTGATATATCTGATCTCCTTCCAATCCTGCATATTGAGGATATAATTCAGGGTGAGCCTTTATGTAGGCCACGTCTGCATTATATATTTCTGGGAGTGTTTTATTTGCATAGTAATCTTTTACTGCCCCATAATCAAGATAGTTATTCAATACATCATCGGAAACACCAGGAGAATAAGTTCCATCATTGTTTCTTTTCATGTATATGCCATTCTTGATATTTTGAACTACGGTAGTATAGGGTCCGTTTTCAATATCAGTCTTATTGGCAAATTCATTTAATCCAAGCTGCTTATAATTGTTAGTAAAATTATCGGCAGCGGCTTCAATATTATAAAGATCAGGGTTTGCTTTAGGATCATATACGCTTACTTGCTCTTGCTGTCCGTATTTGTTGGTTCGCGTGATTGTTCCACTATACGTTCCGATCGGAGTAGAATTATAATTTACATTACTCAGTGTAGTGGCTTCTCCTTGATTATATTCGTTCTTTCCAAAAGCTGAGGCGTAATCAGGAATAGTCTTATCAATATCATTCAAATAAGAAGTATGCTCATTATTACCAGTCTCAGCAAATGAATTTATATCAGCATTTAAAGCTGCCAATCTTTGTACATCTACCTGCCCGCTATCCAGCATAGCTGCCGCTTCTTGATTAAACCTACCTTTGTATTTTTCATATTGAGGAGTATGCTTTCCCTCAGCATTAACGAAGTTGAATTTATTGATTTGATCTTGAAGTGCCTTTTGTCTTGCTGCTTCAGCCTTTGCCTTCTGATCATTAATTTGAGCCTGCAATTCAAAGCCGCGCATGTCCAGCGGTGGAACCTGATTAGAGGATACGCCAGCTTCGCCATACCCTACACGTGGGTCAACTCCTAATAACTTCTGAGATATAAGATCCGTTTGGGCCATTATTTATTATAAGATCTAACTCGTGGCTTTATACCAGCTTTCTTCAATAGATTTCCTCCAAAATTAGAGCTTCCTGGATTATCTGGATTGTTACCATATTGATCGCCAAAATTACTTGTCCCCGTACCCATATTCCCGCCAATAGAAGCGTTTGTGTCTTGGAGTTGCCCCCCTTGAGCATCAGCCTGCATATTGCCTCTATATTGTCCATTTTGGCCATTTAAAGCTTTGCTATACAAGGAAGACGTAAGTGCATCGTTTGCCAGTTGTCCAGCACTCCCTAATGCACCTTCAAGATTTCTATTGGAAGCATCAGTAAGCGCCTGCTTTCTTAAGACTTGGGTTTGGTATGGCTGGTTTTTGTTATAATCGAACATATTAAGCTCTTCTCCCTGTTTCATGGCAAGAGCATTGTTTAAATTCTGTTCAGATTGAAGTCTATAATCAGCACCTTGTCCAGCCAATTGATTTAAGCCTTCGCGTTGGCTCCTGTCTGCCGCAGTAAGACCCGCAATGGCTTCCGCTGAACTATTACTAGTCTGTTGTGCCTTATTTGCGGTCTGGGCTGTCTGTTGACCTAACAAGTTTTCGTAATATGCCTGATTTGGAAGACGTGTGGAATTAGCCATAGTTCTAGCGCGATTCTCAAATTCTTGAGAAGCTGCCGTCCTATTTAAAGTAGGCCGCTGTGCATTGATGCCATTAGCCAGCTTCTTTTGTTTGGCTGCCCTGATAGCTTGTATGATAGCGCTACCTGCCTGAACTCCAAGCCCAGCAAGTGCTAATGGAGGAAATGCCGCGCTTCCTGCGCCTGCTGCTGCTCCTAATGCGTTTCCTAAATTTGGCATAACGTAAATCTATGAATTATTTTTGTATTATTTATTGGTTCTCTGATTTATTTGACTATAAAGAGTAAGGAATCTTAGCCTAGATAATCCAGTAGAATTACTCTCTATTTTCATTCTCAGTACATTGGAAGTCATTAAAGGCCCATTATAATAAAGAGCCGCCCTTTGATCGGTAGCCCCATTATAATCCCCCAAAATATCCGCACAATACACATTTTCAATAAATTCTATATCATCATCTATTAAACGGGAAATTTGACCATTTTGATTAGTTATCTCTGGGGTTGCCCATTTAACATTGGATTCCTGCTCAATATTGTTGAAAATCTTCTGATCGTTCTGCTGTTCGTTGAAAACCACATCAATGGATGGCTTATACTGTGTTCCGTAAAAGTTATTGTTCAGTACATTACTATTATGCTTCCACAATACCCCGTCTTTGAACGTGAACATGTCCGTGTTGATATAAGCATATCTCTCTGGGAGGAAACTGTAGAACCCATTATAGGTATCGCTCATGTAGTTATAGCCTATGGTTTCATCTACGAAAGACAGTAATGAAAGTTTGAATGTCGGATCTATACCGCCATGTACTAGCCCAGTATTCATATATTGAGTTCCCTTGGCCAGGAAATAGGTTCTGGCCTTATTTTGGCTGATAGGGAACATTCCATTTGAATTATTGTATCGAACATGGGCTCCTTTAAGATCACTAAACCAAAAGGCTTCACTACCATACTTGAATACGGACTCCGGATGAGTTGTGCCAAAATCGCCATCTAATCTACGTGGATTATTCACATAGTTATCAGTTAGCAATACCTGTGAATCTCCAGCGGCATTCTGGAAGGTGGACTGTTCTATATAACAAACACTAGGTTTCCTTTCATTCACAAATACTATCAGGGTATCAAAGCCTATAAGTCTTCTGATGGCACCATAATCATTTGGGACATCCAGGGAGTTTAATTCTTCAAATGCACACAACCCATTGACTTTAGAATCCTCAATAAGTCTATTTGAATACCTAAATAAGGTCGTTCTCTTGAGTTGCTTGTCACCATTTATATTGACAATATTTGGCCTTCCGAGTGCCTTTTCCCAGAATCCAGCCCTTTTATTAGGATTGGGATTCATCGAATAGAAATCTACGAAATAATGATTCCCGGTATTATAAGAGAAGTTTGTTGCATATAATGGGACATGATGCATAGTATGCACATCCCCCTGCCAAACAAAATGGGAGGGCTGATGAGTTTTACTACCATCTGAAGCATAAACAAACTGATATGTCTTGCCACATTCATAGTATATTACCGTCTGATCGTTTTTCCTTGGGGTATATGTTTCAATAAATGTTCCTGGACCGATCGGAGTAGTTGTAGTGTACTCTGCGCGATACGGAATCACAAGATATCTTCCCAACTGAACACTTTTTATTTCTTGAGCAAGCACTCCAAGATATGTTCCATCAGATTTATAGTAAATATTTACCTCATCTCCTGTAGCAAATACATAGGGAGTATTATTAGATGGCTGAGTAGTGTTTTTTACTCCATTGAATATTGTAGTATTGTTATTCCAGTTATAAATGTCGAGCCAAATATCTATGGCATCCGACAGATTTGTTGGCAGATAATTCGTGATAGGGTTTCCATTGGAATCTAACCCTAAATAAAATATAGGATTTCCAGATGCGTCATGACCTATAGGAACATCGCGCTGTTCATTAATAGACAAGAAATCACCACCACCGCTACAGTCGGTGGTAAGATTGTGGATTCTTTTTTCTACTACCCTGACCAATATGACTCCATCATCAGACTTGCCACCTTTTCTGATAGTCCCATAATATGGAGTATCTATACCATTTTCCTTGGCTGTATAAAATCTACTAGAAATACTATTTACTCCTAAATATAATTCGCAAGTATTAACATCTCCATCTGTTGTTCCAATGATAGGATCAATGAATATAGGATTGCCATTCACATCATATCCGGAAACATAATTCACATCATTGGTAACTCCCTGAATAAAAGCCGATACTGTCTGGTTTTCAGAAACAACTATCTCATAGGCTTGTGCCCATGCAGGAGGATCGGTAGTAATTCCAAACGATATAGCCCATTGTTTATAACCCTTCTCTATGACCCCTCCAGTAATTAGCTCCCCAGCATTCCAGAATTCAGGAGGAACGTTTACCGCAAGTTCAGGAAGAGTATAAACACTACTCTTTCTACCAGCAGTATCTCCATAAATAACTCCTATAGAGTATTGACTATTATTTTTAAAAGACAAGAAGTTTGCTCTTGTTATTCTTCCATCTAAAGTATTAAGGGGGATATTGAAGAAAGATTGAGTTACCGCATTAACACCAAATGGAACCTGATCATAACCCTCAGTACAGTTACCAAGATCTATTCTATTCTTAGCAAATGTCAGCGCTTCAGCAAGTAGTGGAACTGAGTCAAATGGAATATCCGTATCGGCCTCATCTATTACTGGATAGCTTTGATCATTTTTAAATAATATATCGACAAGATAATTAGCGGACGTATAATCAGCGAAGTTTATTCTCTTGATTAATTTAAACGGGCTATTTCCTTCTGAAGAATCAGGAGTATTGGCCCTGAATGCTACGTCAATATATTTTATGAATCTCTTATAAATATCTACCTGTGATGGATCAGCTAAATAGGTATTAGGATTAAATCCAATTGTCGGCAAAGTAAATGATAATCTTACTGTATCAAATGTTTTTGTCTGCTTATACGAACAAGAAATAAACGGAGACACTGCTGCCCACCTAGAGTTCTGGTTGTCATGGTAAACATATCTATACGTAAATTGGCCATTTACATTTTTAAGATTATTGATATCTGAAGAAGTATTAGAATCGAATACTTCTCTTATGATAAGAGGATAAATAGGAGGTCTTTTAATGAGTTCAAATGCTGACAGATACTCATTGGTATTTAACCCGGTAAAATCAGTATTAATGTTTATTTGTCGTGGCCCATTGTTATCTACCCAGAATAATAAACCAGAACCATTGTTATTAACAAGCTCTACTCCATTAATAAGATAATCTATCTTGAAATTAAGCCCATCGGTCATCCCTAGTAACACCTGATCACCGGGAGAAAATGGAGTAGTCTGCACGATAGCTCTTATCGTAGCGCCATCGTAAATATAAATTCCATTGTTATGGTTGCTATTAAAGTTAAACCAGATGATCCTATTATTCAATTCATCGGAAAATGCTCCCAATGTCTTATTCGTACCCGATGGAAGTGCGAAAGAATTTGCATCAAATATATTGGTATTGCCCTTGATAGATTCCACCACCCCATCGCTTCCGGAAGTTACTGTATTGACAATAATATTCAGTGCAGAACGGTAATCGCCCTGTTCAAAAAACTCATCTGCATCATCGAAGTTGCAACGCCTGAAATATCTCTTGTCAATTACCTGCATTTAGTTCTTAGGGGTCTGCATGACACCACTTCTGAATATTTGAATAATCTTATCCCATGTAAGATCACTTGTTCTTCTGTAAGCTAATCTCTCCTGGTTTCTGTACTGATCCTCTGCTCTTTGCTTTTCACCGAGTCCCCTATTGGGATCATTCTCACAATCTCTCCAAAGGATATAATATTTTATCGCGCGTTCAATAACTTCGTCTACCAAGCTACCTCCAGAAGGATTAATTCCATTGGTTACATACTCAATATAAATAAGCTTGTTTGCGTATCTGGAGTCAAATACAAACCTTCTATTGGCGCTATCAATCCTAAACTGACCATCTCCCTGCACTCCTGCACCAAAGCCATAAATGGCTCCAGAAGTATCCGCATAGGTTCCCCAGTTGTTTAGCCAGAAGCCATTACTGTCTGCCTCATCTATTCCTGAGTTTTGATCGAATCCAAGTATGGAATAATTCGGCACGTACTTGGCATTCTTTACTGGAAGCCCACAATCATCAACATCATTAGTAAGAATCAAACGATTGTTTACTGTGAATACCTTAATCCTATCTCCTTCCTTATGACCAATTTTTGTCCATTTAGCCATGTCTTTAGGGAAAGGAACCGAAAGGGTATATTGATCGATTGTATAGGAAGTAGTTTTTATCTCTTGGGCAACGTCAATTCTCATCTCTTGGAGTGATTCAAGAGCCCACATCTCATACTTCCTGTACTTTTTAAGGCTAAGGTCATCCCTCTCCTCGCAAGCAGAGCGTATGATTGAATCCAGTGTTACATACCCCTGAGTACTCATAACTGACGTTTAACTGGGTTGGTGTTAGAAAGATCATCCTGTGGAATCTGTGGAGACATCAACTTATAAACATAGTCTATAATTTGTTGCTCCAGGTCCATTGAAATATTTATAGCTTCCGAAGAAGTTGTTATCAATTGCAATATAACTTTTTTTATGCCAAGCTTATCAAGATTCTGATCAAAATAAGCCCTGTTTCCCTCTCCCCAGAATCCTACATTTCCCTGAAGGAAAGCACCCTTATGTGAATTAACGAAATTCAATCCTCCATTCCCAATAGGAATAAATGAATTAAGTTGAGCTACGGTAGGGGTCATCGACACTGGGAAACTTGCCGGATTAGGGCGTATGCTTTTAAGTCCTCCATTCTTAGGAAGGCTCAAATACTGAGCAGGAATATCTACATAGTTCAATAGAAGCTCTTCATCTTTCTGGACTGTCACACTTGGAAATGTAACGGTATAAGGCTCCGGAATATCAGTATCGCCAGATCTTATTCCTTCCAGGATAGAAATTTTTACGAAATAGGCTAGCGCCTGATCTACGTATAGTTGTATCTCTCGATTATCGTATACCGAATCTGCGGATGGCGCACCGCCATCTAAAAGACGGTGTATCTGTTCTGCTATCTGTTGTTTTTTAGTAAATGGGATCATGCCATACCTCCTTTTTCGCGTTCAGCAGCAGCGCCTTGATACAATTCACCATCTCTGGTAGAAAGTCCAATGTAAGTAAGTATCGTTGCACAAAGCTCATTGTGTGTAATCTCAGGGAGTGTCCAGTTTACGCTTGTGTTTGGATCATATACCGGAGGCGTTCCAATACCTGACCATATTGGTGCCACTGGATTGGAGATATAGGTAAGCTTATATTTCATGCCCCCTTTTTTAGGATACACGTCTACAAATGTTCCAAAGTCTATTCCAATAGGATAGAAGTTGTCTGGCTGTACAATAGCGCTATTTAGGTAATAATTCTTGCGGTCCTGCGTAACTTGTTTCGTTTCTACCCATGTATTATAACCATCGTTAGCCGAGCAATCGGTAGGATTCTTATAGATAAAAGACTCTAAGTTTACCTGATAAATAAAATCAGCAGGCTTGGTAAATCTTCCATCTTTATCTAAAGCATGTTCAATAGTTTTCACTACTGGAGACAGCTCATTGCTTACGATGGAAGTATTCTCATATTGAAGTCTAAGCTTTTCGATCTTGTCGAGCTGCGCTTGACGGGCATACAAATTGAAGCCATCTATGTTTAGATAGCCAATCTGGTTCTTACGAGCCAGCGCGAAGATGTAATCTTTTGCTTGTCCTATGTTCATATATTAGCAACCTCAAACATTTCTACATGACAGAACCAATTTATTGTTTTATTGGCTTCTCCAGTAACTTGAACTTTAAGTGCTTTTGCTGCATTATCGGCTGTTACGGTAACAGTCCAGGCAGACGCTGCGGCATCCTGATCTACTACAGTAGGGACAATGGCATTAGCCAAAGTAACAGTACCTGCCAAATTTTTAAGTATACCAGTGAATTGAAAATAGCTACTATCTCCATAAGTACCAGAAGACCCTCCAATTTGCATTGCTGATACGACTGCCCTTATTGACCATATTCTATCTGATGGAATAACAGCATTAAGAGTTACACCGCCAATAAATAATTGTGCTATTGTTGCATTTGTAGTTGATTTGTATAAATAAATATCCGACTTCTGTGCATCACCCTGCGCATTGAAATTACCAGATCCTCTTGACATTTGAGTATCAAGATATGACTGAGCTCCTCTTCCTCCGGTATGTGATGCTGCAGCATTCGCTGTGGTAGAAGGAGAGTCTCCTTCCAAGTGGGCAGCAAAAGCATTGTTGACAGCTCCTGTTCCTTCCAAGTGAGCATAACTTGCCGCAGCATTAGTGTGTCCGCTTCCTTCCAAGTGAGCCCCAAATCCTCCGTTATTATTATTTATACCAGATACGTTAGCCGAAAAACCTGTATTTGTATTAGATTCTCCACTAATAAATGAACTGTCTCCACTGTTTGTATTTGAATTACCAATCACCTCAGAGTTATCTCCTGAGTTTACATTTGTATCTCCAATCGAACTAGAGTTCGCTCCACTCGACTCATTAGAGGTTCCGATTACTTGTGATTTATCCCCAACTGACCCTGACCTAGTACCAACATTAAGAGCGTGTGTTACTGAAATGTCAGTTCCATCATTAGTTAAAGCAGAGCTTGCTACTGGAGTTCCTGTAGAATTATATCGTATAGTTTGAGTATCAGTACCTACTGGCATCTGATTTGGGGTAATCTTATATGCCTTCCAAGCTCCGGCACTTAGATCATAGTAAGCATAAACCATTACATTTCCACTAAACGCTTCTGCAGCAGTAAGGGCTATTCCTGCGATTGTTACCGTATTGGATGCTGTCGTGCAAATAGACTTCCATACAATTACAAAATGATCTCCATCTACTATTCCAGCAGGAGTACTAATTGTGATAGTATAAGAAGCGGCCAATGTTACTGTGCCATTGAATACTTGGTGCTCCTTACTAGTTCCAGGAACAAGAGTAATAGTCGCGCCTCCAGATGCTACGTTTGTATCCGTAGTTCCTGAAACTGGAACAGAAATACTTGCAGCACGAGAGAAGGCCTCATTAAAAGCTATTGGCGTTGCTAAGCTACCTACGCCCTTCCAAACAGATCCAGTAGTAAGTGCAGTTGTTTGAATATCAGATCTTGATCTTACCTCACCAGAGGTTTCCCTAGTAAGCACTGCTACATTCGTAGATGCTACTGGATCTGGAATTATTTTAACTGTTCCATTAGTTGTGTCTATAATTACATTATCCGACCCATCATAAAGAGCAGACTTATTTCCTACATAAGCCCACCATGTGTTGTTTATGGCAGTAGTAGCTGGAGGATTAGATCCAGATCCCGCTGCCTGAATACAAACATAAGTATAGGTTGGGCTAGTATTTCTCAGCACTGGATTCCCCAGTGCGTAATCAGCACCATTAACCCAAAATGCAAGTCCTTCTTGCCCAGCAGAGGCTACGGTCCTTCCTGTGATTCCTACATACCAAGTAGTAGTTCCCACATCATATACTCCATATACCTGAGTGTTTCCACTTGCTGCTTCTTGATCTGTTAAGGCAATACCAAATATAGTAATGTTATTTCCGGCCAGTACTTTTGATCCACTATATATAATAGTAAAACTATCTCCGTCTTTAAATGATCCGGTAGGAAGTGCCACGGTATAGCTTGCGGTCATCGTTCCACTGCCAAGTAATACCTGAACTTTATCAGATACTCCAACAGTAAGATTTAACGTACCTCCTCCATTAGGAACAGATACTGTTGTAACTCCTCTGCCTTCTTCTGGAATTCCAGCAGCCCTGAAAGCTGTAACCGACAAGTCCTGCGACTGAAGAGCATTAAGTATTAAGTTTTTATAAGTATTAGTAAGTCGTACAGTATAAGTTGTGGTTGATCCAACTGTCGCTGCTGTTACATCAGTTCCAAAACTTCCATCTCCAGCAACTACTATTGTGTTTCCGCCTCCCGATCCCCCACAGAATGGGATAACCTGAATAGGTGCGGATGTATTATCATTGCAACCACAATTTTCATCGAAGCTGCCTACTTCCATTATCTTAGCAATCCATACTGCAGCATCAGCAGGCTTGCCGCATTCTCGCGCATTAATCCAGTTTGCCATCAAAATATTGATTTGCATCAACTGGTCAAATACTACTTTTGCCTGACCAAAATTACCTACTGATTCATATTGATAAAATAGATTAGTGAGGCTTTTCATCCCACAATAGATCGTACACTGAGATAGCGTACAATCATTCTGAATCTCATCTGACCCTGTAATGATCCACTGAACCATTAAACCATCTGAGAAAGTATACCTGATAGTAGAAGTTATTTTCCCAGTATAAGTTCCAGTATATACATTTGGATAAGTAGCCTGAAGAATAACACCACTTCCAGTAAGATTTGTAAATTCAAGATTTGCAGGATAGAATAATTTATGAACCCTTGTTATCGTAGGAGTTACTCCTTTGATCGCATAGCTAGTTACATCAGTACTTGTTACGGTGGCACAGTCACAGTCTGCCTCCAACGTAAGTGCTACCGTCGGTTTCACATAATCAGAACAGAATTCATACTCTATTGGATCAGTAGAGTAGTCTCCTGGCTGTGCACCACCTGAAATTCTAACTTGATAGGTAATGGTATAAATTCCTATGACTGGATTCCCGTCTACGTCATTTGGAATAGCTACCGTATCAAAAACAAGGCTAACATTTCCTACAATATCCGGATCACCAAAGTCTGTATTCTCATAAATAAGACCTGCTGGCCCTTCTATCTTAAAGATACCAGCTACATCAGACAATGCTATCCCTTCATCAGAATAAGGAGTAGTATCAGTAAGTGTAAAGAACTGATCAGTGGAGTTCTGAAAGTCGAATAAGGTGGTGAATGTTAGTGTATTTGGTAGCATGTCTTTTATTTAATAAACATGCCCATAGCGCTATGCTACAGGCATGTGGTTTAATGTGTATGTAAACTTGAGTTACTCTTCTTTACTATCATTGGCAACTTCCTCTAATTTTGTAGCAGCCTTTCATTTAGTTGTCTGCTTGCTACCTATGATTTTCTTAGTTTCAGCAGGGGTCAAGTATTGCTCTACTCCATGCTGCTCAATTTTCTTATCAATGTATGAAAGCTGAACTCTACCATGGGTGTTCTCAAAGAAGAATCTCATTAGGTCTTCATAAGGATCTGCCCCAGGAGTAACCTGCTTGATCTGTTTTCTTGTTTCAGAGAAGAACCACTGATGCGATATCTCTTCATAAGAAATAATATCCAATTCAACAGCTTTATTGATAGAGTGAATAATAGGCGTTCTGGTATCTACTGCTCCACCTAAGAATTTCTTAAGGTTGGCATAGTTACCCGTAGGTGCAGAGATAAACTCAATCAACTGGGCTTCATTTTCAGTCTTGTTAGGTTTTACAGCTCTCTTAAGAACACCCAATTGAGTAGCTAATTCAGAAGCACTCATATCGAATATGATACCCTTAGCACGGTGCATCTCTTTCTCAATGTTCATTTTCTTAGCTGCAATTTCATGATCTTTAACTTCTTCAAAGATATGACCTGTTCCACCAGGAGGTATTGAATGAGGGTTGGATCTATTATAATTGGTAGCCCTCAGATAGTTAATTATATGTCTTTTATGGGGTTCCCTGCCTGAGAAGGTAAGTTTGTTATCCCCAATTTTAGTAAATTCAATTTGTTCGAAAGTCCATGTGTTATTTTTGCTGTCCCAATCTTTAGGTACACCTATTTCAACATTACCACCACAGTTAAACTCTTCAGTTTCACCCTTGTGATAATTTTCATCATCAGGATGCAGATTGTTCCTCCATGGATCATAAATTGTATCTCTTGGAGGAATATTTACACTAGCTCTCAATATTGGGACTGGATTCCCTTGAATGTCCTTTGTGTGTTTTGGATTTCCAAGATTCCTAAATGTTACAGTTTCATTGGGCTTAAGTTCTTTGTCCCATTCAAGCTCTTTTCTAAGACGCTTGCTTATTTTATTATATTCTTGTCTTTGTGTCATGATTTCTTTACAGTTCTAGTCTGTTAAAAAGCGGGGGAAATTTCCCCCGCCCATTGTTTGATTTATCTTTTCTTAGATGTTACCTCTGTGCGCGATAATTGCTTGGTTCGCAAGTGCTACTGCAACTCCGAATTCAGTCAAATATCTGTAGTTGATCTCATCCACTTCACTTCCTTTTCCTGGTGAGCTATCTCCACCCATACCGAATTGGAACTTTCTGTCGAAGTTGTTTCCGTGCGGACCTGGAGCAGATTTGTAACCAAGCTGAACAGTGTAACCTGCTTTACCAGTTACCGGATCTTTGGTCATAGCCACTGGAGTGATCATGATGTACCATGGATATGGTTGACCTGGAGCAGCAGTGATTTTAGGGTGGTTAAATTCCACAGCTTGTTTAGTGTAGAACATGAATCCGTTCAAGAAGAAACCATTGTAACCGAAGTCCACCATTCTAATTTTCTTAGAAGTAGAACCGTTTTGATTATCAAGATAAAGTCTTGCACCGTTTTTCATTACGTCTGTAACTAGCTTCTCAACATCAGCGTGGGCATTGTTACCCATCTTCATGTCATGCTCGTTACCAGCTCTTTCTCTGATAAGGATTTTAGTCCAGTTGTACATATCCTCCAATGTTACTGTAGTATTGTACAAGTAGTCGTTACCTCTTTCAAAGATCTGTCTTTCAACACCCTTAGAAATTGTAACAGTATCGCCATCAGCGTCAATAGCTGTACCACCAGCACCTAGCAATGCTTGGAATGAAATCTCTTCCTTGTGAAGGATAAAGGTTTTCATGTCATCCTCATCAGGTTGATACATCGCACCTGTGTAAGAAGCACGTTGTTTCAATCTTAGAGTAGCAGCAGTACCAGAAAGCGTGATTTTGTTTTTAACAATACCAAGATCCTCATCGAAGAGAACCGGAATGTTCATCATGCCTTCATTGTATGATTTTCTCTCTCCGTACTGGTGAGCAATAGGGATAACAGTTTTACCAGCAGCGATAACAGTGTTAAGCGTTGCCGTAGCTGAATTACCTATAGGTTGTACGGTGATAGTATGCGCGAATGCAACTGACTCGTCTTTAGAACGAATGAATAAGTCGGTAGTACCGAGCTTAACAGTCATGTTAGGAGAGAAAGGAGATCTTGTACCAGTCTTCTGGTAAGGACCGTCGATGGTGATTACTGCAACAGCACCTGGAGTAGCTCCACCTGTGAAGGATTGTACAGTGATGTTGTTAGTAAGCCAACCTTCTTCGTGCCATCTGATAACATTATCTTCTGCTACTGTCCAAAGACCATTAGCCTCAGAGAATGTCAAGAAGTCTCTTTCATCTGCTTGAAGGAAAATCTCTTTCCACAACAGGGAATCCGCTCTTAGGAACTCACCTGTATTCGTCGGGGTGAACGAATTTAAAATGACCCCATTACTACTATTTGCAATTATGTCTGCCATGATTTCTTTTTACTTTTCAGTTAAACATTCCTTCTGTTGGCGGCAAACTTTGCAAATTGATCTCTGGCTGTTTCTACTACTGGAGCCTCCATCTTCGTGGAAGTCTTCGGTGGTTCAGCATTCCTGAGTTGCCTAAGTTGATTCTCCTGGAAATTAGCCCTACCTGTGTTCTTAGCTTCTGCGAGAATTTTTTCGAAATTAACATTCCTCATTATAAACTCGAATAAAGCTTCGTGATCGGTATTGCCATTATCATCGGAAATAGCCTCCATTATAAATCGGATAGGATCATACATTGCATTTTGGATGATATCACGAGAAGCCGGGTCCATCGGGATCGAAATCTCAGTCTCACCAATACTATATGCGACTCTATCTGCATTATCTAAAACATAATCTACGCTACCTCTCCATGCCTGATTCCTTTCTTCGGTATCATCTGGAGTTTCTTGAGTTTCAGCGCCTCCAAGAGTTTCTGCTTTCAGGACATCCTGGAAAGCTTTCATTTTCTCTCTGGCTTCTCTTGCATCTTCCTGAAGTTTCAATCGGATAAAATCCTGATCTTCTTCTTCCTCAATGGTCTCGTAGTCTTTTTTATAATTTCTTTCAAATTGCTTAGAGAGGAAGTCAATGGACTTACCTGAATTTTCAAGGAAATAAATCTGACGAAGTATCTCCTTTTCCGGTAAAACATCAGCGTTTATAGAAGTAACACGATCATAAAGATTTGAATCGCCAAACTTCCGCGCTACAGCTATACGCCTTTTTTCATCCTCACTAAGACCAGAAAACTCCTTCTGAGTAGTCTTATATTGATCCCTTAATTGAAGGGCTTCTGTTATTTCTTTGAATGAATTGACGCTTATTCCAGCCTCTTGTAAGACACCAACTACATCATACTCATCGAGTTCTCTTACGCCTTGATCATCATCCGCTACTGGTTGATCGTCAACGTTTTGAGATCCGTCATCACCTGGCTGTGGAGCAACATCATCTGCAATTTCTTGCTCTGGTTGTTCTTGATCTGCCTCTGGTTTAACTTCAACTGGAGCAGCAGCCACAGGCTGTTCTTGTGTTACTGGTTGTGCTGGTGTTTGAGGAGTGAGAGATATATCTACTGGGCCTCCTTCTTGCCCCTGCCTTAATCCATTAAAGATGTCGGCCACCTTGCTTCGGTCGTATCCGAGAGCTTGTGAAGATTCTTGTTCTTCGTTTGGCATATTTTTTTTATTAAAAATACGGGTAGATTCATTTTTTTTGTCTAAATTAGGCGCAGAAGAGTATTTGAGAGTATAAAGTATGAACCCAAGAAAAATACAGACTGAAATAAAAAATAATGTTATTGTTCTCCCCACATGGGATTTCTACCAAATACTTCTCTTTCAAAGAAACAATTATCATCGATGGCTTAATTACAATGTTATAAGATGTGGAATAAAAAATAGAGACTACTTTCACATAGATAATTTCTCTAGCCTCCAGGAAAAAAGAAAAAGGGTAAGGCTATTAATCACAATAGATTTTGCTATCGCGCTTACGTACAGAGAAGAATCGTATTTGTCTAAGTCAATGAGAATGGAATTGGAGAGAATAAAATCAGAACATCCAATAACTCCTAGATGAGTTTATTTTTAGCCTAACGTATTGATTGCCGTATTTTTAATAAAAAAATATACAACTATGGCAATCCTAATCACACTCCACGTAGTAAAAGGTCATGCAGTAGAGCAAGTTCTTACTGCTGCAACTGCGGTAGACGTAGCTTTCAATACGGCATTTATTGTTGACGCTCAAAGCTTAGATAGCTTCGCTACTCAGCCTTCTGGTGCTAGAACTACTTTCCGTTATGCAGATCCTGCCTCTGGCAGAGGAGCAGATCAGGTAGATGTAACTAATCCTTACTCTGCTGTTGTTGCTGCATCAAACGCTCCATTAGCTTAATCCTAAGCTGATTTACCGTTTTTAGCTGACAATTCTCCTGAATGAATTGCCATGATTGCTTGTGAAGTGATTCTAAATCATATTCGCCTGTGATCATGGCTTTCAGCTTTTCCTTGAAATCAGACCCATAATTTACTATTCCTGGCCGATGCCATTCGGCAGCATCCGGAGCCAAGGTTACAGCTCCCGCATAAGTTCCCTCTATCCACGCATTATTACTGTGACACATTGAATAGGGAGAATTTCTATTTAACATAACAATATTAATACTGCATCTTAAGGTAGGAAGATATGCAATGTAATCAACTACCGATCTGAAGTCATGATATTTCGCATTATGAAACTTTCTAAAGAACAAAGGAGATAGCCCCAGAAAGTCAGCGTGCCACTCATGCTCATTAACTACTTCTACTAGATCATCTGCGAAGTTCTGCACGTCCTCCATATGAGCATAGGAGCCCCTGTGAAGAAGGTTCTGAGCTTTATTGAATACCGGAATCTTATTGAATATAAGTAGTTCATAGGCGTTCCTAATGACGTGAACATTGGTTCCGACTCCAGCTTCGTATTTTAAATATCCGGCAAGAGTTTCTGTGGATACCCAAATCTGATCAGCAAGCCACATACACTCTTTCGCGATATCATGCGTTTGCTTATTATTGAATTCTGAGGCTCCGGCAATGTGACCAGGAACCTCAAAAATATAGTCATCAATATCCACAATTACTTTAACACCCAATTTATTAGCAAGCTTAATATTGTCCAAATCAACCTTCTTGTATGGTGATTTTACAAATATTATGTTAAATAGAATTAAGAAATCCCAGTTCATCGGTTGCCCAGAATAAGGGATTACTTCAATTTCTGGACAATCTTTCTGGAGCATTGCAAAAGGAAGCCTGCTTCGGTAGAAGGAAATAGCACTCGAGGTATTGGCTGTTAGATCTAGAATTTTTATCATTAAATATTTTACTTTTTTTTAAAACCTCACTAATTTCTCAAATTTCTCCACTCCGTAGGCATTCGTTTTCTTAAGCAGCGGGAGCAGCTCATCAGCCCGCATCACCTCCTTGGTGATATTATTTTGCTCCATCCAACTTTTTACGCCCATCTCACAGGACCCTGTGAGCAACCTGTAGTGATTCACAGTGATCATCGTGTCCTTGTCAATTGGCTCATTCTTAAGCTTTTCTGCTACGATCTTGAACTGCAAATCCGCGAATGCTTTCTGTAGATCTTCACCATGAGCGTAATATTCCCCCTTGTTTACCACGAAGAAATACTCGTCTTTATTCACCTTTTTCGCAGAATAAATTTTGCATGTCTCTTCGTTGATCGTCTGCTGCTTCTCGCTCAGAACTTCGCAGAAGATACCGTCGATGTAAGCGTAAGTCTTGTCGTTCTTTTCCCAGAAAAAGTTGCGGTTGATCTTCGGCAGCACTACTGTTGCTCCGATGTGCTTGCTGCTGTTTTTCCAATACAGGTACCCGCCCACGGTAGGGTTGAAATTCTCGGGGATCGACGTCAGCGAGCGAAGGTACAGGCTCCCGCCCACGGTGGGGTTGAAGTTGTCGGGGATCGACGTCAGCGAGCCAAGGTACAGGCTCCCGCCCACGGTAGGGTTGAAATTCTCGGGAATCGAGGTCAGCGAGCCAAGGTCCAGGTACCCGCCCACGGTGGGGTTGAAGTTGTCGGGGATCGAGGTCAGCGAGCGAAGGTCCAGGTCCCCGCCCACGGTAGGGTTGAAATTCTCGGGAATCGACGTCAGCGAGCCAAGGTACAGGCTCCCG
>Ga0268265_10000244_pt1 | contig 62050 bp, 41 predicted proteins | sample KBSSwiS52_FD_190355 | JGI IMG/M metagenome (GOLD analysis project Ga0268265, IMG submission 190355) | Switchgrass rhizosphere microbial communities from Kellogg Biological Station, Michigan, USA - KBS Switchgrass S5-2 (SPAdes) (version 2) | ecosystem: Host-associated > Plants > Roots >... | reverse complement strand
ACCTTCCTTCGGGGTTTACTCCCGGGCTCCCGCGTTATATTGCTCCGGGGCCGAGCCCCGGACCCCGCGCCAGGGGGTGCGATCGGGTTGGCCTGTTCGTAAACCTTCCTTCGGGGTTTACTCCCGGGCTCCCGCGTTATATTGCTCCGGGGCCGAGCCCCGGACCCCGCGCCAGAGGGCTTCGCCCCCTTGGACCCCCGGGGGCCGGGCTGGTTTCGGGTGAGGGTTGAAGTCGGGGTTGGTGTGGTTCCGCGTTTATTTGTGCGGGTTTTTTCTTCTGGGTGCGGTCGGGGTCGGCCTGCCATGGCGGGGCCGCGAAGCCCTTTCCTCTCAAGTTTACGGCTGTGGCCTGGGTGCCGGGCCGATCGCCACGGCGGTGAGCAGCGCTCCCGCCGCCACGGTGGTCGTGCCATCTCCACACCATTCACCAGTTCTGACCGCCACTGGCAGCTGAGGTCAGGAATATGCGGTGACGACATAAATGTGACATCCAGTCAACTTCGAAGAGCCTGTAAAGGCGCCGTCTGGGTGCTCTCGCGGTTTTGGGCGCGAGGGCTGGAGCGGCTGTTGGCGGAGTGTGGGTGGGGATAACAGCGGGATGGAGCATCCGCCGCGGTTACCGGTGCCCGAGTGGGATCGCGGGCGGGTGCTGCGAGGCGTGTTCGAGGTTCGTCGGTTGCCGCCGGGGCGGCTGGGGCTGGCGATGACCAGTGCATTGGCCACCGGGGTGCCGCTGGCTGTGGGGGCGCTGACGGGGCGGCTCTCGGACGGGTTGACGGCGGCGTTGGGGGCCGTGACGGCGATCTACTTTCCGACGTCGAGCTGGGGGTATCGGGCCCGGGCATTGCCGGTGGTGGCGGTCGGGGCGGCGGCCGCGGCGACGGTGGGCGGGACGGCTGGGGGAAATCCCTGGCGGACGGCGGTGGCCATCGCGGGTGTCGGGTTCGCCGCGACCATCGTGTTCACGGCGCTGCTGGCGCCGCCACCCGGGCCGGTGCCGTTCGTGGTGACCTGCGCGGTGGCGACCCAGCTGCCTGCCGGAGTCGCGACCGTCGAGACACGGGCTGGCCTGACGCTGGCGGGAGCGACGTTCGCCTACCTGCTCACCATGGCCGGTGCGCGGCAGGACCGGGCGGGGCCGAGCCGGCGGGTGGTAGTGAGCGCGCTGGGGAAGCTTGCGGCCATGCTGGAAACAGCCGGCACCCCGGAGGCGGACACGACCCGGCACGACGCGGCGCAGGAGATCCGGCGCGCCGAAGTGATCATTGTCCGTGACCGGGTGACGGGTGAGCTGGCGAACACCGCCTTCGGGTTGCGGCGGGTTTTCGATGCCGGCCTCGCCTACATGACAGTGACCGCGCATCGCCCGCCGGCGGTGGTCGCCGAGCAGCTGAGGGAGTACGCAGCCCGCGTCGGCCGCCGGGACTATGCGCCGGTTGGCGACTACGGGCTGGTTGGTGGCCTGTCTGAAGGCGACGACACCGGGTGGGCCGCCGAGGCCGGTCGCGTCGGGATACCGGTTGCGGGGCCGAACGCGGGGCCGAACATGGTGGCTGGCCAGATCCCGGCCTGGCACGGGATCGCGGAGGCCATCGCCGAGCTGGGGACGCCGGTCGAGGGGCCGCCGGCGCCGTTGATTCCGCGGACGCGGGACCTGCTGGCCGAAGGGCTGCGGGCCGACTCGCCGGCGTGGCCATGGGCGGCGCGATGCGGGGTGGCGACGTTCGGGGCGGCGCTGCTCGCGATCGCGGTCGGCATCGAGCGGCCCTACTGGGCGCCGGTCGCCGCGGCCGCGGTGCTCGAGGTACGGACGGCCAGGGTGGCGGGGCAGCGCACGGTTCAGCGAGCCGTCGGGACGGGAGTCGGGGCAGTGGCGGCGTTCGCCCTGCTAGCGGTGCCGTTCCCGGCGTGGGCGCTCATCGTCATCGCGACGCTCCTGCAAGGCGGGGTGCAGCTCGCCAACGTCGCGAACCATGCGCTCGGATCGGTGCTGCTCACCCCGCTGGCGCTGCTGCTCGTCGAGTTCGCCCGGCCGGGAACGCCCGTCGAGCCGCTGATCGGGCCGCGAGTGCTCGACACGTTGCTGGGAGTGCTGGTGGGGCTGGCCGCCGCGTTGTCGCTGTGGCCGCGGGCTGCCGCCCACCGGCTGCCGCACGCGCTCGCCGAATGCATCGACGCCACCGGCGCGCTACTGGCGCTGAGCCTTTCCGAGGGACCGGGAGCCGCCCGCGGGCAAGCAGGTCGCGTGCGGGCCGCCGCTGGGCAGACGGGCGGTGGCGGGGGCGACTCCGGGCAGGCCGTCGAGGTGCGGGCCGGTGGGGCAGGTGGGGACGGTGCCGACCGGCACCGTCCCCACCTGCCCGGCTGGTGGCATCACCACGATGACGAGACGCACCGGTGGCTGGCGGCGCGGCACCATGTCGAGGCGTCACTTGCCTGGCTGTCGGAACTGCACGTGGACGCACGGAACGAGCCGGGCGAGACGGCGCGGATGACCTGGCCGGCGGTCGTCGCGGCACGCCGGCTCGGGTACCTCGTGCTGGTCGAGCCCTGCGGCCTGCGCGACGCCATGGGCGCCACCACCGCATCGCCGACGGCGATTCAGGACCTGTTCGACCGACTCGCCACCGGGGTTCTCGGCGACACGAGCCTCCCGCCACGCGACCCGCCCCAACTACCCCCGTTCCCACCCCTGAAGCACGAGTTCGCCGCCCTGGTAGACGCCACCCCAGCCGACGACTGAGCCGGTCGGACGTCGGCCGCAGTTCGCCTGTCGACGGCGGGCCGCCAGCGAAGCGACGTGGCCCCGCGACGGCCTGCCTCCGGACCGGCCGCTCTTGGACTGGTGACGCTCAAGCGTGAGGCGACTGAGTTGGGGTGCCCGGGCCCCTCGATGGCGCAATCTTGGATTGGTGACGTGTAGCGGCACGCCACTGAGCTGGGTGCGGAGGCCCGGCCCCGAGCGAAGCGAAGTGGCTCCTGCGAATATGCGCGGCTTCGGGTTGGTGACGTGCAGCGGCAGGCGACCGGGCTGGGTGCGGAGGCGTGCCTCCGCGGAGGCCCGGCCCCCGAGCGAAAGCGACGTGGCCCCCGCGACAGCACGGTTTTGGGTTGGTGACGTGCAGCGGCACGCAAGCGAGCTGGGTGCGGAGGCGCGCCTCCGCGGAGGCCCGGCCCCCGAGCGAAGCGAAGGGGGTTGGGCCGCAGCGGAGGTCGCCGGAGCACCCGTCCGCGGAGGAGGACGCCGCGCGGAGGTCCCTTCCGAAGCGAAGCGAGGAAGGGGCCGGAGCGCGGCGCCCGGACGGAGCGGACCAGAAATACAGCCCTACACACCCAGCTCGGGCTGGGACGGGCAGGTGGACAGGACGGCGCGCATGGCGTCGCCTTCGGCCTGGGTGACCCAGAGGTGGTAGCGGGCCTTCAGGCCAACCTGGCGGGCGACATAGGTGCACTGGTAGCTCTTGGCCGGCGGGAGCCACTCGCCCGCGTCCTGGTCGCTCTTCTGCGTGTTGGTCGGGCCGTCGACCGCGATCAGGTTCTGCGGGTCGTTGGCGAACGCGAGGCGCTGGTCGTCGGTCCAGGCGTAGGCGCCGGTGCGCCAGGCGTCGGCGAGCGCGACGACGTGGTCGATCTGCACGGCCGACGCGTTCCGGCTCCGGCTGAACCGGATGATCTTCGTCGTGTAGGGGTCGGTCAGCTCGCCGGTGAGCACGATGCAGTCGTCGTTCTTGCTGACCGTCACCGAGCGCAGGTCCCGGTGCAGGATGTCGTTGCGGGTGTCGCAGCCGTTGTGGTCGACGTCCTTCCAGGGCGGGCCGAACTCGTCCCGCTTGTACTGCTTCTCGGTGCTCTCCGGCTGCACCTGCAGGGTCGCCAGCGCTGCGAGCGCCGAACCGTCGGCGCCCTGGGCGGCCGTCGCGCCGGTCACGGGCGTGGCCGTGGGGCTCGTGAGACTGTCGACCGCCTCCTGCACCGAGTCGCACGAGGTCAGCAGCGTCGCCGCGATCATGCCGGCTGCCAATGCCACGGTCGTCACGTTCACTCGCCGTGACATCAACTTGCTCATCTGGGCCGCCGTTCCTTTTCTGCGGCCAGTGCGGCCGCTGCCGATCGTCCGTCGTGGCAGTCTGCCGCGTCCTGACTAATTTTCCTGATAGGCGGTGGTACGCGCGAGTGGCCCTCTTGGCGACCCTGGCGCCGTTGGCGCAGGTTGCAACCAATGGATTCGGTTGTGCGACCGAACGGGGCGATCCCGCCGGCTTAGGGGCCTTAGAGTGGCCGTATGCATTCGGGGGGCTCACAGGTTGTCAAGGCGACCAGACCGGGCCGGCCATTGCGCCGGGACGCGGAGCGCAACCGGGAACGCATCCTGTGCGCGGCCCGCGAGCTGTTCGTCGAGCAGGGCCTGAGCGTCGGGGTCGACGAGATAGCGCGGCGCGCCGGCGTCGGCATGGGCACGCTGTACCGCCGGTTCCCGAACAAGGAGGCGCTCGTCGAGGAGACGCTGGTGACGGCGGTCGCGCGGGTGCGCGAACTCGCCGTTCTCGCCCTCGAGACTCAGCCACCTGGGGCGGCGCTACGGGACTTCCTCGTCACCGGGATGGCCGACGACGCATGCCGATGGGCGTTTGTCTCGCGCCGTCTCTGGACCGGGCGCACCCGCGCCGAGGTGTTCGACCAGGTCGTGCCACTGATCGGCGCGATGTTCACCGACGCCCAGCAAGCCGGTCTCGTCCGCTCGGACGTGGTCCTCGCGGATCTGATCGTCCTGCTGCGCGCACTGCGGGTGATCCTCGAGCTCACCGACGCTCCCACTGGCGGAACCTGGCGGCGCTATGTCGACCTGATGCTCGACGCGCTGCGTCCGAGCGACCACAACACCCGCCTCGAGGATCCGCCGGTGTCCCTGGTGCAGCTCTCCGGGCCAGCCCTGACCTCCGCCGAACTCGGCTAGCGCGCTGTCCGCGAGAGTCGTCGCCTAGAGGACGACGGGCGGGGCGGAGGTCTCGGCGGTCATCGCGCGGCCGAGACCAGCCCAGGCCACCATGCCGCCCTCGAGGTTGTGGGCGTTCCAGCCGCCGTCCACCAGGTACGCGGTGACCATGGCCGACCGGCGGCCGGAGCGGCAGACGGCGATTACGCGCGCCGAGCGCGGGATCTCGTCGAGACGGCCGGTGACCTCGCCCATCGGGATGTGCGCCGCGCCATCGATGTGGCCGGCCGCCCACTCGTCCGGCTCGCGCACGTCGAGCAGAAACAGCTCGCCCGCCGCCGGCTGCGAGGTCTGGTCCGGCAGCGCCGCCGGGATGTCCGCGACCGTGACGGTCGGTACCTGGTCAGCTCCCACGACCCCATCCTTGCATCCCAGAGAGACGATCCGGCGGTTGGGACCACCGACATGTCTGATGGCTTGGTTCATGACGTAGAAGTGCGACGTACCCGGCTGGCCCGGAGGCGTGCCTCCGCGGAGGCACGGCCATCGAGCGAAGCGAGGAAGGGGCCGGAGCGCGGCGCCCGCACGGAGCGGACCAGAGATACAGCTACTTGAGCAGGCGGGACAGCCGGCGGTCGGCGAGGACTCGCCCGCCTGTCTGGCAGGTGGGGCAGTACTGCAGGCTCCGGTCGGCGAAGGCCACCTGGCGGACGGTGTCACCGCAGCGTGGGCAGGCGAGTCCGGTGCGGCCGTGGACGGCCAGATTGGCCTTTTTCTCGGCCTTCAGGTCGGCGGCGCCGAGACCGCCGGCTGCCTCGACGGCGGCGCGCAACACCCCGACGACGGCGGCGTGCAGGGCGGCGACCTGGTCGGCGCCGAGACCGCTCGCCGGGGCGAACGGCGAGAGCCGGGCCGCCCACAGTGCCTCGTCGGAGTAGGCGTTGCCTACGCCGGCGAGCACCGACTGGTCGGTAAGCACTCCCTTGATCTGGGAGCGCCCGGCGGCGGCGAGCAGTGCCGTGAGCGCCTCGACGGTGAACGCGTCGTCGAACGGGTCGATCCCGAGCCGGGCGATGCCGGGCACCTCGGCCGGATCCCGCACCAGGTAGACGGCGAGGCGCTTCTGGGTGCCCGCCTCTGTCAGGTCGAAGCCGGACCCGTCGGTGAACACCAGCCGGAAGGCCAGTCCGCCGCGGCCGGCCCGCCCCGGCGTCGCCGGCTGGCTGTCCTTCCAGCGCAGCCAGCCGGCCCGGGACAGGTGAGTCACCAGGTCGAGCCGTTCGCCGCCGGCCGCGGCAAAGACCAGGTCGAGGAACTTCCCGTGCCGGGCCGTGTCGACCAGCGTCGCGTCCACCAGATCGCCCGGGCCTGGAGACACGGTGCGCAGAGCGTTGATCGCGACTGGCTCCGCCCGCGCGACGACCTTGCCCATCGCGCGGTCCCGCAGGACCGACGCAAGCGCTTCCATCTCCGGCAGCTCCGGCATGCTCCCAGTCTTCGCCTCATGGTCCGCCGTGGCAACGACCGGCCGTGCTCGTCGCGAGCTGTCAGCCGCCTGCCGCCTGCCGCCTGCCGCCTGCCGCCAGCTGCCTGCCGCCAGCTGCCTGCCGTCTGCTGTCAGCCGTCAGACGTCAGACGGGGGTCCGACGGCGGACTGCGCGTTCGGGTCGTCCGGCGGCAGAAACGAGACGCGACGGCCGCAGTCGGCGCAGACGGCAACCTGGGCGCCCGGCTCCTCGTCGGACGCGACGAGGTGGCTCAAGGGAACCGCGCCGCCGCACCATGGACAGGTGATCCATGGTCCGTCGACCGTGCTCCCGGACGCCGCCGCTCCGCTGCTCATGGATCTACCATCCCGCTTCTGGCCTTGATCAAGTCGTTTGCGGTGTTTTCCGTGGCGGCTCGGGTGTCGGCTACCTGAACGTGGGGGGCGGGGATGCAGGTTAATGAGGGAGACTGCGGCTGGCAGGTCGCGCCGGGGCACGTGGTGCTCACTGCCTGGCGACGCGGCGGGACGAACGCGAGAGTAGGCGGGACGACAGCGAGGGTGACCGAGGTCATCGGGCGGGCAGAGGTCATCGGGCCAACAGACCGGGGGCGCGGGTGACGGAGGACGTGGCGGGCGCGGCGCGGCGCCCGGCCTCCGGGGTGCCGGGCGAGCCGCTCGCCCTGTACGACCCCCGCCGGGTCGGCCCGTATGCCGTGCTCAGCCGTCTCGGAACCGGCGGCATGGGTACCGTCTACCTTGGCCGGGGGCCGGCCGGCCGGCTGGTCGCGGTGAAGGTGATCCGGCCCGACCTGGCCGCCGACGAGGAGTTCCGGCGCCGCTTCCGCCAGGAGGTCGCCGCCGCGCGCCTGGTCGCCCCGTTCTGTACGGCAGAGGTGCTCGACGCCGATCCTGACGCGGCCGCTCCGTACCTGGTGACCGAGTTCATCGACGGCCTTCGCCTGGACCAGGCGATCACCAGGGGCGGGCCGCTCATGTCGTCGACGCTGACCGGTCTCGCGGTCGGGGTGGCCACGGCTCTCACCGCGATCCACCGCGCCGGGCTGATCCACCGAGACCTCAAGCCGAGCAACGTGCTGTTGTCGCTGTCTGGGCCGCGCGTCATCGACTTCGGCATCGCGCAGGCCGTGGCGTCGGGCAGCAAGGCGAAGCCGACTTCCTGGGGATTCGGCTCCGCGGGCTGGATGGCGCCCGAGCAGATCAACGGCCAACCGATCGGCCCGGCCGCGGACGTGTTCACCTGGGGCATTCTGATGGCGTATGCCGGCACCGGCCGGCATCCGTTCGGCGAGGGGCAGGATATCGACCTCGCCTACCGGACCGTCTCTACCGAGCCCGACCTGACCGGCCTCGCACCCCCACTGCACGGCCTGGTGGCCGCGGCGCTCGCGAAGAATCCGGACGCCCGCCCCAGCGCCCGTGACCTGCTGCTCGCGCTCGTCGAGACCGGCCCGACCGGCGGAGCGTCCCTGAGCCCGGGCGAGGAACTGCTCGGGCTTGCCGCCGACCGCGCCGACGTGATGGCCGGGCCTGCCGTGGCGGCGCTGACCGGCCCGAGCCAGGACGGTGACGGCCGGGCGGGAGCGTTGCCCAGGACGAGGGTCGCCCCGCCGGGATACGGCGCCACCGAGTACGGCCCGGAACAGGCGCGCCCGCCGGCGGCGGGGCGGCCGGCGCCGGGACGCGCCCAGCCTCAGCCTCATCGCCAGCCTCATCCGGGCCAGGACGCCTACGGCGGCGCCAGGGCCGGTGCACCCGGCGTGCCGGCGGGGATCGCCTCCCCGCGCCGGCCGTCCACGCCTGTGGCGGGGGACCGCCCCTGGCCGGATCGCGGGATGGCCGGAGGTGGACCGGGCGGCCCGGGGCCGCTGCCACGAATCCCGTTTGGCCGGCGCGGGCCAGGTAGCCGGGGCAGCCGGATCGGGCTGTGGCTGACGGTCGGGCTGCTCGTCCTGGGGGCCGTGGCGATTATCGCGATCGCGTTGAATCCTGGCGCGTCGGACAAGATCGACGCGGGTACGCCCGGAACGGCGAATCCCACGGCGCCTGTGACAGCCGGGCCGACGGATCACGTCTACCGTGACGGTGCGCTGGAGTTCACGATCAACGAGGTGCGATGCCGCGTGACGGAGATCGGTGTGCTCCTCAAGAAGCATCCGGACGGGCAGTACTGCCTGGTCAAGGTGAACGTCCACAACAGCGGGAACACCACGCTGAGCTTGGTCGCCAACCAGCAGTTCATGTTCGACCAGACCGGTGGAAAGCACGAGGCCTACTCCGGATCTCGCTGGTACTTCCCGCTGGAATCGCTCTGGAACTCGATCAAGCCGGGCGCGGACGTCAGCGGCACGCTCGTGTTCGACATTCCGTCGGATGCTCATCCGTCACGACTCGAGTTGCATGACGGGCTCCTTGGCGATGGCGTGACCATCCAGGTCTAGAGACGCAAAGACGCGCGAAAACGTTTCCTTGCACGCGCCCGGCGGACATCGTCCCGGAACCAGCGACTACTGCCGGCACCGTTGCTTCCCAGGTTTGCCCCGCGGGCCCGCGGGCCCGCGGAGCCGCGGGGCTGCGGGCGCGCCCGCGCCGGCCGGCCTGCCTGCGCTCGCCCGCCAGGTCGCATCCTCCACGACGCGGCCAACCTGGCCGCCCACGGCCGGCTTGCGATCCGTTTCGAGGTCGGGGAGTGGCGGCCTCGACGGCCGATACCTGCCGCGACTGACCAACCGCGGGTTGGTGGTCGTTACGCTCAGGGAGTGTCAGGTGGTGCGGTTGCTTCTTCACTGGTTGTCGGGTTCGACCTGGATCTGACGCTGTTGGACGCGCGCCGCGGCATCGCCGCGACGTTCGTCGAGCTCTCGGCGCGTACCGGCGTCCCGGTCGACGGGGAGCTGGCCGTCACCCGGCTGGGCCCTCCGCTGGAGGAGGAGCTCGCGCACTGGTTCCCGCCCGACGAGATCGCGGCGGCGGCCGTGCTGTACCGCGAGCTGTACCTGGTGCACGCGGTCCCTGCTTCCGTGCAGATGCCGGGCGCCGTGGCGGCCGTCGAGGCGGTGCGCCGGGAGGGCGGCCGGGTGGTGGTGGTCACCGCGAAGAACGAGCCGCAGGCCCGCGCCAGTCTCGTGGCGATCGGCATCGAACCGGACGTCGTGGTCGGCAACCGGTACGCGAACGCCAAGGGCGACGCCATCCGCGAGCACGGCGTCGACATCTTCGTCGGTGACCACGAGGGCGACATGATCGGTGCCCGGTCCGGCGGCGCGCTCGCCGTCGGGCTGACCACCGGCCCGCACGACGCGGCCGCCCTGCGCACCGCGGGCGCGGAGGTCGTGCTCGGCGCCCTCGCGGAGTTCCCCGGCTGGCTGGCCGACGCGGCGCTCGACCGGCGGCTCGCGGCGCTGTCCGCGCAGCTGACCGAGCTCGGCTCGGTGCTCGTCGCCTTCTCCGGCGGTGCCGACTCCGCCTTCCTGCTCGCCTGGGCCGCGCGCACGCTCGGCCCGGACGCTGTCGTCGCCGCCACCGCCGTCTCACCCTCGCTGCCGGCCACCGAGCTCGCCGGGGCGCGGGCGTTCGCCGAACAGCTGGGCGTGCGCCACGTGCTGCCCTCGACCGAGGAGCAGTCCCGGCCCGGCTACCGGGCCAACGGTGCCGACCGGTGCTATTTCTGCAAGGCGGAGCTCACCGAGACGCTCGGCCCGCTCGCCGCCGAGCTCGGCCTCACGCACGTCGTCACCGGGACCAACGCCGACGACGCGGTCGCCGGGTTCCGGCCCGGCATCCGGGCGGCGGCCGAACGCGGCGCCGCCACGCCGCTGCTCGACGCCGGCCTGACCAAGCGCCAGGTGCGGGCCGCCTCGCGCAGGCTCGGGCTCGTCACCGCCGACAAGCCCGCAGCCGCCTGCCTCGCAAGCCGGATTGCCTACGGCGTCGAGGTGACACCGGGCCGCCTCAGCCGGGTCGAGCGGGCCGAGACGGCGCTGCGGCTCGCGCTGGCAGCGGCCGGGCTCGCCTGCCATGACCTGCGGGTGCGTGACCTGGGCGACCGGGCGAGCATCGAGGTGGACGCCGGCCTGGTGACGACGCTCACCGACCGGCCGGACCTGGTAGCCGTCGTGGAAGGTTTCCCCGCCGTCGAGGTCGACCCGCGCGGCTTCCGGTCAGGCGCCATGAACGAGCTGTTGCCGAGACCCTGACCCGGCTGACCAGACCTGATCCGGACCCGAAATCCGGCCCAAGCCCTGGCTTTCCAGCCGGCGCGGGCCAGCGTCCGCCCGGTGTGCGCCAGCGGCCACGGAGTCCCCGTGGTGGGCTCGTCGGGCCAGGTGGGCGGGCCGGACGCGGCGGCCGTGCCGGCGCGATCGGGCTGACCGAATGGCGCTGGCGGGAGAATTCTGCGCCTGACAGGCGCTCGCCGGATAGCCTGATGACCGTTGTTGGCTGGTCGAGCCGTCCCGGTTCCGCTCGGGGCGCAGGCCGGCGGAGGCGCGGCCGAGTACCGGTGGCCGCGCCTTCTTTGGCCCTGTTCCATCCCGCCGTGTCACAGAACGAGGTCGCCCGTGCCCACCGGCAAAGTCAAGTGGTATGACGTCGACAAAGGGTTCGGTTTCCTCAGCCGCGATGATGGCGGCGACGTATTCGTCCACAAGGCGGCCCTTCCGCCTGGTACGGAGAAGCTCCGAGCGGGCGATCGGGTCGAGTTCGGCATCGCCGCCGGCCGCAAGGGCGACCAGGCGCTGTCGGTCCGGCTGCTCGCCGCGCCCCCGTCGGTGGCGAAGGCGGCGGCCCAGGCGGCCCGGCGCAGCCCTGACGAGCTACACAGCATGGTCGAGGATATGATCAAGATGCTCGACGAGGTTCAGCGGGACCTGCGCCGCGACCGCTATCCCGACCGTCGCACGGCCCAACGCGTCGCCAAGGTCGTCCACGCGGTCGCCAGCGAGCTCGAGGCCTAGCCCCAGACCGGGGGCGGCTCAGCGCGGGCCGCCGCTCGGCCCAGGCCAGGGCTCAGCGCAGCGGCGCGAGGAGACCGGGGACGAGGCTCTCGGCGGCGGCCCGGCCGAGAAGCTCCTCGATGGCCGCGTAGCCCTCATCGCCGAGATCGAGGCTGAAGTCGTTGACGTAGAGGTTGATGTGCGCCTCGACGACGTCAGGCGCCATCTCCTGGGAGTGCGCGAGCACCCAGTCGGCCGACGCCGCCCGGTCGGCGAAGGCGGCCGCGACGCTTTCCCGGACGGCATCGCCCAGGTCGCCGACGGCGGCCGGCAGGTCCCTGCGGGCCAGGATGGCGCCGAGCGGGATCGGCAGGCCGGTCGCCCCCTCCCACCAGTCGCCAAGGTCGGCGACCGACACCAGCCCGTACGACGGATAGGTGAACCGCGACTCGTGGATCACCAGGCCGGCGTCGTAACGCCCGTCCCGGACTGCCGGCATGATCTGATCGAACGGGAGCACGTCGATCGTGGCGACGTCGACACCGGCCGCCCACAGCCGCAGCAGCAGGTAGGCCGTGGTGCGGGTGCCCGGAATGGCCACCCGGGCCCCCCGTAGAACCTCCGGCCCCATGGGGCCGGCCTCGTCTCCCGCGCCCTCGGCGGCCCTGAGCACCAGCGGGCCGCAGCCACGACCGAGCGCGCCACCCGACGGCAGCAGCCGGTAGCGGTCGAGCAGCCACGGCAGCGCCGCGTAGGACACCTTCACCAGGTCGTCCAGGCCGTCGGCCGCCCGGGCGTTCAGCACGTCGATGTCGGCGAACGTCACCGACACCGGCGGCGCCTCCGCCACCAGGCCGTGCGCCAGCGCGTGAAACGCGAACGTGTCGTTCGGGCAGGGCGAGATCGCCAGACTCAGCGCCGCCACTGCCTGGGGCGTGGCAGTCGGGTTGGGCTGGGTCAGCTCGGTTGCCGTCATAACCGCATTGTCCGCCTGCCGGGTTACTGGGTTCGCTCCGCGGAGAGGCAGGGCTGGCTGGCTCGGGGCGGAAGGTTTTACATAGTCCGGCAACAGCCTTCTGCCCCTGGCCAGACCGCCCGGACGGAGCGAACGCAAAAATTAAGCGCGTAGGGCTTGGAGGAGGCCTTCGGGGTGGGCTACCAGGGCGCCGGCGGCCGTGCGCAGGCTCGCGAGTGCCGCCGGCATGTTCCAGCTGCTCCGGTCGCGCCGGCCCACCTGGTTGCTGATCGCGCGGATCTCGCAGACCGGGACGCCGAACGCCGCGGCCGCGGTGCCGACGGCGTAGCCCTCCATACCTTCCGCGACGGGATCGAGGCGGGCGGTGAGCGTCGCCGCGCGCAGCTCCGTCCCGGTGACGGTGGCGACGGTGAGCACCGGCCCGGCCACGACCCGCCGGCCGGTCAGCCCGAGCGCCGTGCGCAGCCGGTCGACCAGCTCGGTGTCCGGGACAATCGTCGACGAGCCGAGGCCGAGGTCGTCGAGGGTGAGGAACTTGCCGTCGACCGACGAGTTGGCGGCGCGCGGCAGCGACGGCGCCCCGGTGCTGTGGAAGCCGAGGCTGCGATCCATTTCGTGGATCTGGCCCGGCGGTTCGCGTAGGTCGTCGAGGCCCGACTCGGCGCCCAGGTCGGCGGCGACGAGCCGCTGCGCGATCACCAGATCGCCCGTCTCGGCCCAGCCGCGAAACCCACCCGCGACCCCCATCGACAGCACGAGGGTGAACGGGTCGCCGGCCGCCTGCGCGACCGCGAGCGCCACCGCCGCGCCCGCCGCGGCCGCCGGGCCGCCGCTACCGGCCGCCAGCACCGTCACCGGGCCGCGGCGGCGCCCGACGTAGGGGCCGAGAGTCGACGTGGTCAGCAGCTGACGGTCCCAGTCAGGTGAGACGGGCGCGCTCGGCGCCTCGGTGGAACGTCCACGGGAACGCGACCAGCTACCCATCAGGCCGGCGCACACCGCGTCCGCCTCCGCCTGCACGGCAGTGACGATCAGGGTGCGGCTCATCGGCGTGTCCGAGGCATGATTCCTGATTCCTGGCTTTCGTATCGCTGTTACGTTGCGTTGCACTAGCCGTTGCGTTCAGCCATGTGGCCGGTCCTGTCCGGTCGAGTTCCGTTCCGGTCTCGGGTCCGCCGGCGGGCCGAGGATCACTTCGTACGCCGTCGAAGAAGTCGGCAGGCCCGCCGGGGAAGCGCCACCGTGTCGGACGGCGTGGTAACAGCACGGGGTTCCCGAGACGGGCAAACGGGACTTTGCTGACGGACCTTAGCATCGCCGTCGACTGTGCGTGTCGGGCGCGGCTGGGCCGCGAAGCGGTCTGGCGGCGCCAGACGCCGTCGGACGCTCCACGCCCGACGGCGCTGGACAGCGGCCGGGGTGCACAGCCGGGGCTGAGCCCTGCCTGGGTAGGCAGGAAGGCTGAGCTGGCGGCGGACGCTTGCGGAGGGGCGCACGTCCCGTCGTCGTCGACGACGACGCGATGCTCGTGGCTCGACGACGTGAGCGGGGTGCCCCTGAACCGAGCGTGGCTGGCACGAGCGTGGCTGGCCGCGATCAGGCGTGGCCGTAGGGCTCCGGGCGGCCGGCGTGGCCGGCGTGGCCGACGGTTTCGGAGGCCTCCTGCCCGACCGCGTTCGCCGCCGCGCCGACCAGCTCCACGTCGGTCGGCTCCAGATCGGATGGGTCCTCGTCGAACGGCACCGGCTCCGGATGCGCCGACGGCGCCACCAGCGCCTCCGAGTGAGCGCCGCAGCCGTGGTCGAGGGACGTCACGTGCGCGTCGTCGGGCGCGAACTCGTTGGAACACACCCCGAACAGGCGGCCGAGCGCGCCGGCCAGCCGGACGTGGAAGCCGCAGGTGAGGCAGGTTGCCGGGGCGACCTTGGCCACGTGCGCGTCCGGCCCAGGCTCTCCCGCATACCAGCGTGCACTGGCGTCCTCGCGGCCCAGCGCCGACAGCACCCGAGGCCGGCCGAGGCCAAGCTCCTGGAACGCGTCGGTGTCGACGAACTCCTCCACGTCGTCGCGCCGCAGCGCCAGGCGAGGATCGTCGACCGCGGTCGGAAGCAGATCACCGACGCCGACGTCGCCGGGACGCAGCCGCTGCGACCAGGGCACCCAGGGCGGCGCGAGCAGCGCGCCGTCACCCGGCATCAGCACCACGTCGTCGACGGTCACCCTGCGGACCCGCGGTGCCCTGGCCGTGATGACAGCCCACACCCAGCCCCGGTAGGCAGGCGCCAGGCAGGCGAACCGGTGGAGCACCAGCCGGTCGCCCTCGGCCTCGGCACTGAGATGCTCGCCGACCGCCGTCGCGTCGCCGGCCTCCTCGACGGCAGCCGCGCGCGCCGGCTCGACGGCGGCGGCGCAGACCGCGTCGGGCACCTTGGCGGCCCGCGCCGCCCGCGGCCGGCCCACCTCGTCAGCCGACTCCTCGTCCTGCGGTTCCGGCTCCGTCGTCGGCTCGGCTGACACCGTCGGCTCGGCTGACACGGCCGGTTCGGCTGACACGGCCGCGTCGAGTGCGGCGGCGGCCGCCCCGGCCGCTTCCCCCCTCGCCTCGGTCGCATCCGGCGTATCCGCCGGCACCGGCGTATCCGCCGACACCGGCGCCGGGGGAGCCGTCGCTGGCGTAGCCGGGGGTGCGCTCACCGCGTTGTCAGCGCCCATCACGTGGTCCACGGATACATTCTCGCCCAGCCGTGACCCATACGCCCGGCGTGGTCGTGGCCCAACGGCTGTTTCGCGAGCACACTCGGCAGGGTGGGTACTGGGGGACTCGGTCGAGCAGTGGGAAAGGCTCGTGCCGGGATGGGCACGGGCGCTACTCGGCTGCGCGCGTCCACGCGGCGCGACGGGGCTGACAGGTCGGGGCTGGCGGCCCTGCTCGACCTGTCCGTCATCAACGCCGCCGGTGACGCTCTGGTCACCGTGACCCTTGCCGGGGCGCTGTTCTTCTCCGTCCCGACGGGCGAGGCGCGTTCGAAGGTCGCGCTCTACCTGTTGATCACAATGGTCCCGTTCGTGCTGCTGGCGCCCGTGATCGGGCCGGTGCTCGACCGATTCTCCTACGGCAGACGGACCGCGCTGGCTGCGCTCTGCCTCGGGCGGGGCATGCTGGCCTGGCAACTGGCCAGTTCGCTGACCGGCCTGGCGGTCTACCCGCTCGCGCTCGGCCTGCTCGTGCTCTCGCGGGCCTTCGGGGTGGCGCGCAGCGCGGTGACTCCGCGGGTGGCGCCGCCCGAACTGACCCTCGTCAAGGTCAACTCGCGGATGTCGATGGTCAACATCGTCTCCGGCACCATAGCCGCGCCCATCGGTCTCGGCATCGCGAACATCCCGTTCGTCGGTTACCCGTGGGTGCTACGGCTGTGCGCGGTGGTCTACCTCGTCGGCGTGGTGTTTGCCTTCAAACTGCCGAAGAAGGTCGACTCGAACGAGGGCGAGCGTCCGCTGCGAGAGCTGGTCGCGTCCGTGACGGGACCGCGAGCCCCCATCGTCCCCGGGCGGACCAGACCGAGCCCGGCCGGGCGGGTGCGTGCCCTGGTGAGCGCAGTGCTCGGGGCGTCGCCGGCGGCGCTGCGCTCGACCCTGGTACTGCGCTCGATCGTCGGATTCCTGACCTTCTACCTGGCGTTCCTGCTTCGTTCCGAAGGCGGCACCAACCTGTGGCTCGGCGTGCTGGCCGCCGCGGTGGCGGTGGGCAGCGGCCTCGGCGTCGTCATCGGCGGCCGGCTCGGCCAGCGACGCCCGGAGCGGATCCTGACACTCGCGCTGATGCTGACGACCGGTGGCGGCGTACTGGCGGCGATCACCTACGCGAAGCTCACCGCGCTGCTCGCCGCGCTGCTCGCAATGCTCGCCGCCTCGATGGCCAAGCTGGCCCTGGACGCGATCATCCAGCGGGACACGACCGAGGACGTGCGCAACTCGGCGTTCGCCCGCTCGGAGACCGTCCTGCAGCTCGGCTGGGTCGGCGGTGGCGCGGTCGGGCTGATCGACATACCCGGCCGGCTGGGCTTCGCCCTCGTCGGCATCGCCGCCGGCGCGACGGTGTTCGGACAGGCCCGCGAACTGCAACGGATCCGCGCCGCCCGCCGCCGCGCCGCCGCGGCCGGCCCGGCGGCGACCTTCGAATGGCCATCCGACCAGGACCTCCTCCCAGCAGCCATGCCGCCGCCCGCGCGGCGCTGGGAAGACCAGCCGGAGGACGCTAGCTGGCCTGGTAGCAGGCCAACCGTGATCGACACCGAGGCGACCTTGCCGGCAGCCCGGAGGAGTCGCTGGTCTCGCCGCTCCCGCGCCGAGACAAACGACCCCGACCCGGACACGACACTCCCGCTCGACCCAGACCGCCAGCGCCCCCCAGCCCCCCCGCACAGGACCTGAAACCGCCGCCCAAGAGCCCAGCTCAATCCGTAACGTTCAAGCGTTACGCAAGCGAGCTGGCCCGGAGCCGCGCCTGGGCGGAGGCGCGGCCCACGAGCGAAGCGAGCAAAGGGGCAGGAGCGCGGCGCCCGGACGGAGCGGACCAGGAAACAACCTTCTGCCCCGAGCCAGTCAACCCGGCGCGCGCGAACCAGCAAACACCGACGCCCGCGCCCCTTTCGGGATCGCGGGCGTCGGCCGATGGCATGCGCGAGCTACGCCAACAGGTTCTTGCTCTTCAGGTACTCGCTCGCTACGTCCGAGGTCTTCTCCCGGTCGGAGTCGACCTTCTTGTTCAGGTCGGCGAGGTCGGCGGTGGTCAGCACCGGCGCCAGCGCGTTCAGCGCCGCGCTGATCTCGGGCGTCAACGACTTGGTGTTGACGATCGGAACCAGGTTGTCGGCGTTCTGCAGCTTCTTGTCATCGGTGAGCACGACCAGGTCGTAGTCCTCGACGGTGGCGTCCGTGGTCAGCACCAGGCCGAGCTGGGCAGTGCCGTCCTTGACCGCAGACTTGGTCTGTGCGGTGTCGACGCCGGTCTCGACGATCCCGGAGACCTTGATGCCGTAGGTCTTCTCCAGGCCGGGCTGGCAGAACGGCCGGGTGGTGCACTCGGCCCCGGCCGCGATCTTCACCTCGAGGCCGCTGGCGCCCAGGTCTGACAGCGTCTTGAGGCTGTTCTTGTCGGCGAAGTCCTTGCTCACGGCGAACGCGTTCTGGTCAACGGCGTCGGCCGGGTCGAGCGCGGTCAGGCCCTTGCCGGTGGCGAGCTTGCGCAGCGCGGCCAGTGACGCGTCCAGGTCCGGCGACGACACCGACGCAGCGTCCTTGCCGTTGACCAGCGAGTTGAGCAGGTCGGCGTAGGTGGCGACGTACTGCGGCATGACATCGATCTGGCCGCTCTCCAGCGACGACTGGGCGATCTCGGTGCTCTGCACCGAGGTGCGGTCCACCTCGAAGCCAGCCTTGGTGAGCAGCAGCCAGTACATGTCGGCCAGGATCTTGCTCTCGGTGAACCCGGCGTCCGCGATGGTCAGGTGACCTTTGGAGCCGCTGGAGCCGGTCGGTCCAGCCGCGCCGCCGGAGTCGTCGTCGGAGTCGCCGCAGGCCGCCGCGGTCAGGGCGGCCGCCAGCAGGGCCGCGACGCTGGCAGCCCGGATCCCGACGCCGCGGCCGAGCAGCCGGCCGAGGCGCAGCCGGCCGTGGCGTCGCGGCTGGCGATCGGGATCGTCGGCTTGCTGTGTCGTCTCTGCCACAGGTACCTCTCCTGGGTATGGGTGCCCCGGGGCCCTGCCCCGCGCCGGTGGCTGGCTGGGCCTTGTCACGGTGGAGCAGTCAGGGTGAAGCGGGCTGGTCAACGTTCTGAAACACGTTGTCCGGCCGACCGGGGCAACGCAACCAGATACCTACTATTCCGGTGGAAAACCACGGAACTGTAATCCTCGTGTCATCGGCCTCCCGCGATCGAGGTGAACCCGGCGTCGACCGAGGCCAGCTGGTGCCGATGCGTGGCCACGGAAGCGGCGCGCGCCCAGCCACGCCCACGTCAGACGCACCAGGCGCCAGCAGTCGGCCGGGCGAACGTACGATCGCCGCGCCGAAACAGGCGGCAGCGAACCAGTGGCGGAGGTGAGACAAGACCGATGGACACGGAGCAACTTCGCGCGCTCCTCGACGAGGTCGCCGCCGGGCGGGTTGGCACGGACGAGGCGATGGCCCGGCTGGCGGCCGGCCCGCTCGGCGACGGCGCCGGCTTCGTCGACCTTGGATACGCCCGCGTCGACACCCATCGGGGCGTGCGGACCGGCGACCCCGAGGTCGTCTACGCGGCCGGCAAGACGGCGGCCGAGACGGTCGGGATCGTGACCACGCTGCGCGCGGCGAGCGGTGACGGCCGGCCAACCCTGGTCACCAGGGCAGGCCGAGAGACGGTCGACGCTTTGCGCGCGCGCTGGCCGGATGCCACGGTGACCGACCCGGCCCGCCCGCTCTCGACGGTCGCCGTCGGCCAGCTCCCGCCCGCCCGAGGCAGGGTCGTCGTCGTCTGCGCGGGCACCTCCGACGCCCCGGTCGCCGACGAGGCCGCCCTGACCGTGGCGGCCAGCGGCGCCGGTGTCGAGGTGCTGCGCGACGTCGGAGTAGCCGGATTGCATCGGCTGCTCGCGGCACGCGACACGCTCGCCGGCGCCGACTGCCTGGTCGTGGTGGCCGGAATGGAAGGCGCCCTGCCGAGCGTCATCGGCGGCCTGGTCGGGACGCCGCTGGTCGCCGTGCCCACCAGCGTCGGGTACGGGGCGGCCTTCAACGGACTGGCGGCATTGCTCGGGATGCTGACCGCGTGCGCGCCCGGAATCGCCGTGTGCAACATCGACAACGGCTTCGGCGCCGGCATGTTCGCCGCGCGCGTCGCGCGTGCCGCCGCGGGTGCAGCCGCGAGTGCCGCCGCGAGTGCCACTGGGGCCGCCACCGCCGCCGCTGGCGTCGCCGATGGCGCGGACGCCGCCAGCACCGCTCACGCGGCCAGCACGCCGGGCGGCGCCGGGCCACGGGGCGTGGTCGCGGCCGTCCCGGCGCCGGTGGAGCTGGGCACGTGACCCGGCGAGTCGGCTGGCTGGACCTCTCTGGCGGCGCAAGCGGGGACATGCTGCTGGGTGCGCTGGTCGGCGCCGGCGTGCCGCTCGACGTCCTGGCCGGGGCCGTCGACGTCTTGGGGCTGCCCATCCGGCTGGAGGCGCGGGAAGTGCGCCGCGCCGGCCTCGCCGCCGTCAAGATCGACGTCATCGCGCCCGCCGACGAGGCCGTCCGCGCCTGGGCCGACGTCCGCGAGCTGCTCGTGAGCGCGCCCCTGGCCGGCCCGGTCAGGGAGCGCGCCATGGCCACCTTCGCCGCGCTCGCGGCGGCGGAGGCCCGGGTGCACGGGATCGAGGCGAACGAGGTCCACTTCCACGAGGTTGGCGCGTTGGACGCCATCGCCGACGTGGTGGGCGCGAGCGCAGGCCTCGTCCACCTGGACCTGGCGGAGCTGGTGGCAACCCCGATCGCGCTCGGTGGTGGCCGGGCGAGGACGGCGCACGGCGTGCTGCCGATCCCGGGGCCTGCCGTCCTGGAGCTGCTGCGCGCCGCCCGCGCGCCGGCGGCCGGCGGGCCGGTGCAGGTCGAGCTGTGCACGCCGACCGGCGCCGCGATCGTCGTCACCGCGGCGACGGGTTATGGGCCACTGCCGCTGTCGCGGGTGATCGCGGTCGGTGCGGGCGCCGGCACGCGCGACCTGCCCGGCCGGCCCAACATCGTCCGCCTCGTCGTCGGCGAGACATTGGAGGACACGTCCGGTAACCCTGCCATGCCTCGGAGCACATCCTGGGCCAGGCCATCGGCCACGGCGTCGCCGGCTGCGGGCTACGCGCACGCCGGCCATTCGCACTCCGACTACGATCACGGCCGTCGCTCACCCGGCGGCCACGATCATGACAGCCACGATCGCGACAGCCACGATCGCGACAGCCACGATCATGCTTCGGTCATCCCGCGGCCCTGAGGCCCTGGGCGGACGCCGGGCCTCGGCCCACCGCCGGACCAGGGCGCTGGCGCTCTGGGCGCGTCGGGGCATGCGACCGCGAAGATCGGTACCGCGGTCGGGTAACCGGGCGGCCGGAACATGGGACATCGCCGCCTTCGCCTGGACCGGACACCCACGCCGCCACTCGGGTAGGCCCAACAGAGGGCGGCGTGGGACTATGGGGTGGGTGCTTATAGTGATCTTTGGCCATTTCCGCGCCATGGACTAGTCCCTTCGGGTTCTGGTCCGCGGTGTGTCCATCCCCCGACGGGAGGGTTCCTGTGGGCGAAGCGGGCGCCGGGCCGGATCGTGAGTGCGCCGCCGATGGCGGGGCGGACCGGGCGGGATCATGAGAAGCGACGCGGACATCGATGCGGGCGACGGGTATCCGCTCACGCGGCACACCGGCCAGGCACGGGTGGACGTCGCCAGGGCGCCTGCCGGCACGAGCCCGCTCGGCCCCACCGCCCTGCCTTTCGCCGACGGCTACCTTGGCCGGGCCGCCGGGGTTCCCGTGGGGACGACCGAGCCCGGGCCTGCGGCCCGGCGGCCGGATCCCCGGCAGAACCGCGGCGAGCCGATCGCCGGGCCAGGCGCTGGCTTTTCCGGTGAGTGGGACGTGGTCAGCCGGCCCGGGACACCGCCGGCCCGGTATCTGCCAGGTGTGGGCGCGTCGAGCCAGCCTCCACCGGCCCCACCGCTCCCGCCGCCCCCGCCGGTCCCGCCGCCGGGCGGGGAACATCAGCGATTCGGCGGACCGGCGGGGCGGGGCCCTGCCGGACCGGGCGGCGTTATGGACGACCGGTGGCCGCCGTCCCCGCCGCCGCCCCCGCCCCCGCCCGCCTTCGGTCGGGCCTCGATGGTGCAGGCGCCGGGTGGTTCGCCGAGGTTCGGTGGCCCTGACGCGGCAGCCGGTCCGGACATCCCGCGGGGCCAGGCCGCTGGGAACGGCTACGGCTCGTCGCGCGGCCCCGGCGCCGTCCATGGCCGTGACGGGTCGACCGGCCCAGGTGGTTCTTACGGTCCCGGGGCGCCGAACGAGTTCGCCGGTGCCGAGCACCCCGGCCGACAGCCGGGAATGGCTGGCGGGAACGGGCATGGGCAAGGGTGGCCAGCCTCCGTGCCCCCGCAGGTGCCCCCGGTCGGCGACGCCGAGTGGCGCGCCGACCCCTGGGCACCTTCCGCGCACGTTCCGAGCGACATCGCCGGCTCGCCCATGCCCGGTCACCGGGCGCATGGCGGCCAGATGGCCGGCGGCCCGGCCGGCAGCGCGGGAGGGCCGCGCCCCGATCCGGTCGGTGGCTTCAGCGTCGACGCGGCGGCTGCGCGTAGCGCGCCGGCGAGGGCGATGCCCGACGGCTGGTCGGTCGGCGCTCCCGATCACCCCGCCGCCGGCAGCGTCGCACCGCCTCGGCCGGCTGCCGCACCGCCGGCCCCGGCAGTGGCACCCGGGCCGACCCGGTACGCCCAGGGCCCGGCTGTTTCGGCCGCAGGCAGTCCGTTCGGCACGGACGGACGCGTCGACGCATGGCAGACCGGTCACGCTGCTCGCGATCTTCCTGGTGCGCCTCCGGACGGCCGCTTCACCGCCAGGCCCGCGGACGCGGCGGGCCGCGTCGCCAGGCGGGACCCGCTGTCCGATCCCAGGCTCGCGGCGGCCCAGCCGCCGGCCGACCCGTTCGGCGTCGTCTCCCGCGGCCAGTTCGTCGGTGACCCGTTCGTCGTCGGCGAGCAGGGTCCTGCCGGCCATCCCGCGCCGCGCCAGAACCTGGCTGGGGGGATGCCGACGGCCCATGCGCCGGCCGCAGGCGGCGGTCAGCCGTCGCCGGTGCCCCAGCCGGCGCGAGAGGTGGTCGCCGGCCGTGGCGTTCCCTACGCGCCGGGGCACCCGTCCTGGCCGACGGGCCTCGCGGTGGAAAACCCCAACACTCCCGTCCGCCCGTCCGCTGACGTCCCTGGGCTGCCGCAGTGGCCCTCGGTGAACGGGCCCTCAGCGAACGGGCCCTCAGCGAACGGGCATGGACTCGCCGTCGCGTCGCCTGGAGCCGGCCGAGCCGGTCTGTTCGAGTCCCCGGGCGTGGCCCAGCCCACCCCACCCGCTCCGCCCGGCGGCCAGCCGTGGCCTGGCCAGCCTTTCGCCGGCCAGGCGCCGACTGGTCATGGCGCCAGGGCCGCCGGTGTCGGGCCCGCCGGCCAGTCTTCTCCGGGGCCCGCGGCCGTAGCCCGGCAGCAGGGCTGGGAGGTCACGGGCGGTGGGCGTGACGGCAGTTCCGTCGCCGGGTCGCCGCAGCCCGGTGGCCCGATCGTCTTCGAGGGACCGGGCGGTGGACGTGGACTAGGTGTGGCCGGCGGCGTGAGTGTGGACGGTGGCCCGAACGTGGGCCGCGCACCGATGCCAGACCTACCGGGCCAGGCCCCGCCGCCAGGCGTCCCGGGCGGCGCGGCCTGGCCGACGAACGGCAACGGACAGGGCCGCGACGCCGGTCCAGGACCCGGCCGCGGCGCCGTCCCAGGGCACGGCGCCGATGCGGGACGTGGCTTCGGACCGGGCCAGGCCGGCGGGGTCGGCCAAGGCCGCGGCGTCGGCCAGGCCGGTGGCATCGCGGTGGGCGGAGCCCCTGACCCGTCGTTCGGCCATCCGCCCGCGGCCGCCGGGCCGTGGGCGGTGGAAGGCGCGGCGGGCCAGGCTGGGAGGCCGCCCACCGCCCCCGGTCCTGGGCTGGGCGATCCAGGCGGGCCGGGTGGGCCGTCCGGCCGGGTGGCCCCGGCCGGACGGCCCACCCAGGCGTTCGATCCGCTGTTCGATGATCTTCCGTTCGGCCCGGCGTCGAATGGCCGGCGTGCTGGCGCTCCGGCCGTCGTCAACGGGCAGTTGGGCGCGGCGCCGCCGGCCGGGCAGCCGGGGACGCCGGGTGTCCCGCCGAACCCGGGCCGCCCGGCGGGCCAGGGCTACCCGCAGCGTCCGCCGGCACCGCCCGGCGCGGCGCCGACGAACGTCGCCGGCTCGGCCACGACGTTCGCGCCGCTGTACGACCGGTCGCCTGACTTCCAACCGTCGACCCAGTTCCCGGCCCCCCCGCCGCCGGCCCCGCCGCCGTTGACGACCCCGCGTCCGCCTGGCGTGCCTGCGCCGGGCGCGCGACCGCCGCTCGCCGCGAGCGCCGCCGGCCCGGCGGCGCCACCCCGACCGCCCACGGAGCCGCCACCCGGTGTAGACGGCCGGCGGCGCCGGCCGCCCGGTCCCATACCACCTGGGCATGATCCGTACGCGCAGGTGCAGGCGCAGCCCCGCCCGCTGGCGGGCGGGGCGAGGCCAGGCCAGGGCCAGCTTCGCGACGGCGACTCCTGGGACCGATCCGACGTCCTCCCGCCTCGTCAGCCTGGCGCCAACCCTGGCCGCCGTGCCGGACCCCCGCACCCCGTCGGACCGGCCAACCCCGCTGGTCCCGCCGGTCCCGCGGATGGCCGGGCCACCCGGGACGGCCGCGTCGGCAGAGATGGCCGGCCGCTCCGGGATGACATCGGCGCCCCGTACCCACCGCCGACGTCACCGCGGCGGCAGAACACGCGAGGCGTCTCCGCGCGCGCGGGCAGTCCCGTCGACCCGGCCGACCTCGGCGGCCCGGGCCGCCTTGGCGGCCCCAGCGGCCCCAGCGGCCGGCACGGGACCCTGCACCCAGGCACCGGGCTTTACAGCGACGCGCTGTTGCCACCCGCCCAGGAGACCGCGGCCCGCGGCTGGCGCAAGGTCGTCTACCAGATGTCCGGCGGTGCGGTGAACCCCGGGCCGTCGCCCGACGAGGCGCGGCACAACCGGCTGCTGGCGCACATCCGGACCCCGCTGATCGACTGCCACCGGATCGCCGTCATGTCGCTCAAGGGCGGGGTCGGCAAGACGACGACGACGATCGGCCTCGGCTCCACACTCGCCGACCTGCGCGACGACCGGGTCGTGGCGATCGACGCCAACCCGGACCGTGGCACCCTCGGGACGAGGGTCCAGCGGCCGTCGCCGTTCACCGTCCGCGACCTGCTCGAGGACGCCCCCCGGTTGCGCCGCTACGTCGACATCCGCCAGTACATGGCCCGGTCGGACGCTCGGCTGGACGTGCTGGCCTCGGCGGACGACCCGGAGATCTCCGAGGCGTTCGCGGACTCCGACTACCACGCCGTCGACGACCTGCTCCAGCGCTACTACTCGATCCTGCTGACCGACTGCGGGACCGGCATGCTGCACAGCGCCATGGGTGGTGTGCTGGCGCTGGCCGACACACTGGTCATCGTGACGAGCTCGAGCGCCGACGGCGGAACCTCCGCGAGCGCGACGCTGGACTGGCTCGACGCGCACGGCTACGCCGACCGGGTCCGCGACGCGATCGCGGTGATCTCGATGTTCCCGCAGGACGGTGACGGGGTGGATGTCGACACGCTCGAGCAGCATTTCGCCGCCCGCACCCGCCGGGTGGTGCGAGTGCCCTGGGACCCGCACCTCGCGACTGGCGGGCGGATCGACCTGAACGAGCTCAAGCGGGAGACGCGCCGCGCCTACCAGGAGCTCGCCGCCACCGTTGCGGAGCGATTCGCCCCACCGGGTCACGACGGCGCCGGCCTTGACGCGGGCCCCGGATATCCGGCCGCGGAGTCAAGGCACGACGACCGGCTGTACTCCTGACCTGACGGCCGGCCGTACCCCTGAGCTACTGAACCCCTGAGCTGCTCCTGAAGTCGCGACCTGGCTGGCGACGCCTGACCCGTCCGCCGGCGGCGCCGTCGGTGTCGCCGGCGGACGGGCGGCGCCGGACCACGCACCGATGGGCGCCCGAGTCCGCGGCGACCTGGCGGTCATGCCCTAGCCTTACGACGACGTCCCGGTGAGAGGGCACTGGAACACCGGCCGAAGCCGACCTTTTCGAGCTGCCTGGCTCGAGAAGGGACCCTGGCGCCAGCCAGCACAACGAAGCCTCGCGTGGTTGGAGGCGTCGGAGAACGGTTGGCGGCATCCGGAAGGACAGTGCCGAAGCTGACCTCCCGATCTGCTTCGCAGCTCGGGAAGGGACCCCGGCGCTCATGGCGAAGCCCTGCGCGGCCGGACCGAGATCGATACCGGCTGAGGCAGCCAGGTGGCCGCCTCCTTTACCTTGGGAGCCCGACATCGCTCGTCGAACCGCTCCAGCGCCTCGAACCTCCAGCGCGGCCGGCGCCGCCCAGAGCAGCGTGCCCGGTGGTGCGCCCGGCAGTGTGTCCAGCAATGTGCCCGAGGTGGGCCCCCGTCAGCCGTGCCCGTGCGGCTCAGGCCGCCGCTACAAGGCCTGCCACGGCGCCAGGACGCGCCCGGCGCCGGTGCTGCGGCCGTTCGCCGGCCGCGCCGACGAGCCGGACCTGGTGGCGCTGCGCGAGCTGGTGCCCAGCGCCACCGCGCCGGTGGCGCTGCACCCCGACCACCTCGCCAAGTACCCGGAGCACGCCGATCGGAAGATCATCCTTGGCACGATGCTGCCCCAGGCGGCGCCAGCGCTGGTCCGTGACACCGGCGAGATCCTGCTGGCCACCCAGACGCTGACCCCGGGGCTCGACGCGTCCGCCGACATCGCCGGCGCACTGCTCGCCGCCCTGGCGGCCGAGCCGGGCTCGGTCGTCACCGACGGCCCGGCCTCGGCGCTGACCGCCGTGGAGCGCCTGCCGCAGGGCCTCGCCGGCCTGCCCCGACTGGTCGACCTCCTCGACCCGGCCCCCGTGCAGGTCACGGTGCACTCCGGTTTCGGCTGGTGGCTGCCGCCGGCCGAGGACGGCTCCTCCGGCTTGTCCGACGAGGTGCAGGCAAGCCTCGAGCGGGCGAACGCCACCGTGGTGCCGACCGCGCGGCTGAGCTCCGTCGAGGCCGCCTACTGGACGCATCCCGGCGACAAGCGGCACCTGCGCTGGGTCCTCCCGTTCCCCGCCGATGACGCTGACGGGAGTGGCAACGGGGCCGGGGCCGGGGCGGTGCTGGCCAGGGCCCGGGCCGAGGAGAACCTGCTCGACGCGCTCGCCCGGCTGGCCGTGGCCGGCCGGCTCACCGTCGGCGAGGGGTCGCGCTTCGTCGGCTCGTTCCGCGCCGATGGGCTGGTCGTCCCGGTCTGGGACCTCGCGCCGGACGCCGACGCGGACAGCTGCGAGGAGCCCGCGGCGGCGCTGCGTGCCGCGCTGGACGAGGTGCTGGCCGACCGCCGCCCGCTGACCGGTGAGGAGCGCCGCGTCCGCGCCGGTGTCGTCGGACGGACCCTGACGCTTCGTTGATGCGAGCGATGTCTGGCCTGGTAGGAGTCCGGTTCGCGGGCGGGCGCGAGAATGATGGCGTGGGAACCGCCGACCCGACCGAGACGAGGTCAGTGCTGATGCCGGACCGTGCCGCCTGATGGCCGATTTCTGATGGCCGACTTCGATGTGATCGTGATCGGGGCCGGGCCGGCCGGGGCCGCGGCGGCGCGGGTCGCGGCCGCGGCGGGCGCGCGGGTCTGCCTGCTGGAGCGTGCCGTGCTGCCGCGGTACAAGACGTGCGGCGGCGGGCTCGTCGGCATGTCCCGCGACCAGATCGGCGCGGCCGGCCTCGACTGGTCGCGGCTGGCCAGCACCCAGGTCGACGCGCTCACGATGACGCTCGACGGCCGGCTCAAGGTCACTCGCCGCCGCCGCGACGGCCAGCCGATCCTCGCGATGGTGATGCGCCCCGAGCTCGACGCCGCCTTGGTGGACGCGGCCAAGGCGGCGGGCGCCGAGGTACGGACCGCGACCATGGTCACGGGCGTGCGGGCGGCCGGCTCGGGCGGGGCCGAGGGCAGCTCGGGCGGGGTTACGGTGACGGTACGCGATGGGCCGGACCTGGTCGCGTCGGTCGTCGTCGGGGCGGACGGGACGTCCTCGCGGGCGGCCAGCTACGTAGGGGTGCGCTGCGACCAGGTGGATCTTGGCCTCGAGGGCGAGTTCCGAGTGCCGTCCTACCTCGCTGCCCAGTGGGAGCGGCGCATGCTGCTCGACTGGGGTCCGGTGCCTGGCTCGTACGGCTGGGTCTTTCCCAAGGGGGACGTGCTTACGGTCGGGGTGATCGGGGCGCGTGACGACGGCCCGGCGCTGCGGGCGTACTACGAGGCGTTCGTGGCCCGGCTGGGCATCGCCGCCCTGCCCCGCCAGCATGACTCTGGGCACCTCACCCGGGTGCGCGCCGCCGGCTCGCCGGTACGCCGGGGCCGGGTGCTGGTCGCCGGGGACGCCGCCGGCCTGCTGGACCCGTGGACACGGGAAGGTATCTCCTTCGCGCTGCGCTCCGGCCGGCTCGCGGGTGCCGCCGCGGCCGCCGCCGCGGGCGGCGACCTGACCGCGCTCGACGCCTATCCCGAGCAGGTGGAGGCGGTGTTCGGCTCCGAGCTGGCCTCCGGCCGGGTGCTGCTCGGCCTGTACCGGCGCCGGCCGGAGCTGATGCACGCGATGATGTCGGCCGGCCCGGGCGGGTTCGGCCTGTTCACCCGGATCGTCGACGGCCGCTCGACATTCGCCCGCCAACTACGCCGCCCCGGCGTCACCGCCACCGTCGCGGCCCTTTCTCGTTAGCCGGCCCGGGGCGTCGCGCGCTCACCGCAGGAGCGTTCCACACGGTCCTCAATCGGACGGTCCGTCTCTCCGATCACAGGCAGAGCGGTCGGACGCACGGATGGCCGAGAGTGATCTGGTGGAATTTTCGGCGTTCCGGCCCTGAAGATTCCGCCAGATCATGGAGCTGACCTTGATTTGGTGGAGCTCTCGGCGCCGCCCCGGCAGCGGTCTCAGTCTTCTGCCAGCTGAGTAAGGCGGGACGGCGACGGTCAGGCCGCTGGGTCGGCGGCGCGGAGCGCGGCGTGCAGGGCGGCCGGGGTCAGGTAGCCGGCGAGGGTTCCGGGGCCGTCGCCGGCTGGCGGGTCGTAGACGGGAAGGCGTGCGTCGGGGCGGGCGAGGAGCGCGGTGAGCGCCTCGGCGAGCGTCGACCCGACGACGACGGATCGATCGCGGCGGTCCGTCGACCTGTCGAACCCCACAGGACCGGGATCGGTGCCGCTATGGCCGTTGGCTGCATCGGCGGGGTGACCGGAGCCGGACGACGCCGAAGCGAGCGCCTTGGCCGGCCCGACGGCGGTGGCAGCGGTGCCCGGGCGCGCGGCGTGCTCGCCGGGCACGGGTGGCTCCAGGTCGGTGCGGCGCAGGGTGACCACGTCGAGGCGGCGCAGGGTCCGTTCGGCGCCGGTGAAGTCGGCGACGAACGGCGTCGCCGGCCGGGCCAGGATCCCGGCGGGCGTGTCGATCTGGTCCAGGCGCCCGCCGTCGGGGCCGGCGCGGAACACCGCGACCCGGTCGGCGAGCCGGATCGCCTCATCGATGTCGTGCGTCACGAAGACGATGGTCTTGCCGATCTCCCTGCGGAGCCGGGAGAACTCGTCCTGCAGCCGCTCGCGGGCGATCGGGTCGATCGCCGAGAACGGCTCGTCCATGAGCAGCACCGGCGGATCGGCAGCCAACGCTCTGGCCACGCCCACCCGCTGCTGCTGCCCGCCGGACAGCTCGTGGGGGTAGCGGCCGCCGACGACGGCCGGGTCGAGCCCGACGAGCTCCAGCAGCTCGTCGGCGCGTGCCCCGGTCTTCGCCCGATTCCAGCGCAGCAGGCGGGGCACGCAGCCCACGTTCGCCCGGACCGTGAGGTGCGGGAACAGCCCGATCTGCTGGATCACGTACCCGAATCGGCGGCGCAGCTTCACCGGGTCGAGCTTGCGGACGTCCTCGCCGGCGACGAGGATCCGCCCGGCGGTGGGCTCCACCAGCCGGTTGATCATCTTCATCGTCGTGGTCTTGCCACAACCGGACGGCCCGACCAGGCAGACCAGCTCGCCCTCACCGATCTCGAATGACAGGTCCGCGACCGCGACCGTCCCGTCCGGATAGGTCTTCTCGACGCCTTCCAGCACGATCATCGGCCTGGCTGACACGCGGCCCACTTCCTGGTTCGCGCGGCGGCCCGTGAGCGCGACGACAGCATTTTCGCGGACGGCATTTTCGCGGACGGCATCTTCGGCGACGGCGACGGCGACGGCGTCGCCGTCGCTGCCGCACCGCGTGCGGCGGAAACCGGCCGGGATGACCTCGGCGATCCGCTCATCACGGGCAGGATAGTGGCTATTTCGCCTTCGCCGGTCGGATAACGTGCGGGTATGGCGTCGGCGGGTGGGAACTGTCTCACGCGCAACGAGTGGATCTGCGGCCGGTACCTGACCACGCGGTCGGACGAGCTCCAGGCCGCGGTGCGGGAACACGTCGATCTCACGGTCACCTCGGTCGCCATCGGCGTGGCGCTGGCGGTGCCGCTCGTGCTGGTCGCGCGCCGCTGGCGGCCCGCCGTCGGGCTCATCGGCAGCATCACCAGCATCCTGTACACGATCCCGTCGCTGGCCTTCTTCGCGTTGCTGCTGCCCATCTCCGGGCTGTCCACGACGACGGTACGCATCGGCCTGGTGGTCTACACCCTCGTCATCCTGTTCCGCGGCTTCCTCGCCGGCCTCGACGGCGTGCCGCCGGACGTGCTGGAGTCCGCGCGCGGGATGGGCTACGGCCCGGTGCGCATGCTGCTGACCGTCGAGCTGCCGCTGGCCCTGCCCGCGATCGTCACCGCTTTGCGGGTCGCCACCGTCTCCACGATCGCGCTGGTGACGGTCGGCGCGACGGTCGGCCACGGCGGCCTCGGCAACCTGATCTACGACGGCCTCGGTAGCACCTTCAAGGCCGAGGTGTTCACCGCCTCGGTGCTGTGCCTGGCACTCGCGGTGGTCGCCGACCTGCTGCTGGTCCTCCTGGAACGGCTCGCCACCCCGTGGCGGTGGCGGGCGCGCGCCCGCCGGCGGCCCGGCGGGCGGCGGCCCGGCGGCCCGGCCCGCGCGGCCAAGACTTCGGTCACGGCTTCGGTCCCGGCGGCGGCCAGCCCCGGTGCCGAGACGGCCGCGGGGGCACGGCCGTGAGCCTGGTCGTCGACGGCGTCCGCTGGCTGGGTGACGGCGCGCACTGGTCCGGCGACCGCGGGATCCTGGCCCGTCTCGACGAGCACCTCAGGTACACCGGTGCGTCGGTCGGGATCGCGGCGGCCCTCGCGCTGCCGGTCGGGATCTGGCTGGGCCATCGCGGGCGGGGCGGCGCGCTCGCCGTGACGATCTCGGGTGCGCTGCGCGCGGTGCCGACGTTCGCCGTGCTGGTGCTGCTGGCGATCGGCCCGCTCGGCCTCGGCGACCGGACGACGATCGTCGCCCTGGTCATCTTCGCCGTCGCCCCGCTCGTCGCGAACAGCTATGTCGGGGTGCGGGAGGTGGATCCCGGCGCGCGCGAGGCCGCCCGCGGCATGGGCATGTCCGGCTGGCAGGTGCTGACCCGCGTGGAGCTGCCGCTCGCGCTTCCCATGATCATGCTGGGGGTGCGGCTCGCGGCGGTGCAGGTCGTGGCGACGGCGACGATCGCCTCGCTGATCGGCGGCGGCGGGCTGGGACGGTTCGTCGCCGACGGCCTGGTCCAGAACGACCGGCCGCAGGCGTTCGGCGGCGCCATCCTCGTCGCCGTGCTGGCCCTCGTCGTCGACGGAGCGCTGCTAGGCGTCACCCGGCTGTTCACTCCGGCGGGCGTCACCACAACCCGCCGCGGGCGCGGCCGGCGCGGCCGTGCCCGGCCGGCCGGCCGACGCGGCACGACGGGCACGACGGGCACGACGGGCGAGGAAACCCTGGGCGGTACGGGAGCCTCGAGCAGTGTGGCCAGGCTGGGTGGCGCTGCAGACCTCGCCGGCAAGCCGGGCACGGGGCTATAGGCACAGGTTCGGATTTCGCCGCCCGACCCGAGGCGGCCGACGCTGGCCGGGCGGCGGATCAGCGGTAGGGATGCCAGCGCGCGGTCCGGTCGCCGGAGCGCAGGCTGTCGAGGCGGACGCGGAACTGCGCGGCCACCGGCGGGTTGCTGGCGAGGATCGGCAGCACGCTGGTCACGAGCTTCAGCTCACGGACGGTCCGCAGCACCGGCCAGCCGTCCCACGCCGTGACGTCCGTGCCGTAGGCATCGGCGAGCTGCGCGTGCCAGCTGGGCGGAAAGCCGAACCGCGTCGTCCCGAGGGCAAGCGGGACGAGATCCCATTCGGCCGGGCCGATGCTCACCGAGTCGAAGTCACAGAGCACCACCTGCCCGTCCTGGCGTCTGATCAGGTTTCCAAGATGCGCGTCGCCGTGGATCACGGCGGTCGGTAGCCGGTAGCGGACGGTCCGTAGGCCGGCGTCCACCCGGCCGATCAGGTCTTCCAGGAAGGTCCGGTCGTCGGCCGCCAGCGCCTCCGCGTCGGACATCCGCCGCCGGACGTCGTCGAGTGGGTCCCAGCGGGGCAGCGCCGGGTCGGGGGGCGGCAGCGCGTGCAGGCGCCGCAGCGCAGCGCCGAGCTCGGCGGCCGTCGGCGTCGGCGGGGCGCCGGGGCCGACGTCGACCCACACAGTCGCCCGGGCTCCGCCCGCTGCCACCGGCGCCGGTATCCCCGGCAGCAGCCGGACGGCGGGCACGCCGGTGTCCTCGAGCCAGCGGGCGACCTGCACGACCTTGGGTAATCGGTGGTTCATCGCGGCCGAGGTGGCGATGCGCACCACGGCGCCGGCCCGCGGCAGCCGGTAGACATAGTTGACCGTCAGCTTGATCGCGACAGCGTCGGTGGCGTCCAGCCCGGCCGCGGCGCAGATCGCCGCGAGCGCCTGCCGGGAGGCCGCCGCGGTGAACCGCTCGCTGCCCGGCCCCGCGCCGTGCGTTCCCGATCCGGGACCGGCGACCTGGCCGTGGGCGCAGGCGACCTGGCCGTGGGCGCCGGGAACCTGGCCGTGGGCCTCGGCTCGCCGGTCACCCTCCTCGCTGCCGTTCGTTCCCCCCCGGGACCGGCCCGTCAGGCGCTCGCTTGCGGGAGCGTCCGGCTGCCGGCCGCGGTGGCCGCGGTGGGCTGCTGGCTGGCCGCCGAGCGCTGCCACTCACGGACCAGCCCGGCCAGGTCCCGCACCTCGGGCACCTCGCTGTGCGGCCGGGTCGCGGCCAGCACCTGGTCGGCGCGGCCGGAGACGGAGGCGACCGTGCGGCCCCAGGAGATATGGATCGCCTCGCTGGCCAGCGAGCAGGCCCGCTCGATCTCGAGCCGTCCGGACCGGGCCAGGGCCAGCGACAGGTCGAGCCGGATCACCGACCGGAAGCCCGGCGCGTCCATCCGGTCGAGCTTCGGCAACGCGAGCTCGGCGTGTTCCTCGGCGGCCCGCGGCCGGCCGAGCAGGCACAGAGCGGTCGTGGCGTTGTAGGCGACCTCGACCGGGTTGAACTCGTCGAAGCTCGGGCCGGGCCGGCCCCAGCGGTCCGGCGGGATCTCGTCGGCGAGGTCGTAGGCGTTGTCCAGCGCGCGGGCGGCGCCCTGGACGTCGCCCAGGCTGGCCAGGGCCCGGGCCTCCTGGCAGACCAGCCGGGCGCGTACCGGCCCGTCGGCGACGTGCCGCTGGCCGTCCCTGGCCAGCCGCAGTGCCTCGTCCGGCCGGCCGTCGTAGAACTCCGTGACGGCGCCAACCTCGCGCGCCGAGCCGCACAGCTGTCCGTCGCCGGCGGCGACCCCGGCGGCGTAGCCCTGCGCGGTCAGTGAGCGGGCGCCGGCGACGTTGCCCTGTTTGAAGGCGGCGTCCGCGCGCAGCACGGACACCCGGCCGGCCAGCACCCGCAGGCGTCGCCACTGGCCGTCGGCCATCCGGCGGCGGGCGAGCCGCTCCAGGCCGCGGTGCAGCCGCGCGGTCTGCGCGAGGACGTGGCCGGGTGGGATCACCTCGTGCGCGCCGAGGGCCTGCGCGAGCAGTTGCTCGGCCCGGTCGAGGGCCAGGTGGACGGGGCTGCCGGCGAGCATGTCGGACACCTCCAGGGTCTGGTCCTCGAGGAGCAGCGCGCCCACCACCGCGCCGGCGGCCAGTCGATGGAACTGGCGCCGATCCGATGCCCCCTTGCCTCCATCGTCCTCGCCGTTCTGCGCCGCGATCGTGGGTGGTGTGGTCTCGAACGTGGCCTTCTGTCCGAGTTCCTCGAACTTCCCGGTTTGGCCGGATGTAGTCGAGGCGTCCACGGCGGCCGCGGCGTCCATGGGTGTGTCGGCCGCCGGTGTGCAGGTGGCTGACAGCGCGTCTGTCGCTGACGGGGCGTCGGCTGCCAGATAGCTGCCGGTCGTCGGCTGGGGGCTGGTCGTCGGCTGGAAGGCGGCCGTCGGCCCGGGGCTGGTGGCCGGCGGGGTCGTGGAGGCTCGTCGTGGCGCGAGCTCGGCTGGCTGGGACGGCAGGTCCTGGGCCAGGCTCGGGTAGTCGCCCGGATGGTCATCGGGAGATCGCCGGGCGGCCGGGATGACGCCCCGCCGGGCTCGGCCGGGCGGTTCCGGGGGACACGCCCATTCGTCGTGGCCGCCATGGGCGCCGACGGCGGGTACCTTGGCGTCTTCACCCGCGCCGTTCGCGTTCGCGTCGGCGTCGTTTTCTGGTTCTCGGGGCGGTCCACCCGTGGTTGGCGGCATCGGGTGTCCTTCCTGTGAAAGGCCGAATCGCCGGCGGATCGGCCGCGTGAACTGAGATCGGTCTACTTTCGGGACCTTCGACCCTGGCGGACACACTAGATCGCGTCCCTAGGGGCGAAAGACCCTTCTCGGGAAGGCCCACGGTGGGATCACGGTTGGCATCCCCCGATGAGCCCATCAACCCGGCGACGTCACTCGTCGCATCGGGTCGGAGCCCTGACTACTGCCGCGCATGCGCGGACCGTGCTTACGGATGGTGAGCGCACTCGGGCTCCCGACCGCCAAGTGCCCTCTGGGTGGAGATCGTATGGGCGTCCCTCATTGGCCTTTCGGCCCGGCGGCGCCTGACTTGTCTCGGATGGTCCCTTCTTGTGCCCGGCCAGGGCCGCCAGATGCCCGAAAGGGAACCATTGGTGCATGTTTGGCGTACTTAAGGGATTTCTAACTACCAAGAGTCATCGAAATGGGTCACCGGTGGCCGCCGTAGGGCGGCGTCGGCCCGCGCGCTGGGGACACGCCGGGGGGATGCGCCGAGGACGGAGACGGGACGGTGGCCGGAGTCACGTCGCGTGCCGGCGTCCGGCCGCTGACGGCCCCCGTCCGGGCCGTGCGCCTCGGTAGCCTCGACAACATGGCTGCTTGTGGGGATGCGGTGAGCGCCGGCCAGGAGCCGGCGGCCACGGACCCGCTGGTCGCCCCCCGCCGGTTCGCGGACCTTGCCGACCGCGCCGGCCTGGCGGACCGGACCCTCACCGCGGACCGCGCCGTCTCCGCGGACCGCGCCAGCCTGGCAGGCGTCGACGACGCGGCGCAGCCGGGAGCGGGCGAGACCGCCACCCTGAGGATCGGCCTGGCCGACCGGGCGGCGCTGACCGCCGAGCTGGAGGCGGTGGCGTTCCGTGGCTGGCCGCCGCTGCGCGCCGAGCCGCTCGACGGCTGGGTGCTGCGGGACTCCGCCGGCGCCACCCGTCGAGGCAACTCGGTCTGGGCCCACGGCGACGTCGCCGACCTGCCAGCAGCCATCGCCGAGACCGGGCGGTTCTACGCGCGCGCCGGCCGCCCGCCGACCTTCCAGCTCACGCCCGTGTCGAAGCCCGAGGGGCTGGACGACGCGCTGGACGCTGCCGGCTATGACGCCGACAGCGGCCCGACCGACGTCTGCGTCGTGGACCTCGCCGCCCTCCTCGCGGGCGCGGCGGGCATCGCCGAGTGCGCGGCCGACCGGACGGGCACCCACCAGCGCGAGGCCGTTCTGACCCGGCAGGGCGGCACGCCGGACGACAGCTGGCTGGACGTCGGCGCGGCGGGCGGAATGACGATGTTCGGACCGCTTCGGCCGGCCAGCGTCGCGATCCTGTCCCGGATCACCCTGCCCGTGACCTACGTCACCGCGACGCTCGGCGGCGAGCCGGTCGGGGTGGGCCGAGGCGTCGTCGACGGCGATTGGCTCGGCATCTACAGCATGGCGACGCTGCCGGCCGCGCGCCGCCGCGGCGCGGCCACCGCGGTGCTCGCGGCGCTCGCCCGGTGGTCGGCCGGGCTCGGCGCCCGGCGCGCCTATCTCCAGGTCGAGCAGCACAGCGTGGCCGCGCGCCGAATCTACGCCGCCCTCGGATTCCGCCCCGTGTACCGCTACACCTACCGGCGGCGCCTGCCGACGCCGGTGCCGGTGCCTAGTCCGATGAGGCCGGCGTGATGGGCGGCGAGCCGGCCGCCGCCCGCTCGGCCGCCGCCGGCGGCCCGCGGCCCGCCGATGCCCAGGATGCCGATGCTCGGCGCACCGACGTCATGGCGCGGCTGCTCGCGCCCGGGCCGACCAGGGTGATGGGCATCGTGAACGTCACGCCCGACTCGTTCTCCGACGGCGGTACCTATGCCGACCCGGCCGAGGCCGTGCGCGCCGGGCTGCGGATGGTCGCGGACGGCGCCGACCTGGTTGACGTCGGCGGGGAGTCCACCCGGCCGGGCGCGGCCCGCGTCGACGACGCCGAGGAACGCCGGCGGGTCCTGCCGGTGGTGGCGGCGCTCGCCGCGGCCGGGGTCGCGGTCAGCATCGACACCACCCGGGCGGCGGTGGCCGAGGCCGCCCTGGACGCCGGCGCCGCGCTCGTCAACGACGTTTCCGCGGCGGCGGAGCCGGATCTGCTCGCGCTCGTCGCCGAACGCCAGGCGTACTACGTGCTCATGCACGCCCGCGGCGCGAGCGTCGACATGGCCAAGCGGGCGCACTACGGCGACGTGGTCGCCGACGTGGTCGCCGAGCTGCGTGAGCGCCTGACCGCCGTGCTCGACGCGGGCGTGCGCCCGGAGCGGGTCATCATCGACCCTGGCATCGGCTTCGCCAAGCGCTTCGACCACAACTGGACGCTGCTCGCCCATCTCGACGCGGTCGCGTCCCTGGGGCGGCCGCTGCTGGTCGGCACGTCGCGCAAGTCCTTCCTCGGAGCGGCGCTCGCGGCACCCGACGGCACGGCGCGCCCGGTGGAGGAGCGGGAGGACGCGACGCAGGCGACGACCGCCCTGCTCGCCTACCAGGGGGTATGGGGAGTGCGGGTACACGCCGTGCGGCCTGCGGCCGACGCGGTCCGCGTCGTCGGCGCCTGGCGGGCGGCCGAGCATCCCAGCCCGTTCGACGCCTGACAGGGCCTGTTCGGGGCCGGGCAGGAGAGGATGGGGTCAGTCGTGGGCCGCGGCGCGCAAGCCGCCGCCGGCGGGCAGGTAGAAGACAGGAAGGCGGTGCGGCGGTGGTGACGGCCCCGTTGGACCAGGCGAGTGTGGACCAGGCGAGCCTCGACCAGGCGAACGTGGATCGGGCGGGTCTGGCGCAAGCGGATCACCAGCGGCCGGCGCGGGCGCTGCCCGCCGACCGGATCACGCTGACCGGGCTGCGGGTGCGTGGCTGGCATGGCGTCCTGGCCGCCGAGCGTGAGCTGGGCCAGGAGTTCATCGTCGACGTGGTCCTGTGGCTCGACACGGCTCCGGCGGCGGCCACGGACGACGTCACGCTCACCGTGCACTACGGCGAGCTGGCCGAGGCACTGGCGGGCGTCGTCGCGGGCGAGCCGGTCGACCTGCTCGAGACGCTCGCCGTCCGGCTCGTCGAGGTCTGCCTCGCCGATCTGCGGGTGGCGCGGGCCGAAGTGACCGTGCACAAGCCGGCGGCGCCGATTCCGCTGCCGTTCGGTGACGTCTCCGTCACCGTCGTCCGGGACCGTGTGTGACCGGCACGGAGCCGGACGATCCTGCCCGGCGTGTCGAGCGGGTCAGGGTAGCTGAGCGGGTCGGTGTGGCCGAGCGGGTCGGTGTGGCCGAGCGGGTTGGGGAGGCCGGCGTGGCGGGGCAGGCCCAGGTGGACGAGGACGGCGGCGTGGCCGTCCTCGCGCTCGGCTCGAACCTCGGCGACCGGGCGGCGACGCTGCGGGCCGCCGTCGCCCTGCTGGACGGGCGGCTCGGCGTGCTCGCCGTGTCGCCGGTCTACGAGACCGTCCCGGTGGGCGGGCCGCCGCAGGACGACTACCTCAACGCGGTGTTGCTCACCAGGCCGGCGCCGGTGCGCGAGCTGCTCACGGCGGCCCGCGAAGCCGAACAGGCGGCCGAGCGGGTGCGGACCGTCCGCTGGGGCCCGCGCACCCTGGATGTCGACGTGATTGCCTGCGCGGCGGTGGTCAGCGACGATCCGGAGATCATCGTGCCGCATCCCCGGGCCCACCTGCGCGCCTTCGTCTGCGTCCCCTGGCTGGACGTCGCCCCCGACGCGGTGATCCCCGGCCATGGCCGGCTGGCCGACGTGGTCGCCGGCCTTTCGGCCGCCGGCGAGACCGCCGGTCTGCGCCGCACGGAACTGGATCTCAGCGAGGGCCGCGCTTTCGGATGAGGCATACGCATGGTTCCCGTGCCGGCCGAGGAAGTGGCGCCAGCCGGGCAGTAGGCAGCGCGGGTCGGGTGGGCGGTCGGTCGGGCGGCGGGGCGGGGCGAAGCCGGGAGCTGTCCCGGTGAGGCCGACGCGGGCGCGCGAGCTGATCGGCGCCGGCGTGGTGGCCGGCGTACTGGTGTACCTGTTGCTGATCTGGACCTACCGATCGTTGCCACAGCTGCCGCGCACCGGTCCGCTGTCGGTGTTCATCGTCGCCCTGTTGGAGCTGCAGACGGCGAGCATCACCCGGCGGCGACTGGCGGGCCGGCCCGGCACCAAGCCGATCATGCCGATCACCGTCGCCCGGCTCGCCGTCCTGGCCAAGGCCAGTTCGTTGACCGCCGCGGTGATGGCCGGTGGGTGGGCCGCGTTGCTCGGCTACACGGCGTCAAGAACCGACGAGTTCGGCACCGCCAGTGCCGATCTGGTCACCGCGGGGCTCGGTCTCGGCTCCGCGGTCGGCCTGATCGTCGCGGCGCTCCTCCTCGAACGTGTCTGCCGCGTCCCCCATCGCTAATCACTCCACACCCCGTGACGGGGGCGGGAAGACCGACTCTTACGCTAGGCGTTGACCATGACCGACACGGCCCTGCTTGCCGCGAGCCGCCAAGTACTCGCGCGGGTACGTGCCACCGCCGCCAGGTCGCCGCTTTAGGTCGCCGCCGTCACCCAGACGGACGGTGCGCGTGGGCCCGGGAGGTTCCCGCCGTGGTCATCAAGGTCGAGGGCGCTCGGGACGGCCACTGGGACGACTGGTCTCAAGACGACTGGTCGGGTGGCCGCTGGCCCGCTGCGGGCGGGAGCGGTGACCAGGCGTTGGTGAACGGCCATTCCGCCGCCTGGTATAGAGAATCCGGGGAATCTCGGGGCCCGCATTCCTTTCCGCCGTCAGCTCCACCCTCAGCTCCACCCCCTGACCCGTACGCAGTCCAACCCGCATCGGGAGGCACGGACGGGTCCGGAGAGGCCGGGGCGCCCGAACCCGTGGACGGCAGGCACGTCGACTGGGCCGGCCACGCTGTAGGCCCTGAGCGAGCCGGCCAGGCCGATCACACCGGGCGTGCTGACTGGTCCGGTCATGCTGGCCACAGCGGCGACGCCGGCTACGGCGAGGGTGCTGACTGGGCGGACCAGGCCGGTCACGTCGAAGGCGGCTGGCCTGGTCACGCGCACCACGTCGCGGATACCGGCTGGAATGGCCAGGCCGGCCACGGCTCAGGGGCTGAGTGGGCCGGCCAGGCCGATCACACTGTGGGTGCGGAGCGGGTTGGCCACGCGGGTCACATTGAGGGCACCGAGTGGGCTGGCCAGGTCGGCCACGCTACGGGTGCCGAGCGGGCCGGCCCCGTCAGTCATGCTGAACGCTCCGAGTGGGCTGGCGATGCCGGCTGGGCCGCCGCCGCCGCTGCCGAGTCGACCGACTCGGCTCACTCCGCTGACCAGGGTCATTTCGCCGAACGCACCGACCGGATCTCGCTTTCTGGACGCTGGCGGGATGGGCACGACGAGTATGACCAGCCCCGCGACGCCACTGACCGCGCCGCCCGGCCCGGTCGAGCACGCCAGACCGACCGGCCACGCCGGACCGATCACGAATCCGACGGTGTCCCTGCGCACCCGTCCGGCCGTCCGAGCCGAACTGGCCGGGCCGACACTCCTGACCGGGCTGACCGGGCACAGCTTCGCCAGTCTGACGGGACCGTCCCATCCGGCGAGACCGACAAGACTGACGGATCCCGCGGGGCCCGCGGATCCCGCGGGACTGACGGGTCCCGGGGTGACGGGTCCCGCGGAGCCAACGGAACCAGCCAGGCGGCCCGGACGGCCAGGACGGGTCGAGCTGGCCGGTCCGGCGAGACCAGCCGGGCGACAGGCGCCCGCCCGTCACGGGCCAGCGACGAGGCGGGCCGCGCTGACCCGGCGGCCCGAGCAGGTCACGCGGACCGGGGCCGCCGGGCTGGTCGGGCCGGCGAGCCGGGTCGGGCCGGTGGCCGGGCCGGTGAGACGGGTCGGCCGGGCGCGGGCGCTCGGGCCGCCGCGGCGGGTGGAGCCGGCGGTTCGGGCCGGTCCGGCCGAGGCGACCGCGGTGGCCGGGCCGCCCGAGGCGGCGGTCGTTCCAGACCGTCCGGCGACGGGCTGGACGCGGTCAGCTCCACCAATCTCAACCTGTCGATCCGGGGCGACCTGGCCCCGGCGGGCTCGGCCCGTTCGAGGCCCACGCCATCGCCCACGCCATCGTCCGCGGCCTCGCCCGACGCCGCCGAACCTGCCGGCTGGCAGCCCGACGCGGGCGACATGCCGGTTCGCAGACCCCGTATACCGCCTCCCGAGCACCGGCCGATCGCCAAGACGGTGAAGACGATCGTGCTGGTCGGCGTCGCGTCGCTGGGCGTCTCGCTGGGCCGCGAGCTCGCGCTGCCGGGCGACGCCAGCCTGCCCTCGCGGATCTCCACTTGGGCCAGGGACCACAACTTCGGCTTCATCGTCGACGTGGGCTTCTGACCCGCGCGGCCCGCATGCCGGTGGCTCTTGCGACCCGGCGACACCGCGCGCCGGCAGGTCCGTGACGATGCTGGGCTACGGTCGGAGGGTGTCATCGGCGGTGCGCCAGGACGAGGAGGAGCCGGTCACGCTCACGGCGTGGCTGCGCGCCTGTTCCGACGACGAGCTGACCAGGCTGTTCGAGCTGCGGCCCGACCTCGCCACTCCGCCGCCGCCGGACTTCGACATTCTCGCCGCGCGCCTGGAGATCCGGGTCAGCGTGCTGCGCGCACTGGACACCTTGGACACGTTCACCCTGGAGGTCGGCGCGGCCTTCGCTCTGCTGCCGTCGGCGGCCTCGGCCGAGGAGCTGAGCACGTTCTGCGGGGGCCTGGCCGTAGGACCGGCGATCGCCGCGCTGCGCGTCCGCGGTCTGCTCTGGGGCCCCGACGACGCGCTGCGTCTGGTGGGGGCGGCGCGGGACGCGCTGGGGGACAGGCCGCTGGGCCTGGGCCGGCCCGCGCGTGACTGCCTGGCCGGCCACCGCCCCGCGCAGCTCGCTCGGCTCGCCGCGGCCCTCGGCGCGCCCGCCGGCGCCACCGGCCGCGACGGAGACGGCGGTCGCGACGGCGCTCGTGCAAGCGGCCGGGAGGGTGGCCGGGCGGGCGCCACCGCCCGGTCGGCGGCGTCGGTGGCCCGCGAGCCGTTCGTCGCCGCGATCAGCGCCCGCCTCGCCGACGCCGCTCTGGTGCGCCGGCTCGCCGCCGAGTGCTCACCCGCGGCGATCCGGATTCTGGACCGGCTCGCGGAGGGTCCCGCGAGGGGCGCCACCGCGGACGCCGGCCGGCTGCTCACGGTCGCCTCCGCGCGCACCCCCGTCGAGGAGCTGCTAGCCCGCGGCCTGCTCGTCGGCGTCGACGCGGAGGAGGTGGAGATGCCCCGGGAGGTGGGGCTCGCGCTACGCGGCGACGCACCCACCGGCGTACTGCACCCGCGTCCGCCGACACTCGGCGGGCGCTCCGTCGCCGTGGCGCACGTCGACCCGGCGGGGGCCCTTGCCGCCGACACGATGGTCCGCCACATCGCAACCCTGCTGGACGCCTGGGGAACGACGCCGGTGGTGCCGCTGCGCACCGGCGGCCTCAGCGTGCGCGACCTGCGGACGGTCGCCCGGCTGCTCGACGTTCCCGAACCGGTCGCCGCGTTCGTCGTGGAGCTCGCCTCGGCGGCTGGGCTGGTCGACACCACCGCCGGTGTCGACGTGCGGATCGTGCCGACGACGGCGTTCGACCGGTGGAGCGTCGACCTGCCGGCGCGCAGGTGGGCGGCGCTGGTCGACGGCTGGGTCCGGTCGGCCGCGGTCGCGTCCCTGGTGGGCGAACGAGACGAGCGGGGCCGGCAGATCTCGGCGCTGTCGGTCGACGTGCGCCGGCCCGCCGCCGCGGCGACCCGCATCGAGGTGCTGGTGGCGCTCGCGGCCGCACCGGAAGGCGTCGCGCCGACGCCGGAGTCGGTACGCGCGTTGCTGGCGTGGCGCACGCCGCGGCGCGGCGGCCCACTACGGGACCGGGTCATCGAGGCGACCATCCAGGAAGCGGAGCTGCTGGGCCTGACGGGCCGCGGCGCCCCGACGACGACGGGCCGCCTGCTTGCCGAGCTGCTCGCCCCCGGCGGTCCGTCGGCGGCGGGCGCGCCCCGGGCGGCCGGGGCGGCCGGTGGCGGGCGCGGTGGTGCAGGCGATGGTGTGGGCGGCCCCGGCGCCTCCGGCGGTGCCGGCCTCTCCGGCCTCTCCGGCCTGCCCGGGCTGGCGGGTTCCTTGAGTTCCGCGGGCTCGTCGCCGGGGTCGCTCGTCGACGCGCTCGGGGACGCGCTCGCGCCGCTGCTCCCCGAGCCGATCGAGGAGCTGCTGCTGCAGGCCGACCTCACCGCGGTCGCGCCCGGCCCGCTGGTGCCGGAGGTCGCGGCCCAGCTGGCCGAGCTGGCCGACATCGAATCGGTGGGCGCGGCGACCGTCTACCGCTTCTCCGAGGGGTCGCTGCGGCGTGCCTTCGACGCCGGCCGTTCGTCGGCCGACATCCACGACCTGCTCGCCCGGCTCGGCCGGGGTGGTGTGCCACAGGCGCTCGCCTACCTGGTCGACGACACCGCCCGCCGGCACGGGCAGCTGCGCTCCGGCCCGGCCGAGTCCTACCTGCGCTGCGACGACCCGGTGCTGCTCTCGGAGGTGGTGGCCTCCCGTCGTACCCAGGCGCTGGGACTGCGCCGAATCGCCCCCACCGTCGTGATCTCCCGGTTGCCGGTCGCCGAGCTGCTGGACGGCCTGCGCGCGGCGGGGTTCGCCCCGGCGGCCGAGGGCGCGGACGGCCGGGTCGTCGTCAGCCGGCCGGAGACGCACCGGACGCCGGCGCGGGCCAGGCCCGCGGCGGCGGACCCGGCCGCGGTGCGTCGTGGCCAGCTGCGCGACGCCGTGCGGCTCGTGCGCCGTGGCGACGAGAGCGCGCGGGCGCTGCGGCTCGCGACCGGCGCCGGCGCCGGCGTCAGCGCCGGTGTCAGTGGTGGTGGCGGCGGTGGTGCGGGCGGCGGTGGTGCGGGCGGGACGGCCGCGAGCGGCGATGGGACGGACGGTCTGGTGCGATCGGCGCCGATGATCCTGGTCCGGCTGCAGGCGGCGGTCCGTGACCGGCGCCGGGTGGTGCTCGGCTATGTGGATCAACAGGGAACGCCGAGCGACCGGATCGTGCGGCCGACGGCGCTTGACGGCGGCTGGTTGACCGCGTGGGACGAGAACAGCGGCGGCCCGCGACGTTTCGTCCTGCACCGGGTCACGGCCGTTGCCGACGTCGCCGACCCCTTCACGCTTCCAGATCCCGATCAGGCGAGCTGATCGTGGGGTGGCCGGGGTAGCGGCTGGAGAGGGCGTAGCGGATCACGACGACGTCCCCGACCGGGACGGCCTCGGCCAGCCGGGCTGGGTTGGCCGGGTTGTGGGGGAAGACGCCCGGACGGACGAAGCGGGGTGCGTCCGGGTCGCCGACGAAGAACGGCGCGATCGCGAGCTGGAGCTCGTCGGCGAGCCCGGCCGTCAGGAACTGGGTGTGGATGGCGCTGCCGCCCTCGACCATCAGCCGCCCGACGCCTCGGGACGCCAGGTCTGCGAGGACCCGGACCAGGTCGACTGGCTCGCCGACGTCGACGACGTCGGCGAGCGCACCCACGCGTTCCTGAGCCTTCGCGAGGGCCGGTGTGGTGGCGTAGACGACCCTGGGCGCGTCGCCGGTCGTGAAGAACTGGGCCGCCGGGTCCAGGTCGCCGCTCGCGCTGAGGGTTGCCTTGATCAGGTGCGCGGGTTGGCCGCGGCGGACCCGTGCGTCACGGCGGGCCGCCGAACGGACGAGGAGCCTCGGGTCGTCTGCCCGGATGGTGCCGGCACCGACGAGGATCGCGTCGCATCCGGCGCGCGTCTCGTCCACTCGGTCGAAGTCGGCCTCGTTGGAAAGTCGCAGCCGCTGATCACTGGCGTCGTCGATGTACCCATCGATCGACGCGGCGCAGCTCAGCAACACGTATGGCCGGCCCGCCCCGTCGCCTACCCACTCACTCCCCACCTCCGCACGTTACGTCGCCCTGCGCGCGCCTATCGGCCGAGCCGGCCACACGAGCCGCCTCAACAGATGGTGGGCGTGTGGTCGCCGGTTGGGGAGCAGGTACCGTCGAGTCATGCGTGCCAGCCCAGCCGGCCTGCCGCTGGGCCCTCCGACGTTCCAGCGTCACCGTCCGTGCCAGCGTCGCCGTCACCGCTCCCCATGACGTCGTTCCCAGAGACGTCGTTTCCAGGGACGTCGTCGGCGCTGGCTCAGGCGATGGGTTCCCGCGGATCTGGTGGCTGCCGAGCTCGGATGCAGACTGAACGCACAGACAGGCCCAGGCCACGGCCCCGGCAGAGCTGTGGGGAAGCAAACTGAGGGGAAACACATGGGGGACGGGCCGCTGATCGTCCAGTCCGACAAGACGCTGCTGCTGGAGGTCGACCACCCGCTCGCGAGCCAGGCACGGGCGGCGATCGCGCCGTTCGCCGAGCTGGAGCGCTCGCCCGAGCATGTGCACACCTACCGGGTGACGCCACTTGCGCTGTGGAACGCCCGGGCCGCCGGGCACGACGCCGAGCAGGTCGTCGACGCGCTGGTCACCTACTCGCGTTACGCCGTTCCGCACGCGCTGCTCGTCGACGTGGCCGACACGATGGACCGCTACGGCCGGCTGCGCCTGGAGAACGACCCGGTGCACGGGCTGGTGCTGCGGGCCATCGACCGGGCGGTGCTCGTCGAGGTCAGCCGGGCGAAGCGGATCGTCCCGATGCTTGGCACGAAGGTCGACGACGACACGGTTCTCGTCCACCCGTCGGAGCGGGGCCGGCTCAAGCAGGCGCTGCTCAAGCTCGGCTGGCCGGCCGAGGACCTCGCCGGCTACGTCAGCGGCGAGGCGCACCCGATCGAGCTGCGCGAGGACGGCTGGCAGCTGCGCGACTACCAGAAGGGCGCCGTCGCGGGCTTCTGGGAGGGCGGCTCGGGTGTCGTCGTGCTACCCAGCGGCGCGGGCAAGACGATCGTCGGCGCCGCCGCCATGGCCCGGGCGAGCAGCACCACCCTGATCCTCGTCACCAACACCGTCGCCGGCCGGCAGTGGCGCAGCGAGCTGCTGCGCCGCACCTCGCTGGCCGAGAGCGAGATCGGCGAGTACTCCGGCGAGCGCAAGGAGATCCGGCCGGTCACGATCGCCACCTACCAGGTGATGACGGCCCGCCGCGGCGGCGAGTACCTGCACCTCGACCTGTTCGACGCCCGCGACTGGGGCCTCATCGTCTACGACGAGGTTCACCTGCTGCCCGCGCCCGTTTTCCGGATGACCGCCGACATCCAGTCGCGGCGCCGGCTCGGCCTGACCGCGACGCTGGTCCGCGAGGACGGCCGGGAAGGCGACGTCTTCTCGCTCATCGGCCCCAAGCGTTTCGACGCGCCCTGGCGCGAGATCGAGGCCCAGGGCTGGATCGCGCCGGCTGAGTGCACCGAGGTGCGGGTGACCCTCACCGAGGACGAGCGGATGTCCTACGCCGTCGCGGAGGCCGACGAGCGCTACAAGATGTGCGCCACCGCGCTGTCCAAACACGGGGTCGTCGAACGGCTCGTCCAGAAGCATTCCGACGACCGGGTGCTCGTCATCGGCGCCTACCTCGACCAGCTCGAGGCTCTTGGGCGCAGCCTCGACGCACCCGTCATCCAGGGCAGCACCCGCACGAAAGAGCGGGAACGGCTCTTCGAGGCGTTCCGGACCGGCGAGATCACCACACTGGTCGTCTCCAAGGTCGCGAACGTGTCGATCGACCTGCCGGAGGCCGGCGTCGCGATCCAGGTCAGCGGCACGTTCGGCTCCCGCCAGGAGGAAGCCCAGCGCCTCGGCCGGGTGCTGCGCCCCAAGGCCGACGGCCGTTCGGCGCACTTCTACACCGTCGTCTCCCGCGACACCCTCGACCAGGAGTACGCCGCCCACCGCCAGCGCTTCCTGGCCGAACAGGGCTACGCCTACACGATCGTCGACGCCGCCGACATCGCCTGACCGCGAGGTCTTTTCGGGCGACTGGGCGGGCTTCGTCGGGCCGGCGGATCCGTCGGCCCGACTTCTCGGCTGTCGTCCGTCGCCCCGACGAACTAGGTGATATCGGCCGATTCGGACGAAATTGCCGCCAGGGCTGGGATCAGGGTCGGGATGTCGAGCGTCGTCTGCCGTTGCTCGTTGTCCGTGGTACTGACCGGATCGACGGCTGGGCTATCGAACTGACTTGATGGTCGTTTACACGTCGCAACCGATCATTGACGATATGTTTTTCATCTGTCGTGATTGTCCTCTCACTGCTTGTCGACCGGTATGGATTCGAACCCCTTCGCCGGCCGGTTACCCGTCGGATCGCATGTCTTATGTCGGACCGCCACCTCGCTGGTCGTGAGGGTGACCAAATAGGAGACATCCTGTAGTCTTCGGCATCCAATGGGCAATGAACGGGGGGTCCATTGCGAACGGGGGCATTCGCTGCTGTCCGGTGGCGCATCAAGGCGTGCGCCACTGTCGCCTTGACCTGCACGTTCGCGCTGTCCGCCCTCCTCGCGGCGGTCCCAGGCGACCGCGCCGTCGCCGAGCGCCGGACCGGTCCGCCGGCTACCTCCTCGGCCACCTCCCGGCCCACCCCACCGGCCGTAGGGTCGACCACGCCCCAGGCCCTGCGGCCGTCCATCTCGCCCGCCGATCAGAATGTCTCGGTCACCGTCCAGAACGTGGACTCCGGTGGTGCCGGTGAGACGACGTTGGCCCCCGGACGGCAGCGTGAGCCGGACCAGGCACCGGTCGACGCGGTGATCCTGATCGACGAGTCGGGTTCGGTCACCCGCGCCGGCGCGGGCGGCGCCAGAACGCTCGACCTCGAGAAGCGGGTGGCGTCCATGATCGCCACGACCGAGCTGGGAACCGACGCCAGGCTCGCCATTCTCGGCTTCGGCAGCCGGACGGCGGGCAAGGCTACGGACAGTTACGAGGAATGCGGCCTCAGGCGGGTCGTCAATACCGAGACCTTCACCGCGACGCTCGCGACCTGTCTCGACAAGATCCATCAGCGTTCGGCCGGCGAAGGATGGGATTCGGACTACGCTTCCGCCCTCCGCGACGCCGTCAGCCTGCTGACGGACGCCGGGCCCGCACGTGCCCCGGAGCTCCGGCGCGTCGTCTACTTCCTGACCGACGGCTACCTCGACCTAGGTGGGAGCGGATCGTCTGATCCGACGCCGGCCGACCTGGCCTCTCGCGACGACATCGTGAACAAGCTCCTGCCGATGGAGGCCTGGCCGGCCGACATCGAGTTCTGGCCGATCGCGTTCACCGGCTCGACCCGGGACGACGGCGGCGCCGTCCGAGACGTGCCACCGAGGCTGCACGCAGTCCTGGGCGAGCGAGCCTTCGCCCTGGATCAGCTGACGGGCGTCGGGGCGCCGAACCCGTTGCCGGCGGGGGGCGCCGCGCCGCCGGCGCCACCGAGCTGTGGGGGGGCGCCGGGCACTCGGCCTGCGATCCCCTGGGTGAAGGGCCTCGATGACCTCACCGAGGCCGGCCCCGGCGGGCTGTTGGCCACCCTGGCCGCCGCCCGGTGCACCAACAGGAGCGCTCCCGTTGCCGGTACCGATGTCACGGTCGGGATTCCCGCCGGGGCTGCTGCCGCCACCCTCGTCGTAGTTCCGGAGGACGGCACCTACGACGCGCGGACGGAGACCGTGCAACCGGACGCCGACAGCGGTGACGTCGGCGACGTCTCGGCGCCGGACTGGGGCGCGGACGGATCTTCCGTCTTCTACCGGCGAACCGTCGCACCTCGCACCGTCGGCGCGGTGTCCAGCCTCTGGATCAGCTCTCCGATTCCGGGCATGTGGCAGGTGCGCGCGAAGGAGCGGGTGACCGTCGTCGCCCTCTGGAAGGTCGCGATCACCCTGCCGATCGGCAAGCGTTCGCCTGACATCGGCACGCCGTTGAAGGTGCGTGTGCATGTCGCTGGCCGGCAGGAGTCGCTCGCGAGATCCGACCTGATGAACGACGTGACGGTAACCGCCCGGCTGGTGGAGATCGCGCCTGACGGCAGCCAGCACCCGACGGATGAGGCGGTGACGCTGACGGCCGACCGCCAGGGTGGGGGCGACTTCACCAACTCCATCACGGTCCGAAGTCTGCCGCTCCTCGTCGTCGCCGAGATCAGCGGGAAGGGCGCGCGGGACAAGAACCTGCTCTGCCCGGATCGCGCGACGGAGGTCTGCGCCGTGAGCAGGTTCCTGCTCATCCCTCCCGACGGCGCCGTCCCGGACGATCTCGAGACCACTGACACCAAACCGCTGCCCTCGACCATGCACGCAGGCGAACAGAAGTCGGGCGAGGTCGTGGTGTCGGGCTTCCCGCCCTCGCAGCTACCCAACATCACGGTCCAGTGGCCGAGTGTCGACCTTGAAGTCGTCGACATCGGATCAACGATCAAGGCGACAGGCCCGCAGGAGCTCACGGTCACCTACACCCTGAAGGTAGCCGACGACGCGCCCCCCGGGTCGCTCAGCGGGCAGATCGAGATCGACAACTACGGCGCCGACGGTCTGAAGACCAGCCTGACGGAGTTCGACCTGCCGGTCGTCGACGGGGCGCAGCCGGACAAAGCGATGCCGTGGTGGCTGAAGATCGGCGTTCCGTTGTGCCTCGTCGCAGCCTTCTCCGCCTTCCATGCCTACCGGAGCCGCAGGCCGAAGCCCGAGCCGCTCGCACGAGAGCCTGTGCGCGAGCCGGCGCCGCTGGTCGCGCCGCCTTCCCCGGCCGCCGAAGAGGAGCCGGCCGCCGAGGAGGAGCTCGAAACGGAAGCACCGCGTGCCTCCGTCTACGGCATCGCCGTCTACCTGCTGGTGGTCGGGCCGGACGGAAGGTTCACGCGTCGCGACCTCGCCGATGCCCCGGAGGCGCCCGAGTTCGCGTTCGACATCGATCCGGAGTCGTGGGAACTAGTGCCGCCGCTGAATGTGAAATCGCCCCACTACTGCATGAGGAGGGGCGAGCAAGGCATCGAATACAGGTGGGAGGGCCGCCCCTGGAAGACGCTCGACCTGCAGTCTCCATACCTGGACCATGGGGACGGCGAAAACGTGCGGCTGAAGATCCATGACCGGTCCATCCCACGGGCGCCCACGGAGCCGGTGGCCGCGGAGTCTTCCCCGCAGGTGCCGGCCGAGCCGGCCGAGCCGGCCGAGCCGGTGGCCGCGGGAACCGCGCCATGAAGATATTCGTCAGCAGCATCGCGGCGGACAGCCTCGCCAGCGTCCACAACTTCCGGGATGACCTGGCGTCCGCGCTACGCCACCGCCGCCCGGAGATCGACCTGGAGATCGTTGTCGGCGCTGAGCTGCGCCAGGCAGCCGGGGAACCCTGGCCACCGGATCTGGCGCGCGCGCTGGCGACCTGCGATGTGTTCATCCCGCTGTGCTCGCCAGGCTATTTCACGTCCGAGCCCTGCCTGCGCGAGTGGGGATACGTCGCGGAGCGTTTCAGCCGTCTGCCGGGTGAGAAGGAACGGGTCCGCCCGCTCCTGTGGTCTCCGGGGCCGGTCCTCGAGCACGTGCGGAACCTGCCCAGCCTGTCGTTGCCGAGGGTGAACAAGCCGGCCTACTACAAACATGGGCTGCGGGCTCTCCGTCAGCACATGCGCGACAAGTACGCCCAGCTGGTGGAGCAGCTCGCCGAGCGGTTCGTGGAGCTCGTTCCCGAGGTGTCGGGAGGACAGCCGGAGGACGAGCCGCCACACTGGGACGACGCCCGCTGCGAGTACCTGCCGGTGGCACCGGCCGGCCAGCTGAAAGTGGTCGTCAGCCATGCGGTCAGCTCCGCGGGGGTCCAGTCGTCGAGGCTCGCGAAGTTTCGCGACGATCTGATCGCCTACCTCGGCTTTGCCGGTCTGGTCGACGTCACCGTCGAGCTGGTCGGCGCCGACCAGCTCGACGGTGACGCGATGAGACACCTTGCTGACTGCCATATCTTCATGCCGCTGCTCACCGACAGCTATTTCGCCCTGGCCGTCACGGCCAAAACCTGGCAGGTCTTCGCCGAGCGGGAGTCGGCTGCGAAGTATGAGGAGGGCCACCTCGTGGTGCCGGTGCGCTGGGAGAGCGGCGATCTCTTGAACCGTATCCCGGGTCGCGTTAAGGCACTCCTGGTCGGCCAGGAGAGGGACGACATCCCGAAGGACACCGAGCACTTCGTACCGGACGACGAGCTTGCCCTGAGGGACTATAGCGTGAAAGGGCTGGCAAGACTTCTCGCGATGCCGGAGGAGCGTTCTCGCTATGAGAGTGCTCTCTGGCGGATCGCCTACCGGGTGTACCGGAGCTGTCGCAATGGTGGGGACCGGCTGCAGCTGCCGTCGTTGTCACCGCCCTTTGAGAGCCGGCTGGCCGACTACCGCACCTACTTCGAGCCACGGGAGGCGGGGTTGATCAAGAGCACCCAGTACCAGGTGCGACTCGCCAGGATGGTGGCCGACGCGGCCGGCGTCAGCGAGGAGGGCGCCGCGGTAAGCGGAAACCCTTTCGGACAGCGGCGGGCGGCCTTCGTCAGGTCCTACTACGGGCCGGACGCGGACGACTGGCGGCCGTTCGCTGACCTGTCCGGCCGATCCGTGAACCCGGTGGAGTACGCGCGGAAGGTCGTCATGGCGTCGACCGGCGAGGAATCCGAGGTCATCGAGATCACCAAGGAGATCAAGGAAGGCGGCCGGGAAATCAAGGACGACGATCTCGACCGGTTCGGCCGGGTGACCGTCGTGGTGATCGCCGACGGCTATCTGGTCGGCTCGAGCGAGTACCGCGAGGCCCTCCTGCGCCTGCTCGGCAAGGCATACGCGGTCCAGCTCATAGTCCCGCGCAGCGCGTTGGACGGCCAGATGTTCGCCCGCATCGACGCCAGCCCGGTGTTCGCCAAGGTGCGGGGATGCCTTCCGGGTGAGCGCCGCTCGTTGCACAAGCCGACGAATCCAGAGGAACTGGACAGGGCGCTGCACGCCGCGCTGAGCCGGGTGGATCCTACTACCTCGTCCCCGCCTCCGGGCCTACTATGAGCGGCAAGGGGGAGCCGGTTGACGCCGTGCTGCAGGGCGTGGGGGGAGGCATGGCAGGCAAGGTCATCACCTTCTACTCCTTCAAGGGCGGGGTGGGCCGCTCGACGGTTCTCGCCACGGTCGCCTGGATCCTCGCCGGCAACGGTCGCCGGGTGCTCGTGGTGGACTGGGACATCGAGGCCCCCGGTATTCACCGGTTCTTTCCGGCCGCCTCGCATCTCGATGTCGAGCAAAGCCATGGCCTGCTGAACCTGGTCGTCAACTATGTGGGGCAGCTCGGCCTGGCCAGCCTCCGGGAGGACCTGGACCAGGTGGCCCGCCGGGCGTTGGACGACCTGGATCTCTTCATCGTCGACGATCTCGGAGCCAAGTTCGCCAATGGCGGCGAGGTGCACCTGCTGCCACCGGGGTTCTATGACGACAGATACATCGAGAAGCTGGTCGACTTCAACTGGGGCTCCCTCTTCGAGCACCCCGACGGGCTGCTGCGGGACGCCCGGCTCGACGAGGCCGCAACCAACGAGGCGAGCGGCGGTACCCGCTCGCCATTCCTGACCAGGTTCCGGGACCTGCTGCGCGAGCGGTACGACTACGTTCTCGTCGACAGCCGGACGGGGCTGGGCGAGCTCCCGGTGATCAGCGCCATCCGGATGGCCGACACCCTCGTCAACTGCTTCGGGCTGAGCCGACAGGGGTTGGACGGGGCGGAGAAGTTCGCCCGGCTGGCCTGGCAGCGCAAGATCGACGTCTTTCCGGTGCCCACCCGCATCGAGCTCAGCCGGTCCGGCCAGGTGGAGGCCGGCCGGCAGGACTACCAGCGCCGTTTCAACAAGTTCCTGCCCGCCTCGCTGGCCGGTGAGGAGGATCGTTACTGGCGTCGGGTCGAGATCCCCTACCACCCCGACTGGGCGTTGGAGGAACGTCCGGCGCCGGTTAATCCAGAAGAGGACCCGGTCGTCCGTTCCTGTCTGGAAGTTGCCTGTTATGTCACCGGCCTGCCGCTGAAGCATCCCGAGGAATCCTTCGACGAGATGGACCGAAAAATGCTTCGGGAGCGGGCGCTGCGGGCGCGCACGCCGGCTTTCTCACACGTGGTCGTGAGTTACGCAAATACCGAGGCGCAGTGGGCTCACTGGCTGGTCCAGGAGGCTCGTCTGCTCAATTTCAGTGTCAAGAGACATCTCGTCGGGGAGACCGCGGACTCCGCGGATGAGATCCGGACGGAGCGCGAGACGCGCGAACTACTGGAGACGATCGACAGTGCGTCCGGCGGTGACTACTGCGTCGTTCCAGTTCTTTCCTCGGATTACGCCCGGTCACCCGCCGGCCTCATGATGATCGCGGAGGCGAAGAAAGGCTTCACGACCTCGCACGGCGATGCGCGGCTGTTGCCGGTAATCGTTCATGACGACGAGGTCACTCCGACGCCGTTCGTCGGCGAGCCGTACGACCTCTTCGGCAGGAAGGTCGAGCTGGGCGGAACGCCACTCTTCGGCCTGGATCCTCAGGTGGCCCGGTTCATGGTCGAGGATCTGCTCGGCCCGGCGATGAGGGTCGTCACCATGCCGGGCGAGTCCGGCGCCGAGACGGCGGACGACAACTCGACCGGCGCGGACCTCGCCTACCCGGGTCTGGTGCCGACCGACGTGACGCGGCTGGCCCGGCAGCGTCTCGATTACGCCTACCGACGCCGCGATGAAGAGGAGATTGCTCGCAACCGTATCCAGCTCGGTCAGGTGGCGCTGCCGGCCGGCGAAGAGCGTTCCAAGATACGAAAGTACTTTCGGGAGGCGTTGGAGCGGGCGTCGCGCGCGCTGGCGGACGTCGGCGGAGCAACCGCCGATGGATCGGGCGCCGATGGATCGGGCGCCGACGACTTGAAGATTCTCGTGGCCCAGGCATCGGTCGGCCTCGCGACGGTCCAGACGGAGGAGGGACGCACCTCGGAGGCGCTGGAGCTTCTGGCCCAGGCCCTGCGTCACCTCGACTCGTCGTCGCACACTTCGTCCCGGCAGGAGGAGGCGGTGGCAGCCCGCCTCCAGGCGCTCACCCTGGCGGCCCAGATCGCGCTCGCCGGGCCACCCGAGGATTTCCAGCGGGCGTGGGAACAGCTGCGGCACCTCGTGGTCGACGAGATTCCCCCGGCGCTGTCGCGGGAACGCGCCACGGGCCTGCTTGCGCTCTCGAGGCTGGGCCAGGTCGCCCCGGCCACTGCGGTGACGGCTGGTTTCGAGGCGGACCGGCTGGACTATGTGCTCGAGGCGGACCAGCGCCTCCGTGACCTGGACGACGACGGCGGCGTCGCGGCGGCCCAGCTGGAACTCGCCCTCATTGAGGAGGCGAAGGGCACGGAGCGCGGCCGGGCCAGGGCCTACGAACGGCTCCTACAGGCCGCGCGGTTCCTGACGACCGCAGGCAAGGACGTGGACGTGGAGGTGCGGCACACGGTACTCACCCGGCTCGGGAAGCTCGAGCGGCTGAAAGGCGATGAGGTCAAGGCGTTCGAGTATCACAGCCGCGCCCTGGACGGGATTCTCGACCACGAGCGGCGCTATCCCGATCTGGTCATCCGCAGTTACTACTACCTAGGCGACCTGTCGACCGGGCAGGACAGCGACCTGTATTTCGGCAGAGCCGTCTCTCGGTGGACCGGCGACCCGAGCCGAGTAAATCGCTCCACGCGGGTGTGGGAGCCTGTCCAGACCAAGAATCCGGTCGGCGCCCTGGAAGAGTACGCCGACGCGGTGGCGCGGATCCTGCCGAAGATACGCAGCCCCGAGGGGGCCCTCGCCGAGCAGTTCCGCGGCGCCAGCGTGCCGACCGGCCCGTCGGCGGCGAACGACGCCGCGATCAGGGCGGTCTGGACGAAGGTGATGCTCGGCAGGACCCAGAACGAGGGTTTCGAGACGGCCCGGCAGTGGCTGTGGGGAGACCTGCTGCACAACCAGATCCGGCAGCGCGTCCGGGAGCTGTTCCCGGCCGAGGCGGACGAGGTCCTGCTGGCGCTGGGGATCACGCCGGACGAGCCGGCCTACGGCGGAACGGAACCGACAGTCGCCGAGTAGCGCCGTGTCCTGGTGCCTACCGGCCGGATGTGGCCAGGCGCGGGACCTGGTCCATGTCCATTTTCGCGGTCGCGGCGGGCGGCTGATGCTTTGGCTGAGCACGGGGGATGCTGTGGACAAGCCGACGGAGAACGAGCTGACGGCCGACGAGGTCACCGCGCTCGCCTCGACTTACGACGATCCGGGGAAGGCGAAGAACCTTCTGCTGGCCGCCGGGTGGCCGCCGGACCGGGTGCCCAACTTCGGTCACTTCTCGCAGCCGAGGGATTTCTGGCGGGAAGTCGGGCGGATCCTGTCCGACGGACAACCAGTCGGCAGCCGCCGAAGGATCATCGAGGAAGTCGTCAAAGAGTTACCTGAACACCCCGTGCTCAGCCTGGCGCCGTCGAGCGTGGTCGATCCGTTGGGGCCGTGGCCTGCGCCCGCCGTCGACGCCGAGTTTTCGGCGGATCCTGGCTGGATCGGCAGGGTCGAAGGTCTGATCGCCCAGATCCGTGCCCGGGACGAACGCACACCGGGCGACCAGGCGGGCCGATGGCCGAGCCCCGTCCAGCGCGTTCGCCTGCTCCGGCTGATTCCCGCAGCAGCCGGCGCCGAGATCCTCGACGCCGAGGTGACCCATGTCGGTGGCGCCCTGCGTCGCCTGATGATCAAGATTGATGAGGCCCGGGAGATCCGCAAGGAGTGGGCTGCCTATCGTGCGCACCTGATGCCCTCGCTGCCTGTGGAGATCGCGCCGGTGTACGCGGTGGCCGAGCCGGTACGAAGGGACGTCCTGGCCGGTCAGGCGGGCGCGCCGGGCAGCCGGGCGATGATCGTCTACCAGGCGGTCGGCGACTTCGACGGCGCGGGGCCGGACGCTATCAGCCTGAATGAGCTGGTCATCGCCGCGTTGCGCAAGCCGACGGACCAGCGGGCCACGAGTCAGGCGGTTCTCGCGCTGACGGCCCTGCTCGGCGCCCTGCGGACGGCGCTGCGGGGATGGTCACTCCGGGATGACCCGCGCAGAACGCTGTTCTGGCAGAACCCGGAGATGGGGCCGGACCTCGTCATCCTGGTGGACCATGCCCGCGACGAGAGCTCGCTGGCCTACGCCCGTAGGACCGACGCGGTTCTCCAGGAGCCTGCCGATCTCGTCAGACTCAATACGGAGCCCGCTCAGCCTGGCTGCGGCGTGCCGCGGGACAAGCCGCGGGGCACACCGGCGCGGCTGGTCGACCTGACCTTCGAGCGGGACCCGGCGGACTTTCGCGAGCTGCGCGCCTACGGAGACACCGCGAGCGCCGTGGTGCGCCTGGTCGGCGACGACGACGGGCGACTTCCCGATCTCCGTAGGTTCGCGGGCCGGAGATCGGTGCAGGTCGACGGCGAGGTGCAGGAGGTACGGGTCGAGACATACGAGAAGCTGATCGTGGAGACCTGCCCGGGCTTCTCCTGGATGGGTGGGCTGCTCGTCGGCGGGAGCGAGGACAAGGCGGACGCCGTCCGGCACCCGCTCTCGGCGCTGTACGCCCAGCTCGCGCATCGCGTCCCCGACCGGAAGTGCGTGGCCGGGCACGGAGACCTGCGCCCGCGGGGAGTGCTCTTCGCGGGCGGCAAGATCTTCTTCACCGGCTTCGCGGACGCCCGCGCCGACCGGCCGCTGTACTCGGACCTGGCCTGGCTGGAGATCTGCCTCCTGCGCGGCACGATCGGTGCGGCGCTGGGCTGGCGGCAGACGGTTCGGCTGTGCCGTCTGCTCGCGGTGTCCAGCAGGTTCGCCGGGTCCGGCGAGGTCGACCTGTCCCGCGAGCTCGCGGGCGCGGCGCCCGAGCTACGGATGGCCTTCGGCCTCCTCGGGAAGCTGCGGCGGGTCGCGGCCGCCTGGTGGCCCGCCGGGTCGCCGCGGCCCTGGTGGGAGGACTACCTGACACAGCTGACCATCGCCAGCTGCCGCTCGGTGGCGTTCGGTGGCCAGCCGGCGCGCGAGGTCCAGGCCGCCGTTGCCGCGGCCGGCGTCGCCGCGGAGTGGCTCGGCGACCGGGACCCGTTTCAGAACTGGCCGGAGAGCGAACTGCTCTCGATCGCGCGGGCGCTCGTCGGCGGCCTGCACGTGGACGCGCCGGCCGCGCCGAGCGCGGTCGCGCTGCTCGTGACGGCGCTGGGGCGAAGCTCCTCCCCGCAGCTGGAGAACGCGGACCTGTGGCGGGCTCTCCTGGACCGGCGAGCCGCGTTGGTGCGGCACCGGTTCGGCGCCGACCTCGAGGCGCTCGTGACCGAGGATGAGCGAGCCGCTCTCGTGGGGATGGGACTTCAGGGCGATCTCTACGAGCCGGGTGAGACGGATCCGAGGAGCGTCGGCGACGCGGTCACGATGACGCTGGCGCGCGCGGCCGTCGTCGTCCGTGGCGCGTGGGGCTCGGGGACGAGCACGGTGGGCCGGCAGGTGCGGCTGGCGGTGGCGCGGGCCGCGCTTGCCTGGCCGGTGGGCGACGCGCCGGACGGCGAGACGCGGACGGACGGCGCGCCGATGGTCGTGCCACGCCTGCCGCTGGTCCGGGACGCCAACGCCGTCGCGGCGGCGCTCTCGCAACCGGCGCGCGCCCAGCAGGGGGATTCGCCGAGCGACCTGTTGAGAGCCCAGGTGCAGGCGGTGCTGCCGGAACTGGGCGACGACCCGGTGACCTGGCTCACCATGGGCGCGGTGCACCTTACGGTCGACGGCCTGAACGAGGTCGCCGACGAAGCTGACGCCACGGGACCGAGCGCGCGGGTGAGGGTCGCGGACTGGATCGCCACTCTGCGTCGTGCCTTTCCTCGGAATTGTGTCGTCGTGTGTTTTGGGACGGACGACGATCTGCCTGAGAAGCTGTCGGACTTCCATGGCGTCGCGCTGCGCGGCCTGACCAAGGAGCAGATTCGGCCATACGTCCGGGACCGGCTGGAGCTGGCTGGCCGACAGCGGTCCGCGGCCGACCGGCAGGCTGCGACGGTCGTCCGGCAGGTGTTCGCCGGCGGTGACGGCTCCCTGCTGCCGGAGCTGGCGGGACGGCCGTTCCTGCTCAAGCTGTTGATCGACCGGTTTGCGGCCACCTCAAAGCTGCAGGAAAACGTCGGTGACCTGCTCAGGGCGGCCGTCGAGGCGATGCTGGCCGGTGCCCCCGGGGGCAGGGCCGCGGCAGCCCAGCCGTTGCCAGACGATGACCCGCGGACGCTCGTGCTGGAGAACCTGGCATTGCGGATGGTCACCGACCGCGCGGTGTCGCTGCGAGCCGACGCGGCCCGCGCCGAGGTGCGCAAGCTCAGTCAGGGCCGCGGCGATCCTGACGAGATGCTAGCGCTGCTGTGCCGTAGTGGTTTGCTGCGCCATGCCGCTGAAGGGCCGTACCGGTTTTCCAACCACGGGTTTCAGCAGTACTTCGCCGCGAGGATCCTGCACCGGAAGGCCACCGGACCAGAGCGGGACGCTACGGTCCTGCACGACCTGGTCCAGCGGTTCTCCTGGACCGAACCATTTATGATCATGCTTGGCTTCTCTGGCGGCCAGCCAGATCTCGCCATGGACCTGGTGCCGCTGGTCGACCCGCGCCGTGCGGCCAGCGTTCTACGTGGCGTGGCGAGCCTCGCGCCCGAGGCCAACAAGGTCTTCCTCGGTACCCAGAGGGACACTCTCGGCAATGAGTATCTCGGTGTGCACGCCTGGAAGGTGGCCGCATCGGCCCTCGCCACGCTCGCGTCTCCCGACGCGCGCGCGGTGCTGCGGGACGTGGCGACCGGTCAGGCCGCACTGCTCGACGTGAGCTCACGGGACGCGCCGCTCGACGCGAGGTCAGCCGCGTTGCGCGAGCTGGCCGCGCTGGCGGTCGCCAGCCGAGCGGCGGGCGACGTCAGGACTGACGAGGCCGCGGAGCTCACCACCGCCGTCGGAGCTCTGCTAACCATGGAGGCGCCGGAGAGGCTGTCCGCCGAGGCCGCCGCCGCCGCGGGCGACGCGAAGCTGCATGGGCTGGACGAGCAGCTGAACGCACTGATCGGTGTGGACCGGCCCTGGCCGGTCGTCCGCGCGGCGTGGAACGCGCTGACGGTGATCGGTGCTGACCTCGGCCCGGCGACGGCGAACTATCTGGCGGCCTGTGCCGCCCGCCTGACGGACACCGTCGACGAGCTGCGGCAGGTCACCGTCGTCCGGGACGTCAGCAGGCTCCAGAACGAAGGACGCGCCCTGCTCGACGCCCTGGCCGGCGAAGGCCGGCTCGGGCTGCTGCTGGAACACCGTTTTTCTTGTGGCGTCGGTGATGACGGCGCCGCCGCCGGATCACTCAGCTGGTCGGAGCGACTGTGCCGCGACCGCTTCCCCGAGCCCGCGGAGGGCGAGGACCGCCTGTGGGACCTGCTGTACGGCGAACAGTCGCCGGACGATCTGGTCGAGCTGTTCCCGGACCGGTCGGCCGGGCAGAGCCCGGTGGACGAGCTGGCGCTCGCCGCGGCGGGGCACCGGCTGCTCACGGATCACCGGGGACAGGCGGAGAACCTCCTGCGACGGGCCTCCCGCGACTCGCCGGTGATCCAGCTCCTGGTCGCCGCGCAGGCGGCCGGACTGGCCGGGGCCGAGCTGGCCGGGCCAGCCGTCCGTTCGGTCGTCACCGAGCTCGTCCGCCTGATCATCGACCGCAGCCGGAACGGAGATCGTCCCGAGGCGGACGACGGTGCCGTGCGGAACGAAGATCTCCTGGAAGCGCTTGCCGCACTCATAGGTGCCCTCCTGCCGGACGACATCCAGACGAAGATCGTTATCGGCTGGGCGATGTCCGAACTCGTAGACCTTCCGGTCAAAGCGAGCAGACGCGGGCCGCTGGCCGCCGCCTGGTTCGCCGCGCGCTGGCCGAGCGACGCGGAGTTCTCCCGCATGCTGACCGACACCTTCCCCGCGCTCGCGGACGTCGGCCTCGGTACTGACGAATGCGTTGCGTCGGCCCTGTTCTATCTCGGGAACTGGTCCGCGCTCGACGTCGCCGGCGAGTCCCGGCACGTCGACCTGACCGTGGCCGCCTGCGAGCGGATCGAGGGATACGAGCCCACAGCCACCCCGTGGATCAGCCGCTATGTGCGGACCTGCGTGACGGCTCATCTGTGGGAGCACGGGCTCAGATACGTGTTGCTGCACCTGCGCTACCCGGCCCAGGACCTCGCCGCCATCCACGAGAGCGCCGACGACGAGTTCCTCCTCGAGGACAGATCCGAGATGGGGATGGTGCTGGCGAGCGTGGGCTATCTCGGTTTGGCCGCGCACGAGGACGGGAACCCGAGGCTCGCGCGGATGGCCTGGCACTACCTGAAGGATCTCCGGACTGACGGTCTGGACCCCACCAGCCGACGAGGCCTGGGAGTGGGACTCGCGGTTCTCGGTGACTTCGACCTGTTGCTGGAGGACCTGCCCAGTGGGGATCCCCGGTGGCACCAGGCGGCGATCAACGCCATCCGCTGGTGGGCGGGCGGCCCGTACCCCGCACGCAAGATTCCGCAGGTGGACAAGGAGATCGCGGAGCGGATCCTGCAACGTCTCGACGAGCCGGACCTGGCGCCGGACGTCCGGTCGACCCTCTGCGAGATCAAGGAACTACTGGAACAGCGCCTCGGCTACTACCTTCCGCTGATGTAGCGGGACCTCCTGCCGGTGACAACCGGACGCCGGGCTACTCCGGCGGGTCGATCAGGTCGGCGGGGACGACCGTGACGGGGAATGGGCGGGTCACGGTCAACGGGTCGGTGCCGCGGGCCTCGCCGGTACGGACGTAGCCGCCGTCGACCAGGTCGTAGACCTCGACCGTGGCGGTCGCGGCGGCCGGGTCAGGGTCGACCAGCCAGCAGGACGGGATGCCGCGTTCCCGGTAGATATCGAGCTTCAGGGTCCGGTCGTAGCGGCGGGTGCTCTCGTCGGCCACCTCGACGACGAGGAACGGCAGCTCCTCGATGCGGCTGCGCCCGGCGGCCGGGCCGGTGGGTACCTGGCCGCCGGTCCCCTGCGCGGGCGCGGCGCCGGTCGGCTGCCCGGTCCCCGCCGAGCCGCCGGCCACGGAGGCCGCCGCTGCCGACGGGGTGGCGGGCGCCGGTGCTGGGCCGACGACGATGTCCGGGGCGAGCAGGGTGCGCGCCGATACCTCGATGCTCACGCCATGCGGGTAGACATGGGCGCCGGACGGGGCGGCGTCGGCCAGCCGTTCGGCGAGCCGCTGGGTGACGCGGGTGCGCAGCGGCGTCGGCCACGGGCGCAGCACGCACAGCCCGTCGAGGAGCTCGACCCGGCCGTCGTCGGCCTCCGCCGCCTCCAGCGCGACCACCGTGACCGGCGGGGCGGGCAGAACGACCGTGGGAAGGCGCCTGCGTGCCGGTGTGACTGCTGCTTGCTGCATCACTCGGTCATCCTGTCGCCCGCCCGCCCATCTGTCGAAGAGGTTGTTGACCGAAGCCGGCCCATCTCCGGCCGTCGTGGCCACTGCCATGGGCCGCCGGCCGCAGGAGTTTCGTCCATTGTCGCGCGCCTTCGGTCCGATGGGCGCCGCCGGCCACCGGCCCGCGTGGCGAACGCCGCGACAAGCAGCATGCGCCTCATCACCCGCACCCCTATCACCTGCACCCCATCACCCGCGCCCGCTTTGCACCGTCGCCAAGCGGTCGAGCCACGAAGCCGGCGGGGCCCACGATCAGTCAGACGCTTCGCGCTACCGGTGACGCGAACCGTCTGACTGATCTTCTCGTCGTGCTGCGCGCCGCCGCCGAGGTGATCGGCGGATGTGTATCCGCATCCGAGCTGGCAGGCCGCCTGGGCTCGGATCCGCGCACAGTCGCGGCGATCTTCGCGGTGGGCTAGGTCGGGGAGAGCGGACGCTGCCGGGTGCGGCGTTAGTTCAAGCCGCGGGAGTCCTGCTTCAGCGCTGTGTCGACGGTCAGGGCCGAGGCGACGACGAGGCTGAGCAGCGGGTCGGGCAGCCGGTGATGCAGCTGCACGACGTAGTTGTCAGCCGACGTGAACATGGTGCGCAGGACGCCTTCCCAGGTCTTGGTGATCCGGGCGACCTCGACGTCGTTCTGGTCGACGATGGCGAAGTTCCAGGCCCGCCAGTTCTCCGCTTTGATCATGCCGATCTGGTGCTCGCCGACCATCAGCCCAAAGCGGATCTTCCCGATCGCGTTCTGCTGCACGATCTGGCCGACCTCGGAACCGTCGGGCCGCGCGACGATGACCTTCGACTTGATGAACTTCGCCGGGCGGGTGAGCACCATCTGGACGTTGCCGGCTGGGTCGCGCACCTCCAGCTTGTGGGTCATGTACTGGTCGAGCGAGGTGAGCACCCGCGCGACCTTCTTCACCGTGCTCTGCCCGACCTCGACCACTGAGGCGATCTGACGACCTTGCTGGTCGAAGACGGCGTACTGGTTCGTGACCTCGATGAGCTGGGTCTTCTGGTTTACGACCAGGACCGGCTCGGAGAAGATCGTTCCACCGCCGGAACCCGCCGGCGCAAGGCCGGCCTGCTGCTGAACCTGCTGCTGGATCTTGTCTGGCGTGTATGACGTCTGCACGGGCGCGGGTGGGTATCCGCCCGCCACCGCCCCCGGGCTACCTGCCGCCGCTCCCCACTGCGCCACCTGTCCCGGCTGCTGTCCAGGCACCTGCCGCCCCGGTCCCGCGTAGCCCGGCCCCGGTTGTCCCGGTCCCTGCTGCCATCCCGGCCCCGGTTGGCCTGGTACAGGCTGTCCGGGCCCGGGCCCCGGCGGGTAGCCGCCGGGCTGCTGAGGCTGAGCCTGCGGCGCGTACTGGCCGCCGGCCGCCTTCTGATAGATCGGCTGCTGTGGCGTCTGGGGTTGCTGGGGTGCCTGAGGCTGCTGGGGTGCCTGAGGCTGCGGTGTCGGCTGGCTCTGGGGGGCCGGCTGCGTGTTCGCGGTCCACTGGGTACCGTCCCACCACCGGAGACCCGGCG
>Ga0268265_10000243_pt1 | contig 62321 bp, 62 predicted proteins | sample KBSSwiS52_FD_190355 | JGI IMG/M metagenome (GOLD analysis project Ga0268265, IMG submission 190355) | Switchgrass rhizosphere microbial communities from Kellogg Biological Station, Michigan, USA - KBS Switchgrass S5-2 (SPAdes) (version 2) | ecosystem: Host-associated > Plants > Roots >... | reverse complement strand
GGTAGGTTTACCCCAGACGTCTAAGGACGTGGGTGAACGACGAAACGCTGGTTTTTACGGCATTTCGTGCGTGTGGAAGGACGATATCAGACGACGGAAAATCGTGGTCTGGTGCCCGGGGCCGGACTCGAACCGGCATGGAGTTTCCTCCGAGGGATTTTCATACCCGCTACAGCTTTCGCTGCTGAGCTGCCGCTCGCGCCGCAGCTCATTTGGAGTCTGGACTTTCTCTTTGCCGTGCGCTCGGCGCGATGCGCGACCGGCGAGCGTTTAGGCAGGGGCCGTCAAGTCTCTACACTTTCCGCGCGCGGTTGAGCGTGCGGCTTAGCTCGGGATTGCAGTCACGCCGTGCGTGGGGCTGGTTCCCCGAATTTGACCCCATTCACGCCGGGCGTTTCCGCGCCGGGTGCTCAATTTTCTCAAGTCCCTTGCGTCTACCAATTTCGCCACCCGGGCAGCGGGTGCGGGGCGATTGTATGCCACGAGGCCACCAGTGTGGACCCGGCCTGTAGGCGTGTGGCGACGCCTGCGGGCCGCGACGCCGGGCCGTCGGCAGCCGTCTGGTAGACTGCGGCCGGTTTTTTGGCCGCTTCATATAACAACCATGCATGCACAGGCCGAGACGGCCGCAGCGGAGCCGCAACTCGACGTTCGCGCCGTTCACCTGTGGCGCGGCGAGCGGCATCTTTTGCGCGGCACCTCGTTCGTCCTGCAACGTGGTGAGCTGCTGCAGGTCACCGGTCCGAATGGCGTCGGCAAGACGAGCCTCCTGCGTTGCGTGGCGGGGCTGCTGCCGACGGAGTCGGGCGAGATCATCTGGCGCGGTCAGCAGCTGCACGAGTGTCGGGACGAGTATCACCAGGAGCTGGCGTACCTCGCTCATATCAATGCGCTCAAGCCCGACCTCACCGCACTCGAGAATCTGCAGTACAGCGTCGCGCTGCGTCGGCCGGTCATGCAGCAGGAGCTGCGCGCCACGTTCGCACGCTTGCGCATCGATCAATGTGCCGACTTGCCTGCTCGCGCGCTCTCGGCGGGGCAGAAGCGGCGGGTTGCTATCGGCCGCATCCTGCTGACCCGGGCTTCGCTCTGGATTCTCGACGAGCCGATCACGAATCTCGACTCCGCTGGCATCGCGCTGTTCGAGGAGTGCATGGCGGAGCATCTGCGAACGGGCGGGCTGATCCTGACGGCCGCACATCAGCTGCTGCTGCAAGGTCGTCCTGGCGTGCGCACTCTGGAGCTGCACTGATGCAGACCTCCGGGCTCGGCGCGCTCGTTCGATTGGTGATTGCACGCGACGTGCGGCTCGCGGCTCGACACTGGGATCAGGTGTTCCAGCCGCTGATCTTCTTCGCGATCATCACGACGCTGTTCCCGCTCGCGATCAGTCCCGCACTCGATGAGCTGCGGCGTATTGCACCGGGTGTGCTATGGGTGGCTGCGATGCTGGCCTCGCTGCTCGCACTCGAGTCGCTGTTTCGTCCCGACGTCGAGGACGGGACGATGGAGCAGTGGGTCTTGTCCGGCCAGCCGTTGTCGCTGTTGCTACTGGCGAAAGTTGTGACGCACTGGCTTCTCACGGGCCTGCCGCTGGTGCTGATGTCGCCGTTCGTGGGAACTGCGCTGGGCATGCCGCAGTCTGTCTGGCCGACGTTGATGGCGACGCTCGCTCTCGGCACCGGCTCGCTCAGCATGCTGGGCGGAGTAGGGGCGGCGCTGACGGTCAGCGTGCGCCGGGGCAGCGTGCTGCTGGCATTGCTGGTGCTGCCGCTGGAAATGCCCGTACTGATTTTCGGTGCGCGGGCCGTGGATTTGGCGATGCACGGCGAATCGGTCGCAGGTCCGCTAAACTTGCTCGCCGCGCTGCTGCTGTTCTTCGTCAGCCTGGGACCGTTTGCGATGGCTGCAGCAATGCGCGTCAGTGTCGAGTCCTGAAAGTCAGGAGACAGATCTCACTATTTATATGTGGCTCTGGTTTCACAAGCTCAGCTCGCCTCCCTATGCCTACCGCCTGGCGACGCTGTTGCGCCCGTGGTTCTTCTGGCTTGCGATGGCGCTGATGCTGTTCGCGGCTTACGGCGGGCTCGTGCTCGCGCCGCCGGACTATCAGCAGAAGGATGCATTCCGGATTATCTACGTGCATGCACCGGCCGCGATCATGTCGCTGCAGGTGTACGTCGTGATGGCGATCGCGGCTGCCGTCGGCATCATCTGGCGCATCAAGCTCGCGCATGCGGTCGCGGCGGCGTGTGCGCCAGTCGGCGCAGCGTTCACTGTCGTCGCACTCGCAACGGGCTCGATTTACGGCAAGCCGATGTGGGGCACGTGGTGGGAATGGGATCCGCGCATCACGACGGAACTGATTCAGCTGTTCCTCTATCTCGGCTACATGGCGCTGCGCGCATCGTTCGACGACACGCAACGTGCAGACCGGGCGAGCGCAATCCTGGCAATCGTCGGTGTGGTGAATGTGCCGATAGTCAAATACTCGGTTGTCTGGTGGAACAGCCTGCACCAGGCGCCGACCATCTCGAAGATCGGCAAGCCCGCGATCGTGCTGTCCATGGCCTGGCCGCTCTACACGATGTTGCTCGGCTTTATGCTCTACTTCGCAGCCGTGCTGTGCGATCGGGTGCGCAGCGAGATTCTCCGGCGCGAGCGCAATGCCGCCTGGCTGACTGAAACCGTAAAGACATCATGAGCTTACGTGAATTCCTTGCCATGGGTTCTTACGGCCCCTACATCTGGGCCTGCTACGCCGTGACGATCGCGATGCTGATCTTCAGCGCGTGGTCGGCGCGACGCTCGCTGCATGAGCAGATCGGTGCTGCGCGGCGCCGGGTCGAGATGCAGAAGGAGGAGCGGACATGACGATGACACCGCGACGCCGTCGCATGGTTCTGGTCGGGCTCATCCTCCTTGGAGTGGGCGCGGCGACAGCCTTTGGATTGACCGCGTTCCAGGACAACCTTCTCTATTACTACCCGCCGGCAGACGTGGCCGCGGGCAAGGCTCCGGTCGATCGTGTGTTCCGGCTCGGCGGCATGGTCGAAGAGGGCAGCCTCAAGCGCGAGAGCGGCAGCATGGAAGTGCGCTTCATCGTGACCGATTTTCAGAAGGACGTGACCGTCAGCTACAGCGGCGTACTGCCGGATCTGTTCCGCGAGGGACAGGGCGTCATCGCGCGCGGCAAGCTCGGCCCCGGCGGCGTGTTCGTCGCGCACGAAGTGCTCGCGAAGCACGACGAGAACTACATGCCGCCCGAAGTGGCGGAGAGCCTGCGCAAGCAGCATCAACAGCCGGCGCCCGCGCCGACGCCATCGACGTGAGCCTCTACGTCAGGAACTAACCTGCCATGGCCGCAGAGCTCGGACATTTCGCGCTGATCCTGGCGTTCTGCCTCGCGCTGCCCCAGGCGTTCTTCGGGCTCGCGGGCGCAGCGTATCGCCGTCCGCACTGGATGACGCTGACGACGCGGGCCGTCGCGGGCCAGTTCGTCTTCACGGCTTTCGCATTCGCGTGTCTCGCGTATTCGTTCTACTTGAACGACTTCTCTGTGCTGTACGTCGCGCAGAACTCGAATTCCGAGCTGCCGACGTTCTATCGTTTCGCAGCCGTGTGGGGCGCGCATGAGGGATCGCTGCTGTTGTGGCTGCTCGTGCAGGCGATCTGGACCGTCGCGGTCGCTGCATTCAGTCGCAACATGCCGGCGACGATGACGAGCCGCGTGCTTGGCGTGCTCGGCCTGATCAGCGCCGGCTTCGCGCTGTTCATTCTCACGACGTCCAATCCGTTCGAACGAATGTGGCCGGCCGCGGCGGATGGCCGCGATTTGAATCCGCTGTTGCAGGATCCGGCGCTCGCGATTCATCCGCCGATGCTCTACACCGGCTATGTCGGCATGTCGGTGCCGTTCGCTTTTGCAGTCGCCGCGATGCTGGAAGGCAAGCTCGACTCGTTGTGGGCTCGCTGGGTGCGGCCGTGGACGACGGTCGCCTGGATGTTCCTGACCGTCGGCATCGCGCTCGGCAGCTGGTGGGCCTATTACGAGCTTGGCTGGGGCGGCTGGTGGTTCTGGGATCCGGTCGAGAACGCATCGTTCATGCCGTGGCTGGTCGGCACTGCGCTCATTCATTCGCTCGCGGTGACGGAGAAGCGCGGGCTCTTCAAGAGCTGGACGCTGCTGCTGGCGATCTTCGCGTTCTCGCTCTCGTTGCTCGGAACGTTCCTGGTGCGCTCCGGCGTCGTCGAATCCGTTCACGCGTTTGCCAGCGATCCCGCCCGCGGCTTGTTCATTCTCGCGTTCCTGGTGATCACCATCGGCGGCGCACTCGTGCTGTACGCCTGGCGGGCATCGTTGTTCACTTCGAAAGCGGGCTTCGCTCCGATCTCGCGCGAGTCGTTCCTGCTGATGAACAACGTGCTGCTGGTCGCGGCGATGGGAGTGATTCTGCTCGGTACGCTGTATCCGATCTTCCTCGACGCGTTCGATCTGCGCGGCGTTTCTGTTGGTCCGCCTTACTTCAGCGCGATGTTCCTGGTGCCGATGCTGCCGCTCGCGTTCCTGCTGGCGCCGGGCATGCACGCTGCGTGGAAACGCGCGTCGTTCGAGCGCACCAAGGTGTTGCTGGCCGTGCTGCTGCTTGCAGCGCTTGCGCTCGGTATAGGCATTCCTGCGTTTGCGTACGGCTGGCGCTCGGTCTTGAGTGTCGTCGGCATCGTCGTCGCGTTGTGGATCGCGTTCGCGTCGTTGGTCGAGCCGGTCGAGCGATTGCGCAAAGGCCACACGCTATCGGCCGGCGTGCTCGGCATGAGCGTCGCGCACTTCGGCCTGGCCATGTTCATTCTCGGCGCAACCACGGTCGAGTCGTACAAGCAGGAGAAGGACCTGAGCTTGCGGCCCGGGCAGAGCACCGAGGTCGCCGGCTTCACGTTCACGATGAACAGCCTGCGCAATGTCGCGGGACCGAACTACCAGGCCGTCGAGAGCGAAGTGACGATTTCCCGCGGTGGCCGTGAGCTCACGAAGCTGTATCCGCAGAAGCGCGTCTATCGCGTACAGAAGAATGCGATGACCGAGGCCGGCATCGACGGCGGCTGGAACCGCGATCTGTTCGTCGCGATGGGCGAGCCGCTGGGCGATGGCGCCTGGAGCCTGCGGATGCAGTACAAGCCGATGGTGCGCTTCATCTGGCTGGGTGCGCTCGTGATTGCAATCGGCGGATTCATTGCCGTGTGCGACCGGCGTTATCGTCAGCGCGCAGCGGCCGATGCCACCAGTCCTGCGCAGGCCGACACCAGCGCGGCGTAAGCACAGATGTTGCGCTTCATCATTCCCATCGGCCTGTTCGCGACGCTCGCTGTATTCCTGTTCATCGGGCTCAGTCGCGACAAGGAAACGCTGCCGTCGCCGCTGATCGGCAAGCCGGCGCCGCAGTTCGAGCTGCCGCGGGTCGAGGATCCGTCGCAGAAGATTGCCAGCCGCGAATTCGCCGGCCGGCCCTATGTCGTGAACATCTGGGGCAGCTGGTGCTTCGCTTGTCGCGAGGAACATGCGGCGTTGATGGAAATCGCCCGTCGTGGCGAGATCCCGCTGGTCGGACTGAATTGGAAAGACGAGCTGCCGCTCGCGCAGGAATGGCTGCAGAAACTCGGCAACCCCTACGTCGCCTCGGCATTCGATCCTGAGGGCAACGTCGGCATCGACTGGGGTGCGTACGGCGCCCCGGAAACATTTCTCGTCGATGCGCGCGGCATCATCGTCTATAAGTTCGTCTCGCCGATGACCATCGATGTCTGGGAGCGCGAGTTCCTGCCGCGCATCAAGCAAGGCGGAGTGAAAGGCGAATGAAGGCGCTGATCGCCATGATCGCCGCGCTGCTGTGGATGCAGCTTGCGCTCGCCATCGACACTGCTCCGGCTTTCGAGGATCCAGCGCAGCAGGCTCGCTACGAGCGCGTGATTCGTGAGCTGCGCTGCCTGCAATGTCGTAGCGAGACGATCGCCGACTCGAACGCCACGCTCGCGGCCGACCTCCGCCGCCAAGTGCGCGAGATGATGGCCGCCGGCAAGAGCGACCAGGAAATCTTCCAGCACATGGTGGATCGTTATGGCGACTACGTCCTGTACAAGCCGCCGTTAGTCGCGCGTACGCTGCTCCTCTGGGGCGCGCCGATTCTGTTGCTGCTCGGCGGCGGAGCGATCGCTGTGTTCGTGATTGCGCGCAAGTCGCATCTGCCGGACACCGATCCCGCCGATCCCGGCCTGGGTGCCTCGTGACCGGTTTCATCATCGCCTGCGCCGCCATGCTAGCGGCGGCTCTGCTGTGGATCCTGCTGCCGCTGTTGCGGACGAAATCGCCGGACGCCGGCGAGTCGCGCAAGGAGCGCCGCCTCTCTGCCCTCGCAATCGCAGTGTTAGTGCCGGCCCTCGCGGCGACGCTCTACATGACGCTGAGCAAATGGAACTGGCATGAGACGGATGCTGCGGTGGTGCGCGAGCAGCAGATGGACGACCTGCTCGACAAGCTCAAGGCGAAGCTGGCCGACAATCCGAACGACGTGAACGGCTGGCTGCTGCTCGGCCGATCGTACGGGTCGCTGGGCAAGTACGCGCTCGCGCTCGATGCCTTTCAGAATGCCTATGACAAGTCGCGTGGCGAGAATGTCGAAGCGATGATCGGCCTCGGCGAGGCGCTCGCAATGACCGATGAGGCATCGCTCGGCGGCAAGGCGGGGCGTCTGTTCGAGGATGCGCTCGCGAGGGCACCCAACCACCCCAAAGCACTGTGGTACGGCAGCATGTCCGCGCTCCAGGCCGGCGACCTGCGCAAGGGTCGGGATCGGTTGCAGCTGCTGCTCGCGCAGAATCCTCCCGACCAGATTCGTGGGCTGATCGAGCGGCAGATTCAGGACATCAATCAGCAGCTCAACGAAGCGGGGCAGGGCGGCGCTCCCGCCGTCACTGCAGGATCTGAGGGTGCAGCCGCGGCTACGCATCGCTCGATCCGCGTCGCCGTGTCGATCGCACCTAAGGTGCGCGATGAGCTCAAGGGTGGACCGCTGCCGCTTTTCATCCTCGCACGCGACCCGTCCGCGGGTGGGCCGCCGCTGGCGGTGCAGCGCCACAGTTCCTCGGATCTGCCGCTCACCGTCGAGCTGAGCGAGCGCGATGCGATGATCGCAGCGCGTACAATTGCGAGCGTGCCGCGCGTGCAAGTGGTCGCCCGCCTGTCGCGATCGGGCACGCCGCAGGCCCAGAGCGGCGACTACTATGGCGAGGCCGAGTACGATTTTGCGAAGAACGCAGGCGCGGGCGGCAGCACATTGAATATCATCATCGACCGCGCCGTGCCGTGACTGCTGCCCCGCCAGACCTGATGTCAGCTCCGACCCAGACTCCCCCAACCAGGATTTCCTTTGGTGGCCTGCCCTCCATGGTGCCGGCCTATGCGCGCGTGCTATTGGGCAAGAAGCCGTACGTTGCGCCGCCCGGTACGGTCATCGAGCCTGTCGAGCTCGAGGCACGCCGCGTCGTGCTCTCGGCCGCGCACCTGCAACGCTATCGCGAAGTCTGCGCGGTGCCTGCAGGCGCGGCGCTGCCGCCGGCCTACCTGCATCTCGTCGCGATGCCGATGCACATGCAGCTGTTCGTCGTCAGAAACTTTCCGGTGAAGGTGCTGGGCCTGATTCACCTGCGCAATACGATTCGCGTGCTGCATCCGGTCGAGCTGCGTGCGCCGCTGCGGCTGACGGTGTACTTCGACACGATGCGTCTCACCGATTTCGGCCAGGAGTACGACTTCACCACGCGTTACGAACAGAACGGCGCGGTCGTCTGGGAAGAAGTGAGCACGATGTTCGCGCGCGGTAACACGGCGCCGAAGGAAGGGAGCAAGCGTCCCGCCATCGAACGCGCTCATGCGCCCGCCAGCGGCGTCGCGACCGAGACGCTCGATGTGAAGGACAACACGGGCTGGCGTTACGCGCGCGTGTCCGGAGATTTCAATCCGATTCATCTCACTGCGCGCACGGCGCAGATGTTCGGCTTCAAACAGGCCGTAGCGCACGGCATGTGGTCGCTTGGGCGCTGTCTCGCGGCGGCAACTCCGCATTTGCCCCAGGGCAGCATGCAGGTCGATACGCAGTTCAAGCTGCCGGTCTATATTCCTTCGCAGGCGCTGTCGCGTACCTGGAATTCCAGTGAGACGGTGGAGATCGCGATGTGCACGATGCGCGGCGATCGTTTGCACCTGGCGATGCAGGTGAAGCCGCTTTGAGCGCGACCCTCGTGGACTTGCTGACTGCCATCGACTCGCGCGCGAGCGCGCTCAAGTTGATGGAGCCGGGTCCGACACGCCCGCATCTCGAACAGATCATGCGCGCCGCCGTGCGGGCGCCGGATCACGGCCGTCTGCGTCCCTGGCGCTTCGTCGTGCTCGAAGGAGCAGCGCGCGACAAGCTCGGAGCCGCAATGGCGCGGCTGTCGCTCGCGAAGTTTCCGCAGTCGACGCCGGAGCAGCTCGATGGCGAGCGGCGCAAGGTGCTGCGGGCGCCGACGATCATCGTCGTCGCGGCACGCATCACGCAGGGCAAGATTCCGGAAGTCGAACAGATCGCGGCGGTGGCTGCTGGCGTCGAGAACATGGTGCTCGTGGCGCAAGCGCTCGGATACGGCGCGATGTGGAAGACCGGTGCCGCAGCCTACGATGCGCAGGCCAAGACGGAGCTCGGACTGACTGCGCAAGATCAGATCGTCGCATTCCTTTATCTCGGAACGACCGCGCTTGCGGGAACCGCAACGCCTGCTTCTCTCGACGGCATCGTCACCTGGACAAAATAGCGCACGCATCCTTGCGCGGCGCTGACGAGCGTGATGCCGAAGTGCGGGGGCGCGAGGCGGCGTACTGGACGACTCCCGGCAGTTCACTGGGATCGTACGGCTTGGCGAGGGCAGCAACCGCGATGTCGGGGTGAGCACGCGCCTCATCCATCCGACCGGTCGTAAAGACGATTGCGGTTCCGTAGCGCGCGTGCAGTTGCTGTGCCACGGCGATGCCGGCGCCGGGACTTTCGAGATCGATATCTACGAGTGCGACGTCCGGGCGCTTGCCGCGCGCCAGCTCCAATGCTTCGCCCGAAGTGTGCGCCGGTCCGAGCACGGCAAAGCCGGCCTCCTCGAGCATCGCAACGGAACAGTAGGCGATGATTGCCTCATCTTCCACGACCAATATCACCATCACACGTTCGCTTCTTCGCAGCTCCTGTAAGAACACAAGCAACAAGCGCCGCCGCGGGTTCCTCCACGGCGGCGCGTCGGAAAATTACCTATTGTTCATCTTGCGATTGCTATCGGCCGAGCTGCGCCTCCGTTGCGAACGCTCGCGCTAGAACCCGTTCGCGTGCCGGCGCTGGCAGCGGCACTCGCTTCGCATCGTTCTTCGCTACACGCTCCCCATCATCGGCAGCGCGGTGCCCGTGCTTGTCGACTGGCAGTGCCCAGAACGCGACCTGGTCCGCGGTGCCAGCCTTCAATGCGAGGCCAGTGATCTGGCCGAGATTGTTGATGTCGTTCGCGGTGAAGAGGTGATCGGCGTAGTCGTCGGGCACGAAATCATTGAGATCCATCATCACGCCGTGCTCCCACAGGAATGCACGACAGCTCCCAAAGCCGGCCGTGCACGAGATGCCGACGATCTGGCGCTGCTCGTTGACGCCGAGTGCCTGACTGATCGAGTCGCCGGGCAGCGTGCCGAGATCCTGGATGCCGCGACCGCGCGTCCACAGGAAAGCGTGTGCGTTGAAGGCGGTGCCATCTGCCTCCGACACATTGGAGAAGCCGACGATGTCGCCGCGCTCGTTGAGTGCCATCGGCGTGTTCCAGGCGATGCCGCCTAGATTGCCGAGATGAGTCGGCTTGCCTTTCTCCCACAGCACCGCGTGCCTCGCAGCGACGCTGCCGACGGCGTTGGCGCACGAACCGGAGATGCCGATCACCTGGCCTTTGTCGTTGATACCGGTCGCCGCGCTCGTGCTATCGCCGGTCAGCGGCGGCAGCTCGCGAACCTGGTCGAGATCCGGACCCCACAGCGTCGCGCGGAACTGATAGATCTGCGGCCGCACGCACGACGAATCTTCGACCTTGTTCTCGGCCCAGCCGACCACCTGCCGACGATTGTTGGCGCCGGTCGCGAAGCCGTTGTCGCCGCCGAGCGTCGGCAGAGGGCGGATCTTGCCTTCTTCCCACACGACCCCGAGGCAGGTTGCAGCAGCGCGCGTCGGGGTCGCGAAGAAACTGCGACAGCTCCAGGTCTCGCCGCGAGGTTGCGGTGTCGTCGTCTGCGCGATGCCCGCGATCAGTCCGCTGGTGTTCTTCACGGGCCACGGCACGTTGCTGTTCGGCCCGCCGAGCGTGCCGAGATCGAACCGGAATCCGTACAGCCACAGCATCGCGTGCCGGCTGTTGTTGTCCGGCAAGTTGGCGAATCCGGCCACGAGGCTCTGATCGTTGATGCTGTTGCCCGCGTTCTCGCTGCCGCCGAGCGACGAGAGATTGACGACGCGGAACTCCGGCCGGTTGTGACGGAAGCTGTCGCTGCCATCGCCGGCAGCCGTGCCCACAGTCAGCGTTGCAGCCGCAGCGGCCAGCGCCCACCGTACGATTGAAATGTTCATTGCAGTTTCTCCCCGCAGGTTTCGTGGAAAGCGACGCGGCGATCGCAGCGTCTGCGCGTCGATGTACTGCCAGGGAGTGGGCGGCTACTCGCCACTTTCGGACGCAACAGGCATGCGCAGCCTGCGTCAGCCGTATCGGCCGGGATTGATCGGATCGGGCAGCCGCGATGTGCTCGCGGCGAGCAGGAACGGACTACGGGATGCCGAACAGCCGCGCAAAGTTTTCCGAGTAGAAGCGCGCTTGCGCAGCTGCGTCGCAACCGGCGAGCGAAGCGCTGAAGCGTTCGAGCGGCGCGCGGCCGCCTTCGGCATGCGGGTAGTCGCTCGAGAACAGATAAAGGCGGCTGTCGGACTGACGAATCAGATCGCCCACGTCTTCGTACACGTACGGCGTGAACGCCATGTGCTCAATGATCTGCTGCGAAGGTTTGCGCGTCAGCGCCTTGAGCTGCGGATCGGACTTGCTCCAGATCTCCGCGATCCAGTCGAGCCGCTTGATCATCTGCGGCACCCAGCCCGCGCCCAACTCGATCACACCGCCGCGCAAGGCCCGATGCCTGTCGAATACGCCATCGAGCACCATCGCGCCGACGAACGTCTCGGCGGGTTGATGCAAAGAAGTCATGTCCTTGCCGCGCACGTTCTCGCCCGTGCCGAGCCAATCGGTCGGCACCGGGCGGCCGGTGTTCATCCAGGCAGCGTCGATCTGCAACGGCACGCCGGCGACATGCAACACGAACGGCGCGCCCGCCTCGGCGAGCCGTGCCCAGATCGGATCGAGATCGTTGTGACCGGGCGAACGGCCGCCGCACGGACGATGCGGGATCCACACCGCGCTGAGACCGAGCCGCAGAATGCTTTCCAGCTCCGTTATCGAAGTCTGTGGATCATCGAGGGGCAGCAGCGCGACGCCCATCAACCGCTGATCTTTGCCGCAGAACTCCGCCATCGCACGGTTGTGCGCGCGAGCGGCTGCGTAACGCTCATCGATCGCGCGCTCGAGCGAGAAGGCGAGGCCTTCGGAGAACGTAGCGAATACGAGTTGCCGCGCGAAGCCGAGCAAATCGAGAGCTTGTGCACGCTCGGCCGCGTTGAAAGCGCCGAGCGCCATGTACCCCTTCGGGCCGCCGATCAGCTTGTCGCCGAGCGCGAGCAGCTCCGCAACTTCGCTGGCGCTGTGCTTGCGATTGCCCTCCGCTTCGTCGACCAGAGTGGCGAGGCGGCCGACGCGCGGCACCTTGATGCGCGGCATGCGCTCGCGCATTTCGGTATCGGCGTATTCGGTGAGGAAATCCGGCAGCTCCATGATGTGGCTGTCGGCGTCATAGCAGGTGCGGCCTTGTGCGTACGTCATGTGGAGATCCCCAGCACTGGGCGCTTCGAGCATGCCCTGCAATTTGGCAGTACCATGCGCGCCATGGCCAGGCAGCATACTCCAACGATCCGGCTGCGGATCGACCTGAGTCCGGACAGCGCGCTCGGTCCCGGCAAGATCGCACTGCTCGAGCACATCGAGACCACCGGCTCGCTGTCGCAGGCGGCGCGCGAGCTCGGCATGAGTTACCGACGCGCCTGGCTGCTGCTGAACGACATCAACGGGATGTTCAACGACCCGGCGACGACCACGAGCGTCGGCGGCAGCGGCGGCGGGGGTGCGCGTCTCACGGATCTGGGTCGCGGAATCGTCAAGGCTTATCGCGAGATCGAAGACGCCGCGGAAAAGGCCGCGAGTGCGCGCATCGCGTGGCTTGCCGGTTGCCGCCGCAAGTCAGTTCGACGTGGCGCCACCGCTCGGCGACCCATGACGCTTTCGGCTCGGAAACCACATGCTGCGCGGAGGTAGCTTCATCGCATTGCTCGGCGCGATCTGCATCTCGGTACCGGCGGGAGCGGATCAAAGCGCAGCGCGCTATCACCCGCCGCAAACGCAGGATGGCCGCCCGAGCTTCGAAGGCAACTGGACCAACGCCACTATCACTTCTTTGCAAAGGCCGGCTCGCTACTCGTCGCTGGTCATTCCGCCTGGCGAAGTCGAGGAGCAGACGGCCACGCATCCGCAGGTCGTGCGTCAACGCACGGATGACGAGCAGGACGAGAGCAAGCCGCTCACCGGCTCCGATCTGCGGTCCGGTCGCGGTTACAACGCCTTCTGGATCGATCCCGGCACCAGGTTCGCGCGCGTGAAAGGCGAATACCGCACCTCCTGGATCGTCGATCCCGCCGACGGACAGGTTCCGTATCTGCCGGGCGTGCGCGAGCGGATGGACGAGGGGCGTGCGAACTTCGACGGCCCCGAAGCGCGGCCGCTCGGCGAGCGCTGCATCGTGAACAGCAACAGCGCCGGCCCGCCGATGTTGAACTATCTTTACAACAACAATTACGAGTTCGTGCAGACCGCCGACGCGCTGGTGATCCGCGCGGAGATGAACAACTACGCACGAGTCGTGCGCATCGGCGGGCATCACCCGCCTGCCGCAGTCCGCACACTGCACGGCGATTCAATCGGTCACTGGGAGGGCGCAACGCTCGTGATCGAGACCACTCGCTTCCATCCGCTGCATGCGAGCGGCGTTGTACCGCTGACTGAGCGCGGCAAGGTGATCGAGCGGCTCATGCGCGTTTCGCCCAGCGAAATTCTCTACGAGTTCACGGTCGAAGATCCCGGCGTCTACACCCGACCCTGGCGCGGCGAGATGACGTTCAACGCCACTCGCGACCGCGTTTTCGAATACGCCTGCCACGAGGGCAACTATGCATTGCCCGGCATCCTGGCCGGAGCGCGCGAACAAGAGAAGCGGCAGGCAGCCGGCGCAGAACACTGATCTGCAAATCGGCGTTCGCCGGTGCGAACCAGGGGCTCGCCGAACCAATCTTTACCCTCTGCGCGCATCCGCAGCACTCTTCCGCGGCGTAGACTATCGTTCTGCCGAATGCAATTGGGGAGATCATCGTCGTGAAGAGAGCCATCGTTGCGCTGGCACTGCTCAGCGCCGCCAATTCCTGTTATTGGGCCGCGAATGCGGCAACCGAGACCAAGCGCGTCGGAGATTTCTCCCTGCTGGACCAGCAGGGCTACTTCCATCAGATGAGCTACTACGACGACCACAAGGCGATCGCTTTGCTGGTCCAGAGCAGCGCTCGCCCGGTCAGCGACAAAGATCTTGCCGCCTTCAACGAGGCGCGCACCAAGTATCAGGACAAGATCAAGTTCTTCATGCTCGATCCGGTCGCGGACGAAACGCGCGAGTCGGTGCAGAAGGAGCTCGACAAGCACGGGCTCGACATTCCGGTGCTGATGGATGAGACGCAGCTGGTTGCCGAAGGGCTGGGCGTCAGCAAGGTCGGCGAGGTGTTCCTGATCCAGGGCGGCACCACCGACGTGCTCTATCGCGGCCCGGCCAACAAGTACTTTGCGAGCGCGATCGACGACGTGCTGGCCGGCCGTGAGGTCAAGAAGCCGAAGGCGAGGGCTCGCGGCGCTGCCATCAAGTACGTCGCGGCCGCGGACCGCAACCCGCGCAAATCCACGATCACCTATTCGAAGGACATCGCACCGATCCTGGCCGAGAACTGCGCGCGCTGCCATCGCGAAGGCGGCATCGCGCCGTTCGCCATGAACAGCCACGCGGTCGTCAAAGGGTTCTCGCCGATGATTCGCGAGGTCGTGCTGACCAAGCGCATGCCGCCGGGCCAGATCGATCCGAAGATCGGCCACTTCAAGGAGACGTTCACGCTGACACCGCGCGAGCAGCAGACGCTGATTCACTGGATCGAAGCCGGCGCCGTGAAGGACGATGCGGTGGATCCGTTGACGCAGCTGACGTGGCCGGCGACCAAGTGGGCGTACGGCGAGCCGGACCTGGTCGTCAAGATTCCCGCGCAGGAAGTGCCGGCGACCGGCGTGCTCGACTATCGCTACATCAAAGTGCCGATCGAAGGCCTGGATCGGGACCGCTGGGTGCGTGCGAGCCAGTACATTGCGGGCGATCGCACCGTGCTCCATCACACGCTCAATCAGCTGATTCCGCCGAATCCGCCCAAGGATCTGCGCGTCGATTTCGGGCGCGTCGATCCGGACGCGGCGCGCATCACCGCCTACATCCCGGGCGCACAGCCGCAGCTCGAGCCGCCGAACACGGGTGGCTTGCTGAAGAAGGGCTCGACGCTGGCGCTGCAGCTGCACTACACAACGAACGGCAAGGCAACGGTCGACGCCGGCGAGATCGGCCTGTGGTTCTACAAGGACAACGAGGTGCCGACCGAGCGCATGATTCCGGACTGCGCCTGCATCTTCACGCAGGGCTGGGATCCGATCCCGCCGTTCGATCCCGATCACGAGATGCGGCAGACGATCACCATCAAGAAGGACGCGCACCTGTACAGCATGCTGCCGCACATGCACTTCCGCGGTAAGCGCATGCGCTTCTACGCAGAGTATCCGGACGGCCGCAAAGAAGAGCTGTTGAACATCGCGAAGTACAACTACAACTGGCAGCTCGACTACGAGCTGACGGAGCCGAAGTTCATGCCGGCCGGCACGAAGGTCACAGCGGTCGCGGCCTTCGACAACTCGACCCAGAACAAAGCGAACCCCGATCCGGCGCGTAAAGTACCGTGGGGCCAGCAGAGCTGGGACGAGATGTTCTTCGGTGCGGTGACGTACAAGTTCGTGGATCAGGGCGGCACGCGCGTCGCGCAAGATCAGAAGAATTGAAGCAGCTCCGCCGCTGTCTCCGCGGCGTTCTGCTCGGGAAAGAAGTGGCCGCCCGCGATCGGGCGGCCACTGACGTCTTCGGCCCAGGTCCGCCACAGGGTCAGCGGGCCACCGATGTCCTGATACCAGGTGTCGAGCGCGCTGCCGGCGCTCCAGAGCACGAGCAGCGGGCAACCGATGCGTCGGCTCGCGAGGCGATCTTCTCGGTCCAGATCGAGGTCGAGCGTTGCAGCCGCACGATATTCCTCGCAGATCGCGTGAATCGACGCGGGGTCGCTCAGCGCAGCGACGTAGGCGGCCCGGATCTCTTGCGGGAATGCCGCTGCATCCGAACCCCAATTGCTGAGCGCATCGCTCACGACCGCATGCGGTGCGCCGGCGATCAGCGATTCCGGCAGCGGCGCAGGTTGCGCTAGTAAAGTCCACGGCCAGAACGCCAACGCGAACCGCGCATCCGCGCGCGCAAACGCGTCAGAAGTTGGAATGATGTCGAGGACTGCGAGCTGCTCGACGCGCTCTGCATGATCCAGTGCGAGTCGATATGCGACTCGCGCGCCGCGATCGTGACCGACAACACCGAAGCGCTCGAATCCCTGCTTGCGCATCACACGCACCATATCGAGAGCCATTTCCCGCTTCGAGTACGGTGAATGATCGGACCGCGAGCGGGGCTTCCCACTGCTGCCATAGCCGCGCAGATCCGCACACACCACGGTGAAGCGCTCCGCGAGCAGTGGGGCGACCCGATGCCACATCAAGTGTGTCTCAGGGAAGCCGTGCAGCAGCAGAAGCGGCGGACCTTGGCCGCCCCTGCGAATGAAGATCGACGTGTCGCCCACGTCGACCACCGCCGACTCGAAGCCTTCGAACATGCACCAGTAAACGCAGAAAGCTGAGGGTGGGTGCGCCAGGATCCGGCGACGTTGCCTCAAGATAAGGCCATAACATGCTCTAAGGGCAGCTAATTCTGCGATGCAAATTTATCGTGGAGCAGTCGCGAACAGCAGTTGCAAATACGAATAATTCGCATTAGATTTCGCAAGCCTGACCTGATCTGCTCAAGAAAAAGGGAGAAAGCGGCCATGCGGCTTCGTCACGACCTTTCACCAGTTGCCCCCGCGCGGGGTCCGCTCGCCGCCGCTATTGGTGTTGTCCTCGGAGCAGCAAGCCCTCTGACTATTCACGCGCAGGAAGCGGGGGCTCAGAGCGAGTCGGCCGTGCTTGTGGCCGCTGCTTCCGATGAATCGCCCGAGCGCACGCAGCGCGCTAATCGCCGTCGCGGCCAGATTCTCGAAGAGGTCACGGTTGAAGGGCAGAAATATCGCAACGAAGTCTCCTCGCCGAAGTACACCGCCGAGTTGGTGAACCTGCCGCAGACTGTCGTGGTGATTCCGAAGACGGTGTTTCGCGAGCAGGCCGCGGTCACGCTTTCCGACGTGCTGCGCAATACGCCCGCCATCACGCTGCGTCGATGAAGATGCTGCGGTGCCTCGAACACTGCGGGCGACAGCTTTTTCATGCGCGGCTTCGACGCGACCAACAGCATCTTCATCGACGGCGTGCGCGATCAGGGCGCTTACAGCCGTGATGTTTTCAATCTCGATCAGGTGGAAGTGTCGAAGGGTCCGTCCGGCTCGTACACCGGGCGCGGCAATGCATCGGGCTCGGTGAATCTCGTCACGAAGACGCCGTTCGAGGAGCCGCTGCGCGCCGTGGGTCTCACCTACGGCAGCAACGACCACATGCGTTCGACGCTCGACTTCAATCAACCGCTGCCGGAGGATTTCCTCGGCGGCAGTGCCGTGCGCTTGAACGCGATGTGGCAGGACGGCGGCGTGGCCGGCCGCGACGAAGTCGAGCGTGATGCCTGGGGCATCGCCCCGTCCTTCGCGTTGGGCCTCGGCACCGACACGCGCCTGACACTCGCGGCGCAGATCCTGCGCCAGGAGAACACGCCCGACTACGGCCTGCCTGCCGCGGCCTTGCCGGGCCTCGCGCCGACGACGCCGCCGGTCGGGCACGTCGACCAGAACAACTTCTACGGCATCGCCGGCGTCGACTTCGACGACATCGACTCCGACAGCTACCTGGCGCGCATCGACCACGATTTCGCGCCTGGCGTGACGCTGCGCAATCTCACGCGCTACAGCGATAACCATCGCCTCGCAGTCGTGACGGTGATTCAGAATCCCGCCGCGTTCGATCCGGTGACGGGGTTGGTGACGCGCGCCCGGCAGATCAACGAGCGCATCAATCGCAATTTCACGAATCAGACGAACCTGAGCTTCGAGTTCCTCACCGGCACGCTGTCGCATTCCATGAGCACAGGCGTCGAGTACAGCACCGAGAAGCAGATCAGCCCCGGTCGCACGGGCGCGGGCACGGCACCCCCAGCCGACATCTATCACCCGAATCCGCGTGATCCGGTCACGGGCTTCGCGCCGGCGCGCACGGGTGCGTTTACGGACGGCGAGACGACGACTGTCGCAGGCTATGCCTTCGACACGATCGAGCTGAGCCGCCGCTGGCAGTTGTCCGCTGGCGTTCGTGTCGAACGCTACGACACCGACTTCCTCAGCGTGGCGATTCCGGGATCGGGCACAGCCGACATCAAGCTCGACACCTCGGACACGCTGACCAGTTGGAACACCGGCCTGGTGTTCAAGCCGGCCGACAACGGCAGCATCTACGTCTCTGCGGCGACGACGCAGACGCCGCCCGGCGGTCTGAACTTCACGCTATCGCCGGTCACAACGAATGCAAACAATCCGACGCTCGAGCCGCAGAAGTCCACGAACTACGAAATCGGCACGAAGTGGGACCTTCTGGAAGGACGACTGTCGACGACCGCAGCCGTGTTTCACACGGTCAACACCAATGTCGTCACGAGCGAGACGATCGGCGGCACGGTGATCGCTGCCAGTATCGACAGCGAGCAGCAGGTTGACGGCTTCGAGCTGACGGTGAGCGGCCTGCTCACGCAAAACTGGCAGGTGTTCGCCGGCTACGCCTATCTCGATAGCGAGTTCACCCGCTCGGCCGTGACCAACCAGACCGACGCGACCTTGCAATGGACGCCGCGAAACTCCGGCAACCTGTGGACGACGTACCTGCTGCCGCTCGGTTTCTCGATCGGCGGCGGAGTCCGCTATATGGACACCGTTGCCCGCAGCTCACTGACCATACCGAACGGCGCCGCGCCGACGCTGCCTGACTACTGGGTCTACAGCGCGACGGCCGCCTGGCAAGCGAACGAGAGGATGACGTTCCGTCTCAACGTGAACAACGTCACCGACGAGGTGTACGCCGCCAGCCTCAACAACAACGGCGGGCGCTACAACCCCGGCGCGGAGCGCTCGTTCCTGCTGAGCGCGGACTTCGCCTTCTAGGCGCGACGAGGCACTGCTTGCTGCTACAGATCCCCGGAGTGCTTGGCGCGCAGGAGCTGGCGCATTGTCAGCGGCTGCTCGCGAACGCCGAGTGGATCGATGGCCGCGTCACGGCTGGCCATCAGTCGACGCAGGTCAAGCACAATCGTCAGTTGGCCGAGGACTCGGAAGCGGCGCGCGAGCTCGGCAAAGTCGTGGTCGCTGCCATTTCCCGCAATCCGCTGTTCATCTCGGCGGCACTGCCGAATCGAATCTTCCCGCCGCTGTTCAACTGCTACGAAGTCGGCGATGGCTTCGGTACGCACGTCGACAACGCGATCCGCGTCGTCCCCGCGAGCGGCGCACGAGTGCGCACTGACGTCTCCGCAACGCTGTTCTTGTCCGAGCCTGCGGATTACGACGGTGGCGAGCTCGTCGTCGAAGACACATACGGCACGCACAGCGTGAAGTTGCCAGCGGGCAGCATCGTGCTGTATCCGGCGAGCAGCCTGCATCACGTCAAGCCGATCAGCCGCGGCCGTCGCGTCGCTTCGTTCTTCTGGATCCAGAGCATGGTGCGCGACGATGGTCAACGCGCGCTGCTGTTCGATCTCGATACCGCCATCCGCCGGCTCGGCGCGGATCATCCATCGCATCCGTCGGTCGTGCAGCTGACGGGCGTCTACCACAATCTGCTGCGGAGCTGGGCTGAAGTCTGATGGCGCCGCGCAAGGCTCTGTTCCAGCTCCACTGGATCTTCGGGATCACCGTCGGCATCGTGCTGGCGATCGTCGGCGCAACCGGCGCGCTGTTGTCGTTCGAGCAGCAAATCGTTGCGTCGCTCGCACGCGAGGACAGACAAGTCGAGGCGAATGGCCGAGCGCCGCTGGCGCCCGCGGAGCTGATTGCGAGGGTTGCAGGCGACGAGCCGCAGAAGCACATCACCGGGTTGAACATCGTTCGTGAACCAGCCGAAACGGTTCGCGTGACCTTCGCGCCGCGAGAGCAGCGCTACGTTGACCCGTACACGGGCGCACTGTTGCCAGCTGCTTCAGGTGGCGCAGAGGCGTTCTTTCGCAACGTGCGTCAGCTGCATCGCTGGCTGATGCTCGGCGAGCTGGGCGATCGCGATATCGGGCGCCAGATCGTCGGTGCCAGCACGCTGGTGCTCATCTTCATGGCGCTGACCGGGCTATACCTGCGCTGGCCGCGCGGTCCCGCCGCGCGTCGGCTCAAGACGTGGCTCGTGCCCGACTTCCGGCTCAAAGGTCGCGCGTTCCTGTGGAATCTGCATTCGGTGATCGGTACCTGGGTGTTGCCGGTCTACCTAGTGATCGCGCTCACCGGATTGCAATGGTCGTATGAGTGGTACCGCGACGGGCTCTACAGCATCGCGGGCGTCGAACGCCCCGCGGGAGGCGAGGGCGGAGCGCGCGAGGGGCGCGGCGGTGGACAACGTGAAGCACGCGATGCAGCCGATATTCCAACCTTCGCTCGCGCGTGGGGAACGTTCTCGCGTGAAGCGGCTGGATTCACCTCGGTCAATGTCAATCTCGCTACGGCTCCCGGTCGGCCGTTGGAATTCCGCTATCTCGATGCGCAGCCGGGCCACGAGCGCGCCTTCAACACGCTGGCGATCGACAAGGAAGGCCGGGTGTCGCACGCGGAGCGGTACAGTGACAAGAAACTACCCGCGCAACTCGTATCGAGCATCTTCCCGCTGCACTCCGGCAGTTACTTCGGTCTCGCCGGCGTGATCGTCTTTCTGCTCGCAAGCCTGGCGATGCCGGTGTTCGCAGTGACCGGCTGGATGATGTATCTGCGCCGACGCGCGCCGCGAGCGCGTCGCGAATCCCTTGCTGCGGCTCCAGAAGAGGCCAGCTAGCTCACGCGCTCGCGGCGATCTGGTCGCGGATGCGACGCCAGCCTTCGCTGCGCACCAGGTGATACTGCGAAGGGAAATGCACCTTCGCTCCGAGCACATCAGCCGCATGCCAACCCCAGCGCGGATCATCGAGGAATGCGCGAGCGAGCGCGATCATGTCCGCTGAGCCTGCAGCCAGGATCTGCTCGGCCTGTTGCGGAGCCGTGATCAGACCGACCGCGCGAGTGACCGCGCCGGTCGCCTGCCGGATCTCGTGCGCGAGCGCAACCTGATAGCCGGGTGCTGCTGGCACCTGAACCTTTGCGCGAATGCCGCCGCTCGACACGCAAACATAGGCGATGCCGAGCTCCTGCGCCGCTCGCACATAAGCGATCGATTGCGCAATGTCCCAGCCGCCCTCGACCCAATCCGTTCCCGAGATCCGCAGTCCCACGGCAACGTTGCGCGGTACTGCCGCACGCACCGCGCCAATCACGCTGAGCGGGAAGCGCAGCCGATTGGCCAGCGGCCCACCGTATTCGTCGGTGCGCGAGTTCACGAGCGGTGACAGGAATTCGTGCAGCAGGTAGCCGTGGGCGCTGTGAATCTCGATCACATCGAATCCAATGCGCACCGCGCGCTGCGCAGCCCGGAAGAAGGCCTGTGCGATCTCCTCGAGCTCGCCGGCGGTCAACGCATGCGGCACATGCCAGCCCTCGCCGAACGCAACGGCGCTCGACGATACCGTCTGCCAGGGATCCTGGGTTGGACCGAGCGGCGCGCCGCCTTCCCAAGGTCGATGTGTCGAAGCCTTGCGGCCCGCATGCGCCAGCTGGATCCCGAAGCGCGTCGGGGCGCCGAGACGGCGGGCAGCGTGCAGTGCCCGTTCTAGCGTCGCTTCATTGTCGTCGCTGTATAAACCTAGGCACGCATGAGTAATGCGTCCGCGGCGTTCCACGGCTGTCGCTTCGACGACGACCAGGCCGGCACCCGAATATGCGAGCTGCGATAGATGCTGGAGATGCCAGTCGGTCGCGGAGCCGTCGCTTGCGCTGTACTGGCACATCGGCGCAACGACGAGGCGGTTCGACAACTCGACCTCGCCGATCGTCATCGGCTGGAACAGGAGACTCGGCATGAACACTCCAGGAGGTAACGACAGCGGGAGTATGATCGCGCCCTCGACCCCTCGGAGAAAAGAATTGCCGGGCCGCCTGCCATCGATGCTTCGAGCGGTGCTCGCGATCCTGGCGCTGCATCGGCTGGCGCTCGGCATCGCGGCGGCGCTGCTCGTCGTCTATACGCTCGTCGGGTTCTTCTGGGTACCGCATCTGCTGCGAACCAATGCGCAGCGGTATGTGGCGGATGAGCTCGGACGCGGCCTCGCAGTCGGCGAAGTGTCGTTCAACCCGTTTACTTTCCGTCTGAGCGTGCGAGACGCCGTCTTGTCCGAGAAGGGCGGCGACGCGATCGCGAGCTTCAAGCAGCTGGTCGTCAACGCAGAGCTCGCCTCGATCTGGCAGCGCGCGGTCGTGCTCAAGGAAGTGCAGCTCGATGCGCCCGATGTGAACCTCATCGTCGAGCGCGACGCGTCGATCAATCTCGCTCGTCTGGCACCCGCCAAGGATGCGCCGCAGCCTGCTCCGACCGAAGCAGACGAGCCCTTGCCGCGCATCCACATCGGGCGACTCGCTGTCAACGACGGACGGGTGGATTTCGAAGATCGCACGCGACCCGAGCCGTTCTCTGCGACCTTGACGCCGATCCGCTTCGCGCTCGAGGACTTTCAAACGGATCTCAACCACGAGAACGCATATCAGTTCGCCGCGCGTTCCGGCGCAGGAGAGACGCTCGCGTGGTCCGGGAGCTTCACTGCGCAGCCGCTCGGCTCGCACGGTCAGTTCAGCGTGGGGCAGTTGCACGCACAAACGATCGACAACTATCTGCAAGGTCAGTTGGCGGTCCGCCTGGTCGACGGCACGCTCTCGTTCGCCGGGACGTACCAGCTTTCCTTGCATCCGACGCTGGCGCTCGATGTGGGATTGCCCGACATCGCTTTCGAGAACTTCGCGGCGGCGGAGCAGGCGGAATCGCCGCCGATTGCAGTCGTACCGAAACTCCACCTCGCCGGGACGCAGTTCTCTTTCGGAACGCGCTCCGTGCGCGTCGACAAGATTGCGATCGACGGCGCGCGGCTGCGCGCGAGCCGGGAGGGCGACGGATCGTTGAGTGTCGCGCGTCTCGACAAAGGCGATGCGAATAGTGAAGCGGCACCTGATGCGGCCACGACGTCTGCGCGCCGCAGGCCTTGGAAGTGGGCCGTCGGCGAAATTCGTGTCGCCGACGCCGCGCTCGACCTCGAAGATCGCACGCTGTCGCCCGCTGTTCAATTCAATGTCGCGCCGATCGCAGTCACGGTTGCCGGCTTGAGCAGCGAGCCCGATTCAAAGATGAATGTGACGGCGGATTTGGGGCTGAGCGGGAAGCCGCTGCTGAAGAGCACCGGTCAAGTGCAGCTCACTCCGCTCACTGCCGCGCTTGCGCTGGATCTGAATGCGTTCGACCTGTCGATGCTGCAGCCGTACATCGCTCAGGCGACGAACCTATCATTGCGCTCGGGGCAGTTGAGCGTCAAGGGAGACTTGTCGGCGGCAGCGGAGGAGGGCGCGTCACCAACGATGAAATTCCGCGGTGACGTACAAGTCGCGAATCTCCACACGATCGCCGGTCCGGCGAACGAGGACCTGGTCAAGTGGCGCAACCTCGCTCTCACCGGCATCGATCTGTCGCACAACCCTGACCGCCTCACAATCGATCGCGTCGTCGCGCGCCAGCCCTACGCGCGCGTGATCATCCGAGAAGATCAGACGCTGAACGTCGCTGCGGCGCTCAAACGTGATTCGAACGACACGGCCGAGGCTGAGGGGCAACCATCGCCGCCTTCGAAGCCGACGCCGATGCGCATCAAGAGCATCTCGGTGACCGGCGGCTCAGCGCTGTTTGCCGACAATTCGATCAAGCCGTCGTTCGCCGCCGGCATCCTCGACCTCGAAGGCACGATCACGGGACTGTCGTCGCAGCCCGATTCGCGAGCGAAGGTGCAGCTGAAGGGCAAGGTCGACCGCTACGCGCCCGTCGACATCGCCGGCGAGGTCAACCTGCTCTCGGCAGCGAAGTACTCGGACGTTGCGCTGAACTTCCGCAACATGGAGCTGACGACGTTCAATCCCTACTCGGGCAAGTTCGCCGGCTACAACATCAGCAAGGGCAAGCTGTCGACCGAGCTGCGCTACCGGGTCGAGGATCGCAAGCTCGACGCTCAGCATCACATCGTGGTCGACAACCTGGAGTTCGGCGACAAGACCGATTCGAAGGACGCCGCGCCGATTCCGATCAAGCTCGCTGTCGCGCTGCTCAAGGACCGGCAGGGCGTGATCGATCTGCAGCTGCCGGTCAGCGGCAGCCTCGACGATCCGAAGTTCCGGCTCGGGCCGATCATCTGGAAGGCGCTGCTCGGGTTGCTGACGAAGATCGCGACCGCACCGTTCGCGCTGCTGGGCTCGCTATTCGGCGGCGGTGACGAGATGGCGTACGTGGACTTTCAAGCGGGGTCTGCAGAGCTGCCAGCGGAGCAGATCGAGCAGCTCAACAAGCTCGCGACCGCGTTGGCTGAGCGGCCGCAACTGCGATTGGATGTGCCTGTCACGCTGTTGGCGGAACCGGATAGCAAAGCAATTGCGACGACGAACCTGTACGCACGCGTACCGCCGCTCGCGGAAGGGTCCGATGAGGCTGCAATGCGACAACGACTGACACAGCTCGAAGCTCTCTACAAAACCACCAACAAGGTCGCGCCCGAGTATCCGGCCGAGACACAGACGGATAAGAGCATCGACTGGAACGCGCGTATCGAGTGGATCGAAGCGCGGCTGCTCGAAGGCCTGCAGCCCGATCAGCCGACGCTCGATGCGCTCGCCCGTGAGCGGGCGCAAGCGGTGCAGTCCACCGTTCTGGCGAACACTGCCGTCGCGCCCGAGCGCTTGTTCATTACGACCGAGCGCAGTGCCTCGCTGGCCGACGACGGCCGAGTGCGAATGGAGCTGAAGCTGGAGTAGGCGCCCTCGTTTACTGCGAGGGCGGCGACGGCGGCGGTGTGCGCGGACCCGACGGCGCGTGCTGCGGCAACGCAGGTGGCGAACCGACCATTCCGCCCGGCAGCGCCTTCGCACGCATGCGCTGATAGGCCGGTCGAGCTTCGATCTTGGTCTTCCACGCCGCGACGTTCGGGAACTGCTTCGCGTCGACGATGTTGAGACCGGTCGCCACGTCGAGCGGGAACTTCATCATGATGTCGGCCGCGGAAAACTCGGCGCCGCCGAACCACGGATGCTTGCCGAGGAAGTCCTCGGCGAACTGCACGACCTGCTCGGAATCCACCAGCGGCCAGCGCTCCTTCGGCGGCTGAATGCGCCACACGCGGTAGTCCTGGAACAGACGCGCAGCCAGCGAGCCCTCGGCGTAGTGCATCCAGATCAGGTGATAGGGATAGTCCGCGCTGTCGAGCGCCGGCTGCAGCTTGCCCGGCGCGTGACGGTTGAGAATCGTCTCGATGATCGCGCCCGATTCGACGATCACCTGGTCGCCGTACTTGACCGTCGGCGCCACCGGCATGCCCGGGTTGATCGCCTTGATGGCCGCCATCGAGCCCGCGAGATCGCCGCGCTTGAACTCGAGCTTGTAGGGCATCCCCAGTTCTTCCATCAGCCACACGATGCGTTCCGACCTGCGCCCCTCGAGGTGATAGATCGTGATGTCGGGCAGCGGCGCGCCCGCGGCCTGGGCCTGCGAGAGCGTCAGCAGGGCGGTGGAGAGAAACAGAATCAAATGGCGCTTCATGGGATTCCCCGTGTTCTTGGAATTCGGCGGACCGCAGCGTAACTCATAACGCCCCTTGTACGGAGTGACGGGCAGAAGAAACTGGCTGGAAATGCGCTGTGACCAGAGTTCTTCGTCTCCTGCTCCTGACAATCGGCAGCGTTGTGCTGCAGGTCGGGTACGCCCAGGAGCCGCCGCCCGAGCCTTCACGACTCCGCGATCCGGACGACGGTCAGTTCGATGTCAGTTCGTTCCTGGAGAAACCAAAAGGAATCCTGCCGGTGCCAGTCGTCATCACGGAGCCGGCAGTCGGCTACGGCGGCGGTCTCGTGGGAATGTTTCTGCGGCCGCGCAAGCAAGCGGGCGAGGAGGGCTGGGCGCGACCGAATATCTCTGCCCTCGGCGCCATAGGCACGGAGAACGGCACACGCGCGGCTTTCGCGGGCGACGCGAGTCGCTGGCGCGACGGCCGTCTGAAGACGCTCGCGGGCGTCGGCGGCGGGCACATCAACCTCGACTTCTATGGCCTCGGCGTCGAGCGCGCGTCGCTCGACCAGGCCATTCGTTATTCGCTCGATTTCGAGCTGCTGTTTCTGCAGGGCGCGTGGCAGATCAAACCGAAATCTCCCTGGTCTATCGGGCTGCGCTACATCTACGCGCAAGTCGAGCCGAAGCTGCGCGACGAGCCGGTGTTTCCAGGGCGGGCCGATCGCGCCGACGTCGACATCTCGGCACCTGCCGGCATCCTCGAGTTCGACAGTCGCGACAACATCTTCACGCCGACTCGCGGAATCTTTGCCGAGACCGTGTTCCTGATGTCGCGCGAGGATCTAGGCGCGAGCAGTGATTTCGAGCGGTTTCAGCAGGTAGTGATGGGCTGGTATCCGATCACGGACGCTGTGACGCTCGGCATGCGTGCCGACTATCAGCGGGCATCCGACGATGCGCCGTTCTTCCTGCGTCCCTACATCGAGCTGCGTGGCGTGAAGGCGATGCGCTACCAGGGCGACGAGATGGCCTCCGCGGAGCTCGAAGCGCGCTGGCGATTCCGCGGTCGATGGAGTGCGGTCGTGGCGGCAGGCGCCGGCACTGCGCATAGCAGTGCAGAGAACTTCTCGGCAACGCAGGACATCGTCAGCGGCGCGGTCGGCATGCGCTACGAGCTTGCGCGGAAGTTCGGTCTGCATGCCGGCCTGGACGTCGGCTTCAGCTCCGAGACGACTGCGGTCTATTTTCAGGTCGGTAACGCGTGGTTCCGGCCGTAGCGCCCGAGACAACTATCAGCGCACCAGCGGGATCTGCGAGGAAACCCCGATCTGGCTCACCAGTCCGAGGCGCCGCTCGACTTGAATGGCGCGCGCTGCCGTGACGGGTGGAACCACGGTCTGGAACTTCGCGAGCCACTTAACTCGCAGGTCGTGGGTCTTCTGGTCGCGCGTGAGCAGCGCATTGATGAAATCGACCGCATCGGCATCCGTCAGATGTCCATAATTCTTCGCATACTTCTGCGTCGCCTGGATCTGCCCCTCGACGATCGCCGCCTGTTCCTTCTGGTACTCCTTGTACAGCGGCCAGAACTTCGTTGCCTGTTCGGCAGTGAGCGTCAGCGCCTTGGCCATCACATCCGCCGACTTCGCCTGCAGGTCGTCGCGAAACTGCGAGACAATCTGTTCGGGCGTCGGCTCTGCGGCCGTGCCGGCGGCCGGCGCGTCCGCGGACCAGGCAGGGAAGGTGCTCGCCAACGCAACGATCGCCACGAGGCCGCTCTTCATGGACGCTCTCCGCAAAACCAGGGAATTCGAGTCTAGGAGAGCGCGCTGCGTGCGCCATCAGGGCGACGGGCAAGCGCTCGATCGGTCGGGCCGGGGTCGCATTGCCGAGCCGGGGCCATCTACTATCCATATAGTTGACAAGCAAGGCGCGCATCCGCCAATCTACTAATCGATTAGTAGCCAAGAGAGTGCGGATGCTGGCGTCGCGCGGATTGCTGTTGGGAATCGTGTTCGTGGCGACGCTCGCCACGAGCGCCGTGGCGAAGCCCGTCGACGAGCAGGCGCTGCACGCGATGCTCGTGGAACGCGTCGATGTACGCAAGTGGGGCACGGCCATCGTGGTGGGCGTCAGCTCACCAACGGGCCGACAGATCGTGTCTTACGGCACGTTGAGCGTGCAGGACCGCCGCAAGGTCGATAGCACGACGGTCTTCGAGATCGCATCGCTCACGAAAGTCTTCACGGCGCTGGTGCTCGCCGATATGGCTGCGCGTAAGCGGGTGACACTCGATGCGCCCGTGAGCACGTGCTTGCCCGCAAACGTGACAGTTCCCGAGCACGGTGGCAGGCAGATCACGTTCCTGGATCTGGCCACGCATAGTTCGGGGCTGCCGCTGCGGCCGAGCAACCTGGCATCGCAGACTGCTCTCAATAAGTACGCCGGCTATACGGTAGAGCAGCTCTATCAAGGTCTCGCGGCTTACAAACTCCCGCGTGATCCCGGCACGGAGTTCGAGTATTCGAACTGGGGCTTTGGGTTGCTCGGGAATGCACTCGCTCACTGCGCGGGGAAGAGCTATCAGGCGCTGCTCGACGAGCGCGTCACCGGGCCGCTCGGCATGCGTGACACGATGTTCGTTCCCAGCAGTGCGCTGCGCTCCCGACTCGCTGCTGCATACGACGGCAAGCTCCAGTCCGTACCGAACGAGTCCACGGGTGCGCTGGACGCCGCAGGTGGCCTGTATTCGACGGTCGAAGATCTTCTGAGATTCGTCGAGTTGTTCCTGGGTCGCGGCCTGCAACCGCTTGCGGCCGCCGCCGCGACGATGCTCGAGCCGCGGCGGCCGGGCGATGATCCAGACACTCGAATGGGACTCGGCTGGCGCGTCACGACGGCCCGCGGCGCGCAGACGCTGTGGAGCAGCGGTCGCGCCGATGGCTATCGAGCATTCATGGGGCTCGATCCTCGCGGGCGCGTCGCAGTCGTCGCACTGACCAATGCCGCGACCAACGTCGGCGTCGACGACATCGGCTGGCACGTCCTGGATCCGAGTGTGGCGATCACGCGAGCACACCCGCGCATCACGGTTCCTGCAGCCGTGCTGGACCGATACGTCGGACGCTACCAGTTCGAAGACGGCGTCTTCATGACGGTAGTGCGAGAGGAGGATCACCTCGTCGTGCAGATGACACGGCAGGGGCCGTCGCCAATTTTCGCGAGCGCGCCGCGCGAATTCTTTCCCGAAGATATTGAAGCGCAGTTCGTCTTCGCTGAATCGGGCACCGCACCCACGCAGTCGCTCGTGTTGAACCAGGACGGGCACAGCTACAAGGCACGGCGCGTCGCAGAGGAGGGCAAACGATGAGCGTCTCGCTCAGCAATCGAGAAGCCGAAATCATGGCCGTGCTGTGGGAGCAGGGCGCCTGCACCGTTGCCGAGGTGAAGGAGAAGCTGAGCGATCCGCTGGCGTATACGACGGTCCTCACGATCCTGCGCAACCTCGAAGCGAAGGAGTACGTCGGCCACGAGCCCGACGGTCGCGCACACCGCTACTTCGCGCGTGTCCGGCAGCAGGCTGCACGCAAGAGCGCGATCCGCCACCTGGCCGGCAAGCTGTTCCAGGGTTCCGCCGACCTGCTCCTGACGCAGCTGGTCGCGGATCGCAAGCTCAGCGACGACCAGGTGCGCCGGATTCGCGAGATCCTCGATGAGCGGCCGGGCAAGGAGAAATCATGATTGCCGCGTGGATGGCTTATGCGCTCGTCATCGCTCTGCTCGTGAGCATCGCCGCGTTCGCCGCGGAGCGGATTGCAATCCTGCGGCGGCTGCAGGGCCGATGGATCTGGGTCTCGGCACTGCTGCTGTCGTTGATGTTGCCGACGCTGTTTGGATGGCAGGGCGCCCGCCCGAGTGAGCGGACAGCGGTAACGCTCGCAATGCTGGCCGCTCGCGAAGAACCTCCCGTCTACGAACTGTCGCCAATCGCCTGGGTCGGCGGCGCTGCGCCGTTGGTCGCGCGGCGAGTTGCATTGGATACATGGCTGCTCATTGGCTGGTCGGCAATGAGCGCGCTTGCAGTCGCGACGCTGGCGATCGGGTGGACGCAGATCCGCAGACGCTTGCGGTCTTCAGTCGAGGGCGAAGTGAATGACGTGAAGGTCACCATTTCGCATGACATCGGGCCGGCCGTGGTCGGCATCGTTCGCCCACGAATCGTGATTCCACGGTGGCTGCTGCAGCAAGACGCGGCAACTCAGAAGGTCGTGCTCGAACACGAGCGCGAACACTTGCGGGCCCAAGACGTCCGCGTGCTTGGCGCCGCGCTGCTCGTCGCCGTGCTGGTTCCATGGAACTTGCCGATCTGGTGGCAGCTGCGCCGGCTGCGCTTCGCGATGGAAGTCGATTGCGATGCCCGCGTCGTACGCGGCGGACAATCGCGAGCGACGTACTCGGCGGTGCTCTTGAACGTCGCTACGCACCTCGTGCCGTTACGCGCAGCTGCAGCCGGGCTTTCTGAATCCGGGTCGTCGCTCGAGAAGCGCATTCGCATCATGCACACGCCGCTACGCGCGCGCTGGCGCGTGCTGGCTGCGTTGCTCGGAACGTGCAGCGCTGCGTTGATTGCGGTTGCGGCGAACGTGAATGCGCCGCCGGTGCCCTCTCTGACACCAAGCGAGTCCGAGGACGGCTTGCCCCCGTTGCCCACTCCAGTAGCAGTCTGGAAGGAAGATCAAGCACTGCTCGCGCGTGCCGTCGGCCACTTCTATCCGCAACTGCTCTCGACTCGTCAGGACGGTCACCCGTACGTGTGGGCTGTCGTGAACGAGCGCGGCGAGGTATCGCAGATCGAGATGAATGTGCGCCCTACCTGGGACCGCGAGTATGACTTCGCCCGCAACTGGCAGGAGTACCTGGAACGCGCCGGCGTGGTCGAGTCGGAGGTGCGCCAGCAGCTCGTCTTGCAGCTTCCCATCGGACCGAACTATTCCGCGGTGGCGTGGGTGATGCTGCCGGGTGCTCCGGCCCAGGATCCCGCAGCGCCGACGTTCACGGTTGCGCCGAGGCAAGCGCAGGCGATGGAGGCTCGCATGCTTGCGACTGCGGAGTCGCAACGTCGGGTGATCGAACACTTCGATGCCACGGCATTGAGCGAAGGCGTCCCATCCGGGCAGGAGCTGTGGTTCCTGATCGATTCAGAAGGTAAGCCGCTGCGAGCCGGCCGGCGTACGACGATCACCGATCCGCAAGCGGCACGACTGGCGATGAAGCAGCTGTTCCCCGAGCTCAGCGTCGGCTACATCACGCGCGGAACCGTCGTGAAGGACGCGACGGGCAAGCGCGTCCCGGTGAGCTGGCAGTGGCTCGAGAAAGTGAGCCAACCCGCCGCGCCGTAAGGCGTTTGGGCGATTGAACGCCCGCGGCAACGGGCGTCTGATCCATTCAAGTCGCGCCGGCCGCGAGGGTGGATCAATCATGCGTCGAGCGGCATCGCTGTTGTTCGTTGCGCTGGCAACAAGCCCGCTTGCACAAGCAGGTCACTGCTACGGCAGGCTGTCCGTGGACGGCCAGCCCGTCCCAAACGCCAATCTGACGCTGACCTGCGGCTCTGAAGTCGTGCGAGGCACCACGAACGGATCAGGCATCTATCGCCTGTTTGCCGCGACGACGGGCGCATGCACGCTGCAGGTCGATGCGGCGGGGTGGTCGGCGAGCGCAGCGATCAACTCGTACGACAGCCCGGCGTCCAACGACTTCAGTGCCGTGCGCCAGGGAAGCAACGTCGTGCTCGTGAAAGGATGACCGTGTCGCTCGCCATACCCGTGTCGACAACCGCTGCAGTGGCGCAGGAAGCGCCGCCGAAGCCGAAAGTGCGGGACACCTGGGACAAGGTGGCGATCCTGCTCGATCCGATAGGCAAGATCCTCGCGGCAGTTGTCGTCGTGCTGATAGGCATCTACGGCAACCGGGCGCTGCAGACAGATCAGAAGCGACGCGCCTACGTGGAGTTGTTGAGCCGGCGCGAGGAGTCCGACGGCAACCTGCGCAAGGACATGTTCAGCAAGGTGATCGAAGTCTTCATCGGCAAGAACGACACTGACCTCGACGCCCGCATCCTCAACCTCGAGCTGCTCGCCTACAACTTCCATGAGTCGATCGATTTCGCGCCACTGCTGAAGCACGTCTATGAGCAGACCTGGACCGGCGACAACCCGCAGACCTACATCAAGCAGCGCAAGCGCCTGCGGACGCTGGCTGGCGAGATCGTCCATCGCCAGCTCGTGGCATTGAGCTACAACGACTGCTCGATCTCGGTGAACATCACGTTCGACGAGCTCAAGAAGGAGGGCGTCAAGCCGGAGTACATCAAGAAGAAGTGTCCGGCGCGTCCCGGCCTGCCGGCGCGCGAATTCAGCATCGATGTCATGACCAATCCGGTCGTCGGCGACATCCGGCGCGAGACGGCCGTCGACGTGGTGATGCGGGTGCAGGCGCTCGACCCGACGCCATCCGCGACGCCGCGCCAGCAGGAGCGCCCCTACGAGTTCACCGTGGGACCGTTCGACTTTCCGCTGATCGACAACGTGCGGCTGAGCGACCGGGGACGCGCGGCGCTCGCGATGACGAGGGTCGACGACAGCGGCGCGACGATCGTCTTCTCGTACTTCCCCGATACGAGGACGAGCCTGCGCGACAAGCCATTCCAGGATGAAGTGATGAGGACGCTGGAGCTGCAGTGATGAACGCGCGAAATTGGCTGTTTGGAGCGATTGCAACCGTATGCTGGTTTCTCGGCTCCTCGGTGCCTGCGGCGGCGCCGGCGCCCGCTCCGGTTCCGGCGACCGCAACCCCAGTAGCAGCTGGCGAAGCTCACCACAACGAGCTCATCGTCCTGGTGCTGACCAAGAACCCGGACGGTGTGGACGCGCCGGTGAATGACGCCAGCGTGACGCTGTTCGTGGGCGAAGACGCGAAGCAGCGGGTGACGGAGCCAGACGGCAAGGTCACATTTCCGATGCCCGACAGCGCGGAAGTGACCCTGCGTGTCGTTGCCGCGAACCTGAAGACGCAGCAGGAGATCCTTTTGCTGCACGACGCGGGTGCGCAGCCCCACAAGGTAATCATGGAGAAGCAGGCCGCGGATCTGGCGGACGACTAGCCGTTTGCCCGCAGCAGCTATAGATCGCGCCGCGTGTCGCTGACTACGCTCCATGGCGTGCAACCGAGGCAGGCAAACGCAGAGCAGGCGACGCTCAAATTCTCGATCGCGCTGACGGTCTTCCTGGGCGTGCTCGGGGTCGCGAGCGGGCTCGCCACGAGCTCGCAGGCGATCATCTTCGATGGCATGTACAGCTTCGTCGACGTCGTGCCGACGATCGTTTCGCTGGTGGTCGTCAAGCTCATCGCGCAAGGCTCAAGCCACCGGTTCCAGTATGGATATTGGCATCTGGAGCCGCTGGTGGCGGTGCTTCGCGACAGCATCCTCGCCGTCGCCTGCATCTATGCTGCGGTTGATGCAGTGAACGGCCTGGCGAGCGGCGGCGCCGATGTTTCATATGGAATGGCAGCTGCTTGGGCAGGCGCACTGAGCGTCATCGGCATTGCGATGACGCTGTATCTGCACCGGCGCGCGCGCGACCTGCAGTCGCCGATGCTCAAGATCGATTCGCGCAGCTGGCTGGTCAGTGCCTGCCTGAGCCTGGCGCTGCTGATCGGATTCGGCATCGCTCTCGGGCTGCATGGCACTCGCTTTGCGAGCTGGATTCCGTACCTGGATGCGATCGCACTGCTGATCATGGCGCTGGCCATGCTGCCGGTACCGCTGATCGGATTGTGGCGGTCGCTGAGCGACGTACTGCAGGTGGCGCCTGATGAGCTCGATTCTCGAGTGCACTCCGTCATGGACAGCATCGTGCGTGAGAGCGCCTTCGTCGACTATTCGAGTTACGTCGCGAAAGTAGGGCGCGCCCGCTTCGTCGAGATCCATGTGCTGGTCGCGCCCGATTCGCGTATCGATACCGCGGCCGCGGATTCGATCCGCCGCGACATCGCGCAACGGTTGAACGCCGTCTTCCCGAATTTCTGGCTCACCGTGGATTTCACTGCGGATCGCGCCTGGCTCTAGAGCTTGCTGTAGCCGTTGCCGGAACCCGGCTGCGTCTCCAAGGGTTGCCCGTCTTTGGGCAAAGGAGAAAGCCATGGCAGCAGTCAGATACATCGTGAACGACGTCGACCGCTCAGCCGAGTTTTATCGGAATCTGCTCGAGTTCAAGGTTGATAAGCACAACCCCGGTAAGTTCGCCGCGCTCAAGCATGACGATCTCACGCTCTACCTCAGCGCGCCGGGTGCGGGCAGCGGAGGTACCGCTGGTGGTAATCCCGAGCCCGGCGGCTGGAACCGGTTGATGTTCGTCACGGATGACATAGACGCGCTCATCGGGCGCTTGAGCGATGCCGGTGCCAAATTCCGGGGAGAGCTGAGTGAGGCGGGTGCCGGCCGGGCAAGACTGGTGGAGGATCCGTCGGGCAATCTCGTCGAGCTGTTCGAGTTCAAGAAGGAATCGGCACACTAGAATTTGTCATAATATACATTATGCGTACTTAGAGAGACGGCACCGGAACGCGTCAGACGCTTCTTCTCCCGAAAAACCGCTGCTCCGTGCGCGTCCTCAGTCCATGTCGAAGCCGGCTGAGAGCTCCGCCTTCGTGTACACGCGAAACGCGATCAGCGTTTCCGTGCCGATGATTCCCTTGAGCTTGCGCATGCGATTGCTGATCACATCGGCAAGCTCTTCGTTCTCGCGCACGCGCACCAGCGCGACCAGATCGTACTGACCGGCGACCGAGAACACCTCGGCGACGCCGGGCAGCTCCGCCAGTTGCTCCGCCAGCTCGTTGATGAGGCTGGTTTCGGCCTTGATCATCACCACTGCATTCACACCAGTCATGGCACGGCTCCCGACATACAGGCCCAACGCATGCGAAATGCCGTGGAAGCCTGCTTGCCTTTCGAAGTTGCAGGAGTATATTCCGGCTCTAGGCGCTTGAGCGGCCGTAAGAAAAGCAGCCAAGCGAAGTTAAAGTAAATTCTCAGCATTAGCAGTCGTCATCGTCTGTCCGGGGTGGTCCCCGCGCAGTGTCGTCGGCTCACTGACCCAATCGCGGGGGAAGTTGCATGAGCAGCGCCTGGGAGCATTTTTTCGCCGCCACCTCGATGCTGGCGTCGAACGGACCGATCAAGCATCGCCTCGTCGAAGCGTATCGCGTGCATCTCGCGACCCTCGACGCAGAGGAAGTGCCGAAAGAGATTCGCGAGGAGTTCAGCTCCCTGTCGAATTGCATGTCGAGCGTGTCGCCGCTGCGCGGCGAGAACGCAGTGCAAGCAACCGTGCGCAAGATGTCCGATGTCGAAGCGGGCGGCCTTGCGATGCGCATCGTCAACATGCTCGGCATCATTGCGCGCAACCAGAGCGCGGCCCGCCCGAAGCTGCGCGCTGTCGGCGACGACTGATCAATCCAGTTTGAAGTCGATGGTGTCCCAGCGCGTCGTGTCCTCGTGACGCGCCTGGCGGCGGATCGCGTCCGCGATCGACCGTTCGTTCCACTCGACGATCTCGTCGGCCAGTGCTTCCAGCTGCACCGGCATCTTTTCCTTCACGCCGAACGCCTCGAGCACGATGACCGGCTTGTCGAGACCCTTGGCGCAGTTCAGCTGGAAATCGATCCATTCGCGATGCGTGCCGTACTGTCCCGACGGCACGATGACGACTTCGGCGAGCGCGATCTGCCGACGCAGCTCGTCCCGCAGCTTGTCGCGCTCGCCCGTGCCGCGCTGCTCCGGATCGCTGCAATTGCGATAGAAGAAATTGTGCGAGCTTTCCAGGTATTCGAATACGCGGTGATAGTCGTCCGACGGCTCGAAAGCGTGGCTGACGAACACGCGCACCGGATTCTGCTGAGAAATACTCACCTGATTCGCTCCTTCGCCGGAATTGTACGCGAGAAGCCCGCCAGCGGGTCGGTAAACCCCTAGTCCGGGAACCGGGCACGTTCGGCCGTGTGCCGGGTGCGATAGAATGCCGCGCTGCGTTTTGCTGCCTGCGACGTTCCAGTTTCACGATGCGTTTCGTCTTGTACAACATCCGGTACGCCACCGGTACGGGGCCTGCATTTCATCTGCCGGTGCCCGGCGCGGGCTATCTGCGCAGCAACGCGCGCGTCCTCGATCGCATCACGCAGTACCTCAAATCGCTGAATCCGGACCTGGTCGGGCTGATCGAGATCGACACCGGCTCGATACGCTCGGGCCTCGTGAACCAGGCGAAGCAGATCGCCGACTCGCTCGGTCACTACTCCACTTACGAGTGCAAGTACGGCACGACCTCCATCAACCAGATCATGCCGATCGTGCGCAAGCAGGCGAACGCGTTTCTCGCCGCGCCGCGCGTCGAGGGCGAGCGCTTCCACTACTTCGAGACCGGCATCAAGCGGCTGATCATCGAGCTGGAGCTGGAAGACGTCGCGGTATTCCTGGTCCACCTGTCGCTGAAGTTCCGCCATCGCCACGACCAGCTGCGCCATTTGCACGAGCTGGTGAAGCGCGCCAGCAAACCGGTCATCGTCGCCGGCGACTTCAACACGTTCTGGGGCGACCACGAGATCTTCCTGTTCATGGAAGCGTCCGGGCTGAAGAGCGCGAACCGCCTCGGGCTGCCGTCCTATCCGAGCCGCAACCCGCGCAAAGAGCTCGATTTCGTGCTCTACTCGAACGGCATCGAGGTCACGCAGTTCGACGTGCCCGATGTGCGCTTCTCGGACCATCGGCCCTTGATCTGCGATTTCCAGGTGCGCCGCGCGCCGACATGAACAAGAAAACGACCCACTGGCGGCTCGAGACCGATGCAGATGGCGTTGCCTGGCTGGCTCTGGACAAAGCCGGGGCGTCGACCAACAGCCTGTCGCGCGAGGTCATGCAAGAGCTCGATGCGATGGTCGGTGAGGTCGCGCAGGCCGGGCCCAAGGCGCTGATCGTCACCTCGGCGAAGCGCGGCTTCATCGCAGGCGCCGACATCAAGGAATTCGTGGGCATTCGCACGCCGGACCAGGCGTACGAGCTCATTCGCCAAGGGCAGCAGGTGCTCGACAAGCTCGCAGCACTGCCCTGCCCCACGATTGCCGCGATCAACGGCTTCGCGCTGGGCGGCGGCCTCGAAGTCGCTCTTGCCTGCCGCTATCGCGTGCTGGTCGACGATCCCGCAGCCACCCTCGGCTTCCCCGAAGTGCAGCTGGGCGTGCATCCGGGATTCGGTGGCACGGTACGCGCTGTGCACCTCGCCGGCCCGATCGCTGCGATGGACCTGATGCTGACCGGCCGCACGATCCGCCCAAAACAGGCGCTCGCGATGGGCCTGGTCGATCGGCTCGCGCCGGTCGAGCAGCTCGACAAGATGGCGAAGCAGGTCGCGCTCAGTCCGCCAGCGCCTCGTGGCCCCAAGTTCGTGCATGGCCTGCTGAACTCCGCGCTGCTGCGACCGATCCTCGCCGGCCAGATGCGCTCGCAAGTGGCCCGGCGCGCACGCCCTGAGCACTACCCTGCCCCATACGCGCTGATCACGCTCTGGCAGCGCTACGGCAGCAAGGGCGAGCGTGCCTACGAGGCTGAAGCGCGCTCGATGGCGCAGCTCCTGTGCACGCCGACTTCGCGCAATCTCGTGCGCGTCTTCTTTCTGCAGGACCGGCTCAAGTCTGCTGCGAAGGCCGGCGGCGAGCCCGCCAGGCACGTGCATGTCGTCGGCGCAGGCGTCATGGGCGGCGACATCGCGACGTGGTGCGCGACGCGTGGCCTGACAGTCACGCTGCAGGATCGCGCCGAGCAGTACATCGCGCCTGCCATGGAACGAGCCCGCAAGTTCGTCGAGAAGCGTTATCCGGATCAGGCGAAGCGTGACGAGACCCTGGCCAGACTGCAGCCCGACGTCGAAGGGCACGGCGTGGCGACGGCGGATATCGTCATCGAAGCGATCTTCGAGGACCTGAACGCGAAGCGCGAGCTGTTCGCGCGCATCGAACCCAAGCTGAAGCCGCTGGCGCTGCTCGCCACCAACACTTCGAGCATCGTGCTGGAGCAGCTCGCGCAGAATCTCGCCGCGCCCGAGCGGCTGATCGGCCTGCATTTCTTCAATCCCGTGGCCCGCATGCCGCTGGTGGAAGTCATCCACGCCGAGCGCACGCAGCCGCGCAACGTGCACGTCGGTCTCGCCTTCGCACGACAGATCGACAAGCTCGCGATTGCCTGTCGCAGCTCGCCCGGTTTCCTCGTCAACCGCGTGCTCATGCCGTACCTGAGCGAGGCTGTGCGGGCCGCGCAAGAAGGCATTCCGCTCGCGCTCATCGATCGCGCGGCCGAGGACTTCGGCATGCCGATGGGTCCGATCGAGCTCGCGGACGTCGTCGGCCTCGACGTCGTCATGAGCGTCGGCAAGGTGTTCTTCCAGGCCGGCGCCCAGGTGCCGCACGTCCTGTCGATCCGCTACGAGCAGAAGAAATTCGGCAAGAAGAGCGGCGAAGGGTTCTATGTGTGGCGCGACGACAAGCCGCAGAAGCCGCCGAGCGCCGCACCCGCGCCGCCCGATCTGCAGGACCGGTTGCTGTTGCCGCTGATCAACGAGGCCGTCGCCGTGCTTCGCGAGCACATCGTCGAGGACGCGGATCTGATCGATGCCGGAGTGATTTTCGGCGCGGGCTTCGCGCCCTTCCGCGGCGGTCCGATTACATACGCGCGCGCGCGCGGCGTCGACGAGATCCTCGCGCGGCTCGAAGAGCTGCGCACCGTGCACGGCGAACGTTTCGCAGCGGACGCAGGTTGGCAATTGCTACGGTAAATCGCGTGCTCGGGCGCCCGTGGCGTCCGAAAAGCCTGTGCTACCATCCAGCGCATGGAGAGCAAGCCGCTCGAACTTGGACTGCTGCGTTCGTTTTCACCGCTCGATGGACTGAAGTCTGAAAACCTGCACGCGCTCGCGCGCAAGACAGCGATGCATTCGTTGTCGCAGGGCCGGCAGCTGTTCAAGGAAGGCGACAGCGACAAGCGAACGTACTACGTCGTCAGCGGCGTGCTCGAGCTGATGCACGAAGGTCGATCGGTCCTCGTCATTCGCGGCGGCTCGCCCGAGGCACGCAATCCGGTCGCGCCGGGCAATCCGCGCCGCTACACCGCACGCGTCGTTTCGGAGCGCATGGACTACGTCGCCATCGACAGCGACACGCTCGACATGATGCTCACCTGGGACCAGACCGGCTCGTACGAGGTGAACGAGCTGCGCGGCGTCGGCGAGGAAGGTCCAATCTCCGACGACTGGATGACGAACCTGCTGCAGACGAAGGCCTTCCACAAGATTCCGCCGGCGAACATCCAGGCGATCTTCATGCGCATGCAGCGCGTCGACTACAAGCCGGGCGAAATCATCATCAAGCAGGGCGACGAAGGCGACTACTTCTACGTCGTCGTCAAAGGCCGCTGCGCGGTCACGCGCGAGACGCCGCTCAATCGCGACGGCATCAAGCTCGCCGAGCTCGGCATCGGTGACACCTTCGGCGAGGAAGCGCTGATCTCGGACGCGAAGCGCAACGCGAGCGTGGCGATGACAACCGAAGGCGCGCTGATGCGGCTCGCGAAGCAGGACTTCCGCACGCTGCTCAACGAGCCGATGCTCGAATGGGTGGACATGGACGAGGCTCGCACGCTGGTCGCCAGTGGCGCCAAGTGGCTCGACGTGCGCCTGCCGAGCGAGTTCGACAATTATCGGATGGAGGGCGCGCTCAACCTGCCGCTGTATTTCATCCGCCTGAAGCTGAAGACCCTCGAGCGCGACGTGCATTACATCGTGTGCTGCGACACCGGCCGACGCAGCTCCGCCGGTTGCTACATCCTTTCGGAGCGCGGCTTTCGCGCGTCGGTTCTGAAAGACGGCCTCATGGCCTACCGCGACAAGTAGCTGCAACCAGCGGCAATTGGCGCGCGTCTCATTCGCGTGCGATTCCTGCCCCTCATCTGGTCCGGTATCTGGCGTAAACCCGGACGCAGCGTGCTGATTTTTCTTCAGGTCAGCGTCGCTTTTGCACTCTTTGGCGTGCTGCAGGGGATGAAAACCGGCGTCGATCGCCTCATCGACCAGGCGCGCGCCGATTTGCTGCTGGTACACGGCAGCCTGAGTCTCATCGATCCGCTGCCACTGGGCTTGCTCGCGCGCATCAGATCGGTGCCGGGCGTCAAGGCAGTCGTTCCGGTGGAATTGTTCGGCGGCATCTTTCAGCTGCCGACGCAGCAGGTCGGCATCGTCGCGATCCGGCCGGACGCCGGATGGCTCTCAGCTTTTACCTACACGGTTGCGCCTGAGCAGGCCGCAGCGTTCGCGAACACGCGAACCGGCACGCTGGTCAGAAAGTCCCTGGCGGACAAGTACGGTTGGAAAGTCGGCGACCGCATTCCGCTGATCACGAACACCGCTCAACGGGACGGCTCGACCAACTGGTCGTTCGAGATGGTTGGCACGTACACAGACAGCGATGTCGCCGGTGGCAGCGATGTCATCCTGATCCAATACGACTACTTCGATGAGGCGCGGCTGCTCGGCAAAGGAACTGTCAGTCACTTCAACGCATCCATCGTCGATCCGCGGCAGGCCGCGGCGGTGGCCGATGCGATCGACCGCCTGTTCGCCAATTCCACCAACGCGACGCACACCGAATCGCTGCGCGAGCTGGCGCAGATGCAGCTGCAATCGATCGGCGACCTGAATTTTCTCATTCGCGCCGTCGTCAGTGCAGTGCTGGTCGCGCTGTTCTTCGCGACGACCACGATGCTGATGCAATCGGTGCGCGAGCGCATGCCGGAGCTGGCCGTCATGAAGACTCTCGGCTTTGCCGACAGCGTGCTGTTTCTTTTCATCGTCGCGGAGGCCGCAATCGTCTGCGTAGTCGCGGCGGGCTTCGGGCTGGTGCTCGCGCTGGTTGCGTTCCCGTTCGCCTCGAAGGTCGTGCCCGGGCTGTCGATGCCCGTGCCGGTGGTCGCGATCGGACTGGGATGTGCCGCGCTGGTCGCGCTCATCAGCGCGTCGGCGCCCGCCATTCGCGCCGCCCGCCTGAACATCGTCGCCGCACTGGCCAGCCGCTAGAGTCGTATGAAATTCCTGCGCGAGTTGCTCGCTCTCCTGCTCGTCAATCTCTCGGGCATCACGCAGCGGATCGGCTCTGCGCTGACGATCGTGGTCGGCGTGACTTGTGCGGTCGGCGTACTGGTGTCGATGCTTGCCATGGGCACCGGAGCTCGCGAGCAGCAAACGGCCAACGTCCGGTCGGACCGGGTCGTCCTCACGACCCGCGGCACGATGCAGGGCCAGGGCAGTATCACCAGACAGGAAGCTGCGGTGATTCTGGGCCTGCCCGGCGTGCGCAAGGACGCCAGGGGCGAGCCGATCGTCGTCTTCCAGGCGATGGTCCCCATCGAGGGCCGGCGGCGCGCGACTGGCAAGCGCATCTACTTTCCGCTCGTGGGCACGACCGCGAAGCTCGCTGAGCTGACACCGGACATGCGCTTCACCGCCGGACGGAGCTTCGAGCCCGGACTGCACGAGCTGGTCGCAAGCAATGCCTGCCGTCGTCAGTTCGTCGGTTTCGAGCTGGGCGATCGACGCCTCATCCGTGGCAGCGACTGGACTGTCGTCGGCCACTTCGACGAAGGACGTGCGCAGAATTGCGTCGTGCATGCCGATGCCGAGACGGTCATGAGCGCGCTCAGCCGCACCACGTACTCGTCGGCTACGTTGATGCTGCAGTCGTCAGCAGGTTACGCAACGTTGCGCGCGGCAGTTACCGGCAATCCGGCGTTGCGGCTCGACGTCCAGCACGAGAAGGAGGCGATCGAAACTGCATTCAAGCCGCTGAACTCGATCCTCAACTTCGTGAGCTTCTTCGTCGGCACGATCATGGCGATCGGCGCAACGCTGGGCGCGGTCAATTCGCTGTATGCGATCGTCGATTCGCGACAGCGCGAGATCGCCACGCTGCGGGCCATCGGGTTCAGCCCGGCTGCAGTCGTGCTGGCGGTCCTGCTGGAATCGATGTTGCTTGCCCTGCCCGGAGCTCTGCTGGGAAGCACGCTGGCGTGGTTGTTGTTCAACGGACTCGCGGCGAGTCCTTTCGGTTACAGCTTCCAGCTGTCGGTCACGCTGTCGCTCGCTGTGCTCGGAATCGAATGGGCGCTGGCGATGGGATTGCTGGGGGGCCTGCTCCCTGCCCTGCGCGCTGCCCGAATGCCGGTGGTGACCGCGCTCCGGGCGATTTGATCTCTACATCGTGTGAGTCGGCTTGTCGCCGCCGAGAGCACCGGCCAGGTAGCTCTCGATCTTCCGCTGCGTGTTGCCCCGGTCCTGTTCGCTGAACTGCACGCCGATGCCGGCGGTGCGTTTGCCCTGCGCGCCTTTCGGCGTCATCCAGATGACGCGGCCGGCGACCGGCAGCTTCTCGTCCTCGCCCATCAGGTTGAGGAGCATGAAGACTTCGTCGCCGAGCCGGTAGTTGCTGTTCGTGGGGATGAACAGGCCGCCGTTCTTCACGAACGGCATGTACGCCAGATACAAGGCGCTCTTGTCCTTGATCGTGAGCGTCAGCAAACCGGGCTTGCTGCTGGGCTGGCGCATGACCATTCGTTACTCAGGCTCTCTTGCGATTCAGTTCGAGGACGTCCATCAACGCGATCAGCCAGGACTCGACTGCCAGCTCGCGCTGGAGCGCGGTGCGGGCCAGTTGGGCTTTCAGGGCGCGCGCGCGATCCACCATGCTGTAAACGCCGCTTATGTTCAACGGCCGGGACGGACTTGGCAAGTGCGTAGAGCGCCCAGGGAACGTGACCAGGTCGGCAGTTCCGGCAAGAGCTGCGCGCGCCAGTGAGCTGAGCCACAGATCGAGCCAGGTCAGGCGCTCGCTCAGAGCGTCTTTTTCCCATTCGGCGGCTACCTGGGTCACATCGGCCTGGCCGGTGAGCAGCGCGCCGAGCGACTTCTGCATGTGCTCGTTCAGCGCGTCAAAACGGCCGTCCGCGTATGCCAGCGCGCGCAGCGGCGCGCCGCCGGCGAAATCGAGCAGCGCCGCTTCGATCGCGCGCCCGCTCTTCTCGCGCAACCACGCGATCGCCTCATCCCGCGATGGTCGCGCGATCGTCACCTTCTGACAGCGACTGCGTACCGTCGGCAGCAACATCGAAGGTTGCGACGTGATCAGCAGCAGCAAGCTGCGCGCCGACGGCTCTTCGAGCGTCTTGAGCACGCTGTTCGCAGCGCTCGGCGTCATCAGATGTGCCGGATCGACGATCGCGACTTTGTAGCCCTGGCGATAGCTCGTCTTCGTCAGACGCTCGGTGGCAGCGCGCACCTGGTCGATCGAGATCTGCTGCTTGTCCTCTTCCGGGATGACCAGTATCAGGTCTGGATGCGAGCCGGCCGCGAACAATGCGCAGCTTGCGCATTCGCCGCAACACCTCAATGTCGATCCCGCGGACTTGTCGCACAGCACTGCGCAGGCGAGCCACGCAGCAAACGCCTGCTTGCCGACGCCTTCCGCACCTTGCAAGAGCAACGCGTGCGAGAGGCGGTTTGCAGCCCACGCCTTGCGTAGCTGTGCAGCTGCATCCTCGTGCCACGGCAGCAGCTGCGGCACCGCTCGTTGGTTGGTCTCCGTCATGGGCGCATGAACAGGCGAATCTCCACTTCGGCCCGGATCGCGTGCTGGACGCTCTCGCGATCGGCAGTGGCATCGATGACGGCGAAGCGCCCCGGCTGGCTCCGCGCGCGCTCCAGATAACTGTTGCGCACGCGTTCGAAGAATTCCCGCCGCTCCTGCTCGAAGCGGTCGCTCGTACCGCTTTGCGCATCACGAGCCGCCGCGCGTGCGCGACCGATCTCGATCGGCGCGTCGAGCAACAGCGTCAGATCCGGACGCAGCTCTGCTTGCACGAAGCGCTCGAGATTGGCGATCTCTTCGCGACGCACGCCACGGCCGTCGCCCTGGTATGCGTAAGTCGCATCGGTAAAGCGATCGCACACCACCCAGGCACCGCGCTCCAGCGCGGGACGGATGAGGTTCTCGATGTGGGTCGCGCGTGCTGCGAACATGAGCAGCAGCTCACAGGTCATGGGCATCGGCTCGTCCGTCGGGGTGAGCAGAAGCTCGCGAATCTGCTCTGCCCGCGGCGTGCCGCCCGGCTCGCGCGTCACGATGACTTCGAGTCCGCGCTCGACCAGCGAGTCGCGCAAAGCAGCGATCTGCGTCGTCTTGCCGACGCCTTCGCTGCCTTCGATGGTGATGAACTTGCCGCGAGTCATCGTCGACGCAACTCCCGCAGGTACCGCCTCACGGCGAGGTTATGCTCGGCCAAAGTCTTGGAGAAGTAGTGGCTGCCATCCCCCGCCCCTGTCGCGACGAAGAATAGCGCGCCGGACACGTCGGGTTGAACTGCCGCGTGCAACGATTCCAGGCTCGGCATTGCAATGGGTGTCGGCGGGAGCCCCGGGCGCGTGTACGTGTTGTACGGCGTGTCGCGCGACAAATCCGCGCGACGGATATTGCCGTCGTAGCTCACGCCCATGCCGTAGATCACCGTCGGATCCGTTTGCAGGCGCATTCCGCGCCGCAACCGCTCGACGAACACGCCGGCGATCTGCGCGCGCTCGCGCTCGAGAGCGGTCTCTTTTTCCACGATCGAGGCGAGGATCAACGCCTCATACGCGCTGGCCAGCGGCAGATCGGCCGCACGCTGGGCCCAGGCCTTGTTCAGCTCATCCTGCAAGCGGCGATGCGCGATCGCGAGCAGCTCCAGGTCGGTCGTGCCGCGCGGGAAGCGATACGTATCCGGGAAGAACTGCCCTTCCGGATGCACTTCCGGCTCGCCGAGTGCTCGCATGATGTCCGCGTCGCTGCGATTGACGTTCTCGTTGTTGACGGCGTCGCTCGCTACGAGGGCGTTGCGCACGTCCGCGAACGTCGAGCCTTCGATGAAGGTGATGCTGTGGAGCAGAACCTGCCCGGAGCTGAGCAGCGCCAGCAAGCCTCGCGGCGTCAGTCCGGGCTGCAGCTCGTACTCCCCCGCTTTCAACGCGCTGTCACTGCGCGTGAGACGCGACCAGACGACCCAGATCTGCGGCTGGTCCAGGAGCCCGCGTGCGTGCAAGGCAGACGCAACGCTTCGCGTACTGGCGCCGCGCGGCACTTCGAATGTCGTCTTCTGCTGCAGCCCGGCGATCGGTGCCCGCAACCAGTTGTTGCTCCACCAGACGAGCACTGCTGCGCCTGCCAGCCCCAGGAAGAGCAGCAGCACCAGGACTTGCAGCAATCGTCGCATCAGAAATCCAGCGCCTGTCGCAGTCGGTCGGCGACGGGGCTGTCATTCCAGCGCAATGCTCCGAGCTCGGTGACCGAGCGGACGCCACGCACTGAACTGGTGATGAAGACTTCGCTCGCCGCCTCCACGTCATGCGGCCAGAGGGGCTCCTCGCTCACCGCAATATCCAACTCTTTTGCCAGTCGCAGCACTTCGGCGCGCATCACGCCGAGCACGCCGCAGAACCGCAAATCCGGTGTGACCAGCAAACCCGAGCGAACCAGGAAGACGTTGCACGCCGTGCCGCACACCAGCTCCCCTTCCGTGTCGAGCATCAACCCGTCGACGATACGTTCGTCGTACCACTCCGCCTGGGCCAGCACCTGTTCGAGACGGTTGAGATGCTTGATCCCCGCCAGGCGCGCATTGCGTCCGAGGCGCGTCTCGCACCAACGCAGCGCAAGTCCCGGGCCGGCGGGCTGCGGCGGTGCTGGGTAGAGCGCAACGACGCGCGTCGTCTTGCTCTGCGACGATGGTCGATAGCTGCGTGGCCCGACACCGCGCGACACGACGATCTTCAATACGGCGCGCTCGGCCGATCCGCTGAGGCGCTGCACGTCCGAGCGCAGCACGGCACGGTCCGGCGCTACGATGCCGAGCCGTTCGCAGCCGAGCGCAAGGCGTCGCAGGTGCTGCTCGAGAAATCGCACGCGTCCCTGCGCCAGCAACGCAGTCTCGAAGACACCGTCGCCGTAGTGGAGACCGCGATCCTCCACAGCGATCGCGTGCAACGGATCGGTCGGGCTGATGCCGTTGATGAGGACTGCAGCCGTCATGCCTCGACACCCAACGCGCGCAACACACCGCGCGCCTTCGCCCGGGTCTCCTCCAGCTCTCGGTCCGCGATCGAGTCGGCGACGATGCCCGCGCCGGCACGCAAGCTCAGCGCGCGGCCGTCCAGCTGCAGCGAGCGAATCAGGATATTCATGTCCATGCTGCCATCGCGATTCAGATAACCCAGCGACCCCGTGTAAGCGCCGCGCGGGGCGCCCTCCAGCTCCGCGATGATCTCCATGCAACGGATCTTCGGGCAGCCGGTGATCGTGCCGCCCGGAAACACCGCCGCCAGCACATTGCCGGGGGTCACGTCCGCACGCAAGCGCCCGCGCACGTTGGAGACGATGTGATGCACGTGCGCATACGACTCGATCGTCATGAACTCGTCGACCTGCACGCTGCCCGGCTCGCACACGCGCCCCAGATCGTTGCGCTCCAGGTCGATCAACATCACGTGCTCGGCCCGCTCCTTGGGATGCGCGTGCAGCTCGCGCGCCAGCGCTCGATCGGCTTGCGGATCCGCGCCGCGCGGTCGTGTGCCTGCGATTGGACGCGTCGTGACCAAGCCGTCGCGCACGCTCACGAGCCGTTCGGGCGAAGAACTGATGACCGTGACGCCATCCAGCACAGCGAGGCCGCTGAACGGTCCGGGATTGGTCTCGCGCAAGCGGCGATAGACCTGATGCGGCTGGATCCCATGGCGCAGCGTCGCCTGCCAGCCGCGCGAAAGATTCGCTTGATAGATGTCGCCCGCGCCGATGTATTCCAAAGCTCGCTCGACCGCATCCAGATACCGGCGCGGATCGTCTTCGACGACCGAGGACTCCAGCAATCCCACGCGCGCGTCGGGCAAGCGCGGCGCTGCTCGCAGGTCCGCTGCGATGCTCGGGATCAGGTCGGCGGCGGCTTCCTCAGCGACGATCCAACAGCGACCGCTGTCGTGTTCATGTACCACTGCGGCAGGAATGCGAATCGCCTGCGCGATCGGACCGACAGTCGGTTGCCGTAAGCGCAAACGAGGCTCGATCTGGCCGGCAAGCTCATATCCCAGGTAGACGAGCCAACCGCCCGTGAACGGCACGCAGTGGGTCGTGGCACCCGGCGCAGCCTCTCGCTCGCGCTGCCACCAGCGATCGAGTGCCGGCAGAAATCGCTCCGCCGTCGCGGCCGGCGCGACGAGGCGACCTGCGGGATGCGCGAACAGGATATCGAAGCGGCCCAGCGGCTCACCGGCCGCAGCGCTCTCGAAGAGCGCGGGATACAGATCGGGAGAAGCGGCGTGAAGCGCGAGCAGCGCCGCGGGATCGACGTCGATGGGTTCGAGGAGCGAGCCGCTCAATTCATGTCATTCGAGGGCGCGGAAGATCACCGAGCCGTTCGTGCCGCCGAACCCGAACGAGTTCGACAGAGCGATGCGGATCGGCATGCGCCGCGCGGTCTTCGGCACATAGTCGAGATCGCAGCCCTCGCCCGGATTGTCGAGGTTGATGGTCGGCGGCGCGACCTGGTCGCGGATCGCGAGGATCGAGAAGATCGCCTCGACCGCACCGGCGGCGCCGAGCAGGTGTCCCGTCATCGACTTGGTCGAGCTCACGGCAAACTTGAACGCGTGGTCGCCGAAGCAGCGCTTCAAGGCAATCGTCTCCGCGCGATCGCCGAGCTCCGTCGACGTAGCGTGCGCATTCACGTACTGCACGTCGCTCGGATTGATCTTCGCATCCTGCAGGGCATTCGCCATCGCGAGGCGCGCGCCCTCGCCGTCTTCTGGCGGCGCAGTGATGTGATGAGCATCGCCGCTCATGCCGAAGCCGACGATCTCTGCATAGATCCGGGCACCGCGCTTTTTCGCGTGCTCGTACTCTTCGAGCATGATCGCGCCGGCGCCGTCCGACAGCACGAACCCGTCGCGATCGCGATCCCACGGCCGGCTGGCGCGCTGCGGATCGTCGTTGCGCGTGGACAACGCCCGCGCCTGGCAGAAGCTGCCGAGACCGAGCGGCGTCGTCGCCATCTCCGCGCCACCCGCGACCATCGCGTCGGCGTCGCCATACTGGATGAGCCGCATCGCGAGCCCGATGGCGTGCGTCGATGTCGTGCACGCAGTCACTGTCGCGAGGTTCGGGCCGGTGAGCTTGAAGTTGATCGAGATGTGGCCGGAGATCATGTTGATGATGCTGCCGGGCACGAAGAACGGCGAGATGCGCTTCGGACTGTTGGTCTCGGCGTACTTGCGATAGTTCTCTTCGATGGTGTCGAGGCCGCCGATGCCGGCGCCCATCGTGATGCCGATGCGCTGCGCATTCGCCGGCGTCACTTCGATGCCGGAGTCCTTGATCGCGTCCGCCGCTGCACCGTAACCGTAGTGCATGAACGGATCCATCTTGCGCAGCTCTTTCGGCGAGAGGTACTTCTCCGCGTCGAAGCCGACCACCGGCCCATGAAAGCGCACCGGCCAGGCACTCACGTCGAAGCGAGTGATCGGCCCGATGCCGCTCTTGCCGTCGAGCACGTTCTGCCACGCCCTGTCGACAGTACTGCCGACGGGCGAGACGATGCCGAGACCAGTGATGACGACGCGCCGCTTCGACAAGCGTTTACCTCATTCGGTGCAGGTCATGGATCGGGAGTTGCAGACAGTGCGATCGACCCGCCTTCCCTGGCCGGGGACTCGCGTGGAGCGCAGGCGGCACATGGACGCCTGCGAACGAAAAATGTCAGGCCTGATTGCGGCGCTCGGTGATGTAATCGATCGCCTGCTGAACGGTCGTGATCTTCTCAGCGTCCTCGTCCGGGATCTCGGTCTCGAATTCTTCCTCCAGCGCCATCACCAGCTCGACTGTGTCGAGCGAGTCGGCGCCGAGGTCGTCGACGAAGGAAGCGTCGTTGGTGACTTCTTCCTCTTTCACCCCCAGTTGCTCGGCGACGATGGCTTTAACCTGCTGTTCGATACTGCTCATTGGTGTACGAGTCCTCTATGAGGCTTTTGAACCCTTCAAAACCGACCCTTAGTAGTTCGTTGGGGCGGGTCGCAGGGGGCGTATTCTAGTTTAAGACCCCGACAGGTCCAACATTTCCAAAAACCGAAAGTAATAAGGCACTTGACAGCGATTCAGACCATGTACATGCCGCCGTTGACGTGCAATGTCTCGCCAGTGATGTAACTCGCCTGTGGCGACGCAAGAAACGCGACTGCTGCCGCGATGTCTTCCACTGCACCGAGCCGACCGAGCGCGATTTGCGCCGTCAACGCCGCCTGCTGCTCGGCCGGAAGCTTCGCCGTCATGTCGGTCGCGATGAAACCCGGCGCTACCACGTTCACGGTGATGCCGCGCGAGCCCACCTCGCGTGCCAATGACTTCGTGAAGCCGATGATGCCCGCCTTCGCCGCGGCATAGTTCGTCTGTCCCGCGTTGCCCATCACGCCGACGACCGACGCGATGCTGATGATGCGCCCGCGCCGCGCCTTCATCATTCCACGCAGCACGCCCTTCGACAGGCGGAACACAGAGCCGAGGTTGGTCGCGACGATGTCGTTCCACTCTTCTTCCTTCATCCGCAGCAGCAGGTTGTCGCGTGTAATTCCTGCATTGTTCACCAGAACGGTTGGCGCGCCTTCGTGCGCCTCGATGTCCTTCAACGCTGCGTCGATCGACTGCACGTCCGCGACGTTCAACACGATGCCGCGCACCTTGCCCGCCTCGGCGAGTTGCTGGGTGATTCCCTGCGCGCCCGCCTCTGACGTCGCAGTGCCGACGACAGTGGCGCCGCGACGCGCGAGCTCCATCGCGATCGCTCGGCCGATGCCACGCGATGCGCCGGTCACGAGCGCGATTTCCTGTTTCAGTGTCTGCTCGGTCATGCGTTGCTCCTGCATGCCTGCAGCGCCTGCTGCAGCGATTCGGCATCCTCGATCGAGAGCATCGCGATGTCCTTGTTGCGCTCGATCCGGCGATTCAAGCTCGTCAGCACGCCCTTCGGCCCGCATTCGACGATGACGCGGACACCAGCTGCGAGCATCGCCTGGATCGTTTCGGTCCAGCGCACCGGCTTCACCAGCTGCTCGACGAGCGCCTTGCGAATGCTCGCTTCGTCGCCGTGCTTGCGCACGTCGACGGTGTAGATGTCGCGGACCTCGCGCGGTCCGAACTTCACTTGCTGCAATCTGCTCGCCAGCTGTTCGGCAGCGGGCTTCATCAGCGGGCTGTGCGAGGGCACGCTCACCGCCAGCTTGCGCACCTTTCCGCCCTTCGCCTTCGCAATTTCGATCGCGCGATCGACCGCTGCGGCGGCGCCGGCGATCACGACCTGTCCAGGAGAGTTGAAGTTCGCGCCCTGTACGACTTCGCCCTGCGCGGCTTCACGGCACGCTGCTTCGACGTCGGCGTCATCGAGCCCGAGAATGGCCGCCATCGCACCCTGCCCCGCCGGCACTGCTGCCTGCATGGCCTGGCCACGAAACTGCACGAGGGCGACCGCCGTCCGAAAATCGAGCGCACCGGAGCAGACCAGCGCCGAGTACTCGCCGAGACTGTGGCCGGCCATCGCGGCCGGGATGCCGCCGCCGTGCTTGCGCCAGACTCGCCAGGTCGCCACGCCGGCGGCAAGCAGCGCGGGCTGCGTGCGCTCGGTCCTGCCGAGCTCCTCCTCCGGACCGCCCTGGCACAGCTTCCAGAGGTCGTAGCCGAGCACGTCGGAGGCTTCGGCGAACGTCTGCTGGACCAGCGGCTCGCTGGCGGCGAGCGGCGCGAGCATGCCGACGGACTGCGAACCCTGACCCGGGAAGACGAAAGCAAAGCTCATAGAAGAAGAGTGGCGGTTAGCCGTTGGCCGTTGGCGGTTGGTGCGGAAAAGGCGCGCGATTATGCAGGTACAGGCAGGCGCCGGCCAGCGCGCCGCCGATAGCGCCATAAAGGTGCGCATCCACGACGACGGGCATGTCGCCGGAAAGCGGCAAGGCGCCGTGCCACTGCTCCCAGGCCAGTTTGCCGATCAGGACCAGCGTCAGGGCCAGTGCCAGGGGCCGCGATTCATGCTGCCACCAGCCGATTGCGCCGGCCGCGAGCACGCCGTGCAGGACGCCCGACAGGCCGACGTACCACTCCAGCTGTGGCTCCAAGAACACAAATCCCAGGTCGATGATGACGACGCTGCTGGCAAGGATCAGCAGCCACCCGCGAAGGGAGTATTCGCGCGGAAACAGTGCCGCAATCAGGCCCAGACCGACTGCATTCAGCAACAGGTGCTGGCCCGAACCGTGGACCAGGTGGCCGGTCAGGAGCCGCCAGTACTCGCCGTGCAGGACCGCTGCACGCTCATAACGCAGCACCTGCCGCCCTGTATCTCCAGTGAAATAGAGCAGAACCAGCACTGCGGCCAGCAGTCCAACGAGCCAGGCCCCCTGGATCGACGACACGGCTGTCGGGCTGCGCAAACGCCCGGGGACGGCGTCACTCATGCTTTCAGCCTGCTTTGTTATGATCCGCGCGCCTTGCGTTAGACCCTACGGCCTTCTGCATCGTTAAGCTCCTCGCATTGCTCTTCTAAATGCTCAGGTAATGGAATCGACTATGACAGATATGAACAGCCGGGTGCGGCGTCACCCCCTCCGCGGATTCACGTTGATCGAGATCATGGTCGTGGTCGTGATCCTGGGCATCCTGGCCGCGCTGGTCGCGCCGAACGTCATGCGACGCATCGACGACGCCCAGATCACCAAGGTCAAGCAGGACATGCGTGCGTTCGAGACCGCGCTCAGCCTGTACAAGATGGACAACTACAAGTACCCGTCCACCGACCAGGGCCTGAAGGCGCTCGTCTCGCAGCCGAACGATCCGACCGTGCGCAACTGGAAACAGGGCGGGTATCTCGGCAGCGGCGGCCTGACCAAGGATCCGTGGCAGAACGAGTACCTCTACGCCTATCCCGGTCAGCACGGCGAGTACGACATCTACACGCTCGGTGCCGACGGCCAGGAAGGCGGCGAAGGCGTCAACGCCGACCGGGGCAACTGGCAGACGGAGTGACCTTGCGACGCGTGCGCGCCAGGGGGTTCACGCTCCTCGAAATCCTGGTCGTCATCGTCATCATCGGCGTGATGGTCACGATGGCGACGTTGTCGGTCGGCGTGCTCGGCGCGGATCGCGAGGTCGAGGAAGAGACGCGGCGTTTCTGGGCCGTGTTGCGCCAGGCGCGCGAGGAAGCGGAGCTGCAGGCGCTCGACCTGGCCGTCTTCGTCGGCACGAGCGACTACGAGTTCCTGCGCTTCGACACCCGGCGCAACGAATGGCAACCAGTCGTCGACGACAAGCTGTACGCGCAGCGCACGCTGCCGGAAGGGTTGCGCTTCCGCTTGTGGATGGAAGGCCGCGAGATCGTGCTCAAGCCCGGCCTGCCGGATCGCTCCAAGAAAGAAGAGAGCCAGAAGTGGCCGCCGCAGCTGACAGTGCTGTCGAGCGGCGACGTGGTGCCGTTCGAATTGCAGATCGAGCGCGATGGCGCACCGGCCTTGTGGCGCATGACGTCGCTCGCCGACGGCGATCTGCGCGTCGAGCAGCGCAAAGACGAGCGCGACTGGGCCGTGATCACGCAGACCAAGCCGCCGCCCGAAGACGACAAGAGCAAGGAGCGTATTTCATATGCGCGGCAGTAAACGTGGCTTCACGCTCATCGAGGTGATCGTCGCGCTGGTGGTCATCGGCCTGGGCATGCTCGGCGTCATCCAGGCGGTCAGCCAGACGGCGGGCAACAGCAGCTACCTACGCGACAAGACCATTGCGCACTGGGTCGGGATGAACCGACTCACCGAGATCCGCCTGCAGAAGACTGCGCCGGCGGTCGACAAGACCTCCGATGAAGTCGAGATGGCGGGCCGGCGCTGGAAGTGGACGATGAACGTCACGCAGACGCCGGTGGCGACGATCCGTCGCATCGACATCAGCGTGCGGCCTTCCGAGGCCAAAGAAGGCGCCTCGCTCGCGTCGGTGACAGGTTTCTACGGCACGGCCGTCGCACCGCCGGGCTCCGCGCTGGTCTCGTGGCAAGGTGTGGGTGGCACTCCGCAACAAGGCCAGGGCGAAGAAAACGACGAGCAGCAGCGGCCGCCGAAGCAGCAGCCGGAGGAAGAGCCGACCGAAGAGCCTCCGGAGCCCGACCTCGAGCCGGACTCGGAGCCGAGCATTCCGCAGCAATGAGCGACGTGCCCGAACACATGCGCACGCGCGGCTTCACCTTGCTCGAAGTGCTGGTGGCAGTGGTCATCTTCGGCATCATCAGCATCCTCGCCTACGGCGGCTACAACCAGCTCATCCGGCAGAGCGAGATCGTCGAGAGCAGTGCGACGCGCACGCGTGCAATCCAGTCGACCGTGCAACGCATGGCCGAGGATTTCGAGATGCTCGAGCCGCGCCCGATCCGCGAACCGCTCGGCGAAACGCTCGAGCCCGCGCTGCGCGCCGGCGGCACTCGCGTGGACACGCTGCTCGATCTGACTCGCTCCGGCTGGACGAATCCGGCCGGCCTGACGCGCTCGACGCTGCAGCGAGTCACCTATCGCCTGATGGACAACAAGCTGGAGCGTGCCTACTGGAACGCGCTCGATCGCACGCTGACGACGGAGCCGACCAGCGCGGTGCTGCTCGACAAAGTGCGCACGGCAAGCTTCCGCTTCATGGACCAGAATCAGACCTGGCACGAACAGTGGCCGCCGCTCGGCTACTCCGGACCGGATGCGGTACGGCTGCGGCCGATCGCAGTGGAGGTCACGCTCGAGCTGGAAGACTGGGGCAAGCTCGTGCGCCTGCTGGAGGTATCGGGATGAACCGTCACCGGCCACTGCACTACCGACAACGGGGCGTCGCATTGATCATGGCCGTGCTCATCGTCGCGCTCGCGACGATGCTTGCCGCCAGCGTCTCCTTCAAGGGCTACCTCGACCAGCGTCGCAGCGCTAACGCGTTCGCGATGGACCAGGGTTACGAAGTCGCGCTCGGCGGCGAAGCGTGGGCCGCGGACTCGCTGCGTCGTGACAAGCAGCAGAGCTCGAAGACCGACGACTTCACCGAGGAATGGGCCACGCCGATTCCGCCGATTCCGATCGAAGGCGGCGAGTTCGAGGGCCAGCTGGAAGACATGCAGGGCCGCTTCAATCTCAACAGCCTGGTGGCGCCCCAGCAGAACGGCAAGCTCGCCACCGACACCGCCGCGGTCGAGCGCTTCCAGCGGCTGCTGGAGCTGCTCGAGATGGAGCCGAAGTGGGCGAACATCATCGCCGACTGGATCGACACGGACGTTCAGCCCAATTTCCCCGATGGCGCAGAAGACCCGACCTACACGGGCCTCACGCCGCCCTATCGCACCGCCAACATGCCGCTGACGCGCGCGAGCGAGCTGCTGGCGCTCGCTGGCTTTGGACTGGAGCGCTATCGCAAGCTCGAGCCGTTCGTGACGGCGTTGCCGATCGGCACGACCATCAATCTCTGCACGGCCTCGCCGGAGCTGCTTGATGCGCTCGTCGCCGGACGGCGTCAGTTCACGCTGGCGCGCGACAACACTACGGAGACTCGCAAGCAGCGCTGCTTCCCGAACAAGCAGGACTATGAAAGCGGCCTGTCGGCCACGGAGAAGCAGGAGCTGGTGGCGGGCAAGGTCATCGATCAGACGAGCTCGTACTTCCGCTCCACGATCTGGGTCACTATTGGCACTACTCAGTTCACCCTGTACAGTCTCTTGTATCGCAGCGGCAACAACGGTCTTGTGCGCCCCATCCTAAGAAGCCACGGAACGCCCTGATGCCGGAATTTCTCGTCGTACGTTTGCACTCCGCCGCCGCCGCAACTCCCGGCGCTGCCGCCGAGTGGATGGTCATGGACGGCACTGGCGCACGACGCGGCAACGTGGCGTCCGGTCCGCTCGATCTGGCTCCTGCTGCGGCCACCGGCCGCAAAGTCATCGTGCTCGTCCCCGGCACCGATGCGTTGCTTGCCGAGCCGGTGCTCCCGGTGAAGAGCGGCACCAAGCTCGCGCAAGTCGTGCCGTTTGCTCTCGAAGAGCATCTCGCCGCCGACGTCGAGGATTTGCATTTCGCAGTCGGCAAGCGCGAGGCGCGCCCGGGCACGCCGGTCACTGTCGTCTCACACGGGCGGATGGAGGCCTGGCAGGCACTGCTCGCCGATGCAGGCTTGCATGCCGATGCGATCTATCCCGAGACCGCCGCGCTCCAGGAGACACCAAACGCGATCACTCTGTTGATCGACGGCGCACGCGTCTACGTGCGTCGCCCGGATACGCCGGGCGCGGTACTCGACGTTCAGCCGCTGATCGAAGCCTTGCAACTCGCACTCGCGTCCGGCGAAGAGGCGCGCGAGCACGCCACGATTTACGTTTCCGAAGACGACTACGAGCGCGAGCGCGAACTGCTCGAAGGATTGCGCGAGTTCACGGCGAGCCTGCAATTGAAGCTGTTGCCGGATGGACCTCTGCCCCTGCTGGCAGCGAACATCGTCCGCGGCAACGCAGTGAACCTGCTGCAAGGCCGCTACCAGACGAAGCGCAAGCTGCAGCTTTCGTTTGCGCCGTGGCGTTACGCCGCCGTGCTCGCGGGCGTGTTCCTCGTCGCGCATCTCGGGTTGAAGTCGTGGCAGTACTTCCACTATCGCGCCCAGGAAGCTCGGCTCAACCAGGAAATCGGCGAAGTCTTCCAGCAGTTGATGCCGGGCGCTCCCCTGCCCGACCCGTCCGGGGCACGTCGCATGGTCGAAGCACGATTGAATCAGCTGCGCGGCGGCGGCGGCTCGATGAGCGGCATGATGACGACACTCGCGGCGCTCGGCGACGCGCTCGGCCAGGTGCCGGACACGAACGTCGAATCGATCGCCTTCACCAACAACACGACACACCTGCGCGTGCTGGCGCCTTCCGTCGACGCGCTTGACCGCATCCGCCGAGTGGCGAGCGAGCACGGCCTGGAAGCGACGATCGAATCGGAGACCCCGCGCGAGTCCAAGCGCGAGGGTCGGCTGCAGCTCAAGAGCCCGGGCGCCTGACCATGCAGAAGCTCAAGGACTGGTTCTACTCCCTGCAGCCGCGCGAGCGGACGCTCGTGCTCTGCGGCGGTGCCGCGCTCGTGCTGTTCGCGATCTATTTCTTCGCGCTCGCGCCGTTCTACTCCGCGGTCAACAGCCGCGCCGAGCGCGTTGCGAAGAAGCAAGGGGATATCGCCTGGATGCGCAGCGTGGGCGGTGAAATTCTCGCGCTTGGCGCCAGCGCGACGCCGGCCAATGTACCGACCAACGAGTCGCTCGTGGTGCTCATCGACCGCTCGGCCCGCGAATGCGGCCTCGGCTCGTCGCTCACCGGTCAGACGCCCAACGGCGAGAACGGCATCCGCGTGCGCCTCGAGCAGGCCGAGTTCGACAAGCTGGTGGTCTGCCTCGGCGGGCTGCAGCAGTCGCATGGGGTCACGATCGAGTCGGCCAACATCGACCGCACGGCGAAGCCCGGCTTCGTCAATGCCAGCCTGGTCCTGACGCGCCCGCCGGGCGGATGAGCATGAAGAAATTCTGGCCGCTGCTCGCGCTCGGCATCGGTGCGTTCCTGATTCTTGCATTGATCACGCTGCCCGCGAGCGTGGTGCTCTCGTTCGTCCATCCGGCCGACGTCACGCTCAGCGGCATCTCGGGCACGATCTGGAAGGGCCGCGCCCAGGCCGTGCGCAGCGGCACGGTGCACCTGGGCAGCGTGGACTGGGGTCTCGACATTCTCTCGTTGTTCACTGGCAAGCTCGGTGCGGACGTTAAGGTCGCGCGCAGCGACGGCTTTGCGCAGGGATCCGTCGCCGCTGGCGCAGGCGGCATTACGCTGCGCAAGTTCAACGCATCGCTGCCAGTGTCCGCGCTGCCACCCAACGTCGTGCGCGGCGGCTGGACCGGCACCTTGAATCTGAAGCTCGGCGAGCTGGTACTGGCCAACGCGTGGCCCGTGGCGCTGAACGGCACGATCGAAGTCATGGAGCTCGTCGGCCCGGCCAACCGGCCCGCAGCGCTCGGCGGCTACAAGGTCGTCTTTCCCGAAGGGCCAGCCAAAGGCGACACGCTGACGGGCACGCTCACCGACACGGGCGGTCCGTTCGCGGTGAACGGCACCGTGCAGTTGAACAAGAACCGCAGCTATCTCGTCAGCGGCATGATCGCGACGCGACCGAACGCACCGAGCGACATGGCGCGCACGCTGGAGATTCTCGGCGAGCCGGATGCGCAGGGGCGCAGGCAGTTCAGCATCGAAGGGTCGATGTAGAGGAAAGAAGTCGGGCTGAAGCCCGACCTGCAGGCTTCAGCCCGACAATCCGGCGCGACCTCAAAACTCCGCGTTGAACACCACGCCGATCGTGCGGGGTCTCACGATCGACGCCGAGCCCTGCGTGCCGCTCGTGGTCGCGCGCTGGAAGGCGTACTCGTCGAACAGGTTGGTCGCGTACAGCGACAGCTTGTAGCGGCTCCACGTGACGCCGGTCCGCAGATCCACGGTGGTGTACTCGTCCGCCGTGAAGTTCTTGTTCGCCGGTGCGATCGCCACGCCGCCGGAGCCGGTGCCGCCGTCGAACGACGTGTTGCGTTGATCCTGGTACGCGATGCCGCCGCCGACGAACGCGTCGAGTGAGCCGAGCATGAAGTCGTAGTTGCCGGACAGCGAGAACGTCCACTCCGGAATGCCCGGCAGCTGCTCGCCTTCCAGGCCGCCGAGCGACGGATCGTCCTCGTCCAGCTCGCTCTGCGAATAGGCCAGCGTGGCTGCGATGTTGAAGGCATTCGACGGCTGGTACGTAAGCGAGGCTTCGATGCCGTTCGCCGTGACATCGCTGTCGGCGTTGCCGCCGACGTTGACGCCCTGGAAGCTGCGGAACACCTGCAGATCCTTCCACTTGATCAGGTAGACGGCGACGTCGTAGCCGAACACGCCTTCGGCGAAGTTGCCTTTCGCGCCGAGCTCGTAGCTCCACAGCGTATCGGCCTTGACGAACGGCACCGAGAGGATGTCGCCGGTCGCCGGATTGATCAGCGGCAGGTTCGCGGACGCAGGTCGATAACCGTTCGCCGCGCGGAAGTACAGCGAGAGATCTTCGTTCGGGCGATAGCGCGCGTTGAACAGATAGGTCTGCACGTCGTCCGAGACCGTCTGCTCCGGCAGGTTCGGACCGGCGAGGAATCCCGTGCCGCTGAACAGGACACCCATGTCGTTGCTGCTGAAGCGCGCGCCTACCGTCGCATCGAACTGCGGCGTGAAGTAATACGTCACGTTGCCGAACGCTGCCTTTTCCTCGTACGTCGACGGGAACTGCTGCGTCACGAGATTGAAGCCGCTCGGCCGCGCGACTGCGCCCTGGAAGTTCGAGCTCTCTTCCTTCGTGTAGTACAGGCCGACGAGCCACTCGAGATGGTCATTGTTCGCCGAGGTCAGGCGGAACTCGTGCGCCCAGCGATCGGTGGAAATCTGCGAATCCAGCGGCACGGTGTTGGTGCCCGGCGCCGCGCCGACCTGCGCGTCGACCAGCGGGCCGAAGAAGCGCGTCAGATCGACGATCGCGGCCTGCGAGAACTCCTGGTAACTGCTCGCGAGCGTCGCCGTGCCCCAGCCGCCCTGGTATTCGATCGTGGCCGACGACAGCTCGTACTCGATCTCGGTCGGTTCCTCGCCGGCGGTGTTCTGCTTGTACTTGCCGAAGACCGGCTGGCCGGTGGTGGTGTTGAACGGCACGGAGTTCTGGCCAGTGAACTCGAACCGCTGATCCTGGTAGTTCAGCTTGATCTTCCACGGCTCGGACGGACGGAACAGCAGCGTCGCCTGGCCGCCTTTCAGCTGCGCATCGTTGACGTCCGTGGCTGGCCGCAACGCCTGGTCGATGAAGCCGTCGTTGTCTTGATAGAAGCCGCTGACGCCGATCGCCAGCTTGTCATTGACGATCGGCACGTCGATGCCGGCTTTGTACAGCTGGTTGAAGCCGCCCTGCGAAGTGTCGGACAGATCGGTCGAGAAGCGCCCGCCGAAGTCGGTCAGCGACGGCTCTTTGGTGATGTAGCGGACCGAGCCGCCCATCGACGCCGCGCCGAACAGCGTGCCCTGCGGACCCTTGATCACTTCGATGCGGTCGATCTCGCCGAGCAGCGCGTCGAGCGCGAAGTTCGCGCCTTCGGCGAAGGCAGTGACCGAGCCGTACGGGATGTCGTCGAGATAGATGCCGACCGACGGCGTCGAGAAGATGTTCGCGACGCCGCGCATCGTGATCGAGCCCTGCCCGGGCGCGCCGTCGTCGTTGAAGTTCACGCCGGGCACGTACTTGAGCACGCCGCTCAGCGAGGTGAGTCCGCCCGCGGCATACGCCGCCGGATCGACGACCGCGACGGCCGCCGGTACGTCCTGGACTTCCTGGGCACGGCGCGTGGCCGTGACGATGACTTCCTCGACGGTGATCTGTTCGGCGGCATTGGCTGTGGCCGCACCAGCCAGGGCTATCAGCCCCCACGTGTTGAAGCGACGCATACGTTGACCTCTCCCCCCACAGGTTCGTGCTACGAACGTGGGATCAGAATGGGATCAAAGCGTCCCGCCGATCTATAACGATTCAACCGATTTCTGGAATCTCCGCGCTCACCGTGGGCGGTCAGCGGCGGCGGTAACGCCGGCCGCCTTCGGTCTCGTAGCCCGTGATGCGCCCGTCCGCACCGCGCGCGAAGGTGATCATGAAGTGATCCTCTTCCGGTGCGCGCGTGTCGGCCGCTTCGAACGAATCGTAGCTCCAATGAGTGAGCTCGAACGTTGCGTTCGGTTGCATTGCGAGAGCCAGCTTTCCATCCTTGCTCGCGCTGATCTGCGTCTCGCCGACCAGCGGATCGAAGTATTTGCCGGCGTAGTCGGCCAGCGGCAGCGACGGCCGCGTCTTCTGCGCCCGCGCACGCATCGCTGCGGCGCGCCGCGAGTCCTCTTCAGCCTGCAGACCGCCGTACAGCTTGAACAAGTCCGCGTTCCAGTCCTTGTCGCGGCTGTGCAGAAAGCGATCGATCACGTCGTACATGAACGCATGCCGGAAATCGACGGTGGAAGCGTTCACGAAGATCACCAGCCCGAGACGCTCTTCCGGCATGAAGGCGGCGAGAGCATTGGCGCCGTACAGGCTGCCGGTGTGCATTGCGAGCAGCCGTCCTTTGTAGTCCTGCAGGAACCAGCCGAGCCCGTACGCGTAGAAGTGCGGCTTCGCCTGTCGCGCGGCCGGATAACCGATGCTGGCGAGCAGCATTTGCGGTTTCAGCACTTCGGCGATCGTGTGCGACTTCGCGACGGTCTTGCCTTCGAACGTACCTTTCCCGAGCAGCATGCGCAGCCACTTCGCCATATCGGTCACGCTCGATTGCACGCCGGCGGCCCCGAGCGGCTCCGGCGACAGGTACGGCTCCGTCTCGCGCACGACGCCGTGCTCGATCAGATGCGCGCCGGTGACATTGGCGCGCTTGGTCAGCTCCGGTCCCGTGAACAGACTGTCGCTCATGCCGAGCGGCGCGAAGATGCGACGGCTGACGAACTCCTGAAACGTCATGCCCGACACGCGCGCGACGACTTCGGCAGCGACCACGTACATGCTGTTGTTGTACGCCCAGGTCGAGCGCAGGCTCGAAGCCTGCTTCGCGTACTGCATGTGCTCGATACTCGTGCGCGTGTCGAAGCCGCGCATCCAGAGAATGTCCATCGTCTCGATGCCCGTGCGATGCACGAGCAGGTCGCGAATCGTCACCTCACGCGTGACGTACGGATCGGCAACACGGAATTCCGGGATGTGCTTCACGACCGGATCGTCCCACTGCAGCTTGCCGTCCTCGACCAGCAGCCCGAGCGCCATCGCAGTGAACGCCTTGCTCGTCGATGCGAGCGTGAACACGGTGTGCGCATCGACCGAATCGTTGCGACCGAGATGCTTCGTGCCGAAGCCCCGTGCATACACGACCTGATCGTCCTTGACGATCGCGACCGCCATGCCTGGCGCATGCCACTGCTCGCGCGCAGCCTCGATGGCCTCGTCGAGACCCGCCAACGGCTCGTCGCTTGCTGTGACCGGCACTGCGGTCCAGGCAAGCAAGGCGGTCAGCGCCAGGAAACAACGTCGAATCATGACAAGTCCTCACAGAAAACTTCTCTCGCAAAGATCGCCAAGCCGCAAAGGAACCAGAGATTCAGATCCAAAGGTCTTCAGTTCCATGAATCTGAATTCCGCCCCTTGGCGATCTTGGCTTTGCGAGAGTTATTCGGGTCAATACGCGTGCCCCATCATCGCTGCTCATCGCCCTCGCGTCACCGGATTGGCGGTTTTGTTCCAGAGGCGGTGAGAAAAGATATAGAACGGGGGATGACGCAATCGCATATTCCGGCCATAGTCGCCGAAAAATTCTATTGGAAGGTCACGATGTCCCGCCTCGACCCGCGCTCGCTCCTGCCCGCTTCCCTGCTCGTGCTGTGGAGCGCCGGCGCTTTTGCCGTCGACCCGCAGGACACGCTGCTGCTCGCACAGCCGGACATCAGCGAGCGTCACATCACGTTCGTCTACGACGGCGACGTGTGGGTCGCGAATCGCGACGGCAGCGGCGCCTACCGCCTGACGACCGCTGAGGGACAGGAGTCGCAGCCGCACTTCTCGCCCGATGGGACCTCCATTGCTTTCAGCGGTAACTACGACGGCAACGTCGATGTCTACGTGGTGCCGATCGCCGGCGGCAGTCCCAAGCGCCTGACCTGGCACAGCGCCGACGATCTTGTGGAAGGCTTCGATCCGCGCGGCCGCATCGTCTTCAGCTCGCAGAGCGACGTGCAGACTGCGCGCGACGTCCATCTGTTCACGATCGATCCGCAAGCAGCATTCCCGGAGCGCCTGCCGATTCCGAAGGGCGTCGATGCCGACGTCTCGCCGGACGGCCGTGCTATCGCCTATGCGCAGACGGCTCCGCAGGCGCAATGGAAAAGCTATCGCGGCGGCACGGTGTCGCGCATCGCGATCATGAGCTTCGCGGACCACGCGTTGACGCGAGTTCCGCAGCCGCCCTCGCGCGCCAACGACATCGACCCGATGTGGATCGGCGGCAAGCTCTACTTCGACTCCGACCGCCAGGGCGAATTCAACCTGCACTCGTTCGATCCGGCGACCGGCGAGGTGCGGCAGCTGACGTCGTACCAGGACTTCCCGGTGGTCAACGCCAACGCCGGCGACGGCAAGATCATCTTCGAGCAAGCCGGCCATCTGCGCGTGTTCGACCCCGCGACCTCGAACACGACGACGCTGCGCGTCGCTGTCGCGTCCGATCTGCGCGAGACGCGCCCGCGACGTGTGAGTAACGTCGACTACGTGCGCAACGTCTCCCCTGCCCCCGACCTCGAGCAAGTGGCGCTCGAATACCGCGGCGAGATCGTCACGGTGCCTGCGAAGAAAGGCGCGCCGATCCGCGACCTGACGCAGTCGACCGGCGCGAACGACCGCTCACCTGCTTGGTCGCCGAGCGGCGGCAAGATCGCCTGGTTCTCCGACGAGTCCGGCGACTATGCGTTGTATGTCACGGACCGCAACGGCAGCGGCAAGCCACGGCGCATCGCTATC